>Ga0302319_10008582_pt1 | contig 19849 bp, 18 predicted proteins | sample Bog_T0_2_FD_203319 | JGI IMG/M metagenome (GOLD analysis project Ga0302319, IMG submission 203319) | Peat permafrost microbial communities from Stordalen Mire near Abisko, Sweden - Bog_T0_2 | ecosystem: Environmental > Terrestrial > Soil > Wetlands > Peat | place: Sweden: Abisko, Stordalen Mire... | reverse complement strand
CCCGACGCGCCGGATTATATTCACGCATGGGCCCGCAGCCGGCCCGAAGTGACGATCTCGACCGAGCGACCCGAAGGCGTATCCGGATGGGACGTCAAGCCGTGGCTCCTGCTTCAGCAGCTCAATGAAGGCTTGCCGGAAGCGGTGTGGATCGACGATGACATGATCGTTACCGGTTCTATCGCAAAAATGCTTCAGCAGTTTCCCAGCGACACGCTGGTTGTCTCGGCGGAGTGGGGCGATTGGCCAGTGCAAGCATGTCAATTTTGGGGGCTGCCCCCAGGGCGGCCGATACAGCTCTTCAACGCCTGCTTCATCCGTGCCACCGCGGCTCACCGTCCCCTCTTGGAACGCTATCTTGAACTTGCCCGCGATCCGCGCTATCAGGAATTTCAGAGGCTGCCCTATGAACAGCGCCCCAAGCCCGCGTCCGGGGATTCATGGCTGTTGGTCGCCCTGCTGGAAAGCGAGGAATTCGCCCAACTGCCTTTCGCGTGCATTCGCCGGGGACGCCACATCGCCCAGTGCGCCGGCTCCTCAGGCTATAGGCCGCTGCATCGAGTGCTCGACCTCTTCCGCGGGCTCCCTCCACTCATTCACGGCTTGGGGCGCAAACCCTGGGACGTCCCGCAAGAGACCGGTCGCGTCCAGCGTTTTCTTCTCGATCTGGCAACGGATGTCTCTCCTTACACGCTGGCGGCGAGAAAAGTCGCGAAAAAGGTCGGCAGATTTCCCGGCTGGCTTAGGCCGCGCACTCGCATCGGCGCAGCATGCCGCGCGCTCACCGCGAACCATCCGGGAATGGCTGGCCTGCCTCTTTCCTGCCTGCACGCCCTCCACTTGAGCATCGGACGCATGATGCGGCGGGAACAGTAAGACTGGCGAGAAAGTTCGTCGGGCGGAGTTTTCTGCTAACTTGGCCGCAATAGGGATACCTACTCTGACTTTTTCTCGTGATACTCCATCTCTGTATTGATAGCCCAGATATTATCTTTAGTTCGGATGTCGCCAATAATGTTCTCGACCGCGGTCATAGCCGTGAGCATCGAGTGGTCCTGGTTGTTGTACTTATGCATGCCATTGCGGCCGATGAGAAACAGGTTCTCAATCCGGTCGGTGTAATTGCGGATCACCTCGAAGCGATTGTAACTACCGAGATAGGCTGGGTATGTCTTCGGCACGTGGGCCACATGGGAGTCCACCACATCCTCGGCGGCGACGATACCAAGCTTTACGCCCTCGTCAACGGCGAATCTTGTCATCTCCTCGTCGGATAACTTCCACATGGGGTCGGTATCGTTGCAAAAGTACTCCAGCCCGATCCATATCATGTCTTCGCTCTCGACCAGCCATGGGCTCCAGTTATTAAATATTTGCAGACGGCCAACCATCACGTCTGGTTCCTGAATATAGATCCAGTTATCCCTCAGCTTTGTGCCATCCTTCTCCGTAACTGCGAGCTTCTTGACGAGCAGTCCGACGATGATAAAGTCGCGATACACCAGGCCCTCGCTAACTTCCGCCACCTCGGATGGAACGGGAGGATCGATCGCGCGGATCAACTCCTTGACCGGCATAGTCGAAAAGAAATATTCGCCCGTAAAAACGACCCGGCCTCCTGACTCGTTGACTCCTTCCACGGAAATCACCTTGCCGCCATCAAGGCAAATGCGATCGATCGCTATGCCGAAATGGATTTCGCCGCCGTCCTTGCGAACAAGGTCGGCTACGTGTTCCCAAAGCTGGCCCGGGCCCAACTTTGGATAAAGAAACTTCTCAATCAGCGAAGTTTCGGTCTCTTTCTGAGCGATGTCGCCGGGCCCCCTCGCGCCAAAAGTCTTCTTCAGAAAATGCGTCGCCACGCCCTTCAGCGAAAGGCCCTTGATGCGTTGCGCTCCCCACTCCGCACTGAGTTCGTGGCAGGGTACGCCCCAGACCTTTTCTGTATAGGATTTAAAAAATGTTAAGTAAAGCTGCCTGCCAAAACGGTTAATCAGAAAATCTTCCAGTGTGTGCTCCTCTCGCTGGGGAAGCACCACCGTCCACATATAACTCAATCCGCAGCGAACCGTGCGAATGATGCCCATGTTCTTCAACGTCGAGGCGGTCAGCCGAATGGGGTAGTCGAAGAATCGGCGCAGAAAGTAGATCCGGCTTTTCCGCTGCCGGACCAACATCACCAGGTCTTCCGTTTGAGGATCGGGCGCCGCGGCCGGCTCGGGAACGCCGCGTTGCTGGCCTTGATAGCGTAGCTCCCCGCCCTCGCCTGAGCGCCGCTCGACCGGCATCATTTCGAGCCACCATTTCATCACCCGGTCGGACTTCGAGAAGAAGCGATGGCCGCCTATATCCATGCGGTTCCCGCGGTGGCGAATGGTCCGCGAAAGGCCTCCGATCTCCTGGCTGGCCTCGATCAAAATGGGTTTGATTGCCGAACTTCGCTGGAATTCAATCGCGGCAGTAAGCCCGGCTGGACCTGCTCCGATGATGATCGCTGTGCTTTGCTTGGTCACATTGCCCCGTTTCAATAGACTAAATCAGGCGATCCGCCAGGCCCTTGTCAAAACGGTAGATAACAAGCCCACTGGCTGATGGAATCGTTATTTCGACGAAACTTCCGGCCAAGCTCGGCATCCGCCCCGCAGTGCATAACACGCTCTAGCGGGGTGCGTGCCCTTCAACAGTCTTCCAAAGGACCGTGGTGTGTCCTGGGAACGTAGAGTAGGTTGCCAGCGGCAAGCTGCCCGGGGGAGGCGGCACTGCTCCATCGAACAGACCATACCGGATTTGCGCCGCGCGCGACTTTATTCTTGGCTCCGCGCTCCACTTCGTCTCTGTCGGCTCGAATCGATATTCCGGGAGATAGAGCCACAGAGGTTGCCAACGGTCTGTTACTAGCAGAGTCTCGCCGGCCGGTACGTTTTGGCGGACTCCGTCGAAAATGCTCCCGAGCCAGGGACGGAATACAATGAGCGACTTGGTATGTCTCGCACCCGTGATACAGCCGATTGCGACCGTTAGAGCAAGGATTGAAAAGAACGCTCGCCGGCTGAATGTCCGATGAAAGAAGGCGCGGCTCACATCCACGGTAATCAATCCGACGGTTGCGAATAGAAACACTTTGAACTCTGCCTTGTATGTGCTCAGGGCAAAATGGTCGGTAAGTCCGATGCCAAAGGCTATCAGGCTGTAACTGGAAAATACGATCGTCGCAATCGAGAGACGCCTGCGAAACAGCAGTATCAAGACGCCTGCAACGCATAAGCTCCCTGCCACCAGAAACATCGCCTGGCCGCCAAGCAATCGCTGATAGATCACGTTCATGAGTGGATATCTGGCAGTCCCTCGATTCATCACGCCAGCCTCCAAGCCCATGGCGCCATAGGTTTCAAAGTATCCGCCGCGCAGCCAACCGCCGGGCCATAGCAGAAATGTCACGAAGAAAAAGAGCGCGGCAGCCTTTATCAGCGGCTTCTGGAGGGCAGGCCATGCGGGGAACCGATGCTCGGCAAAAAATGCAATGAGAATCACCGCAAGAGGCACGCCCGCGATGAGTTCAACGCTGAATTCCATCGTCGCAAAGGCCGCGGCAAAGGCAACCGCCGCGAGATACAGATCTCGATTCTTATTCGTCAGGAGATAGCGAACAATGAAAAAAAGAAAAGTGAAGGCGGATAGGATGTACCAGGTGTGCGGAGAGGGATCGAAGCTGATTTCAATGTACCAGCCCTGAACTCCAACGTAGAGCGCCAGCAACATTGCCAGCGGCAAGGGGACCGAGAAGGTGGCAAGGGCGATCACCATCACAGCACAGGTCAGAGAAGCCACGAAAGATATGAGAAGCCTCACCGGCTGTGCGGACTTCGAGAAGGATCGAACAACGTGCAAGGCATAAAAGCTGGCCGGTCCGTGAAAATGCCGCAAGGCGGCATTGTCCTTTGCCATGTAGAGATAATCCCAGGGGCGAGCGCGAAATTGTTGATCCTGGCGCAGCCTAAGTAGCTCAATTGGGGAAGCGCTATTCGTATTCAGCCATGTCGACAAGAAAGGGGAGTCGGAAGCGCGGATATAGTCCGCAGCGTCATCGAAGAAAAAATCGTTCCGTGCGAATTGCTGGTGGAAGAGAAAGACAAGCACTCCAACCAGCACGCCGGCGCCAATCGTAAATGAAAGATGCCGGTTTCTTGTTTCCGACTTCATGGACGTACCCTTTGATCTTTTGTAATTCCATTTCAGTTGCCGCTCTAGTTCTCCAACCCCGCGCCGGGAGTCTGAACAAGTGCCCGACTTGAGGTAGTTGGGGACATTGGGCCATACGGAAGCCCCTTTCGCAGCCAGCGTTCCCCACTCAGGAAACGTGCACCCACGTCAAAGACAGAATACACCCCAAAATGCACCCGCCAGGACATGCCTGCACATGGATGATTCTGGGCGCGCAGAAGCGCAAACGCCAGATTTGCCACGCTTCTAACTCTTATGCAATTCACGTTGAGATGCTTTCCGTAGAGGTCCTGGCGATGGACGTAGTCTGGAGAGAACATCTTTCCGCGCAGATTCCCGTTAACCGGTGAGACGCGCGCGCCTCGCGGCATGCCGGCTACGCCTTCGGGTTGCGGCCCCAGGGGAAATCGTGACTCTGCGGGACGTAAAAGCGGCTCGCAGAGCGCAGATATCAACCGTAACGAAGCGCGAAATCAAGTGAGAATCAACCGCAAGCAGGATGCGGCCGGCAAACAACTCACTTCTTCAGCGGCCCGCTAGAAGGAGTCACCACCTCAACGCGATGTCTTCCAATGGCCCACATGGACTGTTGCGCCAGAGGCGGGAATGCTCCGCAATGCATTGCCTTTTATTTCGAAACGAAATCCAAGTATCTTCGCGCGCATCACGAGCGAGTGGACATTGCGAGCAGCGTGGTCGATGCGCTGCGCACATCCTTCGATGATCAGTTCCTGCTCACATTCTTGCGATTCCCGATACGTTCTCAAATACGCCACCTCGATCTGCGGCATGAGATCGAATAGCATGGCTCGCACATCGATCGCATCCCGCAGGGATTGCAGCGACGCATGCCGTTGTTGAACATTCCGGGACAAATCTGCATCCCAGGGGTCAAGCGCTCGGGCCTGCCAGTCGCACTCCACAACTTTGTCCACCATTTGTAAACGAAGTAGTCGGATGGGCGCCCGGCTCAGTTCGCCGAATCGCATCTGGATGCGAAGACCTTGGAGAAACCGGCTGGCCCGGCAAAGCTGTTTTGCCAGGCCATCCTCACTCTCCAACGTCCAACTCTCTCCGAACGAGTCGAGAGAGAAAATTTCAGAAGCAAACGGCATGAAAAATCTCCTGCGAATAGGGGGAGTTCGGAGACTGTCTAGATTGCCGCTTCGCCCCGCTCCTTGCTGCGGATCCGAATGACATTGTCGAGTTTGTATTGGAAAATCTTGCCGTCGCCGATCTTTCCCGTAAAAGCTGCATCCATAATCGCCGCGATCGCTGGTTCCACCCCTTCGTCCTTCAGGACCAGTTCCAGCTTCACCTTGGGCAGCAGGTCCACGTCGTACTCTCTTCCTCTGAAAACCTCGGTGTGGCCCTTCTGCCGGCCGTGCCCACGCACCTCCGACACGGTCATGCCCTCCACTCCGAGTTTGATGAGAGCAGATTTGACGGCGTCAAATCTATTGGGCCGAATAATTGCTTCGATTTTGGTCATACTCTCCTCGATTCCTGGATATCGTTCCATCGCTCCCCAAAAAGGGATTGCGCTTTGCCAACGGTTTTTGACCTCAGCCCTTGGGCCCCGTGAGATCGCTGGGCATGCCAGCCGGCGCTGCCAGTGAGGAAATCACATATTCCGGATAAGCGGAAATGCCGTGCTCGTGAAGGTCGAGGCCAAACAGCTCGCCTTCCTCTGAGACACGCAGCGTGCCCGTGAGATTGACAAGGTACATAAGCGCCAACGCCACAACGAATGTGGAGGTAGTGATGATGGCGCTGCCGATGAATTGCGCCTTCAGCAGCGTGAGTCCGCCATGATAGAAGAGGCCATTCAGCGCAGCAGAGTTGTCGGGACCCGTGGGACCGCTCGCGCCGTACTTGCCACAGGCAAACAGGCCGAGAGAAAGCGTTCCCCAGATACCGCAGAACCCGTGGACTGGAACTGCGCCGATCGGGTCGTCGATGCGCAGCCACTCAAGAAGCTCCACTCCCATGCAGACAAGCACTCCAGCCACACCGCCTAGAATGATCGCGCCCGTCGGGCTCACCCAATAGCAGGGGCAGGTGATGGCAACGAGTCCGGCAAGAAACCCATTTACCGTAAACCCGACATCCCACTTCTTGCTGATGAAGTAAGCGTAGATCATGGCAGTCAAGCCAGCCGCGCATGCCGCCAGCGTGGTGTTGGCGGAAACTCGGCCGATACCTGCGAAATCCATCGCCGAGAGCGTCGAGCCGGGATTGAAGCCGTACCATCCGAACCACAGAATCAAACCGCCGGAAGCCGCGATTGTCAGATCGTGCGGCAGCATGGGTGCTCCGCCATCCCGTTTGAACTTGCGGCCAAGCCGCGGTCCCAAAACAATTGACCCTGCGAGCGCAATGAATCCGCCAATCGTATGAACTACCGTGGAGCCGGCAAAGTCATGAAAGCTCTGACCGAGATTGGGAAGGAAGTAACCTGTCGAGCCCATCGTTGCGAGGAACCCGTCCGGGCCCCACGCCCAGTGGCCGATGATCGGATAAATGAATCCCGAAACTCCGAGCGAGTAAAGAAGGTCGCCAACAAACCCGGTGCGGCCGATCATGGCGCCAGAAGTGATCGTGGAGCAGGTATCGGCAAACGCAAACTGAAATATCCAAACCGCAAGGAAGGCGACGCCTGTGGTTTCGTAAGTTTCAGGAGCGTTCTGCAGAAAGAACCAGTGGTAGCCGATGAAGCCGTTCCCATGGCTGAACATGAATGCGAAACCGATGGCATAGAAGAGAATGCCGCACAAACAAGTGTCTACGATGCATTCCATGAGCACGTTTACTGTTTCTCGCGACCGGCAAAATCCGGCTTCCAGCATCGTGAAACCCACCTGCATGCCGAAGACAAGGAAGGCGGCGATCAGTGTCCACGCTGTATTCACCGGGTTTACCACATCGGCGGCTTTCACCGTACTATCCGCGGCATAAACCTTCGCGAAGAAGAGACCGCCGGCAGCCGCCATCGCGAGCAGTGTTAATCCCACACCTGCCAGCTTGCCTGCCAGCATAGTGGCGCCGTAGCGCCGCCAATTCGGTTCACGGAGACGACTTGCCAGGCGCGAGATTTTCTCTGCAAAAGACAGGGAATTCCCTCGCTGCACAATGGATTTCATTGTGTAGTTCCTCCATTCAGAATTTGTATTCGTAAAACTAATCGAAGCTGGAACTGACTGACGCCAAGGCTGGCGCCTTACATAAGGCTCGATACAGTTTTCTGGCTCCAGTATCGTCTTGATCGGGATTGCGGATTAGATCGGGATACAGGCATGGAAAGAACATATAGGCTGCTCATCTTGATTACAACTATCCCAAGGTATAGTTCTTGCGATTCTTTATGGATTCCTGATGCGATTTTTCTTGCCGGCCGATTCACATGGCTCCGCCGCTGGCTGACTTTGGAACTGGGCTGACTTTTTCCGACATCCTCACCAGATCGGCCAGCGACTCTGCGTGCATCTTTCTCATCACTTGACCTCGGTGCAATTTGATCGTCACGACGCTCAAGTAAAGCCTCTCTGCGATCTCCTTATTCGTCAATCCGGCTACGACGAGTTCCATCACCTCCCGCTCGCGGTCCGAAAGCGTCTCTACGCGGGCCTGAATCGAATTCATCAAGCTATGTGCGCGCCTCTGTTCGCGATCCCGAGCGAAGGCCTGTTGCACTGCTTGCAGCAGCTCTTCATCCTGAAATGGCTTGATGAGGAACTCTTGAGCGCCCGCTTTCAGCGCTTTCCGCACCATCGGCATATCGCCATGGGCAGTCATCACGATTACGGGAAGAGAGGCGCTGGATTCCGCGAGTTTCGCGTGTAATTCCATCCCACTCATTCCCGGCAAACGCACATCGAGCACTAGACAACCCGGTGTACCGGGCTTCCAATGCTCCAGGAAGTCTTCCGCAGAGGGAAAATGGTTAGTATTCAAACCGGCTGATTCGAGAAGATCGGAAAGACCTGCGCAAATTGCCGCATCGTCGTCGACAATAAACACCGTCTGGCTCGAATCACTTGCGATATTCTTCATTTGCTCACCTTGAGAACGAATTGGAACACCGTCCCGTGCGCGGATTGCTCGGCCAAGATTCGCCCATCGTGCTCTTCGATAATGCTGCGACATATCGCCAATCCCATGCCCGTTCCTTCGGGCTTGGTGGTAAAGAACGGTTCGAACATGCTGGCTTTGACGGATTCCGGAAATCCTGGCCCGCAATCCTTAACTGAAGCTGCAATCTCCTCCGTGCCAAGCGCTTGAGTGGCAATTTCAAGTAATCGCGGTCCGTCCATCTCCGTCATCGCTTCCATACCATTGATGGCAAGATTCAATAAGACCTGCTGTATCTGGACCGGATCGATTTGCGGTCTCGGCAGATCCTCGGCAAGCAGCAATTTGATGGAAACGTTGCGGCGGATCGCATCGTCACGCAGCAATCGCGCCAGATCGACGATAAGAATGTTCAAATCGGTGGATTCCCTCACATAGTCGGACTTGCTGAAGAGAGACCGTACGCGGCGAACCACGTTGGCGGCTCGCGTCGTCTCCTGGACGATCACTTCTGCAGCCGTGGCCGCTCTTGATAAGTTGGCGGGCTCGGCTTGCAGCCAGCGGCGGCAGGCGGAGGCGTGTGATACCAGTGCAGTCAGCGGCTGGTTCAATTCATGGGCGATTGATGCCGCCATCTCCGCCAAACTCATGGTTCGACTAAAGCGCGACAGATCTTCGTGTGCGGAGAGGAGCCGCTGCTGCGTGCTGTGCCGCTCCTCAATGTCGACATGAATGCCGTACCAGCGCGCAATCTGGCCATCGTCTGATCGATGCGGAAGGCTGCGCACCAGAAACCAGCGATAGCGCCCGTCCCCGCCGCGCACACGCGCCTCTGCTTCAAACTTGCCGCCCGCCGCTAGCGCCGTCTCCCATCCCTGGCGGAAGAGAGGCGCATCCTCCTCATGGAGAATCGATAAGAAGGACTCTCCAAGCAATGATTCCGCCGAGGCTCCAACGTAGTCGCGGAGATATCGGTTGCAGTATTCGATCCGGCCCGATGTGTCTGCGCGCCAAATCTGCTGAGGGATCGCCTCGGCCAACATCCGCAGTTGACGCTCGCTCTGCTGTATCTCCAGATTGGATCGCCGCAACTCCGCTGTTCGCTCCTGCACTTTTTCCTCAAGCTGATCGCGAGCCATGCGGACGATCCTCTCCGCGTTCTTGCGCGTGGAACTCACGATTGCGATTCCTACCGCGGACAGAATGAACGCGGCCAGAAAACTTTGCGATCCTCTCGCGACCGTGATTGAAAAGAGCGGCGGAATAAAGAAGAATGTGATAATCACGGACGACAATGCGACCGAAATGAAGCCGGCAACGATTCCACCGAACCACGCGCTACCCATAATGGCGGCGAAGAATAGAAAGACAAATGGATATGCGATGAAATGCTGTAGTGGAAAGGTCCACAACGTTGCCACCAGCACAAAACAGCCTGCGATCGAGCATGGCTTTATGCCATATTCCAACGTCCACCGCGAAAGTCGGTTGGCCCGTGCAGCCGTCATTCTGGCATCATAAACTGAACGAAGATGGCCCGCCGGTTTTGGGAGTGATCGTCCGCCACCATGGCATACAAATTCAGCGTCTGCGGATTAGTCAGGTTGGCATACGGCACCGGCGCCGGAATCGCCGACCAGTCTGCGCTCAGCCAGCGGCTCGCGCGCCACGAGTACTCGCGCGCCCCGAAGTCGTCGTCCTGGGTCTCGGCGTCGCGCTCCTTGCCCTCGAACTTGTAGTTCTGCGCGCAGGTGTTGGTGATGGCGCGCTCGCCGCCGAAGGGATAGAAATCCGCGTCGTAGCACACCGCGCCGGTGTTGGTCACAATCACCCGCGAGCTGCCCAGCATATCTTCAGCGTATTAGACCGGCGCGCCGCCGGCGGGCAGCATGGCCACCCGCCGCCGGTTTCCGCGCTGCGTGACATGATGCGGAAGTCCAGGAATCACGATACGAGCGAGCCGCGCAATGCACCGACGATAGCATTACGCAGGGGAATAGGTATCATGTCCCGAGATTCCACACTCCTCTCGGATTCCTAGTTGGAGTGATGCACCTGCCGCAAAGAAGGCACCGGCGGTCTTATATGCCGCTCCCCCACCGGCTAAGATGCTTAACCCATAAGCCGTCACAATCTCTTCACCTTTATCAACGGTTTGGACAGCCTCGCATCCGAGTTGTGCCGCGTATATTGTCCACCAACTTTGCTGCTTAGGAGTAGGCGTAGCTCGCACGCTCGCGTTATTTGGGGCAACAACGTACCAACTGAAACGCACTTCAGTTGCGCAAACGGCGGATTGCGTCATACACACTGACCTCGTCGTACATCAACCGCCTTGTTTACAGAAGCATCCATACAATTCTGTAGACGAACATAAGGACAACACCTGCCAACGAAAGAGATAAATACGCTCTTTTATCGCGAGCTATTTTTAAGCACAAAAAGAAATATAGAACCATGAATATGCCGATGGTTTCACGAATGTCTGGTTTCATAAAATTCCATCGCTCAATCAGCTTAATCAAAAAGCGCATCCAGATAAGTGATAGAGCAATGCCGAAAAAAACAATCTTAACGTTATCGCTAACACGCATGGCTTTTTCATTTTGCATTGGTGATTCCCCCATACACGTACTGGTTCCCGGTTTATTGACACCCTGCTGCTGCCACTGCCTCGATAGCAGAGGAAAACATCAACGCTTCGGAAAATGGATCCGTTCCCTTTGTGTATTTGGCAATACCCAAGCCTATAAGCCCATCGCCTGCGGCCCATCTTGACCATTGTTTAGCAGTGGGTGCAGTGAAAGGATGGGACCAGGAATTTCCTGCTCCGCAATACCACGGCTGCATTGGCTGTTGCGGTGTTTCGTTATTTGGATCGATCGTTTGGGGATAGATTTGCCCACCGTTTTCAATCGTGATCCCCGGGCTATCGGGGTGATTTCCGTCAACCGTAACCGATGCGGTATCCATCCAAGTGCCGCCATCCTGTACACACGTAGCGTAGTCGTCGCCGCCTTCTTCGGGTTCTTCGTCGTGCGTTCCGTCGTCCCACACACAGTACAAGCCCGTCGGATCCACGTAACTCAACGGATTATTCAGCGCGTGACTGTAGCGGTTCAAGCTCTGCGGATTCGCAAAGTCGTAGCTGCCCGAGTACGGATCGGGCGACAGCCACCGCCCCTGCGTGCTCGAGTACTGCCGGAACTGCGCGTGATCGGTGCCCGATTCCGTGTCCGAGTCGAGCATGGCGAAGTGATACGCGTCCCCATTGGCGCCCGAGGCCGCCTGCGCGTCGCCGTAGGGCAAAGAAGTGAACGTGCCCTCCACGCCGCCATTGTACCCCGTCCGCAGCCGCTCCGTGCCCTCCCAGTCCTGGTGCTCAAAGTGCGCCGCCCCGCCCGGCGCGTACCAGGCCACCGGCTGCGACCCCCAATAGTATTTCCCCTTCAACTGCGCGCGCGTCGTCCCGTCCCACTCCGAGACCCGCTGCCCGCCGGCGTTAAAGACGAACTCCGTCGTCCCCGCGCCCGTCACGCTGCGCACGCGATGGTTCAGCGCGTCGTAAACGTACTGCGCCGTCCCGCCCCCGACAGCAAGGCCGCCCTCGAAGAGACGGCCTCGCTGGTCTGATTATCCCTCTTCGTCAGTGGATGAGGAACCTTTCGAGAAGAGTTTTTCAGCAAGTCCAATCGCCCCCATGATGAGCAGGAACTCCACGATTCCTACAGGCAGCGTATAGACAAGCGTGGGGGTTTTGCCTTGCGGCCAACGGACGATAGAAAGCAATGGAGCCTCGGCCACCAATATAAAAACGACAGTCGCCCAGAACCAGAGATGTTTCCGCAATTTCCAGCGAAGCCTGACGGCAATCATGGCCATTCCTAACACAATGCAGGTAGCCAGTCCCATATCTGGCTTATCGAGAAAAACGAAAAGAAAAAACATGGGCGCAAGCATAGCCACAATGATAGGGCCAGTGTAATCTGTAGGCTTTTCTTCCTTGCGAGGTTCGTCATCAAACACGCATAGTCCTCCGCATGTCAGTCATACTTCGACGACGACATGCAACTTTGATATGCCTTATAGGCACCGTAAATGTCGTACAACCCAGTCAAACCTGAAACCACATTCCCTACAACAGGAAGAGCTTTGGTGCCACCTAAAAGCATATTGAAAGTTGGAACGGCAACACCTAAAAATGCTGAATTTGCGGCAACAGGATCATTGCCTACTGTAGCTATTCCGTAAGCTGAACCACCAACTGTTACAGCCGCAGAAGTGACGTTACCAAGCCCCGGAATAGCCCCGGCAACATCAAACGCAATGGATATCCCTTTCTCCTTTAACGCGTCTCCTGCGCAGAACACGCTTTTGTAACTTGGGTAGTTACTGACATACCCGTTACCTGCGTTGGTCGACATAGGAGCGACATACTGAATGCCAGGAGAGTAGATAAACTGGAGGCCACTATAAGAACTGCTGCCGTCGTCTCCGTTGACAGTAACAGATTGAGAGGCATTGTAGGCCGATCCGTCTGGGCTGTACAGATTCACACCGGCACCGTACACGCTCAGGTCACCGTTCGAATCAAACCCGACGCCTGTCACGATCTGCGTGGTGGTGATATAGAACCCGTCTCCCGGACAATCAACTGCTCCGCCATCTAGGGCGCTGACGATCGTGGCGGTTCCATCTCCATTATCGTAAGCACAGGCATCCTTACCGCTCGGATCCACATAACTCAGCGGATTATTCAGCGCGTGACTGTACCGGTTCAAGCTCTGCGGATTCGCAAAGTCATAACTGCCCAAGTACGGATCCGGCGACAGCCACCGGCCCTGGGTGCTCGAGTACTGCCGGTACTGCGCGTGATCGGTGCCCGATTCCGTGTCCGAGTCGAGCATGGCGAAGTGATACGCGTCCCCATTGGCGCCCGAGGCCGCCTGCGCGTCGCCGTAGGGCAAAGAAGTGAACGTCCCCTCCACGCCGCCATTGTACGCCGTGCGCAGCCGCTCCGTGCCCTCCCAGTCCTGATGCTCAAAGTGCGCCGCCCCGCCCGGCGCGTACCAGGCCACAGGCTGCGACCCCCAGTAGTATTTCCCCTTCAACTGCGCGCGCGTCGTCCCGTCCCACTCCGAGACCCGCTGCCCGCCGGCGTTAAAGACGAACTCCGTCGTCCCCGCGCCCGTCACGCTGCGCACGCGATGGTTCAGCGCGTCGTAAACGTACTGCGCCGTCCCGCCCCCGTCCACCGCCGCGACGTTGCCATCGGCGTCGTACGCATAGGTGTGGAACCAGTCCGAGGTCATGTTGCCCGCCGCATCGTAAGCGTAGCCGCTGCCCGTGATCTGGTTGGTCGCGGTATTGAAGCTCAATTGCGGCTCCGGCCCGCTGCCCGCCGTCACGTTTTGCTGCCAGCGGTTGCCCCAGCGGTCGTACACCCAGGCGAAGTTCTGCGCCGTCCCCGAGGTCACCGTCCGCGAACTCAGGCGATCGAACTCATCGTAACCATAAGTCGATCCCTGGTTGAGCACGGAGTCCGCCGAACCGGACATACGATCCCCGCTCCATCCCGCCGTGAAACCATACAATTGCGTGCCGCCCGGGCAGTTGGCGGAAGTACTTCCCTGGCACACCCATCCTCCGCTCAGACGCCCCAGCGCGTCGTAACCATCGACGCCCGACAGGCCATTGCCGATGTTCCAGTGCAACGGTCCGTTGGGGCCGTTCTGCACGCTGGCCAGAATCCCCGCCGGATTGGTCGTGTTGCTCAGCGAGCTGGTCAGCGACAGCACTTCGTTGGCCGGCGATACCGTGTAAGTACTCTGCACTCCGCTCCCGTCGGTCGAAGTCAGCAGGTTCCCGGCAAGATCGTAAGTGTAGTGAAGCTGGCGGTTATCGGCCACTGTGCCGCAGCCCGACGGCAGGCACTCGTCCAGGTAGCTCACCCGCCCCATCGCATCGTAGCTGTATGCTGTGCCCGCGCTGGCCGTGGAGGCCGCGGAGAGACGCCCTTTCAAATTCATCTGGCTCAAATCCGCAAAATTGCTGCCTGCGTTCTGGTCGTAAGCGTAGGTCTTCGCCCGAGTACCGTCGCTGTACGTGATGCTGACGATACGGCCAAGCGAGTCATATTGCGCGGTGGTTGTAGTTGTGACACTCGAATTCGGCTGATTCGCCTGCGGACGGGTCCGCGTCACCTGCAAGCCGGTCGAGTTATAGGCGTAGCTGTAGGTCGTGGTTCCCGACTCCGGCTCCGTCACTGAGATAGGCCGTCCCAGCCAATCGGACTGAAAGATACGCGTCTGCCCGCCCTGCGTCACCGTCGTTGTGCCGCTGGCCAAGGCATAACTGTAAGTCGTCGTAAAACCTGTTCCGGCAATGTCGGTCCCGCAACTTGCGGGCGAGCCGGAACCCGGCATGGCGCCGTTCAAGGAGACTTCACAAACGATGGTCGTCCGTCCCAGGCCATCCACTTGCGCGATTCGCGTCACGCCGTTCTCGTCAATTGAGCGCGTGGCCCGGCCGAGATAAGTAGTGCTGCTCGACTCGCCGTTGGCGCGAGTGACTAAGGTCAGACGGCCCAGCACGTCGTAGGTATACGTGTCCCCGGCTCCCGAACAGACCTTGGCCGCGCTGAGTCCGGTTCCCTGATACCAATACGAGGAAAATCCCACGTTGCCATTTGCGTCGTAGCAAGTATCTTTTTGATACCAGGAGTTGCCGCTTTGGCCGTTGGCGATGGCCACGCGGCTTTGACGCCCATATCCGTCGTACTGCGTCTCCGTGTCGGAATAAATAGTTGAAGATTGATAGACGTGCTGGCTGAGCTGCGTAGGCGTGTAGGACCAGGTGGTGCTTCCCTGGTCAGGATACTGAACCCGCGTCAGCCGCAGCATGGAATCATACGAAGTGAAATTCGTCGGCTTAGAATTGGCGTCAATCGAACTGAGCTGCAAACCCGTGTAGGCAGTGTCGAACGATGCGCTCGTCCCAATCGCAACGCCGCTCGATGGAGTGGGCGAGCTAACCCCGGTATTGTAGACGAAGGTCGGATCGTACGAATACGTCGTGGTTCCATTCGGACTCGCTGAGGTAAGCAGAGAGCCCGTGTCTTCGTAAGTGTTCGTAGTGGAGTAGGAAACGTTCGAACTCGCGGATTGCGTGACCAGCGTTAGATTGCCGCCCGCTCCAAGACCTGCAACATGTTGAGGCACCCCGTAGCTCGTAGTTGGCGCGGAAGTGTCATAAGAATAGGATGTTTGCCCCGCAAGATTAAGGGCGGCATCATAAACAGTGTCGCGGCCAGGGAGGCTCATGCCGAAATAGTTTCCATATAGCATGTCCTCCACACGCAGGATCCCGCCAACATTCGACGGTCCGCCAAAATCGGAGACAGATGATCCCTGGGTCTGTCCCAAACTGTTGAGGGAGATGGAAGTGCTGCGCATCTCGATCCCGTCGCGGAGTTCATAGTTGTCAATAGTGTTAATGGGCAACGCAAACCCCGTGGCTGCACAAGGGGACGATGAGGACGATTGATTGATGCACGTATATTTCGTAACGGCGGGCGTTCCGCTTCCAGAGCCTTGATAGGCTCTTCGCTTCACTTCGTAATAGCCCGCTGTTGTTCCGCTTGGCAAATTACTTGGCTGTACGAAATCATAAGCAAGGTAATTGCCGAGTCCGTCGACGACGTCGGTGTGGCTTGTCCCTGTGCCATTGGGGAAAGTACGCGTATACGACGGTGCTGAGGCAGCCGATCCGGAATCGGCATTCAGGGAGCGCGTTAAGCCTGCGGCGCTTCCATCGGCGCATTCAATTCCGCCGTTCGCACCGGAATATCTGTATGAAATCCAGTTTCCTTGCGGAAGCTGGACCCCGGCCAGTCTTCCTGTCACGCTGCCCGAGCCACCGGGAGTTGGTTCATATGAAAAATGGTATGCACTTCCATCGGGAAAGCTAATCGTGTCGACTAGCGGCGTCTGGGCCGGGCCGTATTCTCCAGTTCCGCTGCAGCCGAATGCAGTCTGCACCGTGTAGGTTGCGTACGTCACCTGAACAGTCTGCGTGTTGCCGTTTGTGTCCGCATATTGAAACGTGTGCGCGCTTGGCGCGACGCCGCTCACCGTCAGGACGACGTTTCCCGTTGTATCGGTGAAGTGGCCGTTGGCATCAACCGAGATTTCATTGCCATTGCTATCCGTGACAGTCCCTGCACTGCTAAGCGGACCGGCGGGAACGATGGTTTCCCCCCCCCGCACTTGTGATCGAAGCGTGCTGGAAAAGGTTCACCGTGATGGTGTATCCAGACCCGTCGCCGGCCAATTCCGTGAACGATGGAGAAGATTCCGGGCAACCGACCTCGTCACCCCTGACTAGTTGGGAGGTAGTTCCATTGAACGCGTGCGCGGTACCCAAGGGGTCGATATAGACCCAGTTGGACCAGGTTGAAACCGTGCAAGTTGGCAGTCGCCCGTTTTGTCCGCCGGGACCACCCATCTCAACGGTTGTTTCGGACGTCTTCGAATAGCTAACAAATCCTGTCGCCGCCTCAGTGTCAGCTCCCCATCCAAACAGGTTAACGGGGGTCCACACCTGCGAACCGTTCACCGTAGCGGGATAATAGATCGAGCTGTTATATGTGAGGTTGTAATCGAAAGGCAGCCCACGGCCGCTTTTATGCAGAATTGGAATTGCGAAGTAGACATTGAGATTGCCTACATTGACTTCATCAAACCCCTTGTTATCAAAGGTGCCGTAATTATAGAGTCCGGTCGCGACCTGACCCTCTCCTTGAGAACAAAATAAGACGAGAAAGAAAACCGAAACGATCGCTTGCAACCTGATACGCATGAACGCCAACCTTTCTGGGTTCCGAGAGATCCGCAGCCTTTTTCAACAAGCTCCTGGATCCAGTCCAAGTGAAAGGAATTTGTGCGCAACAATAACACGAAACAACGTCAAGTCAAGCATTATTTGTGTGAATTATGCCAGGCGTAAGATAAAAAACTGTTAGTAACAGCTATGTTAATCAATACGTTAATACCGGCCTGTTCCCCAATTACCGTGTCTCACTTCAGGGGTTCACTCCACCGGGCGTTCCCTCCATATCCCCCATCGCTCAATGAGCGCAACAACCCGAAGCGGATCGCACATCCGGCACGCCCTCCCATCGTCATCGTCAGCCTTCCTCGCGGCCACCTGATCGAATCAGCCAGCCTCCGCAATCGCAAGCCTCTCCATCAATTCTCCAGGAGCGCAAATTGAAGAAAAGAAACTAGATACCATACCTGGGTATAGTATTAGGCCTCGAGATCCAAAGAACCCCGCAATCCGGACGCGACACCTCTCTTGCTCCCGAATGTCGCACCCAAATTCACCAGGTGCCGCGCCAAGTGGCCCATCGCGCCACCCTCGATCGTCTCGTTCCGGCGCGCATCAGTCCCCAAATCGGGCGAAAGAGCCCAACCGCCATTTCCAAAAGTCAAGACCCACACCACCCGGGCCTCATCTAGTGTTCTCATTCCAAAAGGCTTAATTCGATACTCCCTTTGCAGAGAATATCCGCAAAACGCCTATCATGGTCTTAAGGCTGATCGCAATGGGCCATTGCTAACCTCTGATTCTGGATACTTTAGCGATAAACCTTTTGCCATCAATATCTTGCGGGGTGACCCATGGGACTCGCCCCTTTCGAATCAATACTTTACCCGAAAAAGATAGGGGTAGGAGAGGACAGCAAGGATGCAACTGACCGGGCACATAACTGACATTTTGAGCCGGAGACTCAGCATCCAGTCTCCCGCTCTGCCCATACCCTCACTCACACTCAAGCCCATGGGAAAACTCATCGCCGCCCGCTACTGGCGACTGGCAACCGGCTACTGCCCGTTTTCCACTGTGAAACTTTACTGCAACTTAACCCATCCAGATTCAACAGCTTAAAGTCAAATCTCAGTCGCCATACTGCCGCAGTATCCCAGTATTGGATTTCCAACCATCACGAAACAAAGCACTTGCAGCCCAATTCAAGGCCCCGCGATTTCCGCCCGCTGCCGCTGTATTCCTGTACAGTTGGCGCCGCCTCGCTACCTCCGCTCGAGTCCAAGGTTCTTCCACAGCCGCAGCGCGGGACCAGCCTGATTGATGGTGTAGAAGTGCAGTCCCGGCGCGCCGCCGCCGAGCAGCGTTTCACACAAGCGCGTCACCACGCCGATACCGAAGTCGGCGAGCGCCGCCTTGTCGTGCTCCAGTTCCTCAAGCCGCAGCCGCACCCAGCGCGGCAAATCGGCGCCGCAGCCGTTGCAGAAGCGCACGGTATTCGCGTAGCTCGTGATGGGCATGATTCCCGGCACGATGGGAATCGCGATGCCTGCCTTCGCGCACCGCTCCATAAAGTGGAAGTAGGCGTCGGCGTTATAGAAGAGCTGAGTGAGCGCCGCATCGGCTCCGGCCTCCACCTTGCGGCGGAAATGCTCGAAGTCCTCCGTGGGGTTTGCGGCCTGGGGATGCATCTCAGGATAAGCAGCGACCTCGATCATGAAGGCATCGCCGTGCTCCACGCGGATGAAGCTCACCAGTTCGCTCGCGTAATGGAACTCGCCGGGCGCAGCTGGGCTCATCGCCGTAGCCGGCAAATCGCCGCGCAGAGCCACAATGCGCTTCACGCCGGCTTCGCGGTAGCGCGCAAGTTGCGCTGCCACCCGCGCCTTTGTGGATCCGACGCACGTAAGGTGCGGCGCCGTTTCGACGCCGGAGTGCTCAACGACCGTCAGCAGCGTCTCGTAAGTTCCCTCTTGTTCAGACCCGCCCGCGCCCTGCGTGACAGAAAAATAATCGGGCCGCAACGCCGCCAACTGCGCGATCACGGCCCGCAACTTCACCACACCTTCAGGCGTGCGCGGCGGAAACAGTTCGAACGAAAATGTGAGTGGCAAAGGCATAGGTCAAAAACAATGCGAGCAAGAGAACAAGGCGCCAAGGAAGCTCTTTCGCGCCCTTGCTCCCTCGCGCCCTTGCTCCCGCTCTTCAGTACCGGTAGTTCTCCGCCTTGTACGGCCCATCCGCCGAAACACCGATGTAGTCAGCCTGCTTCGGGCTGAGCTTCGTCAGCTTCACGCCGATCTTTTCCAGGTGCAGGCGCGCAACTTCTTCGTCCAGCCTCTTGGGCAGCACGTAGACTTGCGGTTTGTAGCTGTCGCGGTTCGTCCACAGGTCCAGTTGCGCCAGCGTCTGGTTGGCAAAGCTGTTCGACATCACAAAGCTCGGATGACCCGTCGCGCAGCCCAGGTTCACGAGCCGTCCTTCGGCCAGGATGAAGATCGAGTGTCCGTCGGGGAAAGTGTACTTGTCGACTTGCGGTTTAATATTGATCCGCACGACGCCCTTTGCCTCATTCAGCCTGTCAATTTGAATTTCATTGTCGAAGTGCCCGATGTTGCACACGATCGCCTGGTCCTTCATCTTCTCCATGTGCTCGAAGGTGATGATGTCGGTGTTGCCGGTGCAGCTGACGTAAATGTCGCCGCGCCCCAGAGTATCTTCGACAGTC
>Ga0302319_10008581_pt1 | contig 19851 bp, 15 predicted proteins | sample Bog_T0_2_FD_203319 | JGI IMG/M metagenome (GOLD analysis project Ga0302319, IMG submission 203319) | Peat permafrost microbial communities from Stordalen Mire near Abisko, Sweden - Bog_T0_2 | ecosystem: Environmental > Terrestrial > Soil > Wetlands > Peat | place: Sweden: Abisko, Stordalen Mire... | reverse complement strand
GAAACTGCTCCTCGTTTTCACGCTGTTGGTGTTCGTCGCCGCTGGTTTGCGTTGCGGCGCGGAAGAGCCAAAGAGCACTGACGAAGCGCCGGCGAAATCGTCTGACGGCCAAAGCGGGAAGAACCGGCTCACGTTAGCCCAGGAAGCGAAGCAGCGTCTCGATATGGTGCATTTTACCCGTTGCGAAGGCGGCGCCAGCTACCCGGAACCGCGGTTCACGGTCTGGGCGCCAGCGGAACTCCGGGCGGAATATAATGCCATACCGACGGAGGAGGGAAAATTCGCGTGGCTCGCGGACCGATTTCGCAAACAATTGGAAAAAGGTGACATCTTGAGCGGCCACGATCTGGGCATCCTGCATCTCTACGGCCTCGGGGTCGAAATGGATTGGAAAAAAGCGCAGAGCTATTTTGTCGAGCCCGTAAAGCATGGCCTCCGAATGGGCCAGCGGTATCTGGCCGAACTGCTTGTCCTGTCTCCCGACCAGCCGCAGAACGCGCGTCTGGCCGGCGAACTGCTCATTCCGCTTCTGACGCCAAGTTACCTCCGAGGACGCTGGGCGGCCTTCAAAGCCAGTCATATTCTGGCAAAAAGCGCGAGCCCGCAAGACCGGGCTCTGGCCAACAGGTTGATTGAGCTTTCGGTGGAAATGTTTCAAGCAAGGTTACACTCTCCACCGAGCGACCTGGACGATCGCAAGCTCTTCTTTGAACAGGTGAACGCACTGACGAAAGCGCTGCTCGGCGATCCCACGGAAGTGAACTGTCAACGGGCCGATTCCATCATTGAGGCATGGCTCGTGGCGGAGCCCGATAGCGTCCAGGCAAAAGTCCGTTCCCTGGGAGTCGCCGTCTCCCGGAAGGATGCCCAGAGAGAATGGGCCGAAGCCAACGCGCTCCTGAAGACCAATGGAATCGATGAGAGCACCGAGCAGTGGGCGGAGAGAGTCCGCGTGCTGTCGGGGCTGCAATTATCGAAGCTGGGTAATGAATTGAGTTGGGAGGATCTCTTCAAAGTCGGCAGGCTGGGAAAATACCGGGATGCGCTGCGCAGGTACGGCGGCCCCATGATGGTGGTGGTCTGGGGGCTGATATTACTCTTGCTCGCCGGCGTCAGCTTGCTGACCCGGTTCCGGCGGAAGAACGAAGTCGGATTCTTCTTACTATCGTTCTGGAGCACCGTCTTCCTCTTCGCCGAGGTCATCATCGTCGGTCCAACATGGGCGATCGCCCTCTATTGCCCGATTGCATTGTATCTTCTCTGGCTGGCCGCCACCGGCCCAAAAACGTTGCCGTATTTCGTAGCTCCATTGAGGAAATGGAATTCGACGGGAACGACCTGGCTGGAGATTCTCGCGCTTTGTGTGCTGCTCTTTTTCGGCATTTTGACGGTGATCAAGGGCTATGCATTGCTTTACGAGCGAGTCAAAGGCGTCGAACTGGCCGCGCAACCGGTAAAGCTCCTGTTGAATGCGTCCCTCCTCTCGCGCAAGCTCGCCATCGTGCTGGCCGCGGGAATCTTTGTTCCCGCGCTTGAAGAGATTATCTTTCGCGGGTTTCTGCACGACTGGTTGTCCCGAAAGTTGCCGCTCGCCTGGGCGATGATCCTCGGCTCCCTGCTCTTTGGATTTGCCCACGGAATCGATTACGGACTCCCGCTCACCTGTTTCGGCCTGGCATTGCTGTGGCTGCGCTTGCGTTACCAGAGCCTGTTTCCTTCCATATTGCTGCACGGGATGAACAACACCGTCGTGATCCTGTTGATGTATTCCAAAACCTAACCGGCGGAAAACCATTTCACCGGCGAACCGCCAAACTCCAACGCGATGGACCCTGACCAAAATCTCCATTATTCCTGCCTTCAGACGAAGAAGTTTTTCAGAAACGCGAAGCCGCCGACGCAATGCCAGACCGTTCTCGGTGAAATGCACAAGCGCCTGGAAATGCTCACCCATGCGATCATTGAAGAACGAAATGTGAAACTGGCTTGCAAATCGGGATGCGCGTTTTGCTGCCACCTCCGGGTGGACGCCCGCGCGCACGAGGTGATCTACGCGGCGGAGTATATCCGCCGCAACATGTCCGCCGCGGAGATCGAGGGAATCGTGGCGCGATCCAAGGCTCACGCGAAAAAGATAGGGGCGATGAGCATCCTGCAGCAATTCACCACGAACAATGCGTGCCCTCTTCTGGTGGATGGCCGATGCAGCGCCTACGGCGGGCGGCCGATCACATGCCGCAGCCACCACGCGACAGACGTAAAGTACTGCCAGGAATTCTTTGAGACTTGCGACCCGGACACACCCGCCGCTCGCGATGAGCCTTTATACGAGAATGCCCGCGCCGTCTGGGACGGGATCACGAAGGCCTTTGCCGAGGAGGGTTACGATAGCGAGATGTACGACTTTGGCAGCGCTATCGGCGAAGCGCTGGAGAACCCGGTGACCGGCCGGCGCTGGCGGGACAAGAAGCGGGCGTTTTCGTCCCAGGCGCTGGCCAAAGATCCGCCCGACGCGAACACCTTTGCGAAACCGCCGCCCGTGGAGGCGGCGCCGGAAGACCGGCCCTCCGAGGAGCAACGCCTCTGACTGGAATGTTGCCGGGACCGCATCATTCAAACGCGCGGAAAAGTTCGGCTGCTCGCCCTGCGCTTTCCATCCCGTCCCCTTTTGCCCACCCGATTTAGCGAAGGCCCCAAATTTTCGCTTCAATCCGAGCCGCCACTGGGCATTGAGGGTATTTTCGCTTTGCCACCAAGAGGCGCTCAACCGCAGCCGCGGTCTCGCCCTTTTTAAGATGCGCGTAGGCGCGATAATAGGAGCAAATGGCGAGGTCCGTTTCCGCACGGGTCTCCCGCTCCGTATGATCCATCATCTCCAGTCCCTCTGCGATCAATCCCTCTTCGATCAGCAATGAAGCCTTGGTTCCCTTAAAAGTAATCGTCTCCGGCTCCAACTGAATGGCTTCGTCGATGCACCGCACGGCCATCGGAATCATGATTGGGCACTCGGTAAAAACCGGGATGCTCGCCAGGGCGTCGAGGATCGCGCCTCTCCGCTGCCTGGTTGCGCTGCTGTCGACGATCAATTCCTCGCATTCCTTCAGCGCCTCCTGATGCCTTCCGTGGCCCAGGAGGATATAGATCCAAAGGGTGGAAGCGACCGTGCCATGCGTTGATTCGACTCCCCTGAGCGCTTCATTCGCGACTCGCCTCGCGATATCGAAGGAGCCTTCTCGCATGAGAATACCCGCATAGCCAGCAAGCTGGGCGCAGTAGATCTGCAGCACGTCCCCGGGCTTCGCAGAGAGGCACCAAAGCAGGTTTTTCCCATCGTTCGGTATTTTCGTTCCGGCGCGCGTGATATCGTGCGGCCACAGGTTCACAACGAGTGAGAGGCACTCAAGTAGGAAACATAGGATGATGGCGATTTTGGTCCATGATGCCAATGGTTTTAAAACTCCGCTGTCCATCAGCTTAATCAGACAAAATGCCAAAAGAAGAGTACCCATGGGCCCTGCTAGGACGAATGAAAACCGCTTGAGCCGAAAGCCGGAAATCGTCGGCGCCACCGCCTGGACACATCCACCTCGCGGGGAAAGACCACACTGAACCCGAAGGTCGCCCAGCCGGAATAGAACACGCTTCGTCGGCGAGCCTATTGCCATCACGATCGGTTTCCAACCAACCAGGAGTGCGGCAAAGACATGTCCAAGTTCATGAATCAAGATCCGAAAGTATCCAAAGAACCACACGGCTCCTGCAATCAAGAGCAAGTCTATTACGTCTGACGGCGCCGTCTCAGGGATCATATCTGCGAGCGGGACTCATTCCTTCGCTGAACGGGAGTGCTGGCAGAGATGGTGGGTTAACCGTAGATTTTGCGGACGTGAGTATCGCTGATCCTGACAAAGCCATCTTTCAAGCTGCTGATCTTCGGCGTTGGCAGCGCCCCCCTGGCAGACACCTCTTTCCCGGCGGGCTTGGGGGACGCCTTCGTTGCTGGCTTTCCCGCGGCTTTCGGCGCAACGGTTTGATGGCGGGGAGAACTTTTTGGTTTTTTGGCGGGCATGGCGGATTCTGCGATCGAGAATGCACAGCTTCAAGCTCAGAGCGTCGGCCAGGCGAGCCGCATTATTCGAATGCATTCTTCCTTGTAGCATTCGCCTCCGGCGGCGCGAGCATCGGATAGGCGTTTTGCCGATCCTCAGGAAGAAAGTGGTGGAGGTAAGGGGATTCGAACCCCTGGCCTCTTCATTGCGAACGAAGCGCTCTACCAACTGAGCTATACCCCCACAAACTTTCAGCGCCGGCGATCAAACCGGCGACGGACCCGTCTCATGACGAGGTCGGCAACGTTCCTACGGGAAAATGCCTCGGACAAGAAAAAAAGAATGGGGCGAGGCATTTTTGCGTTTTCGAAGGGCCGGGGCGAAAGGATCAGAGACGAAAGGGGAGCGCTACGGCGGCGACGCGCTGCTTCCCGCGGCGAAAGGCGTCCTCGCGCCTAAGGGCCGGGCGAAATTCGAGACGTGAACGGGCGCTTTCGGGGGGATCCGCTTGCGGCAGGCTTATGGGCAGACAGTTCCGGGCAGCCATGATTCCGGGAAGCCGCGGAGTTTCGCTAATGGCGAGTGAGGTGAAACCCCGGCTCGTCGGAACGATAGGACAAATAGGACGAATGGGACCCATCGCTTGCAGGAGCGACGCTTCTTGATCGAAAGCGGGCCAAAAACTGAGCGATTTCAGAGGCATTTCACGACTGGGAGATGGGCTCGGAGTCTCGGCCATCCATTGGGCGCGACGGTGGAATCGGTTGTTCGTTGTTTCAAATTCATTTCCCCATTCGTCGAGGAATATGAATACTCGAGACCCGCGCTCGTCTGAGTGTGTGCGAACCTATTTGCACACCTTATGAAGTATCCTATCCTTATCGTTGCGCTTTCCCTCGGGATTACGGCGCTCGCTCCCCTCGCTTCCGCACAGTATGAACGCGATCGAGATTATCACTACGACGACTGGAAGGACTACCACGATGGCATCCGGCATCTCCGCGAACATTATGACCGGGTTCGGGATGAGGCGGACCACTACCATGCCAACAGGCATCAACGCGATGCGCTGTCTGGCATTCGGGATGAAATCGATCACGTGGCCGGCTGGATCGAGAGCGGCCACTACGAGACAGCGCGCACCCGGGAGAAGATTTCACGCCTTCACGCGGACCTGCACAACCTCTCCGAGGATCTCCGGCACAACGAACACCACATCGGTGTGCCCGGCATCTCCATCCAGATTCGCTAGGCGAACCCCCTTGCGCCCTGGACGGCGCGGGCGGTCTTGACCAGCCCACTTCAAAAAGACGGCCGTTCTGACCATTTGGCGGGACGCCGTCTTTTTCTTTTGCTTCTCAGTTCCTGGGACTATGGGCTGACGGGGTGGGCGATGAAGTCGAGGATGGCCGTCCTTGCAGGGTCGCCTTCTTCCACGATCCGGCCGCCGATGCTTCCATGGGTGCGATCGGTGATGAGCTTCCCGGTGATGCGCTGGTTGCCCACGCCTTTCATCATGGCCACGAAATAGGCATTTTCTTCGGCGCGCCCCACCATGTCGTGGTCTGCGTAGAGCACGAGGAAGGGCGGCGTGTCCTTGCGGATGAAATAGACCGGGGCGGCCGCATCCGCCGTGATGGTGAATTGCCCGATGCCGCGCTCTTCCCGCACCGTGTAGTGAGTCATGGTCTGGCCGCTCACAGGAATCAATCCGGCGATCGCCGACGGTTCCACGCCGACGTCGCGCAGGTAATGCGCATCCAGCCCCAGCATGAGCGCCAGATAGCCGCCGGCGGAATGCCCGCTGATGAAGAGGCGCGCGGGATCGCCGCCGTGTTCGGCGATATGAGCGCGCGTCCACGCGCACGCGGCGGCCGCGTCCTGGATATAAGCGGGAAAAGTCGCCTTGGGACTCAGCCGATAATTTGGCACGACCACCGCGACTCCGGCCCGGGCAAGACTGCGCGCCATCTTCTCCGCGCCGTCCTTGCTTCCGCCCTTCAAGGCGCCGCCATGAAACCAGACCAGCGTGGCAAAGCCGCTCTGCTCCGCGGGCAAATACAGGTCCAGCTTGCAGCGCTCGGTCTCGTATTCCGAGAGGCCGTCGCCGGATTTATAGGCGACGTTGGCCAGGACCTGAACGTCATCTTTCGACGGCGCTTCGGCGAAACATCGCGCCGTGACGATGAGCAAAAGCAGAAGGAGGAGGGAATGTTTCATGGGCGGAGACGGGAGGAAGGTCGGGGGCTTGCAGGCGCATCATGCATCAAGTTTGTTAAGCAATGGTAAATATAATCCCCTGCGCGGCGTTTCTCAGATAGATTTCCTGCGATGTCAGCAGATTCCAACGCCTCCCAGCGCCTGCTCCTGATTGATGACGACCGGAAGCTCTGCCGTCTCATCGCGGATTACCTCGGGCCGCTCGGCTATGAGGTGGTTTCCGTGCATCATGGAGGGGAAGGGGCGGAACGCGCGGTGGGTGAACCCTGGCACGCCGTGATCCTGGACTTCATGCTCCCGGGGCTCGATGGCATCGAGGTGCTCAAGCGCATCCGGGCAGCGGCGCCGCAACTCCCCGTGCTGATGTTTACGGGACGCGGCGATGAGTCCGATCGGATCGTGGGCCTGGAAATCGGGGCGGACGATTACATCCCAAAGACATTCTCGACCCGCGAACTGCTGGCCCGCCTCCGCGCGATCACGCGCCGCGCAAGCCGCGCCGCGGATGCGGATCCGAACGCGTCCGAGCCCGAATGCGTGGCGGGAGCGCTGCGGATCAATCCCAATACGCGGACGGCCGCGCTCGGGGATCAGCCCCTCTCTCTCACGCCGGTGGAATTCGACATCCTGCACACGCTGGCCAAGGCGAAGGGGCGCGTGAAAACGCGGGACCGCCTTTTGGAGGATATTCGCGACCGGAAATGGGAAGTTTTCGATCGCTCCGTGGACGTGCATATCGCGGCGCTGCGCCGGAAGCTGGGCGATGACGTGAAAAATCCGCGCTTCATCCGCACCCTGCGCGGAGCGGGCTACATGCTCGTGGATCCCCAGGAGTATTGATCCGATGAAGATGCGAATTCCACTCGCCACAAAATTCGCCGGCTGGCTGTTGCTGAATCTTTTTCTGCTGGCGCTGGGCGCGGCGGCGTTTGTGGCGGCGCAATTCAAGGGCGGCTTCGACTCACTGCTGGCCGGCGGCGCCGGACGGCGCGTGGAAGCGCTGGCCGTGGACGCAAGCGCCCGGTTGCGCGCCATTCCGCGTTCCGAATGGGACGCGACGCTCGAAAAGCTCACCACGTCCTACGGGGCGCCGATCAGTGTTTATCAGAGTTCCGGAAGCCTCGTGGCAGGGCCATCCTACGATCTGCCCACCTCCGTTGAAACCGAACTCGCGAGGATCGGGCGGCCCCCCGAGAATCGTCCTCCGAACGACAAACGGCGGCCCGGTGAGAAGCCCCAAAGGAGGGAGACTCCGCCACCAATCCACCCCCGGCCGCCCCTGGAGGATGGTCTCGGCGCCAACGCCGCCCAACGCTCCGGCCAGGGCCAGCGCCCCACCACAGACGGGCAACCCTCCGACACCGAGTTTCCCCGGGAAGACGGAGCGGGCGCCAGCGGCGCCGCGCCCGGTGACGGCGCCCCGCGAAACCACCCGGCTCCGCCAAAGAAGCCGCCGCCTCCACCGGAGAAAATGCCCCGCGATTCTTTCAGTGGCCGGCCGCAGCATGATCCAGCGCCCGATTCCTCGCCGGGCGCGGAATGGCGCGGGCCTTTTGACCAGAGCGCACAGCCGCCCGATCCGCAAAGGTGGCCAAAGTTTCTCCTCCACGCCAATTCGCCCAACGCCTACTGGATCGGGATTCGCATTCCCCTTCCCAACTCCGGCGCCGGCGCGCGAGGCGGCCCGCTAACGCTGCTCATCCGATGTGTGAGCCTGGCGCAGGGTGGCCTGCTGCTCGAAACCAAGCCGCTCGTCATCGCGGGCGCCGCCGCGATTATTGTCTCGATCCTGATCTGGGTGCCCTTCGTGCTCGCCCTCACCTGGCAGGTCCGCCGCGTCACCGCCGCCACGGGGCAGGTGGCGCGCGGCAATTTCGATGTGCGGCTGACGGTGAAGCGGAGCGACGAACTTGGGCAACTCGCGGCGTCGGTCAATACCATGGCCAGCCAGCTCGACACTTTTGCGCGAGGCCAGAAGCGCTTCATGGGCGACGTCGCTCACGAACTGACCTCCCCGATCGCGCGCATGCAGACCGCTCTCGCCATCCTCGAGGAGTCCGGGCTCGATCGTGATCCCACCAGCTACTACGCCAGCCTTCGCGAGGAGCTGGATGAAATGAGCCGGCTCGTTACGGAGTTGCTGGAGTTCTCGAAGGCGGCGATGCAGCGCGAGATCCAGCTCAGCCCGGTGGCGCTCGGCCCGCTCGTCACGGACGTCATCCATCGCGAGGGCGGTGGCGCCCTGGTGGAATGCCATGTGCCCGACGCCCTGACCGCCAACGCCGAGCCCAAGCTCCTGGCGCGCGCCCTGGGAAATGTAGTCCGCAACGCCGTGCGTTACGCCGGCCACGCCGGTCCCATTTTGATCAGCGCCGCGGCCCGGCCCGGGCACGTGGAAATCGTCGTCACCGACACCGGTCCCGGGGTGCCGCCGGAGAGCCTTCCGCGGTTGTTTGACGCCTTCTATCGGCCAGATGCGGCGCGCACGCGGGAAGCGGGCGGAGCGGGGCTCGGGCTGGCCATTGTGAAGACGTGCGTGGAGGCGTGCGGGGGGGCGGTGGCCGTGCGCAATGGCGCATCATGCGGGCTGGAAGTGATCATGGCGCTGCGAACCAGCGAGCCGGCGCTGTTGCGTGAGTAGGACCGCCCTGCTCTGAACCCCACCGACCAGCGTCCCGCTTTCATTCTTTTTTAAGGCTGAGGCGCGCCGGTGGAATTGCCCGGGGTATCCAGGGCCCGGCGTTTCATTTCCCTGGGCAGGGCCCCGATCTCCGGAAGATATTCCCCGATGGTGAAACCTTGCGCAAGCCGCTTGACGGCAGTTTCCAGATCGCCTTTTTGGGCGAGAAACTCGTAGGCCTGCACGTCTTCATGCACTCGGAACATGGCTTCGTGGGCCAGGGATTCCAGCGTGCCAACGGTGGGTGGGATGCCGGCGTTTTTCTCGAAGAGAGCCTTGGTATCCCTGCTCACGTTCAACTTGGTATCCCCATCCGTGAAAACCGCGCGATAGAAGCGCGTGGCCATGAGCACATGCTGAAACCGCCGCTGGAGGAAAAGCTGCACGATAACAGCCTGGAACTCGACCTTCGCCTGGATGACAGAGAGTTCCGCCTTCACCTGATCCGTCGTCACCTTGACTTCATGCTCGAAATTCGGAACGGGCACGGCGCACTGCGTCTGGTCCGAAGGATCCAGAGACGATCGCTGCGCCGAAGGATCCGGGGACGATTGTTGCGCCGATGGGATCCTGGCCTTCGCTGCGATCCCGGTGGCCGGGGCTGTGTCCCCGCCCGTGGCAGGCTTACGGGCGCCGAGCAGTCGCATTTTCCACTCGGGTGGCGCGGTCTTTTCCGCCTCCTGGGCCTTGCGCTCCGCGTCAACGCGTTCCTTGTTCCGCAGAGATCGAAAGCAGGTACTGATGGCATCGGCCAAACAATCGCACAGCCGGGCGTCGCCACCGAAGCTCGATGCGCGAGGCAGCAGGCGCAATGCAGCGTCCGTATTTTGCGTCGAAGCGTTGCCGGGGGCGGTGAGTTCAAGGATCTTGCTGACGATGCCCTGATATTCCACGTCTTCCACTGTCGTTTTTTCCGGCGCGTCCAGGTATCTTTTGAACCGCGCCTCGAACAAGGATTTGTCGATCGCATGCCATGTCTTGCCATCCCACAGGATATTCTCCGCGGAAGGCGAAGACTCTTTCTCGTTTCCTTCGGAACCTCTGGTCGGCGGCGCGGGCGGCTGAACTGCGGCACTTCCAGGGGGCGCAACGGCGGCGGACGGTGGCGCCGAATCCGCAGCCTGCGCCACGAGTGGTGAAACGGAAAGGACTGCGAAGCCTAAAAAACAATATCCCGTCCGGACCTGGAAGCAGCGGAGAAAGTCCCAGGGAACCAACGGGCGGGCTGGACGCAAACGATAGCGTCCAGCGGAGGTGGCGGCTGCCTGCGACATGGCGCGAACAGTACGCCCTTATCCGCGCCTGGAGAAATCTTTTTTCACTCGCCCCGCATTTACGCGTCGGCAGCTTGCGGGAAGCGCCGGTAGATGCGGCTGCGGTTCACGCCGAGGAGGCGCGCGGCTTCGGCGACGTTTCCGCCGGTCTGCTCGAGGGCGCGGTGGATGAGCGCTTGCTCGGCTTCCTCGAGATTCAGGGAAAGATCGGCCACAGCGGCTTGCGCGAGCGCTTTCGTTTCGCGAGGCGGCGCGGATGGCGCGGTTCGCGAGAGGCGGAAATGCTCGGGGCGGATGGGTTCGCCACCGCATTCGATGAGCGCGCGCTCGATCAGATTCTTGAGTTCGCGGATATTGCCGGGAAAGTCATGGCCCGAGAGCAAGGCGAGCGCGGGGGGAGTCAGTGGAGGAGGCGTGAGGCCCATCTCCGCGCCGAACAACTGGAGGAAATGCGCCGCCAGCAGGGGCACGTCTTCGGAGCGCTCGCGAAGGGGCGGGGTCACCACCACGAAACGCGCCAGGCGAAAATAGAGGTCGCGCCGAAAATCCCCGCTCGCGGTCCTCGCATCCAGGTCCGCGTTCGTGGCGCTGATGACGCGGACATCCACCCGGCGTGGGTGCGCGGCGCCCACGGGCGTGATTTCGCCATCCTCCAGCACGCGGAGCAGTTTCGCCTGGAGCGTGGCGGGCATATCGCCGATTTCGTCGAGGAAAAGCGTGCCGCCATCGGCCAGCTCAAACCAGCCCTTGCGGTCCGCGTTGGCCCCCGTGAAGGAGCCGCGGATGTGGCCGAAGAGCATGGATTCCGCGAGTTCCCCGGGAATGGCCACGCAATTGACGGGAATGAACGGCCCCGGCGCCCGCGGACTGCCATGGTGGATGGCTCGGGCCACGAGTTCCTTGCCGGTCCCGCTTTCGCCGGTGATGAGCACGCTCGTCCGTCCGAAATGATGGAGGCGCTCGATGTCCTTGAGAATCTTCCGGATCATTCGGCTCTGGCCGACAAACCCGGCGAGCCCCCAGCGCTGCGCCTCGCGGGCGGAGAGCGTGGAATAACGCGCGTCCGCCTTTTCCCGCGCCTCCTCCGCCTCCCGGCGGCGCGCGACTTCGGCCTCGAGCTCCGTGTTCTTGCGCTGAAGTTCGCGGGTGAGGCGATTGATCTTCAGGTGCGTCTCCACCCGCGTGACCACCTCCTCCGGCTGGAAGGGCTTCAGGATGTAGTCCACGGCGCCCACGCGGAAGCCGCTCAGCACGCTCGCGGTCTCCTGCTTCGCGGTGATGAAGACAACGGGGATTTCGCGGGTCGCATCGTTCGCCTTCAGCTCGCGGCAGATCGCAAAACCATCGCGCCCCGGCATCATCACATCGAGCAGGATGAGATCCGGCTGGGCGCGAGTCGCGATCTTCAATCCGTTTTCCCCGCCGGACGCCGCGAAGATCTCGTGGCCGCGCGGTTCGAGCGCGGCAGTGAGGATATCGATGTTGGCGGGCGTGTCATCGATGATGAGGATTTTCTCCCGAGCCTTTTCGTGGCTTTTTTCCTGGTTTTTTTCCTGGCTCATGGGGAGGAGGTGGAATTCTCGCCGCGCGCGACGGTGATCTGCGCGACGATCTTCTGGATCGTTTCCATATCGTAGCTGGCGAGGAATTCGCGCAAGTGCGCGGCGAGCCTCTGGCCGGAGGAACCTATCTGCTCCACCTCCCGGAGGCAATTCTTGAGCACGGTGGCGCTATGCAATTCGGCGGCCATCATCAGCCGCGTGGCCAGTTCTTCGGGCAGCACGATGCTGCTGAAATCCAGGAGCGGCGGACCTTCCGCGCCGTCCCCGCCGGCTTTATAGTCAAATTCCACCCCGAGCAAATTCTTCAAGCTCGCATAGACGCGCTCGCACCGGAACGGCTTGGCGACAAAATCGTCGCAGCCCGCCCGGAGATAAAGTTCGCGCTCGTGCTCCAGGGCCGAGGCGGACGTGGCCACCACCTTCAAACCGCTCTGGCCATAATCCCGCACGATCCGGCGGGTCGCCTCCATGCCATCGATTTCCGGGAGGCGCATATCCATAAAGACGATGTCCGGGCGGGAGATGGCCACCACTTCCAGCGCCTGGCGGCCATTCTCGGCGAGCGTGATCTCACAACCAATGGCCGCGAGCATGGTGGAAAGCACTTCCCGGTTTTCGCGGATATCATCCACGACCAGCGCCCGCACTTCGTATCCTTCAGCGAGCCGCTCGACGTCCCGCAGCGGATCGGCTCCGCCGGCCAGGCGGGAGGGCGAGGCGACGGGCAGCGGTATGGAGAAGAAGAAGACCGTCCCCACGCCGGGCACGGAGCGCACTTCCAGCACCCCGCCCATCAGTTCGACCTGCCGCCGGGCGATGGTCAGGCCGAGCCCCGTGCCACCGTGGCCGCGAATGCCGGGGCCCTGCTGGAACGGCTCGAAGATGATGGCGTGCGCTTCCGGCGGAATGCCGACGCCGGTATCGCTCACTTCGAATTTCCACAGCGGCGCGGCCCTGGTTTCCAGCCGCAGGCTGACCCGGCCGCGCTGGGTGAATTTCACCGCGTTGCCCAGCAGATTGATCAGCACCTGGCGCAGCTTTTCTTCATCGCCCCGCACCGGCATGCTGCGCAGGTCTTCGATCCCTTCGACGCGCAGGCCGAGCTGCTTCTCTTCGCAGGGATGCTGAAACAAGGCGGTGAGTTCCCGGATGAGCGCCACGAGGTCGAAATCGGACGGCTCCAATTCCATGCGCCCGGCATCGATCTTCGAGAGATCGAGGATTTCGTTGATCAGGTGCAGGAGGTGATCGCAACTGTTGGCGATCGTGGCCAGGGCATCCCGCTGAAAGGGGTGAAGCGAGCCGTCGCGCAGGAGGATTTGCGAGTAGCCGAGGATCGCGTTCATCGGCGTGCGGATCTCGTGGCTCATGTTGGCGAGAAACTGGGACTTCGCGCGATTCGCCGCCTCCGCGGCGGATTCGGCCTCCTTGCGGATGACGATTTCCTCGAGGAGCGCGTCGTTCGATTTCGCCAATTCTGCGGTGCGTTCCTGCACGCGGCCTTCCAGTTCATCGTGCGCGCGCTGGAGCGCCGCCTCGGCGCGCTTGCGTTCCGCGATTTCCAGGGAGAGATCCCGGGTGGCCTCAAGCACGCGGCGCTCGATTTCGGCCGTGCGGCGATAGTAGCTCGAAAGGTAAGCGGCCAGGAGCAGCGTGATCACGCATCCCGCGCCCAACGCGGCCCACGATTGCCGGAAGAAGCGCGCGCGGTCAAAGGTCGGCAGCGGCTGAAAACGGAGCGTCCAGCGCTGGCCCGCCACTTCGAAATGCGTGGCCCATGCGTCTTCGCCCGGGGGGCCGGATTCGGGGTTGCGATAGAGCACGCTCCGCTCGGTGTCATCGACGATGGCCACCGCGATTCCCTGGTCGCCGGAGGCTTGGAGCGAAGATGCGACCAGATCCCCGATCCGGAAAACGGCCACCGCATACCCGGTCAGGCTCTCGCGCCGCTCTTCCACCGTTTCCGCCGCCCCATGATACAGCGGCTGCGCGACAAGAAAGCCCTGCTGCGACGCGGGCTCCTGCACGAGGCGCACCGGCGCCGTCGCCGTCGGCTGGCCGCTATCCCTTGCCCGCTCGAGCGCCGCGCGCCGGCGTGGCTCGGAAGCCACGTCATATCCGAAGGCCGCCTCATTGTGCCGGATCGGTTCCACGAAATACCCGGGAAAATATTCGCTGGCGGGTTGCGCGGGCGCCATCACGCCATCAGTCTCTTCGGTGAAACGGAAATCCGGGTATCCTTCCGCGCGCGCCCGGTCCTCCCAGGTTTCCCGCTCATTTCCCGGTACCCGGGGATTCCAGGACAGCGCCTGCAATTCCGGCTGGCGGCGCAGCGCGGCGCTCACGAACGCGCGAAATTCTTCGCGGCTGACCTCCGGGCGCGCGGCATAGAGCGAAGCGATGGCCCGCAGCACCTCCATGGAACGCATCATCTGCCCGCGCAGCACCTCCACCCGGGCGTTGGCAATTTGGCGCACCGTCTCCTGAAATTCGCGCCGCTCGTTTTGCCGGAGCACTCCGGCGACGGCCAGCGTGAGGCCGAATCCGACGATCAAAGTAATGACCACAGGAGCGCGCCTCGGCACGGCAGGGGGGGAGGCGGAAAAAGGTTCGGACACGTCTGCGCCCGCAGCACGGTGCGCGCCAGAGCCGGAGGCATCGGCGAAAATCTGCGATGGCAGCGGGAGATGGGAAGCACGAGCGGCGCGGGAAGCATGGGAGAGGACCCCGAAATTGGCCCAGCCGCAGCCCTGGGGTGGCTAGAAAATACCACGGTGTCGTTCGCGATACACCTCAGGATGGAAGGAATTCGGCCATAGGCAGTTTCACGCCGATTCCGACGCCACTCCGGCAGGGTTGTTCCGGCACGCCGTCAAAGAGCCAGGGTGCCTCGTTTTATACAATCGCTGATGTGCTGGCTATTTCCTGCCATCTCGCTCCATGATCGGAAGAGCTGAAGGTAGAAATTACCCTCTGTGAGGCGGCTTTCAAAAACCATTGGCATACCAGTTGCTAAAGCCGCCGCCGACCATTCACCCTTCGATGATTCGACCGGCGACTGTTCGCGATATCCCTCGCGCGCGGACTGCGGGACGATCTTTCGTCGGGTGTTTCAAAACCCTGACGACACCCAACAATCCCTTATGAAATTGACCCGCAAAGTCGCCCTGCTCGCCGCCCCGGCCATCTTGTCGTGGGCGCTGCTCGGCGGCGTCCTCCTCGCCGAGGAGGCCCCCCCAGCCACACCTCACGCGCCAGCGGAAACCGCCGCCGCCGCCAGGCCGCAGCCCACGCTCGAACAGCGTGTCGCCGGCCTGGAAGCCTATCTGAAGAACGGCGACCCCTCCGAATCGCTGAAAACCGCCAGGGACAAGGTGGGCGATCCGGCGGTCCCGCCCGGTCTCACCAGCCCTTCCGTGGGAATTCCCGGCCCCGGCCACAACGCCTGGATGATGACCAGCGCCGCCCTCGTGCTCTTCATGACCCTGCCCGGCCTCGCGCTCTTTTACGGCGGCCTCGTTCGGCAAAAGAATGTCCTCAGCGTGTGCGCGCAATGCCTGGGATGCACTGGACTCGTCACCGTGCTCTGGTGGGCCTTCGGCTACAGCCTCGTCTTCGGCAAGAACTTCGACAGCGGTTTCCTGGGAGGCAGTGAATTCTTCTTCTTCCGGGGAGTCACGAGCGCGCCCAACCTCGATTACGCGCCCTGGGTTTCTCAAAACGTTTTCGCGTGCTACCAGCTCATGTTTGCGATCATCACCCCCGCGCTCATCGTGGGGGCCATCGCCGAGCGCATGAAATACCTGTCCATCATGTTCTTCATCACGCTCTGGATGTTTCTCGTTTATTTTCCGATGGCGCACATGGTTTGGGGAATCACCGGAATGATGAATGGCGGGGCGAATGCCCATGCCGGAATCAAGGCCATCGATTTTGCCGGCGGAACGGTCGTGCATATGACCTCCGGCTGGAGCGCGCTCGTCCTCTGCATGATTATCGGCAAGCGCTTGGGATTCGGGAAAGAGAAGATGGCGCCGCACAGCATGGTGCTCTGCGTGGTCGGCACCGGCATGCTCTGGGTCGGCTGGTACGGCTTCAATGCCGGGTCGGCCCTCGGCGCGGACGGCATCGCCGCCAGCGCCTTCACGGCGACGACGCTCGCCGCGGCCAGCGCGGGCTTCTTCTGGGCAATCATCGAACTCATCCATAAAGGCCACGCTTCGATTCTGGGCTTCTGCTCGGGCATCGTCGCCGGTCTCGTGGTGATCACGCCGGCCTGCGGATTCGTCTCTCCCACGGGGGGAGTGATCATTGGTTTCTTCGCCGCGGTGGTGCCCTATATCTTCGTGGTCTTTGTGAAGAACATGATCGGCTACGATGACGCGCTCGACACCTTCGGTGTCCACGCCATCGGCGGCACGCTGGGCGCCATCCTGACGGGCTTCCTGGCGACCACCGAGGTAAATCCGCTGGCCAACGTCAAAGACATCGTCGGCAAGACCCTCTTTCTCGAGCAGTTCAAGGCCGTCGCGGTGACGCTCGTCATCGCTGTGGCAGGATCGTTCATCCTGGCCTACTTCGTGCGATTCTGCATCGGCCTGCGGCCAAGCCCGGAGAACGAAAGCACCGGCCTGGACCTCACGGACCACCAGGAAGAAGGCTACACCATTTAAGTCATTTGCGGGGGCGCGGCCGCCGGGAACCAACTCCCGGCGGCCGTTGCCGCCCCTCAAGCGCCATTACTCATGAAAAAAATCGAAGCCATCATCAAACCCTTCAAACTGGAGGAAGTGAAAGAAGCCCTGGCCGAACTGGGCGTGGAAGGTATGACCGTGACCGAAGTCAAAGGTTTCGGCCGCCAAAAAGGGCATACCGAGATTTACCGCGGGAGCGAATATACGGTCGATTTTCTGCCAAAGATCAAGATCGATGTCGTGGTTACCGACGCGCTGGCGGAGCCATCCATCGCCGCGATCTTGAAAGCGGCCAAGACCGGCAAGATCGGCGATGGCAAAATCTTTCTCTCACCGGTGACCGAGGCCATCCGGATTCGCACGGAGGAGTCCGGAGACAAGGCGGTCTAGCAGGCGGGACTCGAGGCGTCCCGAGGCCTCCTCTTGGGCCTCGCTGCGCAGACGCGGAGAAATGGCCTGCGGCGCTTTTTTCCCGCCGCCGCGCGGCTTGCCATTTTCTCCGCGTCCCCCCCAATAAATTCGCCCCCGGGAAAAATCGCGGTAAAAAAACGCATCCGGCGGCGGCGATCGGACGAATAGGATTTGCGTATGAAAATTGTCTGGATTCTCATCGCATGGATTGCCTGCATGGCGCCGGTGGCGCAAGCGGACGGCGATCTCAAACTCAGTGGAGCGGAAACAAGGAACGCGCTTCACTCCATCATTACACAACAACTGGAGGCATTTCGCGCGGGCAATTATGGCGCCGCTTATACCTATGCGGACGACGAGCTGAAGGCCGTCTGTTCCTTGCAAATGTTCGAACGGATGGTGCAAAAAGGCTATCCGGAGATCGCCCATTCGGTATCCGCGAATTGCGGGCTGACCTTCGACAACGGAGAGAATGCCGTGGTCTCCGTCCGCGTGCGCGGGGCGGACGACAAATGGGCCGACTACCAGTACATGCTCCACAGGAATGGCGCCACGTGGCGCATTTCGGGAGTGGTGATCAGCGAGAAACCGGTGTTGGAGGTCTGAGATTCCCAGCGGTTTTCCTGTTTCCCAGATCCTTCTTTTTCGACATGGTGGGCCATTCCTCATGCCCGCCAGATTTATTCGTCGCCTCGCGCACCTTGAAGCCCACCATCGGCTGGCGCTTAGTTTGGCCGGCGGCTTGATGGTTTTTCTCTTCATCGGAAGGCACACGCGATTGCCTTTCCGGCTCATCACCGCGTGGGATGCCTACGCCGCCGGCGTGATCGGCCTCGCCTGGACCCGCATCTTTAACGCCCAGCCGGCGGCCGTGGTCCGCCTGGCCACTCTCCGGCATACCAGCCGCATCGTCATCTTCCTTGGAGTGCTGGCCGCGGCTTGCGCGAGCCTCGGGGCGGTCGCCTATCTGCTCGGCTCCGTCAAGGATTTGCCCGTGGGAGTCCGATCCACGCACGTGGCCCTGGCGATCGCCACCATCGCGTTCTCGTGGGTCATGGTGCATACGCTCTTCTCCCTTCACTACGCCTACCTGTTCTATCGCACGCCGCAGTGCGTTCAGGTGGAATCCTCGAAGCGCCCGCTGCTCTTTCCGGGGGACGACCTTCCGGATTACTACGACTTCGCCTACTTTTCTTTTGTCATCGGGATGACCTCGCAAGTCTCCGACGTCCAGATCGCCTCCCACGGCATTCGCCGATGGGCGCTGCTCCACGGCGCGATTTCGTTTGCCTTCAATACCGCGGTCCTCGCCTCGAGCATCAACGTGATCTCCGGCCTCTTTTAGAATGGCAAACACGGCGCGCTGGCTCAAATCATGGCTCCCCGTCATCCTCTGGATGGCGCTTATTTTTACCGGTTCCACCGACCGCGGATCCGCCGGGCACACTTCGGGCTTCATCGAACCTCTGTTGCATTGGCTGATGCCAGGCCTTTCCCATGAGTCCATCGATTCCCTCCATCATTTAATCCGAAAATGCGCGCACATCACCGAGTACGCAGTCCTGGGCGCTCTCGCTCTGCGCGCCATCGCGCCCAGCCATGCGGGGTCCTTGGCCGAAAAGCGGTGGAAAATCGCGGGCCTGGCGCTGGCCATGGCGGCGCTCTACGCAGCCAGCGACGAGTTTCATCAATCCTTCGTTCCCTCCCGCGGCGCCTCCGTGCAGGATGTGCTCATCGATACCTGCGGCGCCTGCGTTGGAATCGGCGTGCTTCTGCTCTGGCGAAAGCGGCATGACAAAAGGGAAAGTTAACGTAATCTCCCCGCTCAGCACTCCGCTTTCCATGAACATTTTGAATGCCGAAAGTTCGATCGCCGCCGCCGCCGCCGCCCCGGGCGCCCACCCGAAAAAGAAGGGCTTGATGATCATCGGCATGTTCAAACTGCTCAAGGGCGTGCTGCTCCTGGTGGCGGCTCTCGGTCTCCTCCACTTTATCCATCGCGACCTGCAACAATACGCGGAAGAGCTGATCTCGAAATTCCGGGTCGATCCGGACAACCGCTACATCGCGGGGTTTCTCGAGAAGCTCGGGCTGGTGAATAAGCTTCGGGTGGAAGAGCTGAGCGGATTCACGTTCTTCTACGCCGCCCTCCTGCTCACCGAAGGCATCGGGCTTCTGCGGCAAAAGCGCTGGGCGGAATACCTCACCGTGGTCGCCACGGCGTCGTTCATTCCCCTGGAGATCTACGAGATTCACCGGCACGTCACCTGGGTTCGCGTGCTCGTCTTCGTCATCAACCTCGCCATCCTCGCATACCTCTTCTTCATCATCGGGAAGGAGAAGAAAAAGCATTCATGAAAATCATCCGTTTCCAATCCCCCACGGGCGAAGTTGGCCTCGCACAGCAGCATCCCGGCGGCGCCTTCACGAAACTGCGCGGCACGCTTTTTGAATCCCTGGAACCCACCACCGAAGCGGCCCCCGTGGCCAAACTCCTGGCGCCGCTGGAGCCCGCCGCGATCCTCTGCATCGGCCTCAATTATCGCCAGCACGCGGCGGAGACGAATACTCCGCTGCCGGAATTTCCCGTGCTCTTTTTCAAGAATCCGGCCTCGGTCCAAAACCCCGGCGATCCCATCGTGCTGCCGCGCTGGCTTGCCAGCGCGAAGGTGGACTATGAATGCGAACTCGCGGTGGTGATCGGCCGCCGCGCCAAAAATGTCCCGCGCGCCCAGGCGCTCGATTACGTGCTCGGCTATACCTGCGCCAACGATGTCAGCGCGCGGGATTGGCAGAAGGAGGGCGGCGGCTCGCAATGGTGCCGCGGAAAATCCTTCGATACCTTCGCCCCGCTCGGCCCGCTCCTGGTCACCTCGGATGAAATCCCAAATCCCAATGCGCTTCGCATCCGCACGCTCATCGGCGACGAAACGCTCCAGGATAGCTCCACGGGCGATATGA
>Ga0302319_10008580_pt1 | contig 19851 bp, 16 predicted proteins | sample Bog_T0_2_FD_203319 | JGI IMG/M metagenome (GOLD analysis project Ga0302319, IMG submission 203319) | Peat permafrost microbial communities from Stordalen Mire near Abisko, Sweden - Bog_T0_2 | ecosystem: Environmental > Terrestrial > Soil > Wetlands > Peat | place: Sweden: Abisko, Stordalen Mire... | reverse complement strand
AATCAAAGGATGAGAATCCCCATGGGGTTTTCACGCGTCTTAAGTAGGTGAAGGGTCAAGAACATCTGGATGGCTGGCCGCAAACGGAAGAGCACAAGGAAGAAGAGTTCTGGCGCGGCGGGAACCCTGCGGGCGCTCTTTGTCGTATTGCTTGCTATGGCTGGAGGTGTCGCCTGGCTAGTCTTCACACCGTTTGGTCCAGACCGTGAAACATTTGTCGAGTTGGCGCCCGGCTCTTCCACGCTGCGCATTGGCCGGGAACTGGAAGCCGCCGGCGTGGTGCGCAACCAGTTCGCCTTCGATTTGCTGCGTTTGGGTAAACGGGGAACGCTCCGGGCCGGCGAATACCGGTTCGATCACCCCGCCCCGGTCACCGAGATTTATGCGCGCATCGTGCGCGGGGACGTATTTACCAGGACGGTAACCATTCCGGAGGGCGCCAACATCTTTGACATTGCCGCGCGGCTGGAACAGGCGGGCCTGGGCCCGAGAGCGAATTTTCTGACTGCAGCGGTGAAGCAGGTAGGCCTGGTAGCGGATCTTGACCCCAAAGCAAAAAACCTGGAGGGTTACCTGTTTCCTGACACTTACCAACTCGCGCGCAAGGCAACACCGGCGCAGATATGTGCCACCATGGTGCGGCGTTTTCGCGTGGTTTCCGGCGAATTGGGGTTGAAGGAAAATGTGCACGCGGTGGTGACCATGGCTTCGCTGGTGGAGCGGGAAACGGCGGTGGATGCGGAGCGGCCACTGGTGGCCAGTGTCTTTCAAAACCGTCTTGCCCAGAAAATGCCGCTGATGACCGACCCCTCCGTCATCTACGGGCTGGAACTCGATGGCCAGTGGAGAGGCACGATCTACGAAAGCGATTTGAAGCGCGACACCCCATACAACACCTATGTGCACCCCGGCCTGCCGCCAGGCCCAATAGCCAACCCCGGCGCAAAGTCGCTGCGTGCGGCCATAAACCCTGCTAGAACGGATTATCTTTACTTCGTGGCTGCAGGGGCCAATCCGCAGGGTCATTCGCTCTTTGCCAGCACCCTGGCCGAGCACAATCGCAACGTGGCCGGATTCCGTCACATCGAAAAAAAGGCAGGTGGCCGTTGAACGCTCGCCGTCGACCCACGGCCGCCGCCCTGCTTCTTCCTCTCCTGCTCGCGGGATGTTCGCTTTTTCCTACGACTCGGAAATTGCCCACGCCCAAGGCCCCCACCATCACCCAGACAGCGGCGCCGGAGGACCTGGTTGGCCGGCTCAATCAGCGCTGGGCCGGTCTTACCACACTTACTGCCACCGTAGAGATTCAGGCCAGCGTGACCAAGAGCAAGGAGGGCGTGGCCACCGACTATCCCAGCGTCCATGGACACATTCTCATCCGCAAGCCCGAAAACCTCCGAGTGGTCGGCCAGATTTATGGCATACGCGTCTTCGACATGGCCAGTGACGGCAAATGCTTCACCTTGTCGATCCCCCAGAAAAACAAGGCGATCAAGGGCTGCGGTGTCTCGAAAAAAAAGTCAGCCAATACCTGGGAAAACCTGCGCCCCGGCTTCTTCCTTGACGCCATGCTGGTGCGAGGCCTGGAGCCCGACGATTCGTATTCCGTGGTGGCAGATTCGGAAACGGTAGAGGATGCGGCCCGGAAGCACCTCTTCACGGTGCCGGAATATGTACTCAGCATTAGCCGCAGCAAACCTGGCAGCCACGAGTTGACGCCGGTACGCGTGGTGACCTTCCACCGCGATGACCTGCAACCCTATCAACAGGACATCTACGATAGCGAAGGCAACCTCGAAACCCAGGTCTTCTATAGCGGCTATCAGGACTTCGGCGGCAGCAAATACCCTTCGTCCGTCGTCATCAAGCGCCCGCTTGAAGAAGTGCAGATCGTGCTTTCCATCGACAAGGTTGTCGAAAATCAGGCGCTGCCCGACGACCAATTTCAAATCAACATTCTTCCCCCATCCACGCAGATTCAGAACCTGGATTAGCGGACATGGAAACGGAAATGACGACGCGGAATTGGGTCAGGAGCATTCAAACGAATGCGGAGGCCCGGTGAGCCTCCGCATGGGGTGGACCGCGCTGAGCAGTCATTGCACGATCGGGGTTGAGTTAGCGTTCGGCGTCAACCTTAGGCCGCGACGCCTTCGATGCTATCGATATGAATGAGCTTGGCATCCGTGTCAAGGCGCCCGGTAACTTTCACTTGCTTGCCCTCGAAGGGCTGAGCCTTCGAAGGATCGTCAAGCTTGTAGACAGATCCGGACCCATCGCGCAATGAAAACTCCTGGCCGTTACGGACAATCGTTCCCATGAATGTCTGAGACTTGGCCGGATCCTGTTGTGGGGCCGGAGCCTGTTGGGGCGCTGGCGCCTGGGGCTCCTGGGCCAGCGCGCTGAGGGCCGGTACGCCACTTAGAGCAACCATGCCCAACGATAAACCGAGAACCGAACTCTTGATGATTTTCATAAACCTTAATACCTCCGGGGGAGTTTTTGGTCTTACATCCGTTCGCTCCGTGGGTAGCAATCGATATGCCAAATTCCGCGGATTGAAAACACGCGAGTTAGGTCGCCATGCGGATGCGAGGTCTGTAAAAACTTCCACACCGATGGAAAAAAGTCGCGACTCGCAGTGTAAGTTCTCTCTAACTCACCCTGGCAAACTAATTAACTCTATTGACTAGCCGCGTCCGCTGTTCCATGCATCAAAAGTTGATAACGCCGGGCGTATTCAGCTTTGTACTCGGCGACCGCGCGCTGATAACTCATATGTGGCGTGTTGGCCTTGATAGTCCAATGCAAGCGGAGTTCCCTTGTCTCCGGCGAGATTGTCAGGACCCCGGCGGCGGCCTGAACGGGCTTGCCATCAGCGGTCGCGCTTTCGATATCGATGAACCACGGAACGTGAACCACAATGCGCTTTGGGGCTTCAACAAACGTCGCTTTCAGATGAAGCACCGCCTCATCCGCCACAGGTTGATCGAGACTGAACGCAACCTCGCCAAAATTTGTCGGCGCCTTGCTCACTTCAATCGTCTTGCCAGTGCCAATCCACTCCGGGGAAACCACGCTGAGCAGGTGGAGCTGGTCGCCCTCTTCGCGCACCAGCATCGTCCTGAGCAAGGTACGGTATTCGGCCGCAAACCAGCCATGAGGCGCCAGGTTGTCCTGGAAATTGCGGTCGCCCCACGGCAGTATGGCAAACTCGAAGCCCGCATGCGTTGAGCTGGTGTGCAACAGCAGCGCGTAAAGCTCGCGGATCGCCTGCTCCTGATCCCCCCGAATCGTTTCCGTCATGGTGTTCTTGATGGTGAGATAGTGGTGCAGGAACTCGCCGTCGGCATAAGTCATAATGCCTTCGGCGTATTTAGCCTGCGTAACCTTCAGGGTCGCAGCCACACGCGGGTCCTTGGGGTCGAGGGTTGGTTCAGGCACCACGGCCAGCAGATTGCCCCAGTCGTAGCCGCCCTTCTGTCCGTCTAGAGCCGGAGGAATGTAGCCGTTGTTCTCGGCGGCCCGTCGATCAAGCACCTTGAAGAAAGCCTGGCGGAAGTCATCGTATTCCAGCTGCCATCCCCTGGCTAAGTCGGAGTGGCCCGTCTCATTTGCCATATCAATAGCGACTCTAAGTCCAGAGAGCGCGAGGAAGTTATAGCCGGTCAGGTGGCCCGGGACATATTCGTTGTCGCGCACGTCGCTGGCAGGCACGATATGCAGCGGATCGGCGGCGCGAGCCTGCCTCAGCCAGTCCACGGCATGCGCAATCTGCGGCAGCGCCCACTCTGCAAAGGCCTTGTCATGTGTGATGCGGTAGTGCTGCGCGTATCCCCACACGGCCTCTCCCCAGCCGTCATACTGTTGCTCCTGCGATAGGAAATTGCCATCCGGCCTCTGCGATTTAGCAAAGAACCTGAGATCCTGTTCCGCAATCTCCGGATAGCCGGTCACGTCATAACTGTGTACGATATCTGCGCCATCGCGAAGATAGAAAGAGTGATAGTGGAGTTTGTTGACAGTTTGGATGTAGTCCGGCCCGATATGGTCGCGCGCAATCAGGTCGTAAGCCAGGTTCGCATAGAAAGTGTCAACCGGCTTTTGCTCCGGCAGGCTCACCTGCATACCATCGCCAAAGATTCCATTCCAGAACTGCACCATCTGCAGATGAGCCCCGTCGAAACTTGCCTTCTCGACCGCCGCAATCGATGCAGGATCGGCCGCAGGAACCACCGGCATTTTGAAGTCCAGCACTAACTCTTCACCAGGTTTGAGTATCCGCGAGTAACTCACAATGCCAACCGGAACAGTAGCATCCACATTCAACCTGGACGGCTTGCTCACATCCTGCGGGTAGTTATACCGGCCATGCAGCGTGAACCCGCGAGTAATATAGCCCGCCGGAAAACTGTAAAGCAGCCGCCCGTCGCGAAGAAACCCATTTCCGTCGAAGGAGTAGACCCAGTCCGCGCTGAAACTCTCGCCAAGCTGCCGGTAGTCGCCGGGAATTTTGCCCTCGCGCGGCCGGTCGAAGCGGTTGTCGCCATGCGGTGCACCGGTGTTGTTACCGGCGTCATACCGCACCCCTGTTGCGAGAATGGCGCGCGTGGGCTCTTTCCCTTCATTCTTCATCGCAATGCGGATGAAGTTGACGATGGGCCCCTCAGGCTCGCCGTCGTGGATGCCCTGCGAAGCGGCAAACATTGTGTATCGGTACACCACGCCGTCCCGCTCAAATTGGTAGTGGACAATGGGCAATCGGCCCTCTTCGAGCGTGCGGATGCGAACGCTGGTGGGCTCAAGCTCCGGCCCGGCAAAGAACATGAGCTCGCCAAAGCCCGTGCGCAGGTACCCCTCCGGCGTGACCTCGGTGGCCGCCTCCGCATCCATCACGCCGATCTCGTCCGTGGGTTTCGAAAAGTAAGAAAATGGCTGGTCCGGCCGGTCGATGGCCGGGGAGACCATCTGGGCGTGAAGGCCGGCGCGGTAAACGATCGGAAGCGACAGGACCGCCAGCAGAAAGACGGGCTTGCAAAGTTTGTTCATGGCAGAAAAAGCCTACATCATTTCCCCGCCAGCCGCACGCAGTCTGGCTCCCGAACTTCCCGCGCCGCGAACCTATTTACTGCTATGAAAGACCTGGCTCAAATCCGATCTTCCCGATCCCGACGCATAGTAGGAGGCCCAGTAATAAGGATGGCGGTAGCGCGGATCGAGGATGAGGGTCTGTCGCGCCGTGGTCAGAGCCTGCGGAACGCTGAGCCCCTTCGCCAGTCCGCCGTAGAACGCGTCCATCATGGGGACAGCCGATCCGGAATCGATTTGCCAGCGTGTCGCCACCACGTCGGGCACGCCCAGGGCAGCCAGCGTGTCTACGATATCGCCCATGCCGTGATTCCAGCCCTCTTCCTTTTTTCCCGTGGAGCAGGCGGAGAAAACGGCCAACCGCGCCGCGCGAGGCGGATGCTTGCGCAGCAGGTCGCTGTCCAGATACGGCTTGTCAGTACCCGCTCCCGTCAGCGCCGCTCCCGCGGGAGCCAGCAACAGCCGGGTGCCCCCTTCCTGCTGTGCGGCGTGGCCGGCAAAATGAATCGTCGACGCGGTCGTCAGGCGCTCTGCCACCTCCGGCTCGGTCGCGTGTCCCGCCAGCAGAACAGTGGGCTCATTGCCGAAGCGGGCCACGGCCCTGGCCTCATCCAACACTTCAGGCAGCAGTTGGCTCTCTCCGGAGGCAATTGACGCACCCACGATGAGCGGTTTGTCGGATGATCCGGCAGAGGATGACCTGGTAGCCGCGGACGGGCGGTCGAGCAGCACTGAGGGCGACTCCTCGAGGTTGAACTGCAGGCCGATGAAGCCCGCATCGGTCGCAACCGACGGCCAGGGCAGATTGCCAAGCAGGGGATCGGGTTCGATAAGTAAATGGCCGCCTTTCCCTGCCGATGCGTCCACCGCGTCTATCCTGTTCAGCGGTTCAATCAGCATGTCCGCCACGCGGCGCGACGCGCGATCCACCGTGCCCATGGGTGTTGCAGGCGAACTGACGGCTCGCTCCAACGGTTCAGCCGCGGCCAGCACGTCGTCCCGGCGGAACGGAGCCCGGGTCCACACCACGCCCTGCGCGCTGGCCCGATACAGCAGCAGGCGATCCAGCAAAACCACCTGGCCCAGCACCCTGTCCGGACCGAGCCCCGCCAGTGCGCTCATCAGATTCGGTTTCAGACAGGTCAGGCCATTTTCCGGGCAAACCGGCGCCAGTTCGCCCAGAATCCGAAGTCGATATCTCTCCCAAAGCGCTAGGATGTCTTCGCCGGAACGTCCCTGCGCCAGCCAAACTCCCGCCAGGACGGCATAAAGGTCCCTGTCCTGCTGGGCCAGGACAATGCTCTCCGCACCGCCCTTGCCCGCCTGCCGTTCTTCCTCCAGAATCGCTTCCCGCAGCATTGGTTCGGCCGTCTCTGGATGGCCCTGCGCCAACTCCAACTCTCCGCGAGCCATTGCGTAGTCCCGGCGATGGTACGTGTTGTGCTCGCCGGCCATGTGTCCGTGCGCCGCATCCAGCGCCCCGTCCGCCGCCGCCAGGTCCTGCCGATCAAGGTAGAACCTGGCCATGGCAATCTCATTCTCCGCCAGAAATCCCTGAACCGACTTTCCACCGCCATTGGCCGCCAACTCGCTCTGCGCCACCCGCATCTGCTCCTGCGCTTCCGGAATCGACCCGGCGCGAATCGCTGCAGCCGCCAGGTTAAGCCTCTCGGTAGGAATCAGTTGCTTGCTCTGCGTGAGTTCAAGCACGCCCAGAACCTCTCGCTCCAGAAGAAAAGTGGCTCGCACGCGCGGGGTGCTTTGCTCCACCTGCTCCAGTCCTGCCAAAGTCGCGTAGAGCCGCATCGCGGGATAGTCGCCCGAATAGAACCTGCGCACGGTGGGCAGGCAAATACGCCATGCGGTCTCGTAATCCCCCGCGTCCACGGCCGGCCCGCCAAGCAGGTTTCTGGCCCGCAGTTCAAGCAGGGTGTAGTGGCGCTCATGAGCCTCGTTCACCGCGCGCAGGAATGAGGGATTGTTCTCCGAGTTGCTTCCAGGAGCGTTATCGCAGAGCGTGTCTTCCATCAGGTTGTAGATGTGAATCCAGGCGAACTGTGGGTTGCGCCTCAGCAGCGGGTGGACCGCCTGATAGCACCCGGCAACATCCGATGCGCGCATGAACGCGTAAGACCGCTCCCCTTCTGCCCGGTCCTCTCCCGCGGCGTTGCCCAGGGCGTGAAACAGCTCGCTGGACTTCAGCGAATCCTGCTGGGCGGCGAGATAGTCCCCCGAAGCATCGGCATCAATCGCCTGGGCGAGAGCGTGCGCTGCCAGGATGAAATCCGGATTCGGCTCTAATAAGTTGGGCGGGGATGATTCGGGAGGGAGAAAGCTTGTAAGCCATGGATCCTGATGATTGCGTTCGAGCGAGTGGGCGAGGGCGTGCAGGAGAGTGCGGGCTGCCTGGCACTTCTCAGCACACGGCGAGCCGCGTGAGCGATCCACCGTCATAGGGAATGCGGAATCCAGCAACCTGGGCAACAGCGTACTCGACAACTCCTCATCCAGGTCGGCCAGCGCGCCGGCGTCGGCCGCCAGGGCGCGCACCGCGTCTGGAGTTCCCAGGTGCTGCTCCATCCGGCTTTGGTGCGTCTTCAACTGGTTCAGCTGTTGTTCCAGAGCTTGCAACCTGCGCCGGCCCTCATCCAGCCAGTGTGGGTCGCGCTCGAAGCGCAGATAGCGGTTCCAGGTTTCCACCGCGTTCATCACCTGGCCTCGATCCTGCATGGCCACGGCTTCGTTGAACAACACGACAGGGTCGTCCGGGCTTAATTCGTCGGCATGACGCAGGTATTCCAGAGCCGTCGAGCGGTCGTTCTCGCTACCCGTGGCGGCCCCGCGCTGGAAGTAAGCAGACGCATCATCCACCAGCAGGCTTGAAGTCACCGGCCCATCTGCCAGAAGGCGGTCGAGAATGTCGATGGCCGGATCGAATTTCTCATCCATCACATCCGCCCGCGCCTCCAGTTGAAGCCAGTGCGGGTCCTCGGGCGCATTCTCAAGTTGGCGCTCAATGCGGGCGCGCGCATCCAAAAGTTTGGACGATTCATGGTCCGCCCCGCCGCCGCGCAGGTGCATCTGCGGGGTCACTTCGGCAAAGCCCGCGCCGGGCATGCGCAAATCGTAGATGCGGGAATGGGTATAGGCCTCGGCCAGCAGCCGTTCCGGCGTATTTGCGCGCTGCCACCACTCGGTGAGCACGGCGCCGAATACCAGCGATGCCGCCAGTCCCGCCCCGGCCCAAAGATAAAACCGTGTCCGCTTGCCCGCCTGCTGAAAGTGGGCGCGGTGCGGCGTGCGAGCCAGCTTGGCGGCCAGGTTGCTTTGCCATTCACTGGACGCCGAATTCAGCCTGGCAATCTCAGCCACCTCTTCGGCGGACGCGTCAAAAGAAAGATAGCGCAGGCGGGCCGCGCAAGCGCCGCACTGGGCCGCGTGCGAGAACAGCGCTGTAATTCTTGCCTCATCTGTGGGGCGGCCTGCCCCACTCAGCAGCCGGGACCACTCGCCGCTTTCCGGACACCCGGCCTCCGCGTCCGGCAGCGCCGCGTTCGCCGTCTCCTGGTGGGTCGCTTCCACCCGAAACGATCGCCCTTCCATCAGCTCCGCCAATGCCTGGGCCAGGGCGCCCTCTGGGGGGTCGGATGGACGTTTTGGTTTGAAGTCTTCGCTCATGTCTGCACTCTATCTAACGCCGTTCCGGGCAACGTTCCTTTCACAAAAGGCGGCTTTTCCCTAGCCGGGGTCGGGCCGGTCCCCCGGCTTTTGCCTCTCCACCTCTCCCCGCAGCCACGTTGCCACCCGCCGCAGGGCGCTTTCCACCCCTTTGGCCGTCAATCCGGCGCCCGACATGCGCGCAATTTCCTCCGCCGTAAGCCCCTGCTGATAGTAGAGCCAGAACAGCGCGCGGTCCCGTTCGCCGATAACATCCGGCGCCGATTGAAGCTTCTCATCCAGCTGGGAAAGAAGCACCGAGCGCTGCATCTGCGACGACTGGCGGGAACTGGCCGCGTGTACCTGTGCCGCATCCTCCATCAGAGGCATGGTCAGCACTTTGCCGCCCCGCTTTTCAGAGTAGATACGGCGGAAGTAGTCGTTGGCCACCGAAGTGGAAACCAGCCGCAGCAGCCCCAGGAAGGAGTCTTCTCCGCGCGGCTCAAAGTCCCGCAGAATGCGGCGTTCCTGCTCGCACAGCTTGAGGAAAATCTCCTGAACTATATCGTCCACCATCGCCGGCGACGAGCTGCTCACCCACATCCGCGAGATGCGCAGCGCAACCAGCGAGGCAAGCGGCGTGCAGCGGCGTAGGAACTCCCCCCATTCCGCAGCATCGGCGGAGTGGGCACAGGCCTTGGCGAGATCATTCACCGACGTGCTAGATCCGTCCATCGCTTGGGACACCAGTTTAACCCAGGGATGAGCCGCTAGTTACTTGTTTATAAATTCAAAGTGTTACTAAGCCAACTTGCTCACAGAAGATAGCTTTGGCCCTGTGCTAGTATCCCCGCAAGCGTTCACAATTTGATTCTGAGGTGCCCAGCATGGAAACCACACTCCGCCCTTTGTCTCTCGGCGAAATCCTCGACCGCACCGCCCAGCTTTATCGGTCGAATTTTGTCCTCTTTGCGGGGATTTCCGCCGTTTATGCCGGGGTCATGCTGGTGTTGAGCCTTATCCAAATTGGCGTTGCCGAACTGTTGCGTGTCGAACACATGACCAAGCAACTGCTGTGGGTTCCCCTGGTCTTCGTCATCCTCATCCTCCCGCTGGTGTTCATCCTCGCAGGCGCTGCCATGGCCGCCAACAACCGCGCCGTGGCCTGGGTTAACCTGGGCGAGCCGGCCACCATTCGCGGCGCCTACTTCAGCATCCTGCCGCGCCTGGGCCGGTACCTGTGGCTCATGACCATCGCCACCTTTGTCAGCTACCTTCCCTTTGTGGTGCTCTACGCCGGCTACTTCGCGCTCATCTTCTTCTACGTGCGTCCCGCTGGTGTTTTAACCCCCAACGCCGCACACGCTAATCCGCAGGTTCTTCTGCTCTTCGGCATTGCTTCCATCGCTCTTGTCCTGCTTTCCGTGCCCACCCTCGCCTACGCCGTGTGGATGGCCCTGCGCTATTCCTTGGCCGTTCCCGCCTCCGTTGTCGAAAATCTCAAGGCTCGCCAGGCCCTCCGCCGCAGCATCGAGTTGAGCAAGGGTTCGCGGGGGCGCATCTTTGTTCTGGGGTTGCTGATCGCGGTCATACAGATCGGCCTCATCATGCTCACCCAGGTCTTCTTCATCGTGGCCACCTTCAAGCATCACGCTCCGCTGGCGGCCTGGCTGCAAGCGGTGCAGCAAATTGTCGGTTTCTTCACCAACACTTTCATCGGCCCCATGTATGCCACCGGGCTCACTCTCTTTTACTATGACCAGCGCGTCCGCAAGGAAGGCTTCGACATTGAGTGGATGATGCAGGCCGCCGGCCTCACCGTGCCTGCGCCGGCGCCAGCAGCAGACCCCGCCGAATCCCTGCCCGCTCCGCCACTCGAAGATCAGATCCAGCCGGAAACTCAAGTGGACGCCGCACAAGCCGAGCCCGTCTCGCCAACCGACCCCGCGCCGCCCTATCCATCGGCCCCTTCGCCTGAAAACCACGACCCAGGGAGCGCCCATGAATGATCCCCCGCGCCCGTCCAGCCTGGGCGAAATCCTCGACCGCACGGCCCACGTCTATCGCTCGCGCTTCCTGGTGCTCTTCGGCATCGCAGCCGTTCCCACCGCTGTAATATTGGTGGTTGCCTCGGGCATTTTTCTCTTTTTTGCATGGTTCGGTTCGACCGGCTCAGGCAGCACAGCCCCCGTCCCCAGCGGTGAGGCTGGATTCTACGCCGGCGTTCTGCTCGTTGCCATCGGCCTGCTGGTGCTGCCCATCTTTCTGGTGGTCACCGCGCTGGCCTCGGCCGCCATCAACCATGCCGCCAACCGCGCCTGGCTCGACGAAAAACCCACCATCCGCGAAGCCTACAAGACCATCTGGCACCGCGGCTGGCGCTATATAGGGCTCTATTCTCTTCAGGCTCTCCTCATCGGCGCGGTCCCGCTCGCGGCCTGGATCCTGCTGCTGGCCGTCTCCGCGGGCGCGGCTGCCGTGGCCAAGAGTGCCGGCATGGGCGCCTCCGGTGGAGCACTTTTCGGGATCCTCGCGTTCCTGGTCTTCTTTGGCCTGCTCGCCTATTTTTTCTGGATGCTGCTTCGACTCTCGCTCGCCTTCCCCGCCTGCGTCGTCGAGCAGATTCGTCCCTGGGCCGCCATCAAGCGCAGCATTCGACTCACCCACGGCTCCAGGGGCCGAATCTTTCTGCTCTACCTGCTGGGAACGGCGCTCAACTACCTGCTCTCCATCATCATCACCATCCCCGTAATCATCGCAACCGCCCTCATCCCCGGCGCCAACAGCCCGCAGCATCAGCAAACGGCGGGCATGGTCATGCTGTTCACCTTGTACGGCTCCATCTTCGCCATTCAGGCTGTCACGCGGCCGGTTTACGGCGTCGCCTTCCTGCTCTTCTATTACGACCAGCGCATCCGCCAGGAAGGCTTCGACATCGAGTGGATGATGCAGCAAGCCGGCCTCATCGTTCCGGCCGCGGCCCAGCCCGACGCCGCGCCGTGGCTGCCTCCCATCGCCCCTGAAACCGAAGCCCCGGAACCTCCGCATCCCTCAGAACCCGAGCCGCAACAGGGCGGCGAGAACCAGCAAATCATCCACCCGCCGCCTGCACCTGGAGAACCGGTATGAATCAGCCCGCTTATCCCGCACACTTTCTCCCGCCGCCTCCCGGCGCCTTGACCATCGGCCAGGTTCTCGACCGGACTTACATGCTTATCCGCACCAATCTCCGGCTGCTCGCAGGACTCGCGGTCGTTCCTTCCGCGGCGTTCTTTCTCATCTTCGGAGTCGTGCTCGCGGTCTTTTTCGTCCCCATCCTCTCGCAACTGCCTCATCAGCCTGACCCTGAAAATCTGGCTCGCCTCTTCAACCCCGGAGCCTTCATTCCGCTCATCATCATCATCACCGTGGTCAATGGAGCGGTCTTCTCGCTCTACCTGGCTGCCGCAAGCCACGCCGTCACCCAGGCAGACTGTGGTGTCAAGGTCACCATTCGCGAGTCCTATACGGTGGCCTGGAACCGAGCCGGCGAATATCTCCTGCTACTCCTCCTTCTCTATGCATGCACCTTTCTTCCCGCACTTCTGATCGAATTGCTGATGTTTTCGGGCATCGGCAACGCTGTCTCCAACCAGGCCGCAGCCAATCCCGCTTTGATTGCCCTGATTCCATTAGGAATGTTGTTGTACTTTGCGGCTTTTGTTTTTGCCATTCTGGTCGCGCTGCGTCTCTCGCTGGCATTCCCGGTCTGCGTTGTCGAGCAGCTTCCCGCGTGGCCCGCACTCAAGCGCAGCAGCCAACTCACCAAGGGCGCCAAGGGCCGCATCTTTCTCATCCTGCTTGTGATCTACGCCTTCAGTTACCTCTTCACCCTGGTGCTCTTCGCCATTCTGGGCGCGCTCGGGGGCCTGGGCTGTCTGCTGGCATTAGCCCTGGGCATTCATCTGGCGTCTCCCCTCGGCTACGCGGCGCTCACCCTCTTTGGAATCTGCGCTCTCCTCGGCTTACTGCTCTATATGGCGCTCTCATGGGCCGGCTACACCACAGCCCTCGCCGTGCTCTATCGCGACCAGCGCCTGCGCAAAGACGGCCTGTTGCCGGCGTCCGCGCCATCCGGAGACGCCGCATGACAGCGCCGCTGCGCCCCATGAACCTGGGCGAGATTCTCGATCGCACCTTCCAGATCTACCGGGCACGCTTCTTCGCCTTTATAGTGGTCGCCGCCATTCCTGTGCTGGCGATGGAAATGATTCAGGCTGTCGACAGCACCTGGCTGCACATGTACTCCCTGGTCCATCCCTTCCGGCAGCCCGGCATCTTCCTTTGGAGGTTCGCCGTCGGACTTGCTTACTTCCACGTATCCGGCATTTTCGGCATCCTCGTTGAACCCGCATTTGTGAAGTTGACCTCGCGCTCCATCCTCGGAGGAAAATCTTCCATCGTCTCCTCGCTCCAATTCGCCGCTACTCGCTGGCGAAGCTATCTTTGGATTGCATCCCTCAAGATGTCCGCAATCTTGGTCGCGCCTGAGTTGGTAGCGACCGGCGTGGCCCTTGGAGCAGGAGTCATCGTCAACGCTGCTGGCGGCTTCGACGGAGAAACAAGATGGCCGGCTCTTCTGATCGTCGCGTTGTGGGCATTGGTCGGAGGCGGACTCTTCCTCTGGTCGGGTGCCTGCATGTCGCTCGCCATCCCCGGTGCGGCGCTCGAAGACCTTGCGGGACTTGCATCTCTCCGGCGCAGCTGGAACCTGTCCAAGGGCGCGCGCTCCCGCATTTGGTTCACCTGGCTCGCCATCAATTTATCCTTGTGGGTTTTGACCTATGCCCTCGAGTTTCTACTCGGGCAGTCAATGTATTTCGTAGGCAATGCGCTCCACATCGCCTACGCAATGAAGCATCTCTATGCCCCAGCCGTCTACGTCCTGGCTACGGCGATCTACTTCGTTCTCGGCCCTATTTACCCAATCGCCGTAACCCTTATCTACTATGATCAGCGCATACGCCATGAAGGCTTTGACATCGAGAGAATGATGGAATCCGCCGGAATGAACGCCCCAGCAATTTCGACCGGCAACGAAGAGCCGATTGCCACGGCCAACGCCACCGACGAGGAAGCGCACTCGTGAGCCCGCGCTCCATCTTCGCAGCCGCCGCCCTGGCCTTCGTCCTCGCCACAACGCAGTCCCGCGCCGACTCGACCGCGCCCACTCCTCAGCCCACTAGCCACTGGCGCGAGTCTTCTCTCGACGACTACCGCACCCACCTCCAGTCCCTCACCACCCTCGTAGAAGCCTGCGCCAAGGCCCGCGACACCAAAGCCTGCGACCCCGCGCTGGTAGGTCAGGACGATCATGTCCCCCTCGGCGACGCCCCCAACGCCGAGAGACGCCTGATCCGCTACGGATGGCTCCGCGTGCTTCTTTCGCAAGCTCAGGACAAGGACAAAGAGCCGCCCAAACCCAAGCTCATCCCCGGCACGCCGCACCCGGAGAACGCCCGGCCGGCTCAGCCCACCACCTCCCAACTGCTCGCAGACGCTGAGACCCGCCTGGCCCACGATCTGGCCCAGACCGACGCCCGCCCGGCAGCCCTGCAACCCCATAATCAGGAACGCACCACCATGGCGCAGGTCCTTTCCGGACGCGACTTCCGCAACCTGGAGTCAACCACCGCCCGCGACTCCGCCCTGGAAAAATTCGGCAACTGGCTCAACCGGCTCTTCGAAGGCGCCGCCCGGTTTGGAGCCCGCTCCGCGTGGATCGCCCGCGCGCTCATCGGGGGATTTATCCTCGTCGTCTGCGTGGGCCTGGTCTGGGGACTGCTCCAGCTTGAGCGCCGGTGGCGCATCCGACTCGTGCCTGAGGATCGTGGCCCTGGCTCAGGCTCCGCCTCTGCCCGCGACTGGCAGCTCTGGCTTGAAGATGCGCGCCAAGCCGCCGCTGCCGGCCTGTGGCGCGAGGCAATTCATTTCGTTTATTGGGCCTCCATCTCGCGCCTCGAATCCCGCCGCCTGTGGCCGGCCGACCGCGCTCGCACTCCCCGCGAATATCTCGCCCTGGTTGCCCCAGAGGACCCGCGCAAGCCCGCCCTGGCCACGCTCACCGGCAGCTTTGAGCGCATCTGGTACGGCGGCCGCCCCGCCGCGGAAGGCGACTTCCGCAACGCCGAGCAGATCGCCACCGCCCTGATCTCTGGAAGCGCAGCTCCAGCCCCAGGAGCCGGCGGAGGCGATGCCGGATGAAATTCCTCTCCTCGCTCGACGACAAAGACCGCAAGCTCCTGATCTGGTGCCTGAGCATCGGACTCGCCCTGGCCGTCCTCACCGGCTTCCTCCTCCCCGGCGAAAACAGCAACGATAACCCGTTGCCCTCAACCTACTTGTCCGGTCAGCACGGCGCCCGCGCGGCCTATGAAACTCTGCTCAACTCCGGCTATCCTGTCGAACGTTGGGAGCGCCCCCTCAGCGAGCTGGCCGCAACCGCCGGCCCAGATACGGTAGTCATCTTTGCCGAGCCTTTCACCCGCGAAGGCGAAGACATCAAAGCTGTCCGCACCATTCTGGAACGTGGCGGCCGTGTGCTCTCCACCGGCTTCTGGGGTGGCTACATCCTGCCCGGCGAGGCCAGCGACACCCCCAACGAATTCAACTTCGCCGCCTGCCAATTGGAACCCGAAGGCCTGGACGCGCTCTCCGGCTCAGGCGAGACGTGGATGGTGCCCGAAGCCACCTGGCAAGTTGGCAATCCCGCGCATCGCGTGGAGTACAGCTGCGCCGGCCAGCCCGCAGTGGTCGAGTTCGACTGGGGCAAAGGCCACGCGGTCTGGTGGGCCAGCGCCACACCCCTTGAAAACGGCTCGCTCTCCCGCGCCCACAATCTCGACCTCTTTCTCAACTCGCTTGGGTCCCGCGAGGGCCACCACTTTTATTGGGATGAATCGCTCCACGGAGAAATTCGGTCCACATGGAGCTACGCATCCGGCCCCGCCCTGACCATCCTCCGCATAGGACTGCCCGTGCTCGCCCTCCTCATCGTCTTCAGCTTCAGCCGGCGCAGCGGCCCTGTGCGCGATCTTCCCACCCCCGCCCGCGCCACGCCCATCGAATTCCTTGACGCACTCGGCTCGCTTTACCGTAACGCCGGAGCCGCATCCACCGCGGTCGCGGTAGCCCTGGAGCGGTTTCGCCGCCACACTTTGCAGCTTTGCGGTTTACGCGCCAAAGCCATGGGCGCCGAAGAGCTGGCCGCCGCCATTCGCCGCCGCTTTCCCGGTGCTGACCCCAGCCTGGAAGCCGACCTCGCGGCCTGCGAAGACGCCGGGTGGGGCGAGACCGTCACCCCACGCGAGGCGCTCAAGCTCATCCAGACGCTCTATCGACACGAAGAAAGCATCCGCGCCGCCGCAAAACCCGGCGCCCCCATCCAGAAATCTGAAAACACTCACTCCAAACAACAGGAAAGGGCTTCATGAGCCAGGAACCAATCGAAGACACGAATCAAGCCGCAAACCCATTGCCATCTCAGCCGAAACCGCCGCTCTACGCCACCAGCCAGCTCATCGCCCACGCCCGCGCGGAGCTGGGCCGTGTCATCGCCGGCCAGGGACAGCCCATCGAAGAGGTTTTGATCGCCGTTTTGTGCCAGGGCCATGCCCTGCTTGAAGGCGTGCCGGGTATCGCCAAAACGCTCATCGTCAAGACCCTGGGGCGCCTCCTTGGCCTCGGCTTCCAGCGCGTCCAGGCCACCCCTGACCTGATGCCGGCCGACATCCTCGGCACCACCATTCTGCGGCCCAACGCAAGCTCCGGCAACGATGGTTTCAGCTTTCACGCCGGCCCGGTCTTTACTGACCTGCTGCTGGTGGACGAGATCAACCGCATGCCGCCCCGCACCCAGGCCGCGCTCCTCGAATGCATGGAAGAGCGGCAGGTGACCAGCGACGGCGTGCGCCGCCCGCTGCCCGTCTGGTTTACGGTCTTCGCCACGCAAAATCCGGTCGATTTCGAAGGCACCTACCCCCTGCCCGAAGCGCAGCTGGACCGCTTCCTGCTGAAGATTCGCGTCGCTTACCCGTCTGAGTCGGAAGAGTTGCAGATCCTGGAGCGCCACCACGGCGGATCGGGTGCAGGACTGCTGGAAGATGCCTCCATTACGCCGATCCCCGAGGGATTGCTGGCCGCCGCCCGTGCCGAAGTGCGCTCCATCCGCATCGAGCCTGAGCTCTATACCTACATCCTGGCGCTCGCGCGCCGCACCCGGGAATGGCCCACTCTGCTGCTGGGCGCAAGTCCCCGCGCAGCCCTGAGCCTGATGCGCGTAGCCCAGGCCGCGGCTGCTTTCGATGGCCGCGATTACCTGGTCCCCGACGACGTCAAGCGCGCCGTCCAGCCGGTCCTGCGCCACCGTGTCATGCTCAAGCCCGAGGCCGAACTGGAAGGCTTCGACGCCGATCGCGTCCTCGCCGACGTAGTCTCCGCGGTGCCGGTCCCCCGCCAATGAACAGATAGCTGAAGAAAAAATAGTATGAGAGTAGTATTGAGGGTAGGATGAAGGTGGTATGGAGGTAAGAATGAAGGCCAAGACATCGATAACGCTCTCTGTGCCGCTTCTCGTTCAAATCGACAGGATGATCGGCGAAGGCGCGTCTCGCTCGGCCTACATCGAGAAGGTGCTGCGCGATCACCTTCGAGACGAGGAACGAGAGGCGGCTGGGCAGCGAGATTTGGAACTGATCAACGCCAATGCCGAGTATCTGAATCGCGAAATGGAAGATGTGCTGAGGGACCAGGAAGCCTTGTACTTTGACCTCATCCAAGACGAAAAACATTGACATAGCGCAATCCCCGATGCCGTTCTGCATGCGAAGACCGGCCAGAAACGGCGGTGGAGTGTTTCGTCTTCGGAGATCACAGCCCCTTTTACTACTTCTGTAAGGAGATACACGGAGTGGTGTAAATGGATCAGATTCTCGACATTGCGCAGCCTTAACCGCAAACTGACCGCGATAGTCAATCAGAACCTTGCCAGATTAAGCCCATCCTGGACTGTGGTTATTTTCATCCCCGCTTTAGTGTTGTTGCGATTTCTCCGCTTCCGCCCTCTCCCACACTATGATTGGCATTGAAGCAATTCTCTGGAAGGAAACTCTATGAACAGAGGCGATCTTTATCGCGTATCCAGGCCGCCCGGCGATCCGAAGCTGCAGCGAGTCTATGTGATCGTAAGCCGCGAAAAGCTGATCGAGTCGCGCTTTCCGAGCGTCATCTGCGCGCCCATTTTCACCGTTGGAGAGGGGCTTACAACTCAGGTTTCAGTCGGCCCGGAAGATGGTCTCAAGCATGAAAGCTGGATACATTGCGACAGCCTTGTAAGTTTTCACAAATCGGTATTGACGAACTTCGTAGGAAGCCTCCGGGCTGCGAAGATAGACCAACTGAACCGCTCTCTGGCCTTTGCTCTCGATCTACCCGTTGAGCCCCAATGATCTCTCCGTCCCTCCATCCCGAGCCGGTCCGCGCCGTCTGCGAACGCCGCCGCCGCTGGCCGTTTGGCCTCACACCGCGAACCATCTGGCTGCTCATCGTCGGCTTCGCGTGGCTCGTCCCCGGCTTCTGGGACGGCCGACTTGCCTATGCGATGCTTGCGTGGGACACGCTAGTCCTGCTTGCCGCGCTGCTCGACGGCCTGCGCCTGCCCGCAGCCGCCGAACTTACCGCCAGCCGCGCCTGGTCCAACGCCCCGGCCCTCGACAGCGAGACCGAGATCGAGTTGACCATCGAGAACCATGGCCAGATGATCCTCGATTGCCGCCTGCTTGACGATTTGCCGCCCGCCCTCGTCACCCACCCCGCCACTTCCCGCCTCAACGTCTTCCCCCGCGTGCCTGCCAGCCTCCGTTACCGCGTCGAGCCCCAGGAGCGCGGCGACTGGGAAACTGGATGGCTTTATGTGCGCTACCGCTCGCCTCTCGGATTGGCTGAGCGCTGGGCCAAAGCGCCGCTTATCCAGACAGTCCGCGTCTATCCCGCCCTGCGCACCGGCGAGGAGCAGCAAATCTTCCTCGCCCGTAGCCGCCAAATCGACCTCCAGCTCCGCCGGGCCCAGCAGCGGGGCCTCGGCCGCGATTTCGAGAGCCTGCGCGAATACCGCGAGGGCGACGACCTGCGCGACATCTGCTGGACAGCCACCGCCCGCCATGGCGGCCTGATCACCCGCCAGTACCAGACCGAACGCAGCCAGGCGGTCTGGATCGTGCTTGACTGCGGCCGGCTGATGCGTTCCCGCGTCGCGGCCTCAGCCCCCGGTCGACCCACGCTGCCGGTCGCCGACCCCGGCACCCACGTCCACTCCAAGCTCGACCACGCCTGCACCACCGCGGTAGCCCTCGCTCAACTCGCGCTCTACTCCGGTGACCGGGTCGGCCTGCTCGCCTACGGCCAGGGCATCCAGCAGCGCCTGTTACCCGGCCGTGGCGCGGCGCACCTCCGCCAGCTCATCGAGTCACTCGCCCAGGTCCACGCCGAATCCGGCGAAGCCGATCACCTGCGCGCCACCGCCACCCTGAACCGCCTGCAGCCCCGCCGGGCTCTGATTTTGTGGATCACCGACCTTGCCGAAACCGCCATGCGCCCCGAAGTCATCGACGGCGCCATGCAGTTGCTGCGCCGTCATGTGCTCCTGTTTGTCGCCATGGCGCAACCCGAAGTGGACGTCATCGCCAATGGCCGCCCCAAAAATGTGGAGCAGATGTTCCGTGCCGCGGCCGCCCAGGAGATGGCCGGCCGCCGCGAGCTGCTCCTCGCCCGCCTCCACGAGCAAGGCGCCCTCACCCTGGACCTCAACCCCGAAGCCCTCACCTCCGCCGTGCTCAACAACTACCTCACGGTGAAAGAACGGGCGATGGTGTAGCATAACTTGGCTAACTTGGCTAAGTTGTGCTAGAATCCCTTCATGCGCACCGCAAACATCGGCGTCCTCAAGAACCAGCTCAGCGCCTACCTGAAATACGTCCGCAACGGCGAAGAAGTCGTCATCTGCGACCGCAACGTCCCCATCGCCCGTATCACGCCGATGGAGACGCAGTACCCCACGGTCGGTGTCGGCCC
>Ga0302319_10008576_pt1 | contig 19856 bp, 18 predicted proteins | sample Bog_T0_2_FD_203319 | JGI IMG/M metagenome (GOLD analysis project Ga0302319, IMG submission 203319) | Peat permafrost microbial communities from Stordalen Mire near Abisko, Sweden - Bog_T0_2 | ecosystem: Environmental > Terrestrial > Soil > Wetlands > Peat | place: Sweden: Abisko, Stordalen Mire... | reverse complement strand
GGTCAGATTGCCGCCCGTGATGGTGTTCGTGGTATTGCCCGACCAATAGGTTTGCAAGATGCCGCCGGCGGTCAGTGTGTTGTTGCCCGCCAAGGTGACGGTGTTGTTACCCGCCCCAATCGTCACCGTCGTGCCGCCCCCCGTGGCGTTAAAGGCCGCAGTGATGGCCGCCGACAGACCGATGGTGGTTCCGCTGACGGAGGTGATGAGCGTGTTGGCCGGAATATTCGAGACGCAGGTGATGACCTCGCCCACTTTCATGCCCGTTGCGCTCGTCACGGTGATGGAGGTGGCGCCGGAACTCGCCGTGGCCCCAATGGTGGTGGTGGTGGGGTACTGGGCAAAACGCAGAGTATTGGCCGAGGACCCCGAGGAAGGGGTTTCGGCGGTGGTGACGTTCACATTGTTGGCGCTCGACCAAGTGTCACTCACATACGTCGCCGCCCCGACCGAGGCCCCGGTGCCAGCCTCCAAGGCCCAATCGGTCGCATTATAAGTCCCGTATCCCAGCACTGAGGAACCGGCGATGCCGTAAAATTGCGTGCTGCTCGGCCCGCTAAAATCCGCCACCCCGCCGGCATTGTGGGTGATGGCACCAAACGTGGTTTTATTGAAGGAACTCGATCCGCGGCCGGGCACCTGGAAGAGCGAAACGCCCGGTTTCAGGGTCAAACTGGTATAGGGCTGCGTGGCCGTGCCGGAGTTGGCCACCGACGTGGCGGAATAGGTGCTCCCGGCCACCGTCAGGGCCGTGTTTGCGCCCAAGTAACCCGAAGACGTGACCGACTGGCCGCCCACACTGTTTTCTTGGGTGCAGGCCACGGTCACACCATTCAAAATGATGCCAGCCCCGGAGGAAGAGGTGGACATGGTGGTGGGCTCGTTGTTGTACTGTACATACACCGTGCCGCCGCCGCCGATGGTGACCGTGTTCGCGCCCAAGGCGATGCCGCCCACACCGTTGAGAGTGATGCTTTGGTTGCCCGTGTTCCACGTCTGGTTGGCCCCAATGGCCACGGGACAGGTGAGCGTGATGGCCTTGGTGGCACTGGCCAGATTGAGGCCGGAGGAACCCAAAGTCAGGGTGTTGCCGTTCACCGGACCGCTGACCGTCACCGTAGTCCCGGCCGAGGTCGGGGTGATGGCGCTGCCACCGGAAGTGGCGGAGAGGTTAAAGCTGGTCGAGGTGGCGCCGACTACATAGTAAGGGGTGCCGGCCGTGAAACCCGTGGGTGCGGTGCCGGCCAAAAAAGCGATGTTCCCATTGGCTAGCGGAATGGCGGGAGCCCCGGCGGTGTAGGTAAAGTAAGGGCTGGTGGTGGTGCTGACCGTGACCGCCAGTGTCGATTGATTTAAACTGCTGGAAATCACCACGCCGGAGGCAGGGCTGACGACATTGATGCCGAGCCAGCTTAAACTGCCCCCCAATGCCGCAGTTGTATTGCCCGCCGTGGAGACAGTGCTGTCCCACTGGGCAATTTGGGCGCTGGTCGGCACCGCGCCGCCCACCCAGTCGCCGGTGGTGTTCAGGGCACCGGATGTGTTGGCACGGACCACCTGCGCCTGCACCGGCGGAGCTGCTGACAGCAAAAACAGGGCGGCCAGCAGCAGGCCGGCCAAGGTGGTGGGAATGAATGAGTTACGTGGCTTAACTTGAGTTTGCATAAATTTGGTTGCTATGACTGATGATTAATTACTAAAGAGCCATTCCGGCTCAAAACCCGACAATAGATCGTTAAATAAACACTTTACCCCTGTTTTCCGACAGGAATCATGCACCGGACCGGCCGGCACCTTAATGGCATGAATGACAAGCACTTGGATTATAAATCTGAACCCGACTGATTAAATATGAACCATCGTTCACGGTTTTTGTCTGCTATTTGCTACTAATTGCCGCCACGGAAATGCGTGCCGGGGCGGTTGCGTTTTTTTTGTTACTGAATTGAATCAAAAGTAACCCCGACAACTGTTTTAAACAACACCATTTTGCGCAAATTTTTAGCCATTTTGCGCAAAATGAGCACATCCGCTACGGGGATGCCGGTTCACCATTGATTTTGCCGGCGGGCTGCGCCACTCTCCGGGGGCTGTGGCAAAGAAAAAACTCCCGCGGGACGGACACGCCCGAACCGCCCGCCCGCCCGCGACCACAACAGTCCGGACCCGCCTGCTCCTGGGGACGGCGCTGGTGCTGCTGACCTTGCTGGCCTACGAGCCGGTCTGGCATGCCGGATTCATCTGGGACGACGACATTTATGTGACAGGCAATCCGCTGTTGACGGCACCGGACGGGTGGCGGCGCATCTGGTTTTCATTGGATTCCCCCTCGCAATATTTCCCGTTGATATACAGCGTTTTCCGGCTGGCACACGGGCTCTGGGGCTGGGCGGCGGCGGGTTATCACGGGATGAACCTGTGGCTGCACGTGGTGAACGCGCTGCTGGTGTGGCGGGTGCTCGAACGGCTTAAGGTCCGGGGCGCTTGGCTGGCGGCGGTCATTTTCGCGCTGCATCCGGTGCAGGTGGAGACGGTGGCGTGGATCACGGAGCTGAAAAACGTGCTGATGCTGTTTTTCTACCTGCTAACGGTGCTGGCCTGGCTGAATTATCAGGAGCAGCCGGCGGGGCGGCGGGGAAAATATTATGCGCTGGCGTTCGTTTTTTTTGGGCTGGCCTTGAGCGCGAAAACCACCGCCTGCACGCTGCCGGTGGTCCTGTTGTTGCTGGCGTGGTGGCAGGGGCGGCCGGTGACAGGACGACGGCTGGCGGAGGTGTCGCCGCTGCTGGCGCTGGGCGTGGGGATGGGGCTGGTGACGGTCTGGTGGGAACGGTACCACCAGGGGACGCAGGGGGCGTTGTTCGCCCTAGGGCTGCCGGAGCGGCTGCTGGTGGCGGGCCGGGCGGTGTGGTTTTATGCGGGAAAGCTGGTCTGGCCGGCGGACCTGACCTTCAGTTATCCGCGTTGGACGGTGGCGACGGCGGATCTGCTGGACTACGGGTGGTTGCTGGCGGCCTTGGCGGCGGCGGCCCTGCTTTGGTGGCGGCGACGGCGGACGGGCCGGGGACCGGAGACGGCGCTGTGGTTTTTTGTGCTGACCCTGGGGCCGGTGCTGGGGTTCATCATGTTGTATACATTCCGCTACACTTATGTGGCGGATCATTATCAATATGTGGCGTGCCTGGGCCCGATCGCGTTGTTTTCCACCGGGCTGGTGCGGCTCGGGGAGCGGTGGCGGCCAGGACAACCGGGATTGGAACGGTGGCTGGGCCTGGGGCTGGGCTGCGGATTGGCGGTGCTGACCTGGCGGCAGGCGCGGATGTACGAAAATTCACAAACCTTGTGGCAGGCGACACTTGACCGCAACCCGGGGTCCTGGCTGGCACATAACAACTTGGGCGTGACATTCCATGACGAGGGCCGGCCGGAAGCGGCCGAGGCCCAATATCGGGCGGCCATCCGGCTGTCGCCAGACTATCCGGAGGCGCACTATAATCTGGGCAACGTGCTGCTGCTGGAGGGGCGGACGGATGACGCGATCGAGGAATTGCAGACGGCGAACAGGTTGGATCCGAAGGATGCTGGCACGTTGGCGAGCTTGGGGCTGGCGGAACTGACGGCGGGCCGGAAGGATGAGGCGGCCGGCGCGTTTCAGGCGGCCATCGACCGACAACCCGATTACCCCGGGGTGCGCAACAATCTGGGCCAGGTGCTGCTGGAAGAGGGCCGGACGGAAGCGGCGGCGGCGCAATTTGAAGCGGTTTTAAAGTCGAAACCGGAGGATGCGGCCGGGTATTATAACCTGGGGCTAGTGCGGTTAAAGGAGGGGCGGTATGACGAGGCGATCGACTGGTTTCAGGAGGCGATCCGCCGGCAGCCGGATTATGCGGAGGCATGCAATAATCTGGGCATCGCACTGTTCCAGCGGGGACGGGTGGCGGAGGCGGTTGAGAAGTTCGAGGCGGCGGTGCGGCTGCAACCGGATTATGCCGAGGCTCAAAATAATCTGGCCCGGGCCCGAACGTTGACCGGTAAACCGGCTGAGCCGAGGGTTAGCCGTTGATTTTACCGGGGGTTTTGGTCAACCTCCGCCCACTGTGGCAAAGCAAAAACATCCAGCAAGGGCGCATCGTCCCACGGAGCGCCCACCCAGGCCAGCGGCCGCCCAGGGCGGGTCGATTGCATTGCCCTGCGCCCTGCTGGGGCTGATGGTGCTGGCAGTGTTCGGGCAGACGGCTTGGTTTCCGTTCATAAATTATGATGATAGCCAGTATGTCTACAACAATCCGGTGGTGCAAAAGGGTCTGACCTGGCAGGGCCTGGCGTGGGCGGCTACTTTCGGGGAGATCGGGCACTGGCATCCGCTGACGTGGGTGTCGCACATGGCGGACTGCCAGCTATACGGTCTGTGGGCGGGGGGGCATCACCTGACGAATGTGCTGCTGCACGGAGCGGCGGCGGTCCTGCTGTTCCTGGGCTTGCGGCGGCTGACCGGAAAACACTGGCGGAGTTTCTGCGTGGCGGCGGTGTTTGCGATCCATCCGTTGCGGGTGGAGTCGGTGGCGTGGGTGGCGGAGCGGAAGGATGTGTTGAGCGGGGTGTTTTTCATGCTGACGCTGCTGGCATACGCGCGTTATGCGGCGGGTTGCCGGGCGGGGAACGGGCCGCCAGCATTTTTTTCGCGGGCCGGGATGGGGCCGGTGGCGCTGGTGTTCGGTTTGGGGTTGATGAGCAAGAATACGCTGGTGACGCTGCCGTTTTTATTGCTGGTGCTGGACTGGTGGCCGCTGCGGCGGTGGCGGCCGGCGGGTGACCCGGGCCAGGGTGAATCGTGGAGCAGCTTGGTGATGGAAAAATTGCCGCTGCTGCTGCTGGCGGCGGGTTCGTGCGTGGCTACGGCGTTGGTGCCTGAAAAGGTTCCGGACGGGCATCTCCTGCCATTCGGTCTGCGGGCGGCCAATGCATTGGTGACGTATGTCATTTATTTGCGGCAGTTCTTTTTTCCAGCGGGCCTGGCCAATCCGTACCCGTATCCGTCCTACGGGGCATCGTACGTGCAGGCGGGGCTGGCGCTGGGGTTGTTGGGAGGGCTCACCGTGGGGGCGTATCTGGTCCGAAAAAGCCGGCCGTATCTGCTGGCGGGCTGGTTGTGGTACCTGGGCATGCTGGTGCCGGCGATCGGGTTGGTACAGATCTCCTATTATTCCCATGCGGATCGTTATACGTATCTGCCGGAGATCGGCGTGGCATCGGCGTTGATCTGGGGGGTGGCGGAGGGTTATGCCGGCGGGCGACGCCGGCAAATGGTTTTGGGCGTTCTCATGGCGTTGGTGACGGGCGGGTTGATGACGGGCGCGGCGATACAGACGACTTATTGGCGGAGCAATGAGATCTTTTGGCGGCGCGATCTGACCTGCACCTCGGGGAACAGCCTGGCCTGTTTTCATATGGCGAATCTGGAGGTGGAACAGGGCCGGCTGGCGGCGGCGGTCGAATTGTATGACAAAATGTTGAAGCTGACGCCGGATTACCCGCAGGGCTGGCTGAATCTGGGCCAGGCGCTGTTGAATGAAGGGGCCACGAATGAGGCGGCGGCCAGCTTCAAGCGGGCGCTGGAATATAAACCGGAATATGCGGAGGCGCATTATGACTTGGGGAACATCTGGTTTGATCAGGCCCGGTTTTCCGAGGCGGCGGACCAGTATGAAAAGGCGGTGGCGGCAGACCCGGGGTTTTATGACGCCCGATTCAATCTGGGCAACACGTGGCTTGGCATGGAAGATTGGGCGGCGGCCATCGCCCAATACCGGGCGCTGCTGCAGTTGAAGCCGGATTACGCGGGCGCATGGAATAATCTGGGCACCGCTTTGATGCAGGCTGGCCGGGCGGCGGAGGCGGAGGCGGCCTATCACCAACTGCTCACCAGCCAGCCAGACAATGTGGATGCCTTGAATAATCTGGCCTGGCTGCTGGCCACAAGTCCGCAGGCATCCCTGCGCAATGGGACGGAAGCGTTACAACTGGCGCACCAGGCAGTCGCCCTGACTAAAGGGGGACAACCGCTGGGGTTGCGGGCACTGGCGGCGGCGGAAGCGGAAACCGGGCAATTTGCCGCCGCCGGCGAAACCGCGCGCCAGGCCGGTCAATTGGCCCAGGCCCAGGGGGACGCTGGGCTGGTGGAGCAACTGGCCTTGGAACGGGTGCTTTACGAAGCAGGGAAACCGGTCCGGGAAACCAGGCCATAGGCCGGCGGCGGGCAAAATTTACCCGCACATGCAGCTTGGTTTTTGGGCCGCCAGCCGCTAGCTTCCCGGCGTGGTAACCGACATCAAAACGCTGACCCGCGAGGCTTTGGAAGCGCAGTTCACGGTCTGGCAGCAACCTGTTTATCGCGTCGCACAGCTGCTGGAGTGGCTGTATGCGCGCCGCACCACGGACTGGGACGCGATGACCAACCTGCCGAAGGCGCTGCGGGAATTGCTGCGCCAGCACTACTCGCTGCACTCCCTGGACCTGGTGCGCAAGCAGGGTTCGGCGGACACGACGCAGAAATTTCTCTGGAAGCTGGCGGACGGTTCCATGGTGGAAAGCGTGCTGATTCCCGCGAACCCGGCGCTCTACGGCGAGGCGAGCGACCGGCATACCTTGTGCATTTCTACGCAGGTGGGCTGCGCCTACGGGTGCAAATTTTGCGCCAGCGGGTTGGACGGTTGGAAGCGCAACTTGAACGCGAGCGAGATCATCGAGCAGGTTTTCTCCGTGGAACGCTGGCATGAACAACAGCTCAAGGAGGCGGGCCAGCCCAGGCCCGAAACGCGGCTGGTGGACAACCTGGTGATCATGGGCATGGGCGAGCCGCTGGCGAACTACGACAATTTGATCAGCGCGCTGCGCATCCTGAACGCGCCCTGGGGCGGCGGCATCGGGGCGCGCAAGATCACGATCTCCACGAGCGGGCTGGCGCCGCAGATCCGGCGGCTGGCGGCGGAACCGCTGCAGTTCCGGCTGGCGATCTCCCTGCACGGGGCGACGGATGTGGTGCGGGACCGGCTGATGCCCGTTAACCGGAAGTATCCGCTGCGGGAACTGCTGGCGGCGTGCGAGGACTACCAGAAGGTGAAGGGCCGGATGATCACGTTTGAATACATCCTGATCGCCGGGGTGAATGATGGGCTGGATCAGGCGAAGCCGCTGGCGGCATTGACCAAAAAGCTGTTCGCAAAGGTGAATTTGATTCCGTACAACAAGGTGGAGGGTCTGCCGTGGGAACGGCCGGACGAGGCGGCGCAGGAGGCGTTTCTCGCGGCGTTGGAGAAGGAGAAGGCCATCGCAACGTTGCGCCGGGAAAAGGGTCATGACATCGACGCGGCGTGCGGGCAACTGCGGTTGAAGACGGCGATGGCGATGGCGGGGGCGGAAGCGGCCGGGGCGGCGGAGATTCAGCTATAAATTGATCGGGAAAGATTTATTCAGGGGAGACATCCATTTTCACCGAATAACAAGGTTTGACATTCCCGGTTATTCGGCTAAGAGTTTTCTGATGGTCAGAGGAAATAAAAATTGAAGATCATGAATGTGTCTTTAACGCCAGAATTGGAACAATTGGTGACGCGCAAAGTCGAGAGCGGCCGCTATCAGTCCGCCAGCGAAGTGATTCGTGAGGGGCTGCGGCTGCTGGACGACCAAGATCGGCTGCGGGAACTGCAATTGGACGAAGTACGGAAGAAAATTCAAACGGGCCTGGCTCAGCTTGACCGGGGTGAAGGGATTCCGGGCGAGACCGTGCAGGCACAAATGAAGCGAAAAAGCGCGGTCATCCGTGCCGGACGGAAATGAGCGGTTATCTTATTGCTCCTGCCGCCCGCGACGAGCTGGAGGAGATATGGAACTATTACGCGGTGGAGCTTCAAAATCCTGATGCGGCTGACCGCATTAGTGATGAAATCTTTGACGCCTTTGCCAAACTCGTCCAAACGCCGGAATTGGGGCATTTTCTCAGTGTCTGGCCGCCGAACCGCTTCGCTTCTGGCGGGTACGGAGTTTCCTTATCATTTATCGCAGCGAAAAGCGCCCGGTTGAAATTGTTCGCATCCTGCACGGGGCCCGGAACGTTCAGGTGATTATGGGCGGCGGGGAATATTGACGAGGCCAGGCCGGACCCTGCGGTCCGTGATTTACTTTCGCAGTTCGCGCTGCTAGAAATAGGGCGTGTTCAACGACGCCTCGATCTGGAAAGGTTTCAATCTGCCCCGGCGCTTAAGCCTCATTGCGGGGCCCTGTGCCATTGAAAATGAGCAGCTCTGCCTGAAAGTGGCGGCCGCCATGAAAAAAACGTGCGCCCAACTGGGCGTTTTTTACGTGTTCAAGGCGAGCTTCGACAAGGCGAACCGCACCTCGGCCAAATCCTTTCGCGGCCCCGGCCTGGCGGATGGGCTGCAAGTGCTCGCCAAGGTGCGCACGGAATTTGACGTGCCGGTGCTGACGGATGTGCATACGGAGGAACAGGTGAAGGCGGCGGCGGAGTACGTGGACGTGCTGCAGATTCCCGCTTTTTTGTGTCGGCAGACGGATTTGATCGCGGCGGCGGTGGCGACGGGGAAGATCGTGAACCTGAAGAAGGGGCAGTTTCTCTCGCCCCAAGAAATGGGCCGGGTGGCCGAGAAGGCCCGGCTGGCGGGGGCCAAAAAGATTTTGCTGACGGAGCGCGGCACGACGTTTGGCTATAATAATCTGGTCGCGGACATGCGCTCGATCCCCATCCTGAAGAGCTTCCGGTTTCCGGTGATTTTTGATGCGACACATTCGGTGCAATTGCCAGGCGGAGGCGGAGATCAGTCCGGCGGGCAGCGGGAGTTCGCGCCGGTGCTGGCGCGGAGCGCGCTGGCGGCGGGGGCCGACGGCCTGTTCATCGAGACCCATCCGGACCCGGACCACGCCCTGAGCGACGGTCCGAACATGATCCCGCTGGCGGAGATGCCGGCGTTGCTGCGGCGGTTGCTGCGCGTATACGAGGCGGTGCAATGAGCGGTGCGGTGAAAATTTCCCCGGCCCTGAAGGCGCGGCTCAAGCGGGTGCGGCTGTTCTTGTGCGATGTGGACGGGGTGCTGACGGACGGCTCCATCTACGTGGGCGGCGCACGCGAGTTTAAGCGGTTCAACATCCGCGACGGTCTGGGCATGGTGTTGTGGCGGCGGGCGGGCTACAAGATCGGCTGGGTTTCGGCCCGGCCATCACCGGCCACAAAACTGCGCGCGGACGAGCTGAAAATTCATTTTCTCGTGCAGCAAAGCGACCGGCTGGGCAAAGCCGGGGCGATCGAAGTGCTTTTAAAACAAGAAAGATTGAGTTGGAATGAGGTTTGTTTTGTCGGAGATGACATAGTGGATCTCGGGCCGCTCAGCCGGGCGGGCCTGGCCGTGGCGGTGGGCGACGGGGTGACCGAAGCCCGGGCGCTGGCGCATTATGTGACGCGCCAGCCGGGCGGTCACGGGGCCATCCGCGAAGTGATTGAACTGATATTGCGCACCCAAGACCAATGGGCACCGTTTGTAAAACATTATACGGCCTGAACCGGCCCGCCGCCCGGGCGGTGCTGACCGGGTGCGCCCTGCTCGGGCTGGTCGCCGCCGGGGTGCGGGCCCAGGATATCCCGGTGCAGCAGGCCAATGATTACACCTCGGTGGAATATTTCGATCCGCCCAACGCGATGCAGATCAGCTCGCGTTTGTCCGGCGCGGAAGCCCGGCCTTTGCCCGGCAACCGGCTGGTGGCGTTCAAGGGCTTCAAGCTGGAGACCTTTGCCACCAACGGCGCGGCGGAATATATCGTGCAGGCGCCGGAATGCGTATACAACCAGATCGACGGCACGGCCTGTTCCGCCGGCCACCTGACCATCCGCCAGGCGGACGGCCAGGTCACGCTGGCGGGGGATGGATTTTTGTGGCGGCAGGACGACAAGTTCCTCACCATCTCCAATCAGGTGCACACGACCATCAACAGCGGACCAGATTTGAAAGTCACTCCATGAAACGTCTTTGTTTGATCATCCTGCTCGCCAGCACCCGGTGGTTGACCGCGCAAACCAACGCACCGGACGGGCGCACCGACATCCATGCGGATCAGGGCTATTTCGACATGGACCATTACCGGACGGTTTATGAGGGCCATGTGCGGGTGGATAATCCCGAGATGAAACTCACCTGCGCCTGGCTGGCGGCCGATCTGCCCCACAACAATAATTCCGGCCGGCACATCCTGGCCCTGACCAATGTGGTCATCGACTTGGACGGCGGCAGGGACCGCTCCACCAATCTGGTGTCCGGTCTGCCAAACGATCAGGAACAAAAATGGCATGTGACCAGCGACCAGGCGGTTTACGATTATCACGTGGCGGGGACGGTGACCAATGCCACCGTGACCATCAACGGCCATGCCCGGGCCGAGTCGGACAAGGTGACCGTCACCGGGGAACCGCTGATCTGGAACCTGGGAACCCGGCAATTTTCTGGGAACGACTATACCACGATCATCAAAGGGGACAACCTGAGCCCCGGCGGCACCAATGCCAGTCCTACGTCCACCCACCCATAACATCTCATGGCGAACCCCTCCCCTGCCCTGCATCCCCTCCTCACCACCGATAACCTCGTCAAGGAATACGGCGGGCGGCGCGTGGTCAACGGCGTGTCCATCAACGTGGGCGCCGGTGAGATCGTGGGGCTGCTCGGTCCAAACGGGGCCGGTAAAACAACCACCTTCAACATGGTCGTGGGCGTGGTCCGGCCGGATGAAGGCGTGGTGACTTATCAGAACCGTGACATCACCACCCTGCCCATGCACCAGCGGGCGCGGCTCGGCATTGGCTATCTCACCCAGGAACCCTCGGTGTTTCGCAAGCTCACCGTGGCGGAGAACATCATGGCCATTCTGGAGACGTGTCAGCTCTCGCGCGCGGAACGGGCCGTGCGCCTGAAATATCTGCTGGAGGAACTCGACCTCACCCCGCTGGCCAAAAGCAAAGCCTACCAGTTGAGCGGCGGGGAAAAGCGCCGCTTGGAAATCACCCGCGCCCTCGTGACCAGCCCCAAGCTGCTGCTGCTGGACGAACCCTTCGCTGGGATTGATCCCATCGCCAAGTTTGAAGTGGGCAAAATTGTGCGCCGGCTCCGGGAACGCGGGCTGGGCATCCTGATCACCGACCACGATGTGCGGGAGATGCTGAAAATCATTGACCGCGGCTATATTATATACAAAGGTCAGGTGCTCGTCGCCGGCAGCTCCGAATTTCTGGCCGGCGATCCCAAAGCGCGCGAAATTTATCTCGGCCCCGAATTTAACATGTAATCGTATGGAACGCCTCATCGTCACCGTCGAACATTTTTTCAAGGAACACGCCGAGGCCTTGCAACTCCGGCGGATCGGCGGCGGCGAGGAATCCCTGAAGCTGGTCATCCGCGAACCGACCGTCAACCGGCCCGGCCTCGCCCTCAGCGGCTTCACCCGCTACTTCGCCTACAAACGCGTGCAGGTCATGGGTCATGCCGAGGTGTATTACCTCCGTTCCCTGCGACCGGAGGAACGCCAGGCCCGCTACGCCTACCTCTTTGCCTACAAGATCCCCTGCATCGTCTTCAGCCGCAATCTCCGGCCCGACCGCGATTTTCTGGCCGCGGCCGAACAGGCCTGCGTGCCCATTTTCCAGACCCCGCTGGTGACGATGAAGTTCATCAACCTCGCGACCCTGGCCCTGGAGTCCATGTTCGCCCCGCGTGCCACCGAACTGGGCAGCATGATTGACATCCTCGGCGTCGGCGTGATCATCCGTGGCGAAAGCGGCATCGGCAAGAGCGAGGCCGTCCTCGCCCTCATCGAACGCGGTTACAGCCTCGTGGCCGATGACGTCGTCAAGGCCACGCTCGTGGATGGCAAGGAGATTCTCTGCACCAGTTCCGAGCTGACCCGCAATCACATGGAGGTCCGGGGCATCGGCATCATCAATGTCGCCTCCATGTTCGGCATCAAGAGCATCCGCCACGAAAAAACCCTGGACCTGGTCATCTCCTTGAAGGCCTGGAACGAGGTGCTGGATGTGGACCGGCTCGGCATGGAACAGGAATTCGTAACCATCATGGGCCTGCCCATCCCCCATACCACCATCCCCGTCCGGCCCGGCCGGGACCTGGCCCGGCTGATCGAGGTCGCCGCTTTCCAAACCAAACTCAACAAATCCGGCTACAATGCCGCCCAGGAGCTGAACAACCGGCTCATTGCTCAAATGACCTCGGATTCTTCATCTTCCAAGTAAAATAAGTTGCCGCCCCCCGGGGGGATGAATTAGGTTGAGCCGGGCAGAATCAAATGATGAGCGCAAATAAAACAGACGGCCAGGCCTTCAGCAAGGAGCTGACGGTCTTGAACAAGCAGGGCATCCACGCCCGGCCCGCCGCCCGTTTTGTCAAAACCGCCAACCAGTTCGCCTCGGAAATCTTTGTGGAAAAGGACGGCGAAAAAATCAACGGCAAAAGCATCATCGGCCTCATGATGCTCGCCGCCGGCCCCGGCAGCAAATTCACCGTCCACGCCTGCGGCACCGACGCCCAGAAGGCCCTCGTGGAGATCGAGGCCCTCGTCCAGCGCAAGTTTGATGAGGAGTGACGCCCCATCGGCGCGCTGCATCCAATTTCCCGGCCGCCGCCTTTCACACAGTAATTGATTCTTCCCCATGAAAATTGAAGCCCTGCAAATCGGCATGAACGTGCGCCATCCCCAGTACGGCCTGGGCGTGGTCAAGGCCCTGACGGAGATCACCGCCGACATTCAATTCGGCGACGGCAAGCGCACCCTCGCCCCCGAAGCCGCCGGGCTCGAGGCCGCCGAACCGCAGGCCGCCATCAGCGGCCTCGCCGTGCCGCTCAAACAATTTGTGGAGGACACCCTCGCCACCGCCCTGCGCAAACTGGGGCTGGACCGCCCCGACGCCGAGGTCGACAAACTGGGACTTCGTTGGCAGGGCGGCCGGGCCGTGCTGCACCCCACCGATCCCACCCTGCAAACCAAGGAAGTCCCCCTGGAAACGTTCTTCCATAAAATCGTCATGGTTCGCAACAACCTCCGCGTGCTGGAACAAAAAATCAACGCCCACGAAAAACTCAGTGACGGCGAAAAGGTGGAAATGCAGCAATACATCACCCGCTGCTACGGCTCCCTGACCACCTTCAATGTCTTGTTCAAGGACAAGGAAGATCAGTTTTAACTCACCATGATATGCGATTGTTCCAACCTGCCAGGCATGGTGAAGCTCGACGAGCATCCAAGCATCGAGCGTGATTTGGAGCAGTTGGAACGTGATAATTGGTTTTGGTTGGTTCGTTGTACCAGTTGCAGTCAGCTTTGGTCCATTGACGAATGGGAGAAGTATCAACGACAATTTGCAATTAAGATTTGTCGGAGGGATGGCTGACGAGAGTTCGACACCACGCCTTTGCGTCGCGAGTTTCTCGTGCATTCACGCGGAGGACTGACGGATGCGCCGTGCATCTGGTCAGGTTGCAGCGGTCGTCAAGTTCGCGGCGTTGTTTATTGTGCAGACCATCTTTACAACACCGGCGCAAGAGAATAAGTTGGGCACACGCAAGTTACACCAATTCATTGACCGAGTTGCAACATGGGGCAACCATTTAATTTCAATTCTGTTTTATGTAACTTGAAGCGACAGATTTATTCCGCGCACAACCTATTTAGAAGTATTGAGTCGAAAGACAGCCGAGCAACAGGCCTTGTTTGATTGAATCCTTCCCCGCCCGGCAAAAAATCCCCCGCTTTTTTTATTGGCATCGCGCCCCATCTTTGGTGAGCTTCCCATCAGCAACCACGATCACCCATGAAAAAAGCCAGCGCCACAAATCTCACCCGCCGTCAATTTATCACCCGGACCGGCGCCGCGCTGGTGCTGCCCCTCCTCGTACCCGGCTGCGTCGTGGGCCGAGGCTACCGCGCCCGCCCCTCCAACCGGATCAATCTCGCCGCCATCGGCTGGGGCATGCAGGGCCCCGGCAACACCAAGAGCTTTCTCGCCCAGAATGACTGCCAGGTCGTCGCCGTCTGTGACCTCGACAAGGACCACTTGCAGGACGCCGTCAACACCATCAATGGCCATTATCAGAACAAAGATTGCAAGGCGTATCACGATTACCGCGAATTGCTCGCGAGTCCGGACATCGATGCCGTGATGATCGCCGTGCCCGATCACTGGCACGAACTCATCGCCACCGAGGCCACCCGGCAGAACAAGGACATCTACGGCGAAAAACCCCTGGCCAAAACCGTGGCCGAACAGCAGGCCATCGTCCGGCTGGTGGAAGCCCACGACTGCATCTGGCAGACCGGTTCCTGGCAACGCTCCGGCGCCACCTTCCGCAAGGCGGCGGAAATCGTCCGCAACGGCCTGATCGGCCAGGTCACCCATGTGGAAGTCGGCCTGCCGAGCGACCATCACGACTTTGGCGGCACCGCCCCGGAATTGCTAAAAAAACTGGGCCAGCCGGTCACCAACGTGGAATACCTGGCCACCATCGTCCCCGGCACCGATGCCTGGGCGGCCGCCGTCTCCGCCCCGCCGGACGTGCTGGATTTCGAAACTTGGATCGGCCCATCCCAGATGGAACCCTACGCCAAAACCCGCGTCCACCGCAACTGGCGCTGGAACTACAACACCGGCGGCGGCCAGTTGATGGACTGGATCGGCCACCACTGCGACATCGCCCACTGGGGCCTGAACTTCGACCGCTCCGGCCCCTCGGAGATTGAAGGCCACGGCGACTTCCCCGCTGCCCACGCCATCTGGAATACCTGCACCAAATACCGCATCGAGCTGAAATATCCCCAGAACATCACCATGACCATCGCCGGCGGCTATCCGGAGATCAAGAGCGGCACCAAATGGATCGGGACCGAAGGCTGGGTGTGGGTCGATCGCGAAGGCTTTGCCGCCTCCAATCCCGAATGGAAAAAATACAAAAACCTGCCCGACAGCCTGGCCAAGGTGAAACTCTACGTGTCCGACAACCACCAGCGCAACTTTCTGGATTGCGTCAAATCCCGCCGCCCCACCATCACCCCCGTGCAAACCGGCCATCACTCGGCCGTTCCCGGCCATCTCGGGCTGATCTCCATGCTCACCGGCCGAAAAATCCGCTGGGACGTCAAATCCGAAACCATCCTCGACGACCCCGCCGCCAGCCAGCTCCTGACCCGCGGCTACCGCGCCCCATATCAAATGAGCTGAACACTCCCCTGCCCTATTCCGCCACCGCGCCCGCCCGGGTTTCCGTCCAGCGCGCCATCAACCAGAGCAGATCGCTCAGCCGGTTGAGATAAATGACAATCTCCCCGTTCTGTTGGGGATCGATTTGCCGCAGGTCCAGCACCCGGCGTTCCGCCCGGCGGCACACCGTCCGCGCCACATCCAGGGCGGCGGCATGGGCCGTGGCACCCGGTGTTGCCCAGCCCTTGAAACTGATTTTCTGCGCCTCCAGCTCCCGCACCAGACCCTCCAGCCGCGCCGTCATCCCCGGCGACACCAGCGAAAAGCCGCCCTGCACATAGCGCGCCAGATCCTCCGGCCAGACCCCCAGCTCCCCCATCACCACAATCAATTCCTGCTGGATGGCCAGCAACGAGTCGCGCACAAACGCCTCCGTCGCCTGCGCCCGGGCCTGTCCGATGATCGCATTCAGTTCATCCACCGTCCCGTAGGCCTCCACCCGCACATGGTTCTTGGGCGACCGCCGGCCATACATCTGGCCGGTGCTCCCGTCATCTCCCGTTTTGGTGACAATGCTCATGATAAATGATGGACCGGTCGGGTTAAGCTAGCTCCCGGCCCCATGACCGTCCCCGGCGACTGCACGATCCTTTGATAAGCCAGTATCCCCTGCACAATCGCCCCGGCCATCTGCCGCCGATACCCCGCGTCAAAAATATGCCGGCCCTCCGTGGGATTCGTCATGTACCCGCCCTCGATCAAAATCGCCGGCATCGCCGCATCGCGCAGCACCGCGAACCGCGCCCGCCGTACGCCCCGATCCGTTACCCCCAGCGTGCGCACCAGCGATTTCTGCTCCTGATACGCCAGCAGCAGGCTCTGTTGTTCAAAATGGTTCGCCGTCGTCGGCCCCTTGTACGCCGGCTCCCCCAGCGCATTGGAGGAACTCGCCCCCACCGGCGTGATGCAATATGTCTCCGGCCCCTCCACCTCGTTCCGGCCGGTCTCCGTCGCGTTGAAATGCAGGCTCACGAACAAATCCGCCGCCCGCCGGTTGGCCAGCGCCGGCCGTAATGGCAGATCCACATAGGTATCCGTCGTGCGCGTTAAAATCACCTTGAACCCGGCCTTCACCAGTTGATCATGCAGTTCCTCCGCCAGTGCCAGCGTGTACGTCTTCTCATCATAATTCCCCACCCGGTTGCCCGTGTCCTTGCCCCCATGCCCCGGATCCAGGCAGATCGTCATGATCCGTTTGTCCGCCGGCATGCGCGTGGGATACAATACCGGCCGGAGCGTCTTCGCACAGTCGAGCTGGGAAATCAGCAGCGCCCCTCGATCCCCCGCCACCGGATAAAGCAGCCGCAGCACCAACCCGTTGATCGTCACCTCCTGCGAATTCACCTCAAACCCCAAACGGAAGGCGCGGTTGGTCACCGTGATCTGATTGCTCACGCGGGGCGCAACCGCCTTCAGCCCATTGGCCGACGCCCAATCCGTCACCGCCACATACCCATGGCCATTGACCAGGGCGGCCGGCAAACGACCCATGCTCACCGCCAGCCATAAGGCCAGACCCAGGAAAATTCGATACATCACGTCGGTGCAAATTGCCCGGGGAACCCGCCGGATTCAAGGGAAATGCGCAGCCCACACAGGCAAAATGGCTTATGAAGCGGCCACCGTCCTAAAATCGACCCACGAATCAATTGAGACACAAGCGTAACAATTTCGTAACATTTCCGTAACATTTCTATTGCTTTTGGCTGGTTTGTGCTATCTTAAAGGTATGAACGCGCTCCTATTTATCATTCCACTCGGGGTGGCCGTATTTTTCATGGTTATGACTTTACGGACAGTTACCCGCAACTAAGCGGATTCGCCTCACGGTTTTGAACCGCCGTCCGGGTTTTTCCGGACTCTAAATTCTCGTCAATTATCTGATTTATTCCCGGCCGGTTTTATGCCAGCTTCAACGGCGTGAAAATCGCCGGCATCATTCCCGCCCGTTACGCCTCCACCCGTTTCCCCGGGAAACCACTGCACCTCATCGCCGGCAAACCGCTCATCCAACACGTCGTCGAGCAATGCCAGAAGGCCGGCTCCCTGAGCGAAGTCATCGTCGCCACCGATGACACCCGCATCTGGGAGGTCGTCCAGAATTTTTGCCGTGTGGAAATGACCCGGCCCGACCATCCCAGCGGTTCCGACCGCATCGCCGAGGTCGTCCAACGCTGTGATTGCGACGCCGCCGTCAACATCCAGGGCGACGAACCCTTCATCGACCCCTCGGTGATCGATGCCGTGGCCGGGGCGCTCGCCGGCGCGGAGATGTCCACCGCCGCCACCCGCATCCGGCATGAATCCGAATTCGACAATCCCAACGTCGTGAAAGTTGTTGTCAACGCCGCCGGACACGCGCTATATTTTTCCCGGCGCACCATTCCGTACGTGCGCGCGGCCGCCAGTGGTTCGGTAAGCGAACAGTTGGCGGCGTTTCCTTTTTTGAAACATCTGGGCATATACGGTTACCGGCGGGCCGCCCTGCTCCGCCTGGTGAATTACCCGGTGTCACCGCTGGAAGACGCTGAGAAGCTCGAGCAGTTGCGGGCGTTGGACCATGGCATCCCCATGGCGGTGGTCACGGTGGATTACGACAGCATCGGCGTGGATGTCCCGGCCGATGCCGAGCGCGTGGAAAAACTTTTAAAATGAAATTCATATTTGTCACTGGCGGCGTGGTGAGTTCGCTCGGCAAGGGCCTGACGGCCGCCGCACTGGGCACCCTGCTCGAAAATCGCGGCCTCAAGGTCGCCCTCCAAAAGTTCGACCCCTACCTCAACGTCGACCCCGGCACCATGTCCCCCTACCAGCACGGCGAAGTCTACGTGCTCGATGACGGCGCCGAAACCGACCTCGACCTCGGCCATTACGAACGCTTCACCAACGTCAAGCTGACGCGGATGAACAACCTCACCAGCGGACAGGTCTACCAGACCGTCCTGAACAACGAGCGCGAGGGCAAATACCTCGGCAAAACCGTCCAGGTCATCCCCCACGTCACCGACGAGATCAAGAACCGCATCCACGCCCTCGCCGAAAAGACCAGGGCCGACGTCATCATCACCGAGATCGGCGGCACCACCGGCGACATCGAGGGCCTGCCTTTTCTCGAGGCCATCCGCGAATTCGCCCTGGAAGTCGGCTACAACAACGCCATTTTCCTGCACGTCACCTACGTCCCCTTCATCGCCGCCGCCGGCGAACTCAAGACCAAGCCCACCCAGCAATCCGTCGCCAAACTGCGCGAGATCGGCATCATGCCGCACGTCCTCGTCTGCCGCTGCGAACGGCCGCTGGACAAGGAATTGCGCCAGAAAATCTCCATGTTCTGCAACGTCCCCCTCGAGGCCGTCATCGAGGAGAAGGATGTGGACCATACCATTTACGAAGTGCCCCTCATGCTCCAACGCGAGCGCATGGACGACCTCGTCTGCCGCCTGCTCCACCTCACCACCCCCGTGCCGAACATGGCGCACTGGCAGGAGATCATCCGCAAACTCATCGCCCCCCAGCACCGCGTCCGCATCGGCGTCGTCGGCAAATACATCGGCCTCCAGGACGCCTACAAATCCGTCTACGAAGCCATCATCCACGGCGGCGTCGCCAACGATTGCGGCGTCGAGATCGTCCAGGTGGACTCCGAGGAGATTGAGAAGAACGGCGCCGCCAAGATGCTCAAGGGCCTCGGCGGCATCCTCGTGCCCGGCGGCTTTGGCGAACGCGGCGTGGAGGGCAAGATCCTCGCCGCCCAGTATGCCCGCGAGAATGGCATCCCCTACCTCGGCCTCTGCCTCGGCATGCAGATCGCCACCATTGAATACGCCCGCAACGTCCTGAAACTGGCCAAGGCCCACTCCACCGAATTCGACCTCACCACGCCCCACCCCGTCATCGCCATGCTGGACGAACAGAAACGCGTCACCAAAAAGGGCGGCACCATGCGCCTGGGCTCGCAGCCCTGCCAGGTCCTCGTCAAATCCCGCGCCGGCGCGCTCTACGGCTCCTTTGTCATCCAGGAACGCCACCGCCACCGCTACGAATTCAACAACGCCTACCGCGAAAAATTCGAGCAATCCGGCTTCATCTTCAGCGGCCTCTCCCCGGATGGCAAGCTCGTGGAGATCATCGAACTCGCTGACCACCCCTTTTATATGGCCTGCCAGTTCCACCCGGAATTCCTGAGCAAACCGCACCAGCCGCACCCCCTCTTCAAAGGCCTGATCGCCGCCGCCCACCAGCACACCCATCACAAGCCGCTGTAAACCATTCAGTTGCCACGGGCGCATCTTGACACTGCCCCCGCACCACGCTTGGACCTGTCAACCACACCACACGAATGCGAACCCAAGTAACCCTCTCCCCACCATTTTGAATAATTGGGGGGGAGGGAAGGGGAGAGGTGGTGCTCTTCTCTCCACCTCAGACCACCACGCTTTTGAGGCTGCTTCGATTTGACGGACGGTAAATTGGGTAGACAATCAAATGATTAAAGCCAATAGCCAGAACACCGTTAAGACCCGTCAGAAGTTTG
>Ga0302319_10008575_pt1 | contig 19857 bp, 17 predicted proteins | sample Bog_T0_2_FD_203319 | JGI IMG/M metagenome (GOLD analysis project Ga0302319, IMG submission 203319) | Peat permafrost microbial communities from Stordalen Mire near Abisko, Sweden - Bog_T0_2 | ecosystem: Environmental > Terrestrial > Soil > Wetlands > Peat | place: Sweden: Abisko, Stordalen Mire... | reverse complement strand
TGACACTCCGCTTCGCACAGTCGGATCTCTCCTCCTGTCGGGAGTCTGCTACCGGGCGCTCCGGCGCTTACCCGGACGGGTCTTCCACCCGTTAGAACATCGCGTCTTCGTTCAGGACGCACCATGCAACAATGATAAACTCCGTCTGATCTTATGAAAGCGCTGATCGAAGTCTTCTACCAGCCCGGCAAACTCTTCGCCAGTCTGCCGGAGAGAAAATTTGCCTGGGTCGCTCCCCTGATTGCCGTCGCGCTGCTGACCGTGCTCGCGTTTTATCTGCTTCCTCATTACATGGGACGGGAAAACCTGGCGCGTCAGCAGATGGCGATGATGGCGAGCCGCCTGAGTCCGGAACAAATGCAGACGGCCGTTGAGCAGGCCAATCAGCCGATCCGGATCTATATCGGCTACGCGTCGGCGTTCGTCGGCTCGGCGGTCAGCATGCTGGTTCTGGCGGGCTTGCTAATGGCTTTCGGGATGATGACAAAGAAGGCGCCGGGCTTCGGTACGATGCTCGCGATGGTGGGTCTCGCCAACTTCCCGTATTCTCTGGTAACGGTGCTAATGACCTGGCTCACCCTCGCCATCTCGCCCGACCCCACCTCGCTCGACTTCCGGAATCTTCTCGCCACCAATGTCGGGGCGTTCATGAATAAGAACGAGACTTCCGCCGGACTTTACAGTCTGATGACATCGCTCGATCTGCTGACTTTCGTCGAAATCTTCCTGCTTTCTCTGGGCTTTTCAAAGGTGACGAAATCGGGTATCGGCGCGGGTTTGGGGGCCGTTCTTGTGCTCTGGATCCTGTGGGTTTTCGCGAAGATGGGGCTGGCCCTGGCATTCGGGAATTGACAATCGCCGCGTTCCATCCCTAAACTGAAGGTTTAGAGGGCCCATGGCGCTCACACCTCCACAACCCGCGCAACGGTGTTGTCTAAGGCCTTGTCCTGGTCAAGGAGGTGCGCCTTCTCGAGTAGTAGCTTAACGAGAACGGCAGCTTCTACTTTCCGCGCGATCCCGCACGGCATTTTTTCGTGGTTGTTCCCCGACGATTGCCGCATTTGCAAACGCGCCCTGACCGAATGGACCCGCGTGCCCGTGTGCCGCGAATGTCTTGCCGCCCCCTCCCCGCTCGAAACCGAATTCCACTGCACCAGTTGCCACACTCCGTTTGCCAACGCCTTCCCTCTCGATGAGCACGGAGTCTGCGCGGCCTGCCGTTCGGGACTTCCGGGTTTCGACCGCGCCGCCAGTTTCGGTTTCTATGAAGGCCCCCTCCGAGGCCTGATCCACCTTTTCAAATACAGCGGAATGAAGCCTTTGGCGCGTCCGCTTGGGGCGCTGCTGGAGCGCGCGATTCCGATCGATCAGGAGTTCGATGCAATAGTGGCCGTTCCGCTGCACTGGCGCAAGCGCTGGCAGCGCGGTTTCAACCAGGCGGAACTGCTCGCCGAGCAGATCGCGAAGCGCCGCCACGTGCCCCTGATTGCGGCGTTGAAGCGCAAACGCTCTACCGCGGTGCAGGCCACGCTGGCCAGCGCGGGACGCCGCCGTAACGTGGCAGGCGCATTCGAGATTCGAGTGAAGGCGGAAATAGCCGGCAGGAAGATTCTTCTGATAGACGACGTGATGACGACGGGTGCGACCGCAAGCGCGTGCGCCTCCGTATTGAAGCGAGCGGGCGCAACGTCCGTGTCGCTGGTGACTTTGGCGAGAGTGGATCGACGATCGAGCGTGGCGCCTGTTCCTGAGAAAAGCGCTGCGCGTATTTCAGCGGGGGAGAATACACAGACCGATGCCGACCTATAGCAGACTGCAGAAACCTGTCCTCGTGCTCAATGCGAGCTACGAACCCATTAACATCTGCGCCGCTCGCCGTGCGCTCGTGCTCGTACTCAAGGGCATCGCGTCGGCCGAGGAAGTATCGCAGCACTCGGTGCACTCGACGCGCCGCAGCATCCACGTGCCGTCGGTCATCCGGCTGCTCGAATACCGCCGCATCCCGCATCAGACCCGCGCTCTTTCCCGCAAGAACATTCTGATGCGCGATCGCTATACCTGCCAGTACTGCAACCGCGTGATGGCGGCGGGCGAACTCACGCTCGACCACGTGATCCCGCGTTCGCGCGCCGGCGAATCGGCCTGGGAGAATCTGGTTGCCTGCTGCCATCCCTGCAACAACCGGAAAGGCTGCCGAACCCCCGACGAAGCGGGCATGAAACTGGCCCGTCAGCCGCGTCCGTTCAGCCTGCACACCAGCCGGCATCTGATGCGCCTGCTGGGCAAGAGCGACGAGCAGTGGCGTAAGTACCTGTTCTACTAAAGGCCGTTGAAAAGCTCGCCCATCTGCAGTTCCCAGCCGGGAACTGACGCGGACGCAAACAATGCACCTTCGCTGAATCGCTGAGCCCCCACAGCCGTGTGCAGCATGATGGTCCGCGTTTCGGGATAGACGAGCCAGATCTCGCGGACGCCCCATTGCAGGTAAGCTTCCACCTTGCGTTGAATGGTCGCGGCGGATTCGGATCGCGAGATGATTTCCACGGCGACGTCGGGCGTCTCGAATACCGGAACCCGGTCGATATCGACGTGCAGCCACGTGTCTGAAGTAAAGAAACTGAAGTCCGGGCGAAGACGGCTGTCTTTTCGTACCGCAAGGTCGGTCTCAGGCAAAACGACCCCCAAACGGCGGGTCTCGGCGAATGAGTCGAGCAACCTCGAGAGGCGGATCATTATGCGATTGTGTCTCGGAGTTGCGCTGGGCACTTCGATTAGTTCCCCATCCAGCAGTTCCCACTTACGACCCTCCTCGAGAGGAAGGGCGTCGTACTGCTCAACTGTCATCAGTGCGCCGACTGCTGTCATGTATTCAGCATAGCCGAAAGGCGCTGCTTGACGCCGGGCCATTCGGACGCGAGGATTGAGAAACGGGCGGAGTCGCGTGGAGTGAAATCTGCCGCCATTCGATGCGCCCTCAGGATGCCTTCGAACCGCGCGCCCAGACGAGCGATAGCCGCTCTCGATCGTTCATTCCTCGCATCCGTATGCAGGCAGACCCGCAGCATTTCCCAGGTCTCAAAAGCATGCGTCAGCATCAGCAGCTTAGCCTCGGTATTCGCCGCAGTGCGAATGGCCGATCTCGTGTACCAGGTATGGCCGATCTCGCAGGCATCGTAAGGCTTGCCGCAGCGAGGATGACCTTCGGGCCACGCCCATTTTTCCAGAAGCCAGAACCGAGTCGAGCCAATCACATCACCATCGGCAAGGCGAATCACCGCGAACGGCACGGCCGTCTGCGCCGCGTCGATGTATCTCTTCACCGCTTCGAGCGTTTGCGGAACGGCGCTCCATCGGTATAGCTCGGGATCGTTAGCAGATGCCGCGGCGAGACCTTCAGCATGCCGCTGCTCCAGCGGTTCCAGCCGAATCCACCGCCCCTCGAGAATCATTTCGCGCTAAGCATATTCGCGAACAAACGATAAGCTCCCGGCACCCCCGCCGGCAGTTCGCGGAACCACACATACGACGAGAATACGTACACGCCTTTCCCATAATGCGTCCACAACTCGCCGCCTTCAAGAGGCTTTTCCCCCGGGTCGTTCGACGAGAACACGGTCTCATACTTCGGATCCCACTCAGTGGGGAAGAGCAGGCCGCGCTCCTGAATCCAGCCTTCAAAATCGTGCTCGTCGATGTGGTTCGGGTATTGCAGCAGGCGGCTGTCGGGATGGGTAAACCGCATCGGCGCTTCCTCGACCGTGACGCGGTAACCATTGCCTGCCGGGATGGTGATTTTATACGGCCCGATGTTCTGCGCGCCCGCGCTCATGTACTGGACCACATAGGTCCCGCCGTTTCTCACGTAGTCCATCAGGCGCGGCTGGTTGGCTCGGAGGTCGGCACGGACGTTATAGGCGCGGACTCCGGCGACGATAGCGTCGTACTTCGAAAGGTCGCCTTTGACCAGTGCGTCGGTATCCAGCAGGGTGACTTCGAGGCCCATCTGGCGGAGGGCTTCGGGGACTTCGTCACCCGCGCCCATGATGTAGCCGATACGGCGGGCTTCGACCTTCACGTCGGCGCGCACCAGTTTCACGTTCGACCGCGGGAAGAGGACTTCGACGGGGATGTGCGGATAGTTGATGGTGTCCATCCCAAGCGCCACATCACGGCCGCCCGTGGTGGCAACGGCGCGCAGGCTCGACACCGCGTCGGCCGCAGGCGGCGTGACCATGAACTTCAGTTCGCGCTCTTCGCCCGCGGTCTCCATCGTGAAGGGCAATGACTTTGGCGAAACTTCCCAGCCTGCCGGCGATTCGAGATGGACCTCGCCCGCCGCACCTGCCACATTGGCTCGCACGATAGCGAGGACCTCATGCGGGCTGCGGTCGGGGAACAGGCGTACGCCGCTGGTGAGATTGACCGAGACGGGCGGGATTACAGTGAGGGGGCGGATGCGTTCAGCTTCGGCGCGGTCGACGGAATGGTGCTCGATGCGGCGTACCAGTTCGACCGGCGTGCCCGCGATGGTGAGGCGGATCCGCGTTTGTTCGACGGGCGATTCTGGCAGGCCTGTCAGCAGGGTGTCATCGACGGTATAGCGTTCGCCGACGGTGGGTTTGGCGAGCCAGTATGGGATTGAGTAAGGCTGGGCGGCCGGGATTTCGAGGTCTTCGGACGCGGTGAAGCCACCGCCTGGGCGGGGCTCGAACTTCGAGACGGCGGGGCTGTCCCAGACGCCTTCGGTCTGGGCGGATTGAACCGAGACTACGACGGGCAGGCGCGGATAGATGTTGAGCGTGACTTTGACCTTTGAGCCGGGTGTGACTTCGGCTTGAGCCGCAGTGGCTTCGGCCCAGATGGCGGCGCATTTGCCGATGAGCTCGTCGAGTTCGCCGAGCTTAATCTTTGCCAGCGGGTCGTCAATGGCGGCGATGATGGAGCGGGCTTTGGCGAGGGTTGGGATGGTCTTTTCGGGGTGCTCAGGGTCGAATTCTTTGACGGCCTGGTCGAGCAAAGTTCCGGCTACGGCGCCTCCGGGGAGGCGCTTCCAGGAGTGATCGATATCGGCGAAGAGATCGACCGGCGGGGGAGCATCGGCCGGAGCCTGGCGCGCGCCGCGTCCGCCGCCTCCTCTTCCGCCGCTGCCGGCGGGCTGTTGCGGACCTTGAGGCGGGCCATTGCCTATATTCCCGAAGCCCTGGCTGCGGTGCTGGCTGCGGCTGATGCTGGCCAGTTGATCGTACGTATAGCCCAGGAACGGGCTGAAGCCTGTGGTATTGATCTGCGCCGCGGGGGCCACCGGCGGCTTCGCATTCGCATCGCCGCCCCGGCCGCCTCCGAAGCCTCCGGCCCAGACGAGCTTCGCTGCCTTCCAGGGCTTGACGTACTGCAACTGCTCGGGGAACTTCATGGGATCCGCTGCGGCTTCGAAGCCTTCTTTGCCGAGGATCGCCGAAGCCTGGTGCTGGCCATGCCCGTCGCTGGGCGTGCCGCTGAAGCCGAGGATGATCACGTCGGGGCGATAGCGCCGGATGACCCAGACCACGTCCGAGAGCACAGCATCATGCCCCCATTTCTGCATTGTCTCTTCGACGGTTTTAGTGAAGCCGAAGTCGATCGCCCGGCTGAAAAACTGCTCGGCGCCGTCGATCCGTCGTGCGGCCAGCAGTTCCTGCGTTCGGATCATGCCCAGGGCTGCGCCTTGTTCGGCGCCGATCAGATTCTGGCCGCCTTCGCCACGCGTGATCGAAAGGTAAGCCGTCCGCATGTTGCGCCCCCGGGCGAAATACGCCAGAACATTGGTCCGCTCGTCGTCAGGGTGCGCGGCGATCATCAGCACAGTGCCGAGTTCGTCGAGCTTGCGGAGGCCGAGTTCGATATCGCCCGTCGGGGCCGGCTGGGCGCAAATCCGCGAAACGACTGCCAGGGCAGCGATGAGAAGTCGGCGCTTCATTATCTCCGCAGTATACGACTTAAGCGAAAATGCCGTCATGCACCGCGCCCGCCGTATCGGTGAGGCGGAAGTCGCGGCCGGAGTAGCGGTAGGTCAACTTGAGATGATCCAACCCGCACAGGGCCAAAATCGTCGCATGAAGATCGTGCAGATGCATGCGGTTTTCGGCGGCGTGATAACCGAATTCGTCCGTTGATCCATAAGCAAAACCTGGCTTCACTCCGCCACCGGCCATCCAGACGGTATAGCCGTAAGGATTATGGTCGCGGCCGTTGCCGCTTTCGGAAATCGGCGTTCGGCCGAACTCGCCCGACCATACCACAAGCGTGTCTTTGAGGAGTCCTCTTGCCTTGAGATCTTTCAGCAGGCCCGCGATAGGTTTGTCGACTTCGGCGGCGTTCTCGTTATGTTTGACGAAGAGGTCCGTGTGCTGATCCCACTTGTAGCTGTGGGTGCACTGGATGAAGCGGACGTCGTTCTCGGCGAGGCGGCGCGCGAGGAGGCATTGCCAGCCGAAGTCGGCGGTTTTGGGGTCGTCGAGGCCGTAGAGTTTTTTGGTCTCCGCCGATTCGCCCGAGACGTCGAAGACCTTCTGGGCCTCGGCCTGCATCCGGAAAGCCATCTCGAAGGACTGGATGCGGGTCTCGAGATCGTCATCGAGCTTCCACAGTTCCTGATGCTTGCGGTTGATCGCCTGGATCATGTCGAGCTCATACCGCTGCTGCTCGCGGTTGAGGCCCTGGTTGATGAGGTATTCGATGGGCTCCTTCTGGATGTCGGCGACCTGCATGCCGGCGTGGCCGATGGCTGTACCTTGCACCGAGCCGGGAAGGAAACCCGAGCTCCAGTTCTTGGCGCCGCCATGTGAGAGCGCGGGCTTGATGGTGATGTAGCCAGGGAGATTGCGGTTCTCCGTCCCCAGGCCATAGAGGACCCACGAACCAACGCTGGGCCGAGTGAAGGTGAAGGTGCCGGTGAACGTCTGCAGCAGCGCGGCGCCATGATCTACGCCCTCGCCTACTACGGAGCGGACTACGCAAAGGTCATCGGCGCAGGACGCGATCTCGGGGAACAGCGTGCTGACAGGGAGCCCGGACTGGCCTCGGTTCTTGAATTCCCAGGGAGACTTCATCAGGCCTCCCGTCTTACCCGCGGCGAAGGTCAGCGGCTGTTTGATAGGCAGCGGTTTGCCGTCGTTTTGATCGAGGTAGGGCTTAGGGTCGAAGGTGTCGATCGACGACGGGCCCCCGTGCATGAAGAGGAAGATGACGCGTTTGGCGCGCGCCGGGAACATCGGAGCTTTGGGCGCGAGCGGGTCGGCGATACTGTCCGCCAGAAGGCTCTGCAGACCCATCATGCCGAAGCCACAGCCGGCGGCCCGCAACATGCCTCGGCGCGACAACTGGCTTGCTTTCGGGGCTTTGACTAAGTAGTCCTTAATAAACATATATGAACTCGTTCGAAGCCATCAGTGCATGGCAGAAGCTCTGCCAGCCTTTAGCTTCCCCTAAAGTGTGGATGTAGCTCAGGCCTTTGTCGATTTCGGTAGGATCGGGATTGCGGTTGAGGATCGAGAGATAGGCTTCTTCGATGCGCGCCGAGTCCTTCTTGTTCTGCTTCCGGATTCGGTCGGCCAGGGCCTGCGCTTCCCGGATCACCATCGGGCTGTTCATGACGAACAGGGCCTGAGTTGCGACAGTAGTCGGATTGCGGTGGCCTTCAGGGCTGGTCGCATCGCCGAAGTCGAAAAGCATATAGAGCGCAGGCAGATTAGACCGGCGCAGCGGCAGATAAATGCTGCGGCGATTTGTGCTCTCGGGGTTCATCGAGATCCGGCTGGCGCTGGTTTCGCCGTCGGTGCCTACGCCGGGGTCGAGGGTGCCTCCCATAGTGAGATCGAGATCGCCGCCGATGGCGAGGAAGGCGTCGCGAATCTCTTCGATGCTGAGGCGCTGCCGCGGGAAGTGCGAAAGCAGGCGGTCTTCGGGATCTTTGAGCTTGGTTGCTTCGTCGTATTCGGCGCTCATCTGGTAGGTCTTCGAGAGCATGATGAGGCGCTGCATTTTCTTGATGGACCAGCCGTTCTCAACGAATGTTGTGGCGAGATAATCGAGGAGCTCGGGGTTTGAGGGACGGTCGCCGAGCTTACCGAAGTTGTCCGGCGTGCGAACGATACCATCTCCGAAATGGCCCTGCCAGATTCGGTTCGCCATGACGCGGGCGGGCAGGGGATTGCGCGGATCGACGATCCAGTCGGCCAGTTCGAGGCGGCCGCTCGCGGTGGTGACGGGCGGCGCGGGCGCGTTGATGCGAAGGATGGCCGGCTCGGTGCGTTCGACGGGGTCGCCGAGGTTGTGATAGTCGCCGCGGAGGAAGACCTTCTGGTCCATGGTGGGGCCTTCTTTAACGGCGGCGGCCATGGGGATTTCTTTGGTGGGGAGGGTCTTCTCGGCCTCTTCGCTTTGGGCGAGGAGTTTGCGGAGTTCGGTCTGCTGCTCGGGCTTCAGGGTTGCGATTTGATCTTCCTGCGAACGGTAGAGCGGGCCTTTGGGATCGAGCCAGGCGGCATAGAAGAAGGGATGTTGTTTGGGGTCGACTTCAGGACGCGGTCCGGCGACTTTGCCTGCGTTCGGATAGCTGCCGCGGGCGCCCTTCCACCAGCTCAGGTCCTGATCGTACTGATAAGCGCTGCGGCGGAAGGTCTCCTGGTATTCCTTTGCGACCTTTTCGCGGGTGGCCGGAGTTGCGGCGCGCCATAGGGTGAGTTCCGGGCGGGTGCCGTCTTTGAGGTACGCGACCCATTTACCGGTGGGCGCCAGCATGTTCTCGGCGATCTTCGCTTCCTGCCCGTCGCGTTCCTTCTTCGCTTCCTGGTCGAAGTCGATGATCTTGGCGATGTTGCGGTCGATCGCGAGATAGCCGCTCCATTGCTTCTTGAACGCCTCGAACTCGCCGGGGGCGGCGAGCGGGGTTTGGACGGGGTCGCCATCCTGACCCTTTTCATAGCTCAGAGTGCTGGCGAAGATGGCGGCCATCGAGTAGTAGTCTTTGGTTGCGATGGGATCGAACTTGTGATCGTGGCAGCGGGCGCAGGTGACCGTGAGCCCCATGAACGCCTTCGCGGTAACATCGATCTGATCGTCGACCACGTCGTAGCGTTTCAAAGGCAGATCCTTCTGAGCCAGCGCTTTCTTGCCGAGCGCGAGGAAGCCGGTGGCGACGATGCCCTCATAGCCAACGCCCGAGCCGGGCTTCGCCGCGAGGATATCGCCGGCGAGTTGCTGCCGCACGAATTCGTTGTAAGGCATGTCGTCATTGAAAGCCTTGACGACGTAATCGCGGTAGCGCCAGGCGTGGGGATAGCGATGGTCTTCGTCGCTGCCTGTCGAATCGGCATAGCGCATCACATCGAGCCACTGCCGTCCCCAGCGTTCGCCATATCTCGGTGAGGCGAGCAGACGATCCACCACTTTTTCAAAAGCCCCGGCCGATTTATCGGCCAGGAAGTCAGCGATCTCTTTTTCAGTCGGCGGCAGGCCGGTGAGATCGAACGTCGCGCGGCGAATCAGAGTCAGCTTAGACGCCGGCCCCGCGGGCTGCATGCCGTTCTTCTCCAGATTCGCGAGCACGAAGCGATCGATCGCGCTCCCGTTCCAGTCCTTCTTATCCACCGCCGGCGGCTCGGGTTTCGCGATAGGTTTAAAAGCCCAGAACTTCTTATCGGCGTCGGTGATCACGCCTCTGATCGCGACGGGTCGCAGACCGGTCGAAGAGGTTTCAGCACTCGTACCCGCCGGAGCCGCCGGAAGCGCCGCCCCCGCTGCCAGCCATTCGCGAATAGCCGCGATGCTTTCGGCGGGAAGCTTGCCCTGGGGCGGCATCTTGACGCGGGCTTCGTAGCCGAGCGCCTGGAGGAGCGCGCTCTTATCGGGATCCGACGGCGCGCCGAAAACGCCGTTGGCCGCAGCCTGGCGAATCCCTTCGGGGGAACTGAAATCGATGCCGCCGCTCTTGAGATTCGCGTTGTGGCAGCCCTGGCATTTATCCGCAAACAGGGGACGGGCATTCTTTTCGAACAGTTCGGTGTTATCGGCCGCGATGACGGGGGACAGGGAAAGCAATGCGAACAGAACCGGCAGGGAAGGCTTCACTTTAAAGGTTTACCTGAGGGTCATTGTATATGAGTTCGCGGGCGGCCTTGCAGCGAAGGGTCGTAAAAACTCACGATTTCGGCCGGGAAACGCCGGGGATCGCGGGTCCAGATCTGGCAGCGGTTGATGACGGCGGTGGCGGCGAAGAGAGCGTCCGAGGTGGTGGTGAGTTTTCCGGTTTCTGAGCGATGGGTAATTTCGCCGGCCATGCGGGCGACTTCGCTATCGACCGGGAGGACGAACATGGCGGTACACAGCTTGCTGAGCTTCTGAATCTGGAAGTATTCGGCGGTACGCCAGATCTCAGCCACGGAAAGCGCGGAGCAAACGAAAGCGGTGCCATGCTCGACGGCGTCGAGCCAGTGGTTGACGAGAAGGCGGTCGCGGCCGAGGAGAATTTCGGACAGGATGCCGGTATCCACCATTACGTCGTGGGGAGACTTGAGCGGGGCCGGGGTCTTTTCGCGAGGCCAGAAGCGTTTTGGCAGGGGAAAAGAGTCGCGGGTGCGGCGAGGCACCCATATGCCGACGATCTGGCTGAGCGCGGTGCGGCGCCGCAGCGGATCGTAAGGGAAGGCGTCGTGGATGGCCTTGCCGATGAGGTCGGGGACCGTGGTCCGAATTTTTTCTGCGCAGAGCTTCAGCGAGGCTGCGAGGTTGTCGTCGAGATCGAGGCGGAGTTTCATGTTCCTGGCCGGAGAGTAACAGGGGGCGAAGGGAATTCGCGGTTTGTTGCCGGTGTTGGTTGTCTGTAAGCCGTTGATGGAGTTGGGTTGAAATATTTTTTGGAGATTTGTGACTCCGGATTCATGCGGCTTCCTCCTGGTTGGACGCGGTGGCGGTGGTTCCGGCGGATGGGAAGTGGATTTCGTCGACTTGGGCGGGTTAGGCCTGGACTCTTCCATGGGGCGGGCTCTGAAACGAGGGCAGGAAATGTGTGCCTATATTAGTTCGAGATGAAACGACTTCACGCGATTTCGCCGATGGCGCTTTTCTGTGCGGCCTGCGCTGGCCTGTGTGCGCAGTCTCAGCCCTTCCTTCCTCCCCCGGCGCTGAAGGAAGCGTCGAAGCCAGGAGCGGCCCGGTCCCTGGTCGCCACAGCCCCGCAACAAAACTGCGAACCTGCCGGCGACATCGGTCACGGCGGAAACATAGTGACCGTAAACCTGACCGTCAGGGAGAACGTGAATGAGATCAACAACCCGGCGCACGCCTACAAAGATAAAGTGAAGCTTCGTTCTTACGGCGGATGCCTGACCGGGCCTTTAATCGAGGCGCATCCGGGGAACACGCTGCGGGTGCATCTCAACAATCAACTCGATACCAGCAAGCCGAGCTGCAACGGCGAGACACCCGGCTGTTTCAACACGATCAACCTGCATTTCCACGGTCTCCACGTGTCGCCTTCGGGCAACAGCGATAACGTGCTGCTGAATATCGCCCCGTCGACGAGGTTCGAGTACGAGGTCAACATTCCGGAGGATCATCCTTCGGGTACGTTCTGGTATCACGCGCACAGGCACGGCTCTACGGCGGTACAGGTGGCGAGCGGCGCGTCGGGAGTTCTGATCGTGCGCGGCAACCGGATGTATACCGGCGGTGCTCTTGGCGACGTGGACACGATCCTTCACGATGCGGCCGGCAAACCGCTTAAGGAGCAGGTGTTCCTGTTTCAGCAGATCCCGTATGCGTGCTTTAGCGACTGGCCCGGCACGTATCCGCCGACGAAGATCATGACGAATGCGGATGGGACATGGGCATGCCCGCCGCCCGGTGGGGAGGCCGCCGCCCCGGCGGTAGTCGAGAGCTTCGATTTACAGGTGGGGGTACGGCCCATACCTGGGACGACAGCGGACGGTTCACCAGTATCAACGGCGCGGTGCAGCCGACGCTGACCGGGATTCAGGCGTGAGAGATTCAGCGCTGGCGATTCCTGCATGCCGGAATTCACGACTCGATCAACCTGCAGGTGGTTCCGATGATCGCGAGGGGAGCCAACGCTCAGCTCGCTTTGCAGGGCAGGCTGGCGGCCACTCCGGCGCAGCAGGCACGGACCGTTCAGGAGGTATGCCCGGTGACGGCAGACCCCGGCGCGGGTCCCTCGGTCGCGGTGGTGCCTCAGTTCGAGATTGCAGTGGACGGCCTGACGCGCACTTCGATTCGGAGGATCGGCGGGCGAAGCGAGAGCGGCGGGATGGCGACGAATTACCTGCAGTCCGGTTACCGGAGCGATGTGCTGATTGCTTTTCCGCACGAAGGTACGTATTGCGTGCTGAACCAGGCGGCCGCGCCGGGCGAGCGAGTGAAAGGTCAGGGTCCGGCTACAACTCAGTTGCTGGCGACGGTGATCGTCAAGGGCGGGAAGCCGGTGACGGCCAACATCGAGACCTATGTCGAGCAGGCGCTCTATGACAACAACAAGGGTAATAAGAGTCTGCCCGCGCCCGCGCTGAAAGGCGACCTTACGCCGTGGAAGGCGATGGCCGATTTGAAGGACGCGATTATTACGAGCGCGCCGCAGAAGGTGAACTTTGTGATTGGCGTAGTCCTGCCTAAGAACAATCCGCCGCTGAACCTGCCTTCCGGGTGTCCCAACGCACCTAAGGAGGGAAAGGTCTTCTATGTGAACTGCAACAGCTACGATCCCGATCGTATCGACTTCACGAGACAGGTGGGCTCGACCGACGACTGGCTGCTGACTTCAGCCAACGGCTTTGAAGAACCGCACATCTTCCACATCCATGTGAATCCTTTCGAGGTGATGGATGTGAAGGAACTCGGGTCGGGGAAGAGCATCTTCGGCCCGAATGGCGAGTGCCTGGTGAAGCCGAATGCGCTCGGTCTGGAGAACCAGTATTGCGGGATGTGGCACACGTTCCGGGATACGGTGTTTGTGCAGAACGGGTATCAGGTTCAGGTCCGGACGAAGTATGACCGGTACATCGGCGAGTTCGTGATTCACTGCCATTTGCTGGATCATGAGGATGACGGTATGATGACGAACATTGCAATCGTTCCCGAAGCAAGCGCGCCGGGCGGCGGGCTGGGGATTCCGGGAATGAAGCACGGAGAGAAGCCGGAGTAACTATGGCAGGTGACGGATCCGCTCAGTCGAACGAGATATGGCCCTTGCCGGCGTTTTACTTCGAGGTGACATGGGACACGACCGTGATGCGCTTTCAGGAAGTGTCGGGCCTGGACACTGAAGCCCAGCCGATCGAGTATCGTCACGCGAACAGTCCCCTCTTTTCCACGATCAAAATGCCGGGGATTAAGAAGTTCGGCAACGTCACGATGAAGAAGGGCGTGGTCGAGGCCGACAGCATGTTTTGGGACTGGTTCAAAAGGGTCGGAATGAACACGATCAAGCGTGTTCCGGTCACGATCACGTTGCTGGACCAGGCAGGGACGCCGGCAATGACCTGGACTTTGGCCAACGCCTGGCCGACGAAGATCACGGGCACGGACCTGAAGGCGGACGGCAATGAAGTGGCGGTGGAATCGATTGAGTTCGAGCACGAGGGGTTGACCGTCGTCAACGGCTGAAGGCGCGGAGCGGATTATTCAGCCGCTTCGTACATCTCTTCGAACTTCTCGGGCGTTACCGCGTAGCCATCGCCGCCATTCTCTTCGTTGAAGACCAGGTAAGTGCCGGCCTCGTAGTGGGTCTCGCCCTCTTTGGTCGGGACGACGCCTGGCTCCTTCGCCAACTCCGCCCACACAGGCGTGGTCTTCAGCCAGGCGCCGGGGCCGACCTGGCGATAGGTGCGTTCAAAGGTCTCGCGGTCCACCGTGTAAACATCGTCCTTATTGCCAACGACCCAGTCCCCGGGTTTGCATCTCTGCATGGCGCCCCACTTACGGTAAGTGAAGCCCTCGGTATCGAGTGCAAGCTGCACTGCCGCAACGGCCTGGTCCGGGCGCTTCACGTACTTTTTGCGAGTGCTCATGGTCCTAACCCGCGGCCGCGCCGGCCTTCAGCAGATCGGCTGTATCGATGGTGACCAGCGCCGCGCCATGCTGTTGGGCCACCGTCCGCATATGGTAGACGCCTCCCAGCCCTTCCGTTTTCACTCCGTCCCAGAGAGACAGGAGTGTGAAATTTACGGCGCCCAGCGCAAGCGCTTCGTAAATCAGCCACAGATTGGCGCGCTGCCAGCTGGTGTAACCTTTGCGCGTCGAGAGCCAAAGCGGCAGTTCGGGCGACTGCGCCAGAGTGGGAGGCGAGTTATACCCGCGAAACAATTCATCGAACCGGTCCTCCCAGTAACGCCCGGCCGGAGATACCGACTCATTGCGGAAACGGTCGGAGGGAAGCGGAAGATACAGGCGGTGTTCCACCCCGAGCGCTTCGCAGGCGGAATGAAATAACAGATCGCCGCCGCTGGCGCCGCTGGCAATAGCCACGACCGTTCCTTCCGTGCGGGCGATTTCCTGCTGTAGTTTGGCGCGAATAACTTCTTCCGCTTGCCCTCGGGCGGAATCCGGGAACCGGGGCGGGTTCGCGCCCGGCGGATCGATCATGTGGCCCGTGAACAGAATCGCCCGCGCAGCCGGAGCTTTGGACGGCGCGGTGGGTGCAGCCGGGCGAAAAGCCTCCAGCGACTTTTCCGCGTTCTCCGTCAGAACGCCCAGGTTCCGGAACAGTTCCAACTGGGCGCGCGCGGAATCGAAGTTAAAGGCGGGCGCATCTTCCAGTGCCGATGCGTAAGCGAAACCAATCCTGGTGGGCCGATTGCTGGTGAGGAACAGATAATCGGCGGCGCTGATATCCACCCATGGATCCTTTGCGCCGGTCCGCCGCAGGGTTTCTTTCGCAGCCTCGAGCGAGATCCCGACGGCTCCTGTCAAATCACGTTGCTTGCGTTCGAGATTCTCCAGCTCCGTACTCGCCTGCGTGGCCGTATCGAAACGGTTCTCCCATATCGCCGGTAGTTTCTTCGCAAGATGGACAGCGAGTGTCAGCAGGCTCAACGCGTTCAGACCGGCATAAAAACTGTTCAGATTCTCCTGGAATCCCTGGCTGTATTTTTCGTACGCCTTGAGCAGTTCGGGCGAAGCGAGCGCGGCCGACGCGGCTTGCTCGCCCGTCTTCCCCTGCCAGGACGCACGCCACCTGTCCTTGATATTGCGCGCAATCAGAGACATCGCCTCGGCCCGTTCCTCATGCGTGACTCGCTTGTTGGTCAGGACTCGCTGCAAAGCCTGATCGGAGGCGTTCAGATCGCCCAGTCGCTGATAAATCGTTCCCAGGCGCTGATTGGCCTCGGCCTCTGCCGGGTTGAGCTTGTTCAACTCCTCCCATGTGGCCTTCGCTTCGCAATAAGCCTTAAGATCGAGCTGCGCACGGCCGACGAGGCGCAGCCCTTCCGAAGCCCAGAAGAAATTCCTCGCCTCCATAGCCAGCAGTCCCAGCAGGCCAAGTTGCTTTGCTCTTGAGGCAAGCTCAACGTCGTCGCGAAAGGTCTGGGGCACCGGCAGAAAGCGCGACCGGTCCTGCCCCTGCAGTTCCGGCAACATCTTGAACACCGGGCTGTCGCGATCGTCACTGGCCAGGGTCTGCCGCAGAGCATCTGTCAACAGCTCGAGCGTGCCGGCGGGATTGCGCGAGTCATAAGCGAGATAACGATCGGTCTTCAGGTCGAACGGGACGTCGTCTTCGGGCCCACGATCTTTCGCATCCTTAATGCTCCTGGCGCGCAGCAGGAATGTCCGGTTGGGCTGCAGGGCATGGCGGATTCCCAGCTCGTAGAACACATTGGCATTGTGGATGGAGATATCGGCAATCACGATATCCGCCACCAGCAACTGCTGAAACATATCCTCGCGGATGTTGCCGGCCTGCAGAAACGGCTCGGTGGTGCTGCCCTGAATTTTAAGCGCGTCCAGCGCCGGCCCGATCAGGTACTTCTGCACATCGTCGAAATCGATATCGCCCTTCTTGCCGAAAGGACGAACAATGAAAGCTCTAATCGCGTCGGCCATTTCATGCTCCTGTCCCTTTACTTGAGAAACGGTCCAAAATGCGATGCCTTGACGCTCGCTCCCGCGGCCCTTCCAATCGCAAGCAGATCGTCGATATTCTCCACCGCGTCCATCTTCTGAATCCCGGCCGGATCCACTCCTTTGAATCCCAGGCCGCTCAGGCCCTGGCGACTCAGATCCGCGTTATAGCGCGCATAGAGAAAACGGCGGTCGAGATCCTTCGAAAGAGGAATCGCCGGTGCGGCGTATTGTTGTTCCAGCGTTCCGCCGTCGATGGGTTCGCGCGGCACAAGGTCGAGAATCTCGCGATCGAGAGGAGAGCCATGCGTGCAGCGGCCCACCGTGCGGCAATTGATGTCCTCATCCACCTGGATGCCGTACATCAGCTCGCCCGGCAGTTCTTTCATCGTTGAAAACAGATTGCGGTTCGGCGACGCCGCGGTAGCGCCCTGCGATTCCGCCTGGCCCGTTCCCACCGATACCAGCAGCAGGTTCTTCTCCCCGGTCGTCCAGCCCAGACGATACGCGGGTTCGGTTGCCATCCGGTACAGCAGGAAGGCGGGATTGTTGAACGGGGTCACGCCTCCATCGACGAAGACGAATGTTTTTGACTGATCCTTCTTATCCCACTGCAGCGTTTCCGGAGGGAAAAATACCGGCGCCGCGGTGCTCGCTCGCACCAGTTGCCAGAGAGGGATCTTCAGATTGCAGTCGCCGCGGCCGGGTTCGTTATACTTCGCTTCGGGATTGCTGCTGATGGGCCAGGGCGAATCTGTCGTGACGTTGCGTGTCACCACCAGCAGCAAACACTTCAGGTCGTCGGGTTCCAGAGTGGTATCTTCTCCGAAGGTTTTCTGCAACTGCGCTTTCAACGGATCGGCTTTATAGAAATACTTAAGCCGTTCGATCAATCGCGATGGCTCGAACATGTTCTTGCCGCAGGAGCGATAGAAGCTGATGAGTTTGGAGGTGCTCATGCCTCGGGCGAGGCCGGCGGCGATGATGGCGCCCGTGCTGGTCCCGGCGATATAGTCGAAATAGTTACAGAGCTTGAGGCCGGTTTTCTCCGCCACCAGCGCTTCCATCTTTTCGAGAATTCCCAGCGTGATCAGACCGCGAATGCCGCCGCCATCGAGCGAAAGCATCCGGCGGGGACGTTCTTCTTCGTAGCGGGATCTCAGGCTTTTCCACAGCTTAGGTTTTGTCACGGCTCATTCTCCATTAGGACGCATGCCGCCTACGATCATAGCTCCACACAGCCTGGTAAGTCTGTAACATGTAGGGAAACAAGGAGCCGAATTGAACGATATATCCCGGACCACGCGCCGACAGGTTCTTGCGACCACTGCCGGCCTCCTTGCGGCGTCGAAAGCGGCCAGTGCCCCGGCGAAACCGCCGAATATCCTGTTCATCCTTGCCGACGATTTCGGGTACGCCGACCTTTCCTGCTACGGCCGTCCGGATTACACTACTCCCAACATCGATAAGCTGGCGAAACAGGGCGTGCGGTTCCTGCAGGCCTATGCCAATTCGGCGGTCTGCACGGCAAGCCGCGTGGCACTGATCACGGGCCGCTATCAGTACCGTCTGCCGGTTGGGCTCGAAGAACCCCTGAGCGGCCGTAATGTAGGCCTGCCTCCCGAACATCCCACGCTTCCTTCCCTGTTCAGAAAGGCCGGTTACGGAACAACTCTCATAGGCAAGTGGCATCTCGGGCCGCTTCCCGACTATGGACCTCTCAGGAGCGGCTACGACCATTTCTGGGGATTCCGCGGAGGCGCGCTCGATTACTTCACTCACAAGTCGGGTGGTCCGAACACCGATACCGACGACCTGTGGGACGACGACGTCAAGGTCCACCAGAACGGCTACCTGACCGATCTGCTGGCCGAGCAGGCGATCAGGTCGATGGATGGCTACGTGAAGCAGCGCAAGCCGTTTTTCATCAGCCTGCACTTCAACGCGCCGCACTGGCCCTGGGAAGCGCCGGGCGACGAGGCCGAATCGAAGCGGCTGACCAGCCTGGGCGCTTTTGATGCCGGAACCATCAGGACCTACGCAAAGATGGTGGGCGAGATGGATCTGCAGGTGGGGCGCGTTATGAAAGCGCTCGAAGCCGCGGGCGCGGCGCACAATACCATCGTCGTCTTCACCAGCGATAACGGCGGCGAGCGCTTCTCCGATACCTGGCCCTTTACCGGCAAGAAGACGGAACTGCTCGAAGGCGGCTTGCGCATCCCGGCGATCGTGCGCTGGCCCGCGCACATCAAGCCGCGCAACACCACGGAACAGGTCGCGATGAATATGGACTGGCTGCCGACTCTGTTAGCCGCCGCCGGCGCGCAGCCCGATCCGGCATTTCCTTCAGACGGCATGAACCTGCTGCCTGTGCTGACTCAGAACGCGCCGCCGGTTGCCCGCCGTGTCTACTGGCGCTATCGGTCCAACGCGCAGCAGGCCGTGCGCGACGGCGACATGAAGTACCTGAAGATCAACGACAACACGTTCCTCTTCAATGTAGTGGATGACCCGCTCGAACGCGCCAACCTGAAAGAGCGCCGGCCGGACGTTTATAAGCTCCTCGTTGAGGACTATAACGAATGGGAGAAGACGATGCTGCCGCTCGATCCGGCAGCGGGCACTTACTCCTTCCGGCCGAGCCAGCTGGCGGATCACTATAGTTCGACTCCTCCGCCGGCTCCCGGTCCGGGCAGAGGACGCGGGCCGGGGCGCTAACCGCGGCCGTTGTAGAAGCAGGGTCGACCGCGTAAAAGCAAAGGCAGATGGGCCACAAGCTCGATGCCGATGAACGCGAGTCCGCCGATCCACCCCGCCGGCCAACGCTTTGGATGAAAGGCCACCGCCCTGGCGGTCAGCGCCATGCACACCAGGAGAACTACCCCACCGGCGAACCATACGACGAATCGTGTCGCAATCTGCACTCCGCGCGATGCCGAGATCCTGGGCCTCAGCCAGTTAAGGAAAAAGACCTCCACCCAATGGCCCCCGAAAGATGGCCAGAGGGCCAGCAGAATCGCAATCCACAAAGGGGCTCGTCCCAGACGCGAGAGCACGGCGCCGATTGCGATCGCGATGATGCCGTTGCGCAGGAGCGTGTTGCGAAGGGGTTCGCGATAAGGCTGCCACTGAGAGGTCATAGGGTGCCTCCGAGGATAGCAATTTCAAGGGCCGAGGAGTGAGAGGGCGGCATAGCCAGCGAAGTTTGCCTCCCGGGAGCTATGATTATCAGGTGGCAATTCTCGACCGGCGGTGCCTGTTCCTTAAGTCGATCGTCGGCCTTTTCGTAACGGTCTGCGCCGCTTCACCGCAAACCTTTGAAGTCGCCTCGATCAAGCCAACTCCGCCTCCGGACGGAGGGCCACGGGTGGTCGGAAAGCGGGTGGCCCCGATAGTTCCGGTCCCACGCGGGTGCGGTTTATGGGAATGACGGTCACTGGCCTCGTTTCGGAAGCATACGACATGAGTGCGCTCCGCATCGCCGGCCCCTCGTGGGCCAGCGAAGACTCCTTCGAAATCGTCGCCACCCTGGCTCCCGGCACCACCAAAGAGCAGTACCGGGCGATGCTGAGGGATCTGCTTACCGAACGCTTCAGGCTCGAAATTCATCGCGAGCCCCGGGTGGTGTCTCTGTTCGCTTTGACGGTAGGCAAAGGAGGATCGAAGCTGAAGACTCCGCAGCCTGATCCCCCGGCGGACGCGGCTGCGGACGCAAAGCAACGGCAAAGCATGAAGAAGGATGCCGAC
>Ga0302319_10008573_pt1 | contig 19858 bp, 20 predicted proteins | sample Bog_T0_2_FD_203319 | JGI IMG/M metagenome (GOLD analysis project Ga0302319, IMG submission 203319) | Peat permafrost microbial communities from Stordalen Mire near Abisko, Sweden - Bog_T0_2 | ecosystem: Environmental > Terrestrial > Soil > Wetlands > Peat | place: Sweden: Abisko, Stordalen Mire... | reverse complement strand
TGTTGAGCGCTGGCGTGGTGGCCGGTGACACCGTGGCGGTGGTCGGGGCCGGCACCTTGGGGCTCACCACCGTCGCCGCCCTCCATCATGTCGTGCGGCCGACCACGCCGTGCACGGTGCTGGTCGGAGCCAAGTACGCCGTGCAGCGAAAGACAGCCGAACAATTGGGCGCCGACGTGGTGGTACCGCCTGATCAGCTGGCCCGGGCCGTACGCCGTCAGGCAGGATCGCTGGTGCTGGCCGGACGGCTCACCGGGGGGGCCGATGTGGTCTTCGACTGCGTGGGCAGCTCCGAATCGCTGACCCAGGCTTTGGCCATGGTCCGACCCCGGGGCCGGGTAGTGGTGGTCGGCATGCCCGCCAAGGTTGCAGTGGACCTGGCCCCGCTGTGGCACCGCGAGCTGACCCTGGTCGGTGCCTACGCCTACGGTGCCGAACCCGCCGCCGCCGGGGATCCACCTCCGCGAACCTTCGCCTTGGCCATCGACCTGGTCGACCGGGCCGGTCTCGGTTCCCTCGTCTCCGCCACCTACCCACTCGAGCGCTACGAGGAAGCGGTGGCCCATGCCGGCGCCGCCGGCCGGCGCGGGGCGGTCAAGGTGGCCTTTGATCTTCGCAACCGGAAAGGACGCACCCGATGAGCCCCAGGCCCGGATTCGTGCTCGAAGTCGACCGCACCACTCCGCCGACCTTGTTCTGGCATGGCGAGCGGTTCCGGCTCGAGAAGCTCCCTGAAGGCAGCCGGGTGATCTACGCCCCCGAGCCGCTCGACCCGTTGCGCGACCCCCAGGCAGCCATCCGCCATGCCCTCCGGAACCCGCTGGGTGACCGGGACCCGTTGCCCGCCCTGCTGACTCCGGGCATGAAGTTGACCATCGCCTTCGACGACATCTCGCTGCCCCTGCCTCCCATGGAGCGGCCCGACATCCGACAGCTGGTCATCGAACAGGTGCTGGACATGGCGGCTGAGGCGGGGGTGGACGACGTCGAGCTGATCGTGGCGCTGGCCCTCCACCGCCGTATGACGGAGCCGGAGCTCCGACACGCCCTCGGCGATCGCATCTACGACGCCTTCGCCCCCAACGGACTGCTCACCCAGCACGACGCCGAGGACCCGGCCAACCTCTCCCACCTGGGCCAGACCGACCAGGGCGAGGACGTGGAGATCAACAAGCGGGCCGCCGAGTCCGACCTGCTGGTCTACGTCAACATCAACCTGGTGGCCATGGACGGCGGTCACAAGAGCGTGGCCACCGGACTGGCCAGTTACAAGAGCCTCCGTCACCACCACAACCCGCAGACCATGCAGCAGAGCCGTTCGTTCATGGACCAGCACCGCTCGGAGCTCCACTCGGCCAACTGGAGGATGGGCAAGCTGATCGCCGACAGCGGCGTGAAGGTCTTCCAAATCGAAACCACCCTCAACAACGACACCTTCCCCCCGGCCTTCGACTTTCTGCAGAAGCGCGAGTGGGAGTGGGGGGTTCGCGACCGGCTGGCATTCGTCGGAGCTTCCAAAGTCCTTGACCGGACCCCAGCCAAGTACGCCCGACAGCTGTTCCACACGGTGAAGTCCCCGCACCGGATGACCTCGGTGCAGGCCGGCGAGGTGGAAGCTGTCCACACGGTGACCACCGAAAACGTCTGGAAGCAGCAGGGGGTGGTGGTGGAGGGCCAGACGGACATCCTGACCATGGGACTGCCGTACATCAGCCCCTACAACGTCAACTCCATCCTCAACCCCATTCTGGTGGCGTGTCTGGGGCTCGGCTACTTCTTCAACATGTACCGGGGCAAGCCCTTGGTCCGCGAGGGCGGGGTGGTGATCATGAGCCACCCGACGCCCTGGGAGTTCAATCCCGTTCATCACCCGAGCTACATCGACTTCTTCGAGCAGGTCCTCAGTGAGACCACCGATCCGGTGGAGGTGGCCAAAGGGTTCGAGGAGTCGTTCGCTACTGACCCCTGGTACATCCACCTCTACCGCACCGGGCACGCCTATCACGGGGTGCATCCGTTCTACATGTGGTACTGGTGCGCGCACGCCCTGCAACATCTGGGTGGCGTCATCATCGTGGGCGGGGACCCGGCGGCGGTGCACCGGCTCGGCTTTCGGGCGGCGTCCACCATGGCCGACGCGTTGGAGATGGCGGCCGACGTGGTTGGCCCGTCGCCCTCGCTCACCCACGTCCACACCCCGCCCATCCTGATGTCCGACGTCCAGTGACCACCCGACGCGGCACGTCGAGGTCCCTGCTTCCCAAGCGGGCAGTGCGAGCGGACGCCTCGCTGGGCACCGGCAGGCGGTCACTGCTGGGTCGCAACTCCCCCACCGGGCTGGCCGCCAGGGCCGGAAAGCTGCCGTTTCCGCTGGCTGCCCCCAGCTGGCCGGACAGCGTCCCCCGGCCGGCACCGGAGTCCGACCTGGGCACCGGGTACGACACCGCCTGGTCGCGCCGCTACCCCGTCCGGCTGGCCCGGGCCATGCTGCTGGACAACGTCACCAGACCGGTGGCCCGCCTGGTGGCCTCCCCACTGGTGCAAGGCACCGAGGCCCTCGAAGGCGTAGAGGCACCGGTGATCTTCGCCGCCAACCATGCCAGCCACGTCGACACCCCACTGCTGCTCAGCTGCCTCCCACTGCGGTTCCGGCATCGGACGGTGGTGGCGGCCGCCGCCGACTACTTCTTCGACCGGCGATGGAAGGCCGACTTCTTCGCCTTCTCGCTGGGAGCCATCCCTATCGAGCGCAACAAGGTCAATCGGCGGTCGGCCCAACTGGCGGCCGACCTGATCGATGACGGCTGGAGTCTGGTCATCTTCCCCGAAGGTGGACGCTCCCCGGACGGCTGGGCCCAGGAGTTCCGAGGCGGGGCGGCATACCTCGCCGCCAAAACAGGGCGGCCGGTGGTACCGGTCCACATCGACGGCACCCGCCACATCCTCCCCAAGGGGGGCACCGGTATCACCCGCACCCGTACCACCATCACGTTCGGGACGCCGATCTGGCCCGACGCCGATGAGAACGCCCGGAACCTGGGCACCCGAATCGAGACGGCGGTGGCCACCCTGGCCGACGAGACGGCCACCGACTGGTGGACGGCCCGGAAGCGGGCGGTGGTCGGCGACACTCCCCGACTGCAGGGGCCTGACCTCCCGGCCTGGCGACGGTCGTGGGCGCTTCCCCGCACCACGGCTGACGATGCGGCCACCTCGGCTGACAACTGGCCCCACAACCGGGGGTAGCCGTCGGCGATCCTGTCGGACCGCGGTAGTCCGCTGGGCATTCCATCCCCGGTGACGCCTCCGGCTATGAACGCTCAGAGGTCAGAACCAACTGTCGAACGTTCCACGAGACCCTGACCCCCCGGTCGTTATCGGACAGCTCCCGAAGACCCCGCTCGAGCGTCCGCAGTTCGGCGTCGGAAACCGGAAGTTCCGGAGTTTCCAGCCAATGCCGGATGTTGAACAGGTAGATCCGTGCGGCCAGGGCTCCCGGAACCGTCAACGGTGTCACCACTCCGCCAAGGTCGGACAGCTCCGCTCCGGCATACATCGGTCCCCCGCCGGATCGAACGATGGCGGCGGAGACCCTCTCATACCTCTGCAGTGGCCCCGAAGGGTTGACCACGCCTTCGAGGTCCTCGATCAGGAGTCGCCCGCCCGGGGCGAGCTGGCTTCGCCACGCTTCAGCGACTGCCCTGGGATCCGCTAGATGGGCAAGGAGGAGCCGGGCGTAGATGAGGTCGGCCGGTGCACCGGGCAGCGGAAGGTCGGTGACGTCGTGCCGTTCGAATCGGGCATCAGGAAGGCGGACCCGAGCGGCAGCCAGGAAGGCCTCGGAGGAATCGAGGCCGACCATCGCCTCGGGTCGGCACACCTCGTCGAGGAGCTCGGTGGTGAAGGCCGGACCGCAACCGAGGTCGACGGCAACGTTCGGTTTCGGGATCGCATTGGCAGCGAGGAACGCACGGGACACCGGTTCGTACGCCCGAGCCACCAGCCGAAGTCGCTCGGCGGCCGACTCATCGATCCCGAACCTGTAGCTGCCCACCACCCCATTTTGGCTGACGGTGCCTGTTGCCGGTCAAGGCCCAGAGACACCGGCAGCCAGGTGATGGTCACGGGATCGACGGGCCCACCGTCCACGAAGGCAGCGAACCGGACTGCCTCGTGGATGGCGACCAGCCGCTCCCGACACTCAGGCTCTTCCGCAGGTGACAAACGGTCAGGGGAGCGTCGACCAGTGGGAGCCGTCGGGGGAGGTCACCGCCACACCGACGCCGCCGACGGCGATGACGCCGGCCGGGAAGGGGGAGACCGCGAAGAGCTCCTCCGAGGTTCCGGACGTGGCGGCATGCCAGTCGATGCCGTTCGCCGAGCGACCGACCGATCCTCCACCCCCCGCCACCACCCAGCCGGTGGGAATCGCTGCCACCCCCCGCCATGTGATCGCGGTGATAGGGGTGTCGGCACGCCAGGTGAGACCGTCAGCGGATCGAATGATCCGGCCGGCGACGCCGACGGCGACGTAGCCGGCGCCATCGGAAGCGATGGCCCGAAGCGTGGTGTGGAGCCCGCTGGCGACCGGGTTCCAGGTGACGCCGTCGGCCGAGTGGATCACCGTCCCGTCCACCCCGACCGCATCGAATCCACCCGGACCCGAGGCCACTGCGAACAGGGTCTCCTTGGTGCCGCTGCTTGCGCTCTGCCAGGTAGTTCCCCCGTCGGTGGAATCGAGCACCGTGCCACCGGCACCGACCACCACGATTCGTCCGTCCGAGGAGGCGCTCGACCACAGCTCTGCCATCGAGCCGGACACCCGGGCATTGAATGAAGTTCCATCGGAAGACGTGAGGATCGTGCCCCCGCCCCCGACCACGACCCACGTGGTCGGAAGATACGCGATACCTCGAAGTTCCCGTTGTCCGGGAGCAGTGCCGACAACGGCCCAGTGGCCGCCGGGCTCCAAGCGGTCGATGCTGCCGTTGACACCGACCGCCAACGTCTCCGCACCACCGGTGGCTACCGAATAGAAGGCGTCGCGGGTGCTGTCAGCGTCGGTCCAGGTGACGAGGTCCTGGGAGATGAGCCGGGTCCCACCGGCACCGACGGCCAGCCAGGCGGATGCCGATGCCGCCGGTCGCCACAGCTCAACGCCAACATCATCGACATTGAGCGGTGACCAGGTCACCCCGTCTGACGAGGTGAGGGCGGTCCCATTGGAGCCCACCGCCAGAAAGGCTCCCCGTGCGTAGGTGACCCCCCGGAGTACCTGCTCCGTCCCCGATGAGCGCTTGGTCCAGGTCAGGCCATCGGGAGACTGGAGGACGGTTCCACCGGCACCGGTGGCGAGGAACGTGCCGTCACCGAAGGTGACGTCCCACAGCCACACGCCGTCGGGCTTCACCACCTCCGACCATGAGGTCCCGTTGGCCGACGTCACGATGCTTCCGTCATCGGCGACGGCGACAAACCGACCCGCTCCGTAGGCAACCGCGAAGATGTCACCCCCGGTGCCGGAGGTCCGATGGGTCCATCGGGTGAGATCCGTCGACGTCAGCAGCACACCGCCACTACCCCCGACCACCCAAGTGCCTGCGTGGTCGGCGACCCCATCGAGCGTCTGGGTTGTGCCCGTCGGGTGAAGCACCGGTGCCTCCGGATCGTCCGCCAGCCACGACACGACGGCGCCGCCGGTGCCGACGGCGAGGGTTGTGGTGCCGTCGGTACTGATCCCCCGCAGCGTCTGATGCGTGACCGCGGGCTGCTTCGTCCATTCGGCACCTGTGCTGGATGTGACGACTACGCCACTGTTGCCGACCGCCGTAAATCCACTCGGTGTGCCCAAGGCGTCCCACAGAAGGTCGGTACCCTGCCAATCGGCGGACGGGGAACCGCCAGCGCGCAAGGTGCTCGATGTGTCGGACTGTTTCGCACATCCGGCCAACGCCAGCAAGACGACGGTAGCGAAGACAAGACCTCGGCGCCGGGCAACAGCCACCGGTGTGCTCAAACCGTGTTTCCGAAAAGCGATCGACCGCGGGTGGCCGTGACCGAACGCCGGCGGAACTGCTCAACCGCCACCAGGCTGGGCATGCGTGGAGGCACCAATCAAGCGTATCGTCCGCAGGTCATGGCACTTGCGATGGCACGCCATGGGAGATCGCCGACGTGGGTCGACGAGCGCAAGCCGAAGGTGACCCTCCGGCACTCGCCCTGGCGGTCGCTCAGATCGACCGACCCGATTCGCTCGTCTTCGAGACCCATCGTCGGTCATGAGAGCCCGGGGAGACCACGACCTGCCCGACACCGCTGCCGAGAGTCGGGATCCTTGCCGTGAGGGTGAGCGCCTCGGGCGATGCACCGCTGCCGTAGTCAGGCGTCATGTGACCTGAGTTGTCACGTCGCCAGGGTTGTCGGTTGCTCGGGTCTCCATCCCCACAGCGCGGACCTCATGCCACTGCAGCCCGAAGAGCCCGCAGAACCGACGAGCGGGGCACGGTCGGCGAACCGGCCAACCTCAGCAAGTACGGCGAATCAACCGAGGGTCATGATCCAGTTCAGCGAAGCCTCGTTCGACCTCCGGCACTGCGCGCCGGTCGCGCCGAAGCTACCGCCCGGAGCCGCTCGGCGCGCAACGAATCCTCTTCGGCGTCATCGAGCGGGGTCAGGACCTCGCCCGCCCGGTCCCCGAGCGCCCAGCCCAGCAGTAGGTCGGCCAGGGCGACATTGCGGGCCAGCACCGGCCCGTGGAGGTAGGTGCCGATCACCCGACCCGACCACGCCCCCTCGGTGCCGTCGCCCGCCCCGTTGCCCACCCCCGAAGCAACTCGGGCCAGTGGCCGGGCGTTTGCCCCCAAGGAGGTGACGCCACCGTGGTTCTCGAACCCGGTCAGCCGGGGTAGGGGCGTGCCGTCGTGACCTCGGGGGCCCTGACCGTCGATGTCGGCCACCAACTCCCCTACCGCCCGCCGTGGCCCGCCCTTGCGGGTGGTGACGTCGAGCAGTCCCAACCCTTCGTGGGGACGGTCGGATGCATCGGGAAACGTACGGCCGACCAGTTGAAACCCGGCGCACACCGCCAGCACCACCGCCCCGTCGTCGACCGCCCCTGCCAGGGTGCCCTCTTCGACCAACGACCTGGCCGCCCGCACCTGCGGTCCGTCCTCCCCACCCCCGAGGCAGTAGATGTCGCCATGGGGAAGCGGTCGGTCCGACGAGGCCTGCACCAGCGTGGCATCGATCCCCCGCCAACGGGCCCGGCAAGCCAGGATCAGGCCGTTGCCTCCGTCGCCGTAGGTGCCGAGGAGATCGGGGTACACCACGACCACCGTCAGCTCAGGTGTTCCGGTCCCCGTGCTCACAGCCGGCTCCGCAGGGCTGCGAATGCCGTGTAGTTGCCGAGGAACTCCACCACCGGCGCCGACTCATCCGACCCGGATCCAGAACCCACGCCGACGACGGCGGAATCCAGCGCCGCCAGCGGGTCCTCGACGGTGCGGTGTTCGACTTCGGCATACCGAAGGCGGACGGCCAGATCTCGACAACGTTCACCGGTGGCCACCACCGGGCGACCGGCCAGGCGCTCGAAGGGGACGTCCCACAACCAGCTGGGGTCGTAACCGTCGGCTACCCGGGCGTTGACCGACAACACCACCGGTGATCGGGGGTCAGCCTCATCGAGGAGATCGAAGATGGCGGTCCACCCGGCCGGGTTCTTGGCCAGCAGGAGGCGCACGTCACGACCATGACGCCGCACGGTGGAGAACCGACCGGCCACCTCACCCAGCTTCGACAGCCGATCGAGGGCAGTGCCAATATCCACCGTTGGGCGACCCGAACGTGGGGGCATGTTGGCTGCCGCCACCGCCACCATGGCGGCATTGGCCCGGTTGAACTGACCGGGGAGGCCGATGGTCAATGGATGCCGGTCGCCGCCGGCCATCACCAGCTGGCGGTCTTCCATCCAGGCAAACCGCTCGGGGCGAGCAAAGGTACAGGTATCGCAACGCCAACCACCGTCGTCGTCGAATCGGATCCGACCGCCACACGACGGACAGCCCACGGCGTCTTCATGCCAGACCTGGCCGGCCCCCACCCAGCGAACCTCAGGAGCGGTGGACGCCGCCCACGTCACCATGGGGTCATCGGCGTTGGCCACCACCACGGTGCCGTTGCCGTCAGCATGGTCGGCCGAGGTGAGCGTTCCGAGGGCGGTCCGCCACCGGTCGACCAGCATCCGGACCTCGGCGATCCGGTCCAGCTGATCGCGCGACAAGTTGAGGAGCACCACCACGGAAGGATGGGTCTCCTCGATGAGCCGGCCCAGATAGCCCTCGTCGACCTCCAATACGGCGGTGTCGACGTCCCCGGCGGCGATGAGGGCGGCGACGTGGCCGGCCGGCATGTTGGAACCGGTCTGATTGGTGGCGACGGCGCCATCATCGTCTTCGTTGAGGGCAGCTACCAACATGCCGGTGGTGGTGGTCTTCCCGTTGGTGCCGGTGACAAGGGCGACCCGACGGTCACGAGCCAGGGCGGTCAACAGCGTGGGGTCGACGGCCAGTCCGGTTCGTCCCCCCACCACCGTCCCACTCCCCCGGCCGAGAAGACGGGACAGCCGATTGACGGCGGTGGCAGCGAACACCGCCGTGGAGGCGCGTGGCGACAGCTGCCGGTCGGTGTGCCGGACCGTCACGCCGAAGGCCGGGTGCGGGCCAGTTCGTCCTCAGTGGGCTTGTGGGGGCGACGCGACGCCTCGGGCAGCAGCCCTGCGATGGTCGACATCAGCCGCTGGGTGTCGGCCACCGCGTCGTCGCCGGCCACCGCCACCGGCGCACCGACGGTCACCGTGACGGTCGGCGGGTGCAGCAGGTTGGTCACGTTGGGCACCTTCGACGACCGGGGCCAGACCGCTTCGGTCCCCCACAGCCCCAGTGGCACCAGCGCGGCACCCGTCTCGGCGGCCAGCCGGGCGGCACCGGTCTTCCCTTCCAGCACCGGGTCGAAGAACGATGCACCCCGCGGGATGGTTCCCTGCGGAAGCACGATCACCAGCTCTCCAGCCCGGAGTGCGGCGGTGGCCTGGCGCATCGGCTCCGACGAGCGGCTCTCGCGATCCACCATGATCCCGCCGAGTGCCCGGGCCAGCTGACCCACCACTGGCGCATCGAAGATCTCCCGTTTGGCCATGAAGCGGACGGGCCGGTTCAGGCGGGCGGCCACCACGCCGATGGCCGCCACATCGAAGTAGCTCCGGTGGTTGGCGGCCAGCAGTACCGGACCCTGGTGCGGAATGTTGTCCACCCCTTCGATCCGGAAGCGGGCATACGGAAACGCCTCGGGTCGGAAGAGCAGGCGGGCCAGGTGGTACGGCTCCAGACCCAACAGGGACGGGATACCCGGTGGGCGGTCCCAGTGCTCATTGGGCCACCGACGTGCCAACGCCACCAGTGCCAGCCGCGGATCGGCATTCAGCGGATGGGGGTGGCCGACCGCTGACAGCAGCGGCAGGTCGTAGAAGCTGTCCGAGTACACGTGGGAGGCGGCGAGGTCGATCCCGTGCCTGTCCGCCCATCGCTTGACCTCCCGGCGTTTGCCGGTTCCCCAGACGAAGCCTCCCTCGAGTTTGCCGGTGTAGAAGCCGTCGCGTTCCTCGTACCGGGTGGCGATGGTGCCGTCAAAACCCAAGGCCGACGACAGCGGGTCCACCAGGTCGCGCGGCGAGGTGGTGGCCAGTACCAACTGGCGGCCCTGCCGGCGATGGTCGTCGAGCACCTCCAGTGCCCACGGCTGCACCAGCTCCAACAGTGGGGCGACCGCCCGCTTGCCGGCCCGCCGGGTGTCCTCCGCCGAGCGACCCCGCATCACCCGGGCAGCTGCCCGGGCCAGGCCCATGAAGGCGGCCGACTCGCCGAACCGGTTGTAGAAGGCGTACATCATCCGGTCGCCGGGGAGGTGCCGGCCCTCCGCCAACACACCTTCGGCCACCAGCGACTCCTGGATGACCGGCCCACTGGCCGAACGGAGCAACGTGCGGTCGAGGTCGATGAAGACCGCTCCGGGACCTTGGGGCATCTCCCCACGCTACCCGGGAGCCTGTCAGGACGGCCGTGGACGGCGCCGGGGGTGACGGCGGTCGGGATCACCGTGGCCTTCCGATCGACCACCCGGCGAATTGACCCCGGACGCGGTGAAGGGACCGCCGGGGGGGAGGGCGATCCCTTCACACTGACACGACAAGGAACGGAGGGGGGTTCCTGATCCCTGTGGTCTGGAGACCATTGTGAACTCTTGCAAGCAATCAGTCAAACAGTTTTTTTCGATACGTGCTATCGTTAATACAGATGGAACTCCGGCATCTCCAGGCACTGGTCGCCATCAACGATCACGGCACCTTCTCGGCGGCGGCCGACCATCTCGGCACGGTGCAGTCGAACGTCTCGGCACACGTCGCCCGCCTCGAACGCGAGCTCGGAGCCCCACTGATCGACCGATCCAATGGTCGCCTCACCGAAGAGGGAGAGGTGGCGGTGGCTCGGGGTCGGCGGATCCTCTACGAACTCGACGCCCTGGTCTCCGATGTGGCGGCCTGTCAGGACGAAGTCACCGGAACGGTGCGGATCGGCATGATCGGGACCACCGCTCGGTGGATCACCCCTCAGCTCATCGAGCTGGCCCGACGCCGGCACCCCAATCTGGCGCTGGTCATCGTGGAGGGAAACACCACCGCCCTCGAGCCCCAGCTGGCCAGCGGCCAACTTGACCTGGCCGTCCTCAACTTGCCGATTCCGGGCAAGGACCTGGTGTCACGCCTCCTGTTCGAAGAGGACCTGATGCTGGTGGTTCCCGAGGACCATCCGCTGGCTTCCGCTGATCGACCACTGACCGTCCATGACTTGACTGACATGCAGCTGATCCTCCCGGCTCCCGGTACCGCCCTCCGCGATGAACTGGAAGCCGCCGTCCGACCGTCAGGGGTGGAACTGTCGCCCGTCGCCCAAATCGACGGGCTTCGTCTGATCGCCTCGCTCACCTTCGAGGGATACGGTCCATCGATCCTGCCGGCCTCGGCCATCCCTTCGTACCTCCGAACTCGTTTCCGTTCGCTGACCATGGAGGGCCTACCCCGACGACGGGTCGGTGTGGCCCAGCGGAGCCGGGGACTGCCATCGGCTCCCACCCTTGCCCTCCTCGAGTTGCTGCAGGCGTTGGTGGCCGACCCCGCGGACCTTCCCGACGGGCTGCACACCGGCCGATGAGCCCCCGAGGTCGCTCGGCTCCCGGGCAGCGATAGCCTCACCCGATGTCCACGCGGGCCCACACCGGCGATCATCACGCCGCAGGAGCGCTCGTTCGTGCGAATCATCGCCCGTGGTTTGCACGTCTGGTGGCACCGATGCTGATGGCTCTGGCGGTCGTGGGGGCAGCCTGCTCGACATCCGCTGCCGGCAACGCCGGGAACGGGTCGATCGCTTCCACCCCCGCCAACCGGGCGTTCACCGATGCCGGCCCGTACGCCACCGGAACCCGTCGGGTCACGCTGGCCGACGGAGACCAAGCCCAGCTCTGGTACCCCGTCGACCGATCGGCAGTCGTCGGCCGGGCCACCTATTCCACCACTCCTGCCTCCTGGATCCCGCCATCCGAGGCCGACGAACCAGCCCTGGCTCCGCTGGACGTCACCGTACCGACCGGTGCCTATCTCGACGCCCCCATCGCCACCGGACCCAGCTCCGACCCTGCCGGGTACCCGGTGGTGGTCTTCGCCTCCTCCAGTGGCGGCACACCCGACGAGTCCTCCTTCCTGACCGGGCACCTCGCCACCTGGGGCATGGTGGTGGTGGCGCCCGATCTCCGCACCAACGACCTCCAGTCGGAGCTGGTCCCTCCCACCCCCGTCGCCACTGCGCCGAGCGCCGCCTCGACGCTCAGCGCATCCACGATGGAACTCGATACCGCCCTCGCCTATCTGCAGGCCTCCGAAAGCGATCGGACCTCGACCTTCCACAATCGACTCGACCTCCACCGTGTGGGAGTGGTCGGCTTCGGCTCCGGTGGCGGAGCCGCCGTCACCATGGCTTCGCTGAACCCGTCGGTTCGGACCTATGTCGCGTTGGCTCCCACCGCCGCCAACACCGCCACCATCACCAAACCGGGCCTGGTGATGTACGGGAGTAACGACCTGGTGAACCTGCCGGCCACCGTGCAGCAGCTATGGGCGGGACTGGCCACGCCGAAGCGTCTCATCGTGATCGCTGACGCCGGCTACAACGTGTTCGACGACTACTGCCAGGTCATCGTCGGCGGGCAGAGGCTGGGCTCCGAACTGTCGACCGACTCCGGAAACCAGCAGCTGCGGTCACTGGGGACCAAGGATCTCGACGGATGCGCTTCGCCCGACCTGTCTCCCCTGGCCGCCCGGCCCCTCATCCAACATGCTGTCACCTCCCAGCTCCGCTACGGCCTGGGCATTGACGCAACGCCGGTGGGCCTGGACGCTGGACTCGACCACGCGTATCTCGGCGTAAGCGTCTCGTACTACGAGAAGTAGGCCACCGGCACGGTCAGTGGCCGGGGGGTCGTGGCTCCCGCCACATCCGCCACATGGGCGGGCTGCCGTCGACGGGCTGCATCTCGTCGATCACCTCAAATCCATAGCGGGCGTAGAGCGGCACGTTGCGCGCCTTGGACGACTCCAGATAGGCGGGCGTCCCTTCCTCGTCGATACGAGCCAGGGCTGACGACAGCAGTGCCGAGCCGATGCCCTTCCCCTGACGGTCGGGCTCGGTGCCCAGGGTGGCCAGGTACCAGTGCGGCTCCTTCGGATGCAGACTGTCCACCCGGGCCAGAAATCGGAGCGCCGGCACCAGGCGCGGACCCAGCAGGTGGGGTGCCGCCGGCAGCAACGAGATCAACTCCCGGAGCGGTTGGCGTCGACGGCCCGGGGGTCCCCACAAGGCGGCCCCACCCAGATCGGCGGTGGTGTACACCTCGCCCAATGGAACGTACTGATGGCGAAGCAGGGCATTGAAGAACGCTCGCAGCCCATGCTGTCGGCGCCGGTCACCGGAGAACACGTAGTTGGAGACCGGGTCGTCGTCGAAGGCCCGCACCAGCAACTTCGAGAGTTCCGGAAGATCCGCGCCGGTCACCCGGCGGACCGTCGGCGGGGTCGGAGGTCGGGACACCGGGGGATCGTAGCGCCGGGAGTCCCTCAGTTGGCGGCCGGATCGGTGGGGTAACCCGACACCACGGCCAGGGATCCACCCTGGCGTCGCAGCACGCGCCGCCAGAGTCCTTCGGGGTCGGCGGAGATGATGTCGTGCGCCTCGGCTCCCACCACAAACCATGACCCCTCGGCGATTTCGGCTTCGAGCTGTCCGGAACCCCACCCCGAGTAGCCCGAGAAAAGTCGTATGCCGAGGATGACGTCGCTCTCCGAGCCGGGATCGGCTTCCAGGTCGAAGGTGCCCACCGGATTGGCGTCATCGATCAGCGGCGTCCACCCATCAGGGAGGTCAGCGCCGTCATGGCTTTCCTCCGCTGAACTGGCCCGCAACCGGGCCAACCCGATGACGGCATTGCGAGCCACCGGCCCCCCGACGAAGAGCTCGGCCGGCGGCAGAGCCAGCGGGTGCCACCGGGGCAGGACCTCGCCGACCGGGACGCCGCCCGGGGCATCCAGCACCACCCCGAGGGCGCCATGGTCCCCATGGTCGAGGACCAGCACCGTGCGACGGGAAAAGTTGGGGTCTTCCAGCCGAGGGGTGGCGACCAGCAGCCGGGCGGTGAGGACCTCGGGGGGCGGTCGGCCGCCGTAGGGATCGAAGGCATCGTCGGATTCGTACCGCACGCAACAATCATTGCGCAGCCCGGATGCCAAGTGGCGCCGGGCCGCGGCTTCGGTGAGGCTGTCCCGATGCCACTGGTCACCATCAATACCGTCCGTCCCCACGTCCGCCAGGTCACGCTCAACCATCCCGAGCGGCTCAACTCACTGTCCTTCGCTCTGGTCACCGAGCTGTATGCCGCCCTTCGGGATGTCGGTGCCGACAACGACTGCCGGGCGGTGGTGCTGACCGGGGCGGGGCGGGCGTTCTGCTCCGGACTGGAACTGGAGCACGCCGGCCTTCCGCCCGACACCGAGGACCTGGGCCGGCACCGGCTGGGCATGCGGGCCATGGAGTACATGGGTGGCATCGTGTTGGCCCTCCGAGCCCTACCCCAACCTGTCATCGCCGCCATCAAGGGTCCGGCCTACGGCGGCGGGCTCTGTCTGTCGCTGGGGGCGGATATTCGGCTGGCCGGCGAGTCGGCGGTGTTCTGCAACGCTGGCATCAGCAACGGACTCAGCGGTGTCGAGCTGGGGGTCAGCTGGCTGCTTCCCCGGGCGGTCGGCACCTCCAATGCCGCCGAGCTCCTCCTCACCGGCCGGAAGGTCGACGCCGTCGAGGCGCGGCGGATTGGGCTGGTCACCCGAGTCTTCCCCGATGACGAGCTGCTGTTCGAGTCGATCGAAATGGCCGAGGGCATCTGCCAATTCAGCCCCTTCGGCGTGGAGCTCACCAAAGAGGCCATCTGGGCATCGCTGGAGGTGTCCAGCCTCGAGGCCGCAGTCGCGATGGACAACCGGACCCAGCTCCTGGCCGGACACACCGGCAACCTCAATGAGGCCACGGCCGCCTTCCGTGCGAAGCGCCGCCCCCTCTACACCGAGTAGGCGACGAGGTGGCCAAGGCCCGACGCGGTCGGCGACGTCCGGCCCGCACTGTGGAGGCCTCCGATGCCGGTGGTCTTCGCGAGCACTGGCGGTCCGATGGTCGGCCGAAGACCCGCTACCCGCGGGTCGATGACGCCAACCAGGCCTCCATGCAGCTCCGGATGGAAGAAGGGGTCGACCTCGACCCCTACCAGTGCACCTACTGCTCCGGATGGCACCTGGGGAACCGCCGGGAGTGAGCTTGGTGTCGATTTCGACACATTTACTATACCGTCCGGACGGTATAGTAATGGGATGGGAAAGGGTGAAGACACCAAGCGCCGGATCGTCGATGCCGCCGAAGAGGTGGTCCTCCGCGATGGCGTTTCCAGACTGACGTTGGGAGCCGCCGCCCTCGAGGCCGGGCTCAGCAAAGGTGGTGTGCTCTACCACTTCGCCTCCCGTGACGCCCTGGTCGCCGCCATGGTGGACCGGATCATCGAGGAGTTCGATCGAGATCTGGCCTCCGCCCTGGTCGATCCGGGCACTCCCGGGGCGTTCACCCGGGCGTATCTCCGATCCACCCTGTCGCCCGGTGGCGCCGACCCCTCCCGCGACGACCGTCTGGGGGCGGCCCTCATCGCCGCCATCGCCGCCCAGCCTCAACTACTCGCCCCCCTGCAACAGGCCTTCGACCGGTGGCAGGCTCACATTGCCAGTGACGGAATCGACCCGGTCCGCGCCACCACGTTGCGACTGGCGGCTGACGGACTGTGGCTCAGCGAGCTCTTCGGGCTCGCCTCCCCCACCGGTCAGCTCCGGTCCGATCTGGCTGACGAGCTCGAGCGGCTGGTGGAGGGATCGTGAGCACCCGCAACGAGAGTCCGCCCAATGGCTCGGACAACCCCACCGATGCCGACCGCTTGGTCCGCGGCCTGAGCCTCACCGTCTTCCTGCAGTGGTTCGGCGCCAGCGCCATCATCCCCATGCTCCCCGAGTACATCCGCCAGCGCGGCGGCTCGGATGGACTGGCCGGGGTGGTGATGGCTTCCTTCTTTGCCGCCGGAGTGCTGTCCCAGTATCCGGCCGGCCGGCTGGCCGACCGAATCGGGCGTCGGCCGGTACTGCTCGGCGGTCTGGTTCTCTACGGTGTGGCCAGCCTGGCCTTTCTGGCCCCGGTGGGGCCGGCGGCGGACATCGGGCTGCGGGCCCTGCAGGGAGTAGGCGCTGGGGCCGCCGAGGTGGCCGCTCTGGCGCTGGCGTCCGGGGCGGTCGTCGCCGAACGACGAGGGCGGGCCTTCGCCTCCATCTATGCGGGACAAGTGGCCGGCATGGCCGTCGGCCCACTGGTCGGCAGCATCCTCGGTGTCAATCTGATGTGGATCGTCTTTCTGACGGCCGGACTTGCCTCCTTCGCCGCCTGCCTGCCGGCCGCTCGACTGGTGGAGCCCCCGCTCGCCACTGATTCGGACATCGAAGATCGGACGGTCACCAAGCGGGTCAGACTCCAGGCATCGGCGGTCGGATCGTTGCTCTCCGCCGTGGTGCTGGGCCTCTCCTTCGGCGTCTACGAGATCTGCTGGACACTGCTCCTCCGTCTGCGCGGGGCGTCGGGCTGGGAGATCGGTCTTTCGTGGACGCTCTTCGCGGTCCCCTTCGTACTCATGAGCCGCCCCAGTGGTTGGCTCACCGACCATGTGGACCGCCGGGCCTTGGTGCTGGGAGGACTCTTCGTCTCCACCTCCATGTGCGCCTCGTACCCGTTCCTCCACAACGTGCCGCTGCTGATGGTGCTGGGAGGGTTGGAGGCCCTGGCCATTTCCCTGGTGCTTCCGGGGGCCCAGTCGATGCTGGTGGAATCGTCGGAACCCACCCAGTTCGGACGTATTCAGGGCCTGTTCTCCACCAGCCAGACTGCCGCTACCGCGGTAGCGGCGGGAGTCGGCGGCGCCCTGTTCGGCATTGCCGCCTGGGCCCCATTCGTCATCACCTCGGCAGTTGGCATGACGATCATTGTCATCATCGCCGTGGTGTGGCGGACGGTGAACGGTCGGATTGTCACCTCAGGGTCGTCGATGCCATCGGCCGTCGGCAGCTGAGCCCTCCGATCAGGACTCAGCCGAGGTGGTGGGAACGAGCACGGTGGTGCACTGTGAGCACCGGGTGGCGGCCACCGGCACCTTCGACAGGCATTCCGGACATTCGCGCACCGGGTCCTCGTCGGGCACCCGGCCCAACTTGGACATCAGGTGGTTGACCGGCTTGATGACCAGAAAGAAGAGCACCGTCGCCACCAACACGAATGACAGCACCGCATTGAGGAAGCTGCCGTAGTTGAACTGCGAATGATTGACGGTGAAGGTCAGGTTGTTGAAGTTGGGCTTGCCGAAGATGGCGGCGATCAGTGGGGTGATGATGTCCTTGACAAAGGCGTTGACCACCCCGGTGAAGGCGGCACCGACCACCACTGCCACCGCCAGGTCGAGCAGATTGCCTCGCAACAGGAAGGCCCTGAACTCCTTCAACACGTGCACACCTCATTCGCCTTGGTGACACCCGAACGGTGTCGATACCGACCCAGCGTAGATGGGGTCGAGTGGGGTCTCGCTCCGGTCAACGGCGGGTGGCGTGGACGGACGCCAGCCACCGACCGGAAACCGGAACCGCGCACACCACAGTGGCCACCCGCATCAGCCAGTCCACCGTCATCTGGTTGGACTCGCCTGCCGGCAGCGTGGCGACCAGGCCCCGGCGGGCGTGATCCTGGGTCACCTTCCAACCATCGGGCAGGGGCATCCCCAGGTCCCCCAGTCGGCGGGCCAGTCGAGGGCCGGTGCTGTGTTGCAGACCCACGGTGTCCCGCTTGGCGGTGCCATCAGCGTTTCGGGCACCTGGCATCCACGTGGCGGTGGGCACCTTGTGGGCCGAGTTGCCGAAGATGGCGAACGGGCCCGGGGGGTCGGGCTGGTGCTCGGCCTCGATGATCGGGCGGAGGTTCACCCAGCCGGTGCCGTCCGCCGACAGTGGTGCCATCTGGTCCACCAGCTCGTCGTACTCACCAATGGTGAGCTCCACCAACGCTGGGCGAGGGCGGCTCATGTCTGGAGGTCGGCGATGCCGCCAGCCAACAGCTCCAACTCTGCCCGCCACGAATGCGGCGTATCGAGCGGACGGACCACGAATTTGGAAAAGCCCACATCCAGGAACCGCTCGAGCAGATCCCGCAAGCCGTCGATCCCTGTCGGCACCACGGCAGCCGGGTCGACGCCCCGTCGGGTCCGAGCCATCGATTGGACAGCCCGGGTGCTGAGAGGATGATGCGAGTAGCCGATCGACACGCCGAAATGCTCGGGGCTGATGACTCGCCCCGCCGCTTCCGCCGCCTCGTCGATGACCGACTTGGCTTCCGCCACCTCATCGGGGGTGCAGGCCGATGGCAGCCATCCGTCGGCGAACCGTCCACAACGCCGCAAGGCGGCTGGCGCCATGCCCCCTGTCCAAAACTCGAACGGTTGCTGCATGGGCATCGGTGACACGCACACGTCGTCGAACGACGCCGCTTCGCCGTGGTGGGAGACCATCTCTCCGCTCCACAGACGTCGAAGGAGCGGCAGCATCTCATCCATCAGTCGACCCCGGTCAGCCGGTTCGACGCCGGCTGCCTCCGACTCCGGGTGCCTCGGAATCCCCGGCACCAGGGTGGTCAGGAGCCGTCCACCGGACAGGACGTCCAAGGTGGCCAACTCTTTGGCCAGCCGCACCGGATTCCGTCCGGGCAACAGCAGCGTGGTGCCCAGTTTCACCCGGGGATTGTGAGCGGCGGCGAAGGCCAATGCGGCGATCGGATCGATGGTCGGCGCCGTCAGGATCTCCGGCAGCCACACCGAGTCGAAGTCGAGTTCGTCGAGGTCATCGACCAACCGGGCAAACCCAAGGTGATCCGGAAGCGGGAAGGCTCCGACGCCGATTCCGATACGGACCTTCATGGGACCTCGAATCGGGGGCCGTCGGCACGGTCCACCGTGGTGAACTCCTCGACCGGACGACGACGGAGCCGGGTCGGTTGATGCATCGGATGACCGAGGGCCAGGACGCCCGCCACCACCGTGGTCTCCGCCACCCCCAGCAGGACCTTGACCGCCGGTTCGTCGCGGATGGCCACCGTGGTCATCAGGCCTCCCAGGCCCTCAGCCCGGGCGGCCAGCAGCAGGTTCCAGGCGAACGGATAGATGGAGGCCCCGCCGACCAGGGTGTAATGGCCGTTGTCCCGATCGACGGTGGCCAGACGGGTCAGATCGGCCAACAGGACCAGCAGCACCGGCACTTCGTGGAGGTGCTCGGGAAAGCCGCCGGAGCCCTCGGAGGCGGCCCGGGCGATGGCCTCGGCACCTTTGATGGCTTCCGACTCCAGCCCACGGTCGGCGACCGCCCCCCATGGCGTGAGACCGGCGCCCACCAACGCCAGATAGTCGTACCAACCGGTCAGGTAGCTGTCGCGTAATGAGCGGCGGATCGACGGGTCTTTGACCACCACCACCTGCCAGGCCTGCCGGTTCCCTCCGTTGGGTGCAAAGCGGGCAGTATCGAGGATCCGGTAGAGCACCTGGTCATCGACCGGTTCAGGCCGGAAGTCGCGGACCGCACCGGTGGTGCGTAGGGCGTTGGTGAGTTCCACGCAGACGACCGTAGCGGCCGGCCGGCCCCACCGTCGCCGACGGTCAGAGGACCTCGAGAATGGCGTCGGCGGCGCTGACGGTCAGGCCGGGCCCCGGCTCCACCTGCAGGGTGGTCACCACCCCGTCCTCGATCACCGCTGCGTACCGCTGCGACCGGGTTCCGAGGCCGAAGGCCCGCGTGAAATCACCGTTGCCGTCGGCCAACAGGGTGATCTGGTCGCCAACGTGCTGGGCCTCGCCCCAGGCCCCCATGACGAAGGGGTCGTTCACCGAAATGCCCACGATGGCGTCCACTCCTTTGGCCACCAGTTCGTCATGCCGGATCAGGTAGCTCGGAAGGTGGTAGTCGGAACAGGTGGGGGTGAACGCACCAGGCACCGCGAACAGGACGACCTTGCCAGTGCCCAAGACATCGGCGGTCTGCACGTGCGTGGGGCCATCGGCTCCGAAGGTCATCACCTGAATATCTGGAATGCGG
>Ga0302319_10008571_pt1 | contig 19862 bp, 17 predicted proteins | sample Bog_T0_2_FD_203319 | JGI IMG/M metagenome (GOLD analysis project Ga0302319, IMG submission 203319) | Peat permafrost microbial communities from Stordalen Mire near Abisko, Sweden - Bog_T0_2 | ecosystem: Environmental > Terrestrial > Soil > Wetlands > Peat | place: Sweden: Abisko, Stordalen Mire... | reverse complement strand
CGCACCTCCAGCATCCAGCAACGGAAACCCGGCGATCTACACCGCTGGATTCTTTGCCGTGTGTGCTGGCGCGGTCAATTCCGCGGTGCTTCTCCTTGCCTCTGCGAACGAGAAACACCCCACCGGGCTGGCCAACCGCTCCGATCAGGTCGGTCGCAACTTTATGTACCATCAGGCGGATGCACTCCTGGCCATCTCCACCAGCCGCAATGAGGATAGTTACACCAAGACCTGGGGAACCAACGACTTTTACCTCAAGGATCCCGACCCAAGCTACCCGTTCCCTCTTGGGCAGGTGCAGCCGGTCGGCAGCTTCCACTTCGAAATGATGAAGGGAGATGCCCCTCCGCTCACGCCCGGCTTTGTCCTCGAAGCAATGAAGCACCACGCTGTGCCCTGGTGGCTCACAACAGAAGACCTTCCCGACCCGGACAATCGGATCACGCTTCACAACACGACCCCGCTCTGGGTCGAAAGCTGGCAGTCCGGCCTTGTTGGAGCCCACCCCGCGGGCGATACAGGCCGCACCAATCAGTCTGAGCCCGTCACCGACGCTGCCCCCGGGCGAATCCAACTCTCGTACACGCCAAATAACATCGAGTCGTTCAACCGTCTCAAGGACCGCTGGGTTGATGTCCTTAAGAAGGCTGGCCACGCGACCACCTCTGTCCCGCTCCACGCTTATTTCAAGAAGCGCATTCCACTTGAAGGCGTCGGCCACCAGAACGGTACCTGTCGCATGGGCGCCGATCCCGCCACCAGCGTGCTTGACCCCCACTGCAAGGCCCACGACCTCGACAACCTCTATGTTGTCGATGCGTCCTGCTTCGTCTCGGCAAGTGCCGTAAACCCCTCGCTCACCATCATTGCGAACGCCATGCGAGTTGCGGACCATCTGTTGGCGGATCGTCTCAAGTAATGGAATCATCGCTACCGGTCTCCTTGGGACCTGGCGAGGCATCGTAGAAGGTGATGCGAGAAATCCGATCAGGCTGGTCAATCGTATACAGGCGCGCAGCTCTCGATTGCCTATCGTTGAGTCAGAGGCGCGCCATGTCGTCGCATGCCAGCCCCGCCGCAACCGATCTCGCGGGAGCGCACTGCGGAATACGGATCCAATCGTCTCTCCGACGAACGCCACAGGTTGAACAGACTATATGACTCCAGTGTCTAAACAACCCTTGCACCACAGCAATAAAGGAGAACCCACATGTTCAAGCACCTTCTAATCATCTCTGTCATCACGCTTGCAGCAACCCCACTCGCACTTGCGTCCGACCACGAGGACGATGTCGCGCGCACCCAAAAGGCGGCCCAGGTCTTCCAGACAATTATGGATACTCCCGACAAGGGGATTCCCAGCGACCTGCTCAAGTCTGCAAAATGCATCGCTATCATTCCGGGCGACAAGAAATTCGCGTTCGTCTTTGGGGGAAGTTATGGTCGCGGTGTTGCCACCTGCCGCACTTCGGAAGGGTGGAGCGCTCCGATCTTCGTCGCCATCGACGGCGGCAGTGTTGGATACCAGATTGGCGGCTCTTCGACGGATCTGGTCCTACTCTTTATGAACGACCATGCGTTGAACAGCCTGCTCGGCGACAAGTTCAAACTGGGAGGTGACGCCTCCGTTGCAGCAGGTCCTGTTGGCCGAAACGCCGCAGCTGGTACAGATCTCAGACTCAACGCAGAAATTCTGTCCTATTCACGCACCAAGGGCATCTTTGCCGGAATCAGTCTGGACGGTGCCGTGGTGCAAGCAGACCACAGTGGAGATCGATCGATGTACGGCGCAAATGTGGACAGGCATGAGATCCTCAGCGGCAAGATCGCAACTCCGCCCTCAGCGAGAGGCCTGTCTCGTGAACTGACTGCGTATGGAGACAGAAATAACGTCGCCGTCAGATAGCAAGCAAACGGCTAATCTAGCGAAAACGTGAAGGAAGCAAACGTCGTCGCCGGGGGAACCATGAAAAGAGCGGCTCCGGTGACGACACTGTTCCTGGATGTTGGAGGGGTCCTCCTGACCAACGGCTGGGATCACCTCGCACGCCGGCGCGCGGCCAAACACTTCAAGCTGGCGTGGACAGAGATGGAGGAGCGGCACAGTCTGGTCTTCGAGACGCATGAACAAGGGAGGATGACCTTCCAGGAGTATCTGGGCTGGGTGGTCTTCTATCAAAAGCGGCCATTCACGCGGAGCCAGTTCCGGGATTTCATCTTTGCGCAGTCGAAGCCATACCCTGGGATGATTGAGCTTATTGCCATCCTCAAGGTTCGGTATGGCCTGAAGATCGTTGTTGTCAGCAATGAATCACGCGAGGTGAACGCCTATCGCATTCGTGCGTTCAAGCTGGACCGGCTCGTGGATACGTTTATCTCTTCCTGTTTCGTTCACATGCGCAAGCCCGATGTCGACATCTTTCGGCTTGCACTGGACATCGCTCAGGCACCACCGTCGCAGACGGTCTACATCGAGAACACCCCGATGTTCGTCAAGGTCGCTGAAAGGCTAGGCATTCGAAGCATTCTTCACGTGGATGTGAAAGCCACCGGCGCAAAGCTATCTTCATTCGGACTACCGGTGGGCAAAGTGAGCAACCAGACATCTCACCATTGAACGATAAGGAGACCGAATCATGCCAATCGACACGCTCACTGAGAAACTGCTTCACGAGACGCCCGAAGAATTGGGCAAAGAAGAATCCATCAAGGATTTCCATGCGCTCAATCCGGAGCTGCTTCGCAAGATGAATGCCTATTGGCGTGCCGCGAACTATGTCTCTGTTGGCCAGATCTATCTCTACGACAACCCTTTGCTCAAGGAACCTCTGACGCTATCGCACGTCAAGCCGCTGGTCGTCTCTCACTGGGGGACAACACCAGGCCAGAACTTCATCTACGTGCATCTTAACCGGGCTATCAAGAAGTACGACCTCAACATGTTCTACATCGCAGGACCAGGACATGGCGGCCCGGCGATCGTCGGCAATGTATATCTTGAAGGCACCTGGACCGAGGTTTACCCGAACATTACGCAGGACGAAGCGGGGCTCAAGAAACTGTTCAAGCAATTCTCTTTCCCAGGCGGCATCTCCAGCCACGTTGCGCCGACGACGCCTGGATCGATTCATGAGGGAGGTGAGTTGGGCTATTCGCTCAGCCATGCCTTTGGAGCAGCGTTCGATAATCCAGATCTCGTCGTCGCCTGTGTAATTGGCGATGGCGAAGCGGAGACCGGCTCGCTCGCGACTTCATGGCAGTCGAACAAGTTTCTCGATCCGAAGACCGATGGAGCGGTGCTGCCAATCCTGCATCTCAACGGCTACAAGATCAGCAATCCCACCGTGTTGGCTCGTATAGAACACGACGAGTTGGAGCAATTCCTGAGGGGATGCGGCTGGACCCCATATTTTGTCGAGGGAACCGATCCGGAGGCGATGCACGAACTGATGGCTGCCACCATCGACAAGGCAGTCGAGGCCATCCAGCAAATCCAAAACAACGCGCGCAGCAACAACGATACTACCCGGCCGCGCTGGCCGATGATCGTCCTCAAGTCGCCGAAGGGGTGGACGGGCCCTAAGGTCGTGGACGGACTGCAGATCGAGGGAAGCTTTCGAGCTCACCAAGTCCCGCTTCTGGTCGATACCGACCATCCCGATCACGTAAAGCTGCTCGAAGAATGGATGAAGAGCTACAGGGCAGAGGAACTCTTCGACGAGCAGGGCCGCCTGATTCCCGAACTTGCCGAACTGGCACCGAAGGGCAATCGCCGGATGGGAGCCAATCCACACGCCAATGGAGGCATTCTTCTGCGCGATCTGCAGATGCCCGACTTCCACCAGCATGCGGTTACGGTGACTTCTCCTGGGGCGGTGCAGGTCGAGGATACGCTCATCCTCGGTTCGTTCCTCCGCGATGTAGCCAAGCTTAATCAGGACAAGCGTAACTTTCGGGTCTTCGGGCCCGATGAGACGGTCTCGAACCTCTTGCAGGCCGTCTTCGAAGTCACCAATCGCCAGTGGGATGCGCAAGAATATAGCAACGACGAGTTCCTCGCGCCGGCCGGCCGGGTTCTGGACTCGATGCTCAGTGAAAACCAGTGCGAGGGCTGGCTGGAAGGCTACCTGCTCACCGGACGGCACGGACTCTTTAATAGTTACGAAGCCTTTATTCGCATTGTCGACTCGATGTTCAGTCAACACGCCAAGTGGCTAAAGGTCTGTAGGGAACTTCCATGGCGGCGCGACATTTCTTCACTAAACTACCTGCTCGCCTCCCATGTCTGGCAGCAGGACCACAATGGATTCACCCACCAGGATCCGGGATTCCTAGACCACGTCATCAACAAGAAGGCCGATATCGTGCGCGTCTACCTTCCGGCTGACGCCAACTGCCTTTTGTCCGTCTTCGATCACTGCCTGCGCAGCCGGAACTACGTCAACGTCGTAGTTGCTGGCAAGCACGCACTCCCCCAGTGGTTGACGATGGATGCGGCGGTTGTGCATTGCACCGAAGGAATCGCCATCTGGCAGTGGGCAAGCAACGACCAGGAAAGCGAGCCTGACGTGGTGATGGCCTGCTGCGGTGACACTCCCACTCTGGAAATTCTTGCCGCTGTCTCGATTCTTCGCCAGCATCTACCTGACCTGAAGATCCGTGTGATTAACGTCGTCGATCTGATGAAGCTGCAGCCGAGCACCGAGCATCCCCATGGACTGACCGAGCTCCAGTACGACTCGCTCTTCACCAAGGACAAGCACATCATCTTTGGCTTTCATGGGTACCCGTGGCTGGTCCATCGGTTGACCTACGCCCGTACCAACCGTAACCTCCACGTGCGCGGCTACAAAGAGGAGGGCACGATCACAACGCCCTTTGATATGCGAGTACAGAACGACCTTGATCGCTTTCACCTGGTTCAGGACGTGGTCGACCGGGTGCCAAATCTAAACTCCAAAGGCGCATACCTGAAACAGCATATGCAGGACAAGCTGATCGAGCACAAGCACTATATCGACGCACACGGCCAGGACATGCCGGAGATACGCAACTGGAAATGGGGTACACCAAATAAACGGGGGTGCTCTTGAATCGACCGCGCAAGAGATGGTCGCCGAACGCAAAGGACTGATTGCCATCGATGAAAGCGTTGGGACTTGCAACAAACGACTTGCTAAATGGGGCATCCTGCAGACCGAGGAGATGCGGCGGCAGTACAGAGATTTGATTGTGACCGCACCGGACCTAGGCGAGTCGATCAGTAGCGCGATTCTCTTTCACGAGGCGATTCGGCAGCCCACAGGCTGACCATTCAATATGGCGGCAGCGTCGTAGCGGATAACACCGCGGCATTCCTCAGTAGGCATGGCGTGGACGGTGCACTGATCGGCGGCGCCAATCTGAAAGCCGACGAGTTTCTGGCTATTGTGCGTGCTGGGATCTTTGAAATAGAAGCGGAGATGCAACCGGCATGAACAGACGGAAGCAGTCACCAGCCATTCGCCCCGTGCATGTGAGGCTCCTAAGTCCGGAACGGCAGGTTCACCTCACGCTTTGGCATCCCGCAGCAGTTTTGTTCGTCGCTCTTCGTATTCCTCACTTGTAATCTCCCCGGCGGCATATCTCCGTTGCAGCAGTTGCATCGGCGATTGCAGCGCTCGGTAGGTTACACGCCTCATAGGCGTCATGAAGGAAAAGAAAACGATCCAGAGAAATATCCAGAAAAACCACCAATAAAAATGCATTCCCCAGTAGTAGGACATAGACCCCCCCCGATGTTGCCTGGAAGCTCCTTGCCGAAGCTGTAGGAGAGCTTCCATCTGAGCAATATTGTTCCACTTCGTGAACTTGCAATCTGCTCACTGTTGCTCATCTCAGATTTCAGGTTTGCATTCAGATTGCCTGCACGCTTAGGCAATTCCGAACCTCTAAAAGATCGGGAACTACATCCCATCGAGAATCAGCCCAAATAGCGTGCTCCTGAGCATTCGACTTCGATGGCAAGCGCCAACCATCAACCAGCATCCCCGGACGGGACGTCCACGCCATCGTCGGCACGTGGCCCTTGATCGCTCAAACGCATCCATGCATCTGCCGACCACCCATCGAACCGCACCAGTGCTACCAGCGTCGCGATGATAGCCGCATACATTAGCTGAGTCCCTTCCGCGGTAAAGTCGCGGATAAGCCCTGACCCGAATGTTAGCACCACCATTAACGCCCCTGACGCAATCAGCGCCGCGCGGGTTCGCAGCCCAAAGAGAATCAATGCCCCCAGTAGGCATTCGATCCCTGGTAATACAGTACCGAAGACCCATACCGCCTGTGCGGGCAGTCGTGAGTGCATAAACTCCGTCCGCAAGGAGAACCCAAACTCACCCGGCCCCATCAGCATGCGGCCCACCCCATGCATTAGCAGGTTTGCCCCCAGCACGACTCGAAGGAAGGCATATCCCAGCCGCTCGTCCTTCAGCTCAAATCCAGCTCCCATACATCCTCCTAGTCAAGATACTTACGCCGAAACGTGCGGTGAAGCTGGAAATCGGCACACAATCTTTCTAAGCGCGCTTCGCATTAGACCGTACAGGCATAGCTCTGCGCTGTTGTCTTTGAAACTACCATCGGCCCGCCCAATGCGCCGGGGTCTGCTCACTCTTGCTCATCCGCCGGTTGACAACTCTAGTCTCCTTCGAAGGGCTTTGTGTCAGCTAGCTTGTGCATTGACGGTGATATAGCGCACCTGGTTCAGCGCGTGATTGTGCAGTGTCACCGCAACGGAATGCGAGTCGCGTCCTAGTCCGGTTGATCGAGCTTTATTCCGTGCCACTCAATATGCGCATTGCGGAGATAGTCATCGAGGGCGATCGGGTTGCCGGTCTTCCTGATCTCCGAATCGCTCACGCTGTCTCCTTGAGCCGCAGCGGCGCACGAGCTGACTTACCAAGCGTAAATGCCGTGTTCACGATGGTCTGCGCCTGAGCCTCGATCTTTGCCGGATAGTCCTCTCCCTTGAAGCTCTCCATCGTGTCGCAAAACGGCTTAGCTTGACGGCGGTCCCAGGACGCACTCGGAATTCTTCTGAATCTATGTTCATATTTCCCCAGGTTCCCCCTTCCCAATCCCTTGAACAGTCGCGCTTTACGACGCCTTCCGATATTCCGCCTGGCTTCGCACTTCACGCTCCGCTTCCAACCAGTCATGGTCCTGCTGACTCTCTCCGTGGAGCCGCTGCTGGTAGAGTTCGTAGGCCTGATTTGCGATCTGCGACCCAGGATCAACCTGTTTCTTCGCCAACAGGGGAAGAGCGGATGGGTCGAGTATGCGATAGGCGAGAATCTTGATTCGATCCGTGAACAGCGCCCATACGATCGCATAGGCCCAGACAATGCCGGCATACTTCCAACCCAACGGAGTCATAAACAAGCCATAGACCGCGATGAGAGTCGCAATTATCTGTGTGCCGAGCACTGCAATCCAAAGAATCTTCGCCGGCTTGATCGTCCAGAAAGGGCCGCGCGTGCGTGTCAGAAAGATTGTGAGATGACCGGCGACGGATAGCTTCAGATACATGAGGGTCTGGACGTGATCGCGATCGAGGTGGAATACCCGCTCGCCAAGCCAGAACAACAGAAAGGCGGAGACGACCCCGATCACTCCGAGCACAGTTGACACACCCAGCACGCGCCGCATGTTCCATGCTTCAGGCTTGCTACTGTAGCGGACGTTGTCGTATGCGATCGATAGAATTGCTCCGTCGTTGAGCAAGGCAATCATTACGATCATCACGGCTGTAACCGGGTAGAAATTGAACCACAGGATAGCCACCGTCATGAACAGCACCACGCGTAGCGTCTCCGCAATGCGATACATGGAGTAACTGTTCATGCGCTGGAATATCTTGCGGCTCTCCTTGATTGCTTCGATGATGACTGAGAGACCGGGTGCCAGCAAGACTATTGACGCCGCGGCTCGCGCCGCATCGGTTGCGCCCGAGACCGCGATGCCACAGTCCGCCTTCTTCAGCGCGGGTGCATCGTTCACTCCGTCTCCGGTCATGCCGACGATGTGACCGCTCGTCTGGAGGGCCTCAATGATGAAGTACTTATGTTCGGGAAAGATTTCGGCGAAGCCATCCGCCTTTTCGATTGCATCGATGATATGCGAGCCGGGCTGCTGCTTGGTGTCGCCTAGAGCGCTGGCATCGACGATGTTGGTCCCCAGGCCAAGTTGCTTGCTGGTTTCGCGAGCGATGGCGATCTGATCGCCCGTAACCATTTTGACGTTTAGCCCCATCTGTCTGGCGCTTGCAATGGTTGCCTTCGCCTGCTCACGCGGCGGATCGAACATCGGGATAACACCGGAAAATTGCCAGTTACCCTCCTGGTCAGCGCGGCAGACGCCAAGGGAGCGGAAGCCGCGCCCGGCAAACTCATTCACCGCCTTTTCGACCTCAGGCATCACGGTGTTGGCGTTTTTCGACATCTGCAGAATGACCTGGGGCGCTCCCTTGGCGACGAAGAACTGGTTGCCGTCGCCCCCCTTTACGGTCGCTTCCGTACGTTTATGCACTGGGTCGAAGGGTTGGAAATGAAGCACCTGGAATGCCTTCAGCGCGTTCGCATCCTTCACTCCGCCGATTACCGCAAGATCAATGGTATCTTTGTCTTCGGCGCGCGACGCGAGCGCGGCCCATAGGATCACCTGGTCACCTAGGATGTTGTTCACCGTGAACGGATCGCCCAGGCTCAGTTTGTTCTGTGTCAGTGTGCCGGTCTTGTCGGAACAAAGAACGTCTACGCCAGCCAATTCCTCGATTGCCGAAAGCCGCGTGACAATTGCCTGACTCTTCGCCAGCAGACGAGCGCCGACCGCCATTGTCACAGAGAGAACCGTTGGCATCGCGACTGGAATCGACGCAACCAGCAGAACCAGACAGAACTCCAGCGTGTCAAGGACGGGATTATGACGAAGCAGCGAGACCGTGAGAATGATTGCAACCAGCGCTACGGCCAGAACGATCAGGTAGTCGCCAATCTTGAGTACGGCCTGTTGAAAGTGGCTCACTGTGTGGGCCTGTTGTACGAGTTCCGCCGTCTTGCCGAAGTAGGTGCGCGGCCCCGTGGCATAGACCATTGCGTCGATCTCGCCCTGGCGCACAATCGAGCCGGAGAATACTGCTTCGCCCGACTTGCGCGTCACCGGCAGCGATTCACCTGTCAACGCGGATTGATCGACCTCAACCGGGTCGCCGTCTAACAGCCGCGCGTCTGCTGGAACAATGTTTCCCAGCTTCAGACGGATGACATCGCCGGCGACCAGTTCACTCGCCTTTGGCGTGGCCCATTTGCCGTCGCGCAGGACCGTCGCGTCGTTCGCCAGCTTTGCTTTGAGCGCCTCAATCTCATTCCCCGCCTGATGTTCTTCCCAGAACGCCACGAGGGCATTCGAGAAGAGGAGCGCCAGAATAATGAAGAAGTCCAACCAGTGTCGCACGACCCCCGACAGAATGACGGCCGCCTCAATCATCCACGGAATTGGCCCCCAGAAATACGTCAAGAACTTCAGAAACGCATTGGTCTTCTCTACCTTGAGAGCGTTAGGTCCATCATTCACCAACCGTTTGGCAGCCTCGGCCTGGGTAAGGCCCTTAGGAGAAGATTGGAGCTTGGCCTGTAGATCGGCCATCGGGATCGACTTCAAGTCGTCCTTCGACGTTGGCTTTGCGCCGGGCTTCAAGGCCTCTTTGGCATCAGCCTTCGGTTTACCAACCGTGTCTGCCTTTGGATCATCCGCTGACCCACTCTTGGTCTGGGGCTGTTCTGTAGTGTCGGGTGTTTCCGCGGTAGGACTCACGATATTTGCTCCTGGTCGGTGACTTGAGTGAGTTTCGTTGGAATGTCGACGAGCCTGGGCAGCGCCCTCACGGAGCGAGCGGTTTCATCTTTCAGGTCTCGTTAAAGCGCCGTCTGGATTCGTGAGACGTTTCAAGTGTGTCCCGGCCGGAAAACTCTCGTGAGAGCTGTTTTCGGGAGCGCTTGCTGTTGCAAGTATGCTCTCAGCCGTGAGGGAGCGCTGAGCGATTGTGCTCAGCGAATGGCGGTCAGGCTACTGAATGACAGCCTGGTGAGTGAATTCCGGCGGAGGCACTACCGATTCCATACGAGGAATACACGCAAGATGTGAAACTGCCGGACTTGTACCTTGAACCGCACTACAGTTGCCAGGATCGACGATCAGAATCGCTGCCACGCAAGTCCCAGTTCTCGGTTGACTCAAGGGGGGCAGCCTTGGTGGGGCCGCTCTCTTGGACGAACGACCGGACCAGAGAAAGCCCCGAACGCCAGGCACTTAAGTCAGTCGCGATTACGCCTTGGTTCCGCGGTTCTTCAGAGAGCCGATCGAGAGTGCCGAGAAGCTGCGTAGGCTCTTGAGGAGGATCGATTTGCTCATAGAGATGATCCTCCAACCCGACTGCTGAGCGGCCAAGAATCAGTATGCGTGCAAGCGGCCATTGTCTTCTGACCACTTCCGCAGACGCGCGAAGACTACGGCACCCAAGAGAAGCACTGAGGATCGCGAGCGCAACCACCTTCTTGTGGCGCAAGGCAAAGAGCTCTCTGTCACTAAGAGCGCTGGAGACGCAGTAGTTGGAATTCCTCAGGAGAATGGTGCGGGCTGAGAGGACGGCTGTGTCCGGTTCGACGAGAAGCACTTGTCGTCGCAAATCGCCAGGTTTGTGATCGCTCATTGAGACTGGACGGGACACGACAACATTAGGCATGGGCATTTCACTGGACCAAGGGAGATGGCCCAGATTGCATTGTCATGGTTTATACCGAGATTGTCTGAGCATTTCGATACATCGCCGACGCTCATCTGTTCGCGTTGGAAAGGGAACAATCCGCCGTGTCCATTTCGCCTGAAACCGTTATATTCGCCAGCATACTGAGGCTGCGTATGAGCTAGATTGCACAGACACTGGCCTTTGCAAGTGAAAGGCTGAGCGAAGCGGGTAGCCAAGGTGGTGCTCGGCGCAGATTCCGATCACCTGCAGTAGTCGCCTCCCGCCGATGGATGCAAGCGCTCTAGGAAGGGCCCGGGGTGCATCTACGAATTGTCCCGGAGGAGGAACATGCTTCACCGCTTGCACGCATTAGTTGAACATCGTGTAATCGCAACGGACGGAGAGGCCGGGAGGGTGCAGGACTTTCTCTTCGATGATAAGACCTGGATGATTCACTACTTGGTCGTCGACGTGAAGCGCTGGCTCTCTCAACACGAAGTGATTCTCCCGCTTACTGCTATCAAACAACTCGATTGGGAAAACAAGAGTCTTTATCTTGAGTTGACAAAGGAGCAGGTTCGCGAAAGTCCGGACGCGGATACGAAGGAGCCGGTGTCGCGGCAGCAAGAAATGGCCATGATGGATTACTTTGGCAAGCTGGCCTATTGGGTCGACAGGCGGGCCCCGATGACATCCTCTATGCCAACCGGCATGAATTACCCGACGCGTTCCAAAGGGGATTCGCACCTACGATGCGTCTCCAATCTGAAAGGTTATGACGTATTGGGTACCGACGGCGAAATCGGGCACCTGGACGACTTCATCCTGGACGATGCCTCTTGGCATATGGGCTATCTGGAGGTGAAGGCCGGGAAATGGCTTCTTTGCCAATCAGTCCTGGTCCCCACGCGTTGGGTAAACTCAGTTTCGTGGGCCAATCGTCAAGTCCGTTTGCATCACACCCGAGAGGGCGTCTAGGGCCGAATCGGGGTGGGTTGGCAATCAGCAAGGAGATGACATGAGAATTGCAACAGTCATCGGCATTGTCTTGATCGGCCTTGGTGTCCTTTCGCTCGCTTACTTTACGTCGCCTGTAGGATTTCTGTTTCAGGGGGCCTTCAATCAGAAAAAGAATAATCTTGTACCCCCTCTTCTTGGGGGGATAGCGCTCATTAGTGGGGTCGCTCTTCCGGTTGCAGTACAAGTGAGGAAGTAGAGGGAAAAGATTGGCGAAATTCTAAGGCGGCTCGCTTCCTCGATTTCGCGATCGCTTAGTGCGCTCCGCTCGTCAACACTCGGCACTTGGATCGCACCGGCTTTGGCGCGACCCGCCGGCATGATTAATTATGGATGTTGTCAGTACAGCAACAACGGGTCAAGCATCTCTTCTGCGATTTTCTCTGGACTCTCCACAATCGATTTGTCCCTCCTGAATACAGCCTTGCCTTGTTCCACCCCGAGTTCATACTCCCCTCTGTGTGCTTCGTTGGTATTGTGTCCCGAGATACTCCAACTCAGCACGCCGTAGGTCGAAGTGGGCATAAAGGTTGCGTCTAGACGTCGATGGCCTCCATCCGGAACGGTTACCTGAACCTGCAACTCCGATTCTGGGGTCACCATGAACATCGCAACAGCGCTTCCAAGTTCGGGGTTAAGACGGGCACACTTAGTCCGTACCTGCTCCCGCACCTCGTTCCACAGGTGCGGCCCCTGTTCTTGTCGGGTAGTGGCATTTTGTAAGAGAAGGGTGTCGACTTGTTTATTGCCATCGACCTCTTCCCGAAAGCGTTCTGCTGCTCTACTGCTCCAGCGTGCTTCGGTCACATTCACCTCCCGTATCTTGCATCTTACCCAGCTCCAGCGACAAGTCACATTTTGCGTGGAATCCCACGCCGCCTCCACATTCCATCTGGATAGTATCCGGAGGCCGTTGCCGAGTATGTCCAATTCTGCACATCAAGAAAGCCATCTCGGCTGCTAACTGTCTGCATGTCGCTGCCGAGTCACAGTCTGGTCCTCATGTTCTGCGTCTTTGATGAGGCTTCAAAAGGGAACCGGTGGCGGCCCATGATCTGTGGGTCAACTGCCGAGGAGGTCATCAAACTCGTTCAGCGCCCACGATCGCTTCTTCACTCTGTCGAGCCCTTTAGAGTTTCCGAAGAATCAATCTCGCTGCCCGAGAGGGACGCGTTAGCCTTATAGCGGCCTAAAGTGCTGTACTGAGCCAAATTGCTCAGCAGATTACCTTGCAGAATGCAAAACTTCTCCTATTCCATGTCGCCCCTTGCCGTGGTTTCTCTGGCACTAAGACCAGAGCCAAGACGCCTCTACCAAGTAATGGCAAACTCGCCGCTCGGGAAGTCATAACCGAAATTCGGAGGAACGTATGAAGCTAGTCGCGTTTGGCAGGACAGCTCTGGGAATCTCGCTCGGTTTCCTCACCGTTGCCGCTTATGGGGCAAATATCACCGGCATGCATGGCTGGATCGAAGATGGAACAGCCAAGAAGCCGGGCACGCCTTCCGAGGCAGTGCGGAGGAGTATCATCGCCGGCGCGAAGTATGTGTTTGTCGACGACACGTCGAAGAACGTGTGGGTGATCGACGACCCCGAAGCAGTGAAGGGTCATGAGGGACACCACGTCTCGATCGACGGGGGCATGGACAACGTTGCAATGACGGTCCACATCAGCAAGCTGGCGATGCTGAAAGACCAAACACCGGGGGCTGCCGCGGATGCGATCGGACATTAGCATCCGAAAAGGCAGCTACTGCCCGGTTAAGTCTGGGTCTTAATGCTATGAGGATTGTGCTCGGTCGTGCACGGAGCCTCGTGGGCTTATTTGGCAACTCAAGTCGTGACGTGGCGTTCACCGGGCTCTTGCGGGCTACGACGCTCGCAATAACCGCCGCGCACTAATCTGACCGAGTGCGCTGAGTGGACCATGCAACCGCTGTAGTTCACACGAGGTTCTCCCCAGTGAAAAAGAGTAGTTCTTTTCCCGCCTTGATCTTCATCGTCATTCTTGCGCTTGGTGCCGTCGTAGCGTATGCCCTGCATGCTGCTTCTTTGGACTTGCTTGCCGGCTGTGTGCTGGCCTGCGCGCTTCTCGCCGCCTGGTTCATCTCGGCGGGCATTCAGGTTGCGGATCAATGGAGCAGAGCGGTTGTGCTACGACTGGGAAAGTTTCGCTCCCTTCAGGGCCCTGGCCTTTTCCTTATCATCCCGCTGATCGACACGATTCCCTATTGGATCGACACTCGCGTTCTCACAAGCTCGTTTAAGGCGGAGAAGACTCTTACCAAAGACACGGTGCCCGTCGACGTGGACGCGGTGCTGTTTTGGAAGATCATAGATCCGGAGAAGGCCGCACTTGCCGTTGCCGACTACCAGGCAGCGATCGGCTGGGCGTCTCAGACAGCCCTGCGCGATGTGATCGGCAAGACGATGCTCTCCGACATGCTGGAAGGCAGGGACAAGATTAGCGATGTGCTTCAGAAGATTATCGATGTTCGCACAGAGCCTTGGGGCATCAACGTGATCTCGGTTGAGGTGAAGGACGTTCTAATTCCGTCTTCGCTTGAGGATGCCATGTCGATGCAGGCGCAGGCCGAGAGGGAGAGACAGGCCCGTGTCATTCTTGGCGATTCAGAGCGTCAGGTGGCAGAGAAGTTCGGCGAGGCGGCGAAGACCTATGCCAATAACCCTGTTGCTCTTCACCTGAGGGCTATGAACATGCTCTATGAAGGCCTAAAGCAAAACTCAACCATCGTCATTGTTCCAAGCTCTGCGGTCGAGACGATGCAACTCGGTGGCCTCGCGGGATTGACAGCCCTGACAATGGGCCTGGGCAAAGAAGGAATTCCGCAGCAGACCATCAATGAAGCTGACAGTACACCAACGGGCCTGAGCGTTCCGGCTTCCGCGATATAGGGTCTCTTCGCCATGATACGGCGGAGCGGGCAGCTCGACGAGTGACGAACATTCGAATTGTATGGGTAGCGGGAGCAACGAACGGCATCGGGGAGCACAATCCATGGCAATCATGATGCAGGCGTTTTACTGGGACGCGCCAAAGCACGAGAACAAGGAACATGAGTGGTGGAACTTCGTCGCGGAGAGAGTAGAGGATCTGGGCCGCGCCCAGCTTCATATATCGCTTATGCAACCGGTGTTGCGCTTTCCATGCAATCTCCTTGGCCTCTTCCGAAATGCTCTCCTGCCGTCTGCGCAGACCGTACCAAATACCTGGCGGACGACGATAGCTCCATGCAGCTTCGACAACGATTCGTCGCAAGTGCGCGTTGCCGGTCTTCGTGATGGCTCCGCGCCTGGTTCGCTTACCACTGGAATCCTCGCTTGGTACAACGCCGCAGTAACCCATCAGCTGGCGAGCGCTCTCGAAGCGGGATACCTGGCCCAACTCGCTCGCAATGGTCACAGCCGAGATATCTGCGATGCCGCGCAGTGCCTGTAAATCGTTAATAACTTGTTGCATCGCTGGCGTAGCCAGCTTCACCGCTTCCATGATGGCTTGCTCCAGGCGCTCTACGCGTCCCCGCATGTGCTCGACTTCGTGTAGGTAATCCTGACGCGTGGATTCTTGAGCGATCTGTGTGAAACGCAGTTGCGCGACCCAGATCAGATAGGGTCGTGTCCACGGCCTGACGCCGGTGGGTGGACGCTGACCGGAGCGCAGAAGAAACTTGCTCAAGCGATGACGCGCTCGCGTCTGATCCTGCTTGGCTGCTTCGCGGGCACGCACCAGATCGCGCAAGGCCTCGGAACCCTCATCGGGAACCCATACCGTCGTAAGATCCCCGGATCGATAGCAGCGTGCCAGCTTCTCTGCATCCCGTCGATCCGTCTTGACTCGATCGCCTGCCTTGACCGGTACCAGCGTGGGTGCCACAACTTCGCACTCGACGCCCAGCTCCGCCAGTTGCCAATACACGACGTAGCCCGTCGGTCCGGCTTCGTAACATGCTCTCAGCTTGTCTGCTGGACCAAGCTTCTTGATCAACTTACGGATAGACTCAGCGCGGTTCGGAACAGTTCCCAGGCTCCGCACTTCACCTTCCGGTTCCGCGACCGCCACCGCGATCGTCTCAGCATGGACATCCAAACCAAAAAATCGTAACTTCTCCTTCATGACCGGCTCCCTTCCGCTTGTGGCTCTGAACTGTGCGCCCTTCGGACGCTCACAGCTTAACCCACGGTCGGCGCATCGGCGCCGGTCACTCCATACTGACTGTTTATCGCAATTTGAAAACCAGGTCATTTGAAATTCGAAGTTCGCAAGGACCGGAACGCGTGCCCGGTTGTTCTTTAAAGGCTCCTGAATTCATCTGCGGTCGGTGTACGCCACTCCGCCCGACACTTATTCGTTGACGGGTCCGAGGTAGCGATCGAGCCAATCAAGCACAGCCTTTACGAGTTGAGGGCGCTGCTCCGTCACATCGTGTGGCGTCTCCAGAATGATGTGCTGCTTATCCTGCTTCGGAGTGCCGAGCGTGTTGAACAGAGGATTTTGCGACAATTCCAATGAGAAGGTGTAATCGTAGCGTCCGTTCACCATCAGAACTGGCCTCTTCATGCGCGGCGCGAAGTCGGCCTGGTCTCCGCCGGGCGGGGGTGGATCGAGGAAATAGCCGCCGTCGAGGAATACCGCGGTCTTCAGACGGTCCTGCAGCAGCGTCGTATAGATCACGCCCTCGGCTGATCCCATGCTGACGCCGAGATATCCGAGCTTACTGCTATCGATGTCCGGGCGAGTGGCAAGATAGTCGAGCGAACGCGCCGCGTCCTTGTACCGGTCCGTCGTGAGTTGGATTTTCTGGCCACCTCGGGGAAGAGAGTACTGCACACGGCGCTCATAGATGTCCTGGTATATGGGATAGACCACGGCGCGGCCGCTTTGTACGACGTAGTCGAAGAATCCGATATCGCCGAGCGCTGTGCCGCCCTTGTTGCCGCCGAGCAGTTCCACCCGCGCACTGGGAAAGAACAGCACGGTCTGGTACGGCGGCTTCACTTTCTTAGGCAGGAATAGATAGATGGCCATGCGTTCGCCGCGATAGCCGGTGTCGATGGTCACCTTCTCCTCACGCCAGTCGGCGGTCTCTTTGACGACTCCGCCGTCGGTCGCATGCAGGGGCGTATTCGGGTAGGCATAGAGAAGCTGATAGGCGTGAAAGACATCGTCGGAAACCGGCTTGTATTTGGCAAAATCTCGAGCTAGAACGCGCTTGATGGGCGCGACGGCTGCCTCCGGCAGCGGGGCCGTGTTCTTGACACAGCGGAACCCGTTCTCGCCGGAGCGATTGAAGGGCGAGAGCGCTTCGGGATCGTAATAGAGATACGCTGGAGATCTCCACGAGCCTCCAAGAATGAAGCGATGCTGGCTGTCATCGGCGCTGGCAACCCATTCGCGGACGTTTCCCGCCATATCGTAGGTGCCGTAGGGACCGACCCCCTGGTAGGCGCCGACCGGGGCGAGCGCTCTGGTGGTGATATTGCTGACAGCTCCGATATGGCTGGCGGCGTCGGACGGCGCGGCCACATGCCACTGGGATAGAACGGGCAGGCTTTTGCCGGCAAACGTGGCATACGCCGATGCCTCGTACCAACTGACGCCGGAGACGGGAAAATCCGCCTGGCCGTCGGCATAATGTCCCGCGACCCAGCCAGCGGGTCCGGGCCGGTTGGTGGTGTCGCGAAACTGCGCCATGGCTTCATCCCAAGAAAGCTCATGCCCATCCTGCGAGAATTTCTGTGCCCAATACTCTTTCTTCTCATAGCCGCCGCCGTCGACGAACTTCTGGTAGTCGCGGTTGGTCACCTCGAAGCGATCGATGTAATACGGGGGCAGCTTATAGGGGCCGATGAACCCGATGAAATCGATGGCATTTACGAAGTTTTGTCCCGGCACAGGAACCATTCCGCTGGGCGAGGACTGCAGAGCAGCGAGCGGGAAATTCATGGTCTTCCGGGTGGACAGGCCCTCGACGAGCTCGCCGATTCCCGGCTTCGAGATCTTCCAGCGAAAGTAGCCGTGGGGAAGTCGAACAGCTTTGAGAGGGGTCTCGCCGATGGTGCGCCAGGGGCCGTCGGGCGTCGAGTAATCCTCGATCTGGATGGTGGCGCCGGAGGGCGAAGAAGCGATGTCGACGGGAGAGGTATTCTGGGCGGAGATCTGCTGCAACTGAGGGTCGCCGGGGAGATAGTTCTCGGCCTGTTCGAGAATGCCAAACGCGGCGAGCGGTTTTTTATCGGCGATGAGGCTGGCGATTTGCGGGATCGCCTCTTCCCGCGCCCATTGCCTTCGCGAAGAACGATGAAAGAACCATACCCCAGCCGCGATGGTAAGAAGAAGGGCGACGACGGCTGAGAGGGCGACCTGTCGGGAGCGACGCTTGGCCGCGACATCGTGCGATCGCGACGCGGTTCGATTGAGCAGATCGGAGGTTTCGCGAACCACTTCCGACGCTGACTGGTAGCGGGCGGCAGGATCTTTTTCGAGGGACCGGCAGATGATTTTATTAGCCAGTTGGGGAGCGTCGGGCCGGAACTCGCGCAAGGAAGCAGGACGATTCTCGAGGATGGCGTGGAGAACGGCGATGTTGCCATCGCCTTGAAACGGGGTCCGGCCGGCGAGCAACTCGTAGTAGATGACGCCCAGGCTCCAGAGATCCGTCCGAGCGTCGACTGCGTTTCCTTTTGCCTGTTCGGGAGACATATAAAGCGGAGTCCCGATAAGGCCTGTCTCTATCGATGCTGTCGCATCCGGGGTAAGCGGCGCGAACAACTTGGCGATACCGAAGTCGAGCACCTTGGCGTGCCCTTTGGGTGTGATCATTACATTGGCGGGCTTCAGGTCGCGGTGGATGACACCTTGTTCGTGGGCTTCTTCGAGGGCGCCAGCGATTTCCAAAACGATCGATGTCGCGCCTTCGATTGGGAGCGGGCCATTCTTCAATGTGGCCGCGAGGGTTTGGCCCGGGACGCACTCCATCACGAGGTAATCCACGCCGTCTTGCTCGCCTACGTCGTATACGGCAGCGATGTGGGGGTGGCTCAGCTTCGCCAGCGCGAGTGCCTCCTTGCGAAAGCGGCGTCTGACCTCATCTCCCGTCACCAAGCCAGGAGAGACTATTTTGATGGCCACGACACGTTCCAGCTTCTCATCGCGGGCGCGATATACCGCGCCCATACCACCCGAGCCGATCGGTTCTATGACGGTATAGCGCCCCAGCGTATGTCCTGCAGTCAAAATCTGCCCGCTGACGGTTTGTGAAGGCGACCGCGCGCCGTTTCTTGCAAGGAGCGGATCTTCTATAGAGCTACCCATGCGCTGGTAGTCAATGAGAAGTTCCTCTACAAGGTTGCGCAGGTCGGACGACCCACGGCACGCTCGCACCAGATATGCCGAACGCTGCTCAGGGGGCAGGTCAAGAGCAGCTCCAAAGATCTCCTCGGCGGACTGCTCATGGTTGGCCATTTGTCATCCGGTTTAGCGCTGCAAGTGTAAGCGTCCGAGCGGCCCGTCGTATCATTTCACGTGAACACCGCTTGATGACGGTCGATAATACCACAGGGGCGTATGAGGCCCGTTCCCGTGGAGATTGAGAAGAGCAACGCGAACCAACTCCTGAAGGCAATGGCCAACGGCGACCGCACAGTAGCCGACAAATTGCTACCGCTAATCTATGGAGAATTGCATCGGCTGGCCAGCTCGTACATGCGGAATACGTGCGCACTGTTGCACATTTTGCGTGGAATCAATCTCTTTTTCAGGCAAGACGGTCAGTTGAAGGTAAATCGCGAATGCTTGATTCGAGGAAACTCAGGTCTGGAAACACGGTAAGGCCTGCTGGCGTAAACCGACGGGTGAGTGAAAGCCATTTGACGGATCCTGGCCGACTTACCAGTATTGAGTTCATTGCTTAAGGAACCTCTGCGTAGGCCTGTGATTTGTTGAGGGCAGTGGGGCGCGTGTGGATTTGGCCGGTCAGGGAGCGTTTTCTCGCGCAACTGGATCGTCTGGAAGCAGTTTTTGCAGCCTTGAGGCGCACTT
>Ga0302319_10008569_pt1 | contig 19863 bp, 15 predicted proteins | sample Bog_T0_2_FD_203319 | JGI IMG/M metagenome (GOLD analysis project Ga0302319, IMG submission 203319) | Peat permafrost microbial communities from Stordalen Mire near Abisko, Sweden - Bog_T0_2 | ecosystem: Environmental > Terrestrial > Soil > Wetlands > Peat | place: Sweden: Abisko, Stordalen Mire... | reverse complement strand
CCACTCTGCTCGGCCAGGACGTGAATCACTTTCAGCCGGTACCGGGGGGGGAGGGGGGTATTTATTTTGTGATTAACAGACGTGGACTTCGGGCAAGGCCCTTGATGGGCGCAATCGCTCGTCGATTTCTATTATGCGCTTTTGAACCATAATTCCACGCAATAGTAAGGTGCTTGTTTTGTGTGGTCTACGCAGTCTGAGGCTTGACAGCCTGATTGTCATCTGTGGTGCCCGGTAACCTGTTGGGTCTGTCTTCGATTTGTTGCTCTAAATTGAAGAAGGTTGGCTAGAGAATCAGAGGAGTCTGAAGCATGCACGTTCGACCGGCAACACGAGAGGATATTGGCGGAGTCATGGAGCTGATCCGGCATGTGGTTCCTCTGATGCGGGCAGATGGCAATCTGCAATGGGATGAGAAATACCCCAATCCTGAGGTGTTTCTGCGCGATGTCGAGTTGGCTGAGCTATGGATCGCAGAGATCGATGGAGCGATTGCGGGAGTAGCGGCCATCACCTCAGACCAGGAACCCGAATACGCCCTTGCGAATTGGGACGCCTCGGAACCGGCCATCGTGGTGCATCGACTGGCCGTCGATCCGGCACTGCGCGGCAAAGGCGTTGCGGCAGCTTTGATGCTCCAGGCGGAAGTGGAAGCGAAGGCAAAGGGAATCGCGGTGCTTCGAGTGGATACAAACTCGCAGAACGAAGCGACCCAGAAGCTCTTCCCCAAGCTCGGATACACCTTCGCCGGCGAGATCGGGCTCCGCTTTCGGCCCGGATTGCGGTTTCTTTGCTATGAGAAGCGGCTGGAATGACGCGGATTTCGGAAGGCAAGCCGGGCTTCTCAACGTTGTTCCTGCGAGCGAAACGAGCATTCGCCCGGTAACGGCTAGTTACTGGGCGGCCAGCGCTGGGTTACATTTTTTGTGCGGGTGAAGAAGCGGATGCTGTCTTCGCCATATTGGTTGAGGTCGCCGAAGGCTGAGTCTTTCCAGCCGCCGTGGCTGTAGTAGCCGGCGGGCGTTGGCAATGGGAAATTCACGCCCACCATGCCCACCTGGACCTCGGCAACGAAACGCTGGGCCCAGTCTCCGCTGCGCGTGAAGACCGTAACTGCGTTGCCTTCGTGATGGAGATTCGGGTAGCTGAGCGCTTCTTCGAAGGTCTCCGCGCGGATGATCTGCAGCGCGGGGCCGAAGATCTCGTCCTGGTAGCTCTTCATGGCAGGCTTGACGTGGTCGATCAGGGACGGCCACAGGAAAAAGCCCTCTTCATGGCCCGGCAAGCTGCGGTCCCGTCCGTCGATGACCAGCTCGGCGCTCTCGTCGACTGCCAGCTGGATGTAGCCTTCGATCTTCTTCTTGTTTTCGGCAGTGACGACGGGGCCCATTTGTGCGTTGGGATCGGTGAATGGGCCGATCCGCAGTTTGGGAATTTCCCTGAGCAGGCGCTCGCGAACCGCCTCGGCCGTCTTCTGGCCAATAGGCACGATGACCGGCATGGCCATGCAACGCTGACCGGCAGAACCGAAGGCGCCTGCGAGAATGTCCACGACGGCCAGGTCCCGATCGGCGTCGGGCAGGATGACGCCGTGATTCTTGGCTCCGCCCATGCATTGCACGCGCTTGCCGCTGGCAGCGCCGCGGGCGTAGAGGGACTTTGCGACGGCTGTCGAGGCGATCACGCTTAAGGCTTTGATATCTGGGTGATCCGCGATTGCCTGGCCGACCTCACTATGCCCATGCACGATGTTGACGATCCCCGGCGGCACTCCGGCTTCATGGGCGAGTTCCGCGAGGCGAAGGGCGGCGGAAGGGCAGCGTTCCGACGGTTTCAGGATGATGGCGTTGCCGACGGCGATGGCCGGGGCGATCATCCAGAGCGGGATCATGCCGGGGAAGTTGAAGGGTGGGATTCCGGCAACGACTCCCAATGGTTCGCGGATCGAATAAACATTGATGCCGGGGCCGGCGCTTTGGGTGAAATCACCCTTCATCAAATGCGGTACGCCGCACATGAATTCGACTACGTCCAGGCCGCGCTGCAGTTCGCCGTTGGAGTCGCTCAGCAATTTGCCGTGTTCTGAGGACATCAGGTGGACGATCTCCTGCCTGTTCTCTTCGATCAGCGCCTTGAGCTTGAAGATCACCCGCGCCCGTTGCTGTGGGTTGAGCGCGGCCCAGGCGGGCTGCGCTGCCTTGGCGACCGAGACAGCCTCCGCAACAATTGCGGCGTCACCGTGCTCCAGGAGGGCCTGCACCTGACCGGTGCCCGGATCGTACACCGGACTGGTGACAGCGCCAGCGCGTGTCACGCTTTGGCCGTTGATGAAATGGCTGATCGTTCGCATGGAATCTCCCTTCCTCGTCGCTGACTCCTTAACTCGACACTTCGTTTGATACGCACTTCGGCCGTCCGTTTCGTATTTCGAGTTCGCGTTCTGCGGTAGTAGTCGAGTCCGGTTCCGGGCTGTGAGACATCCGTCTTGAGAGAAGGCTCTGCCGAAACTGCCGGGTATAAAATGAGCGGTCAGGAAGACGGAGAAGGAGGGGGGATGTCGCAAATCAAATTAGCGCACACGAAACATCTTTGGGCCTTCACACAGGGAGCTTCCGCCATTGGGACCCGGTGTCTCATCCAATGCCACGGATTTCGTACCGTGCTTGGCATGCAATACAACCTGCCGGCAACAATGCAGGCGCATTTTTATGTCGGCGGTGGTTATTCCCTGCTCCACAACATACACCAGGAAACGCACCCGACAACTGGCGCCTTGCTTGCCAACTACAGCATGGAGATGAAGCATGCGATGCAGGGGAAAATTGCACCTGTGAAGAACATTGCTCCAGGCGGCGCCTATACGGATTACATGCTGTCCAAAGATTCCGATTTGTCCTATGCCGACCTGCAATATTTCCTGGATAACGCAAACAATGTTGGTAACTGGGATATCATCACGGTCCGCGATCGAAAGGGCACTCTTTACGTGAACCTCGAAATGGTTATCAGCAAGCTCGATCAAAATGGTTACACCGACGTTCATTTCTTTTTTTGCCGAAGCTCGCTGGCGCACCCGTCTCGCGACCAATTACCTGGTGGGTACACGGCTGCTACGTATCCCAAGGCCGACGACTGGCTGCTCTAGTGTGCGAATCCCAGGTCTCAAAATCGAGACCTGGAGCACCCGGCATTCCCGAGTTTATCTAGGTAAAAGGCAAGAAGCCCGGCCCGAGGCCGGGCTTCTTGATTTCAGCTCGCGAAACGAGCCTTCAGATTTCTCGTCCGGGAAATCCTTAGCCGACCGTTAAGCTGGAATGCGGCAGGTGTGGGAGTCAGAAGGTTTTGATCGGAGTGAGAAGTCCAAGTCTCAAAAGCAAGAACTAGAGCAAGCGGCTAGCGCCTTGTACGATCCAGATACCAGGCAACACCGACTATAAGAAGGCCAGCGCCAGTGAAAAGCAATAGTGTCCTCATCCACGTCACGAACACCTGCGCCCAGTTGAGTGGGACCCGATTGATGACTCTTTGCTGGGCCTCGATCCGGGAGAATTTGCCAGGATGATTTGCACACTTGAATCGGTAAGAAGCGATCGGAATCAGTGGAATTCCACTCATCGTGAACCACTTAGTTCTGATCTGAATACTCGCCGATCTGTCGGACTCATTCAGATAGCTCTTGCCAAAGAATTGCAACCCAAGGCTCCTGTATCCTCCTCCACGTTCGACAACCTCATCGCGAAACTTGTTGCGTTTCAATGCGGCGGCGTATCGCTTAACGTCTTCCAACTTGAGGTGACGACGGACAAGTTCTTGATGGAGCGCCTGCGCAGCTTCTTCCGTAAAGCCGTCTTCGCCCCCTCGGTTCAGGAGTTCCTCATCAGTGAGGTTTCTGTAATAGCCTTCGAACGCATTTCCATCCGACATAAAGTTGATCGGATTATAGACTCTCAAGTCGTTAATTTTTGCGTCTGCAGAGGTAGATTAGTTGCTCGTGAATGAGCGACAGAAATACAAAAGCAACAGCAGATCCTTCGCTCCGCTCAGGATGACAACTTCTGCTTGGATGGATGTTGGAGATTGTAGAAAAGGCAGAAGCCCGGCGCGAGGCCGGGCTTCTTTTTGTTGCAGTGGTTTCTGCGAACGCAGTGAGCGTCAGCCTTGATGGCAGATCACTCGGCGGCCATTTCTTCGGCTTCGCCTTCCTGGCGCATCATTTCGAGTTCGCGTTCTGCGGCTTCGAATTCTGCGTTGACTTCCTGCTTGACGCGCTCTGCCGCTTCTTCGAGCTCTGGCGAGAGCTGGACGCTGCGGTAGTAGTCGAGTCCGGTTCCGGCAGGAATCAGGCGGCCGACGATGACGTTCTCCTTGAGGCCGCGCAGTCCGTCGATGGCTCCGTTGATGGAGGCTTCGGTGAGGACGCGGGTGGTCTCCTGGAAGCTGGCGGCCGAGATGAAGCTGTCGGTCGAGAGCGACGCCTTGGTGATGCCGAGCAGCAGCGGACGGCCGATGCATGGGCGGCCACCGAGGGCCAGAACGCGCTCATTCTCTTCGTTGAAGCGGAAGCGATCGACTTGCTGCTCAAGCAGGAAGTTGGTGTCGCCCACGTCTTCAATGCGGACCCAGCGAAGCATCTGACGAACGATGACTTCGATGTGCTTATCCGAGATGGTCACGCCCTGCAACCGGTAGACTTCCTGGATTTCGTTGACCAGGTAGGCCTGCAGCAGCTTTTCGCCGAGGACATTCAGAATGTCGTGCGGGTTGAGCGGGCCATCCATGAGTGGATCGCCGGCCGAGAGCCGCTCGCCTTCCTGAATGTTGACGTGAACGCCACGAGGAACGCTGTACTCCTTCTCCTCGCCGTTGTCGGCTGTGACGTAGATCTTGCGCTGTCCCTTGGCAACTTCGCCAAAGCGAACGACACCGTCGATCTCGGAGATGATGGCTGTCTCGCGCGGCTTGCGGGCTTCGAAGAGTTCGACGACGCGGGGCAGACCACCGGTGATGTCCTTGGTACGGGTGGACTCGCGGGGGATCTTGGCGAGAATGTCGCCCGGTCCAACGGTGTCTCCGTCGAGAACCATCAAGTGAGCTCGGCTGGGCATGAGATACCGCTTCTTGCCCTTGGCGCCGTTGATCCAGATGGCAGGCTGACGCTTTTCATCGGGAGCATCGGCGACAACCAGACGCGAGAGGCCGGTGACTTCGTCGACTTCTTCGTTGAGCGTGATGCCTTCCTGCAGATCCTTGAACTGCACGGTGCCGCCGATTTCGGTAAGCACTGCGTAGGTGTAGGGATCCCATTCGGCAAGCTGATCGCCGAGAGCAACCTTCTGCCCGTCTTCCACGCGGAGACGCGCACCGTAAACGACCTGGTAGCGCTCCTTTTCGCGGCCACGATCATCAACGATGGCGACCGATCCGGAGCGGTTCATGGCGACGAGCATGCCATCCTTTTCGGACTTGACGGTGTTGAGGTTGATAAAGTGCACGGTGCCGTTGTTCTTGGCATCGAGACGGCTCTTGTCGGAGACGCGCGAAGCCGTTCCGCCGACGTGGAAGGTACGCATGGTGAGCTGCGTGCCTGGTTCGCCGATGGACTGCGCCGCGATGACACCGCAGGTTTCGCCGAGCTCAACCATGCGGCCGGAGCCGAGGTTGCGGCCGTAGCAGAGTGCGCAGACGCCGCGTCGGGATTCGCAGGTGAGCACCGAGCGAATCTTGACCCGCTCGACGCCGGCTCCCTGAATCTGCGAGGCGATCTCTTCGTTGATCTCCTGGTTCAGATCGACAACCACGTTGCCGTCGAAGTCCTTGATGCGCTCGAGCGAGACGCGGCCAATGATGCGGTCACGCAGCGGCTCGATGATTTCGCCGGACTCGACGATCGGGCTGACGTAGATGCCTTCGACGGTGCCGCAATCCATCTCGGTGACGATGACGTCCTGCGCCACATCAACCAATCGACGTGTCAGGTAGCCGGAGTCAGCGGTCTTGAGCGCGGTGTCGGCCAGACCCTTACGAGCGCCGTGGGTCGAGATGAAGTACTCGAGCACGGTGAGGCCTTCGCGGAAGTTCGCCGTGATGGGCGTTTCGATGACTTCGCCAGAGGGCTTGGCCATCAGTCCGCGCATACCGGAGAGCTGACGGATCTGCTGCTTCGAACCGCGGGCCCCGGAGTCGGCCATGATGTAGATCGGGTTCATGGCTCCTTCCTTGTCGGCGGTCTTCATGTTGCCGAACATCTCATCGGCGACCTGCTCGGTCACTGCCGACCAGATCTGGATGACCTTGTTCGAGCGTTCGCCGTTGGTGATGGCTCCGTCCAGGTACTGCTGCTGGACTTCGATCACCTTCTTGTCGGCGTCGGACACGGTGGTGTACTTCGAGGCCGGGATGACCATGTCATCGAGGCCGACGGAGAGACCGGAGCGGGTGGCGTACTGGAAGCCGAGTTCCTTGATGCGATCGAGCATGCGAACGGTGACTTCGAGGCCGAGGTTCTGGTTGCAATAGCTGACCAGCTGTCCAATGCCCTTCTTCTTGAGCAAGCCGTTGATGAATGGCATGCCTTCGGGAAGCGCGTCGTTCAGGATGGTGCGGCCGACAGTCGTGGAGATGAAGTTCTTCTCGAAATCCACGGGATCGGTGTGCATCAGATCCTGATCGTCGTAGGCAGTGGTCATATCCAGCACGCGGCCGGTGTAGCGCAGGCGAATCGGAGACAGGGTCTCGACCTCGCCGGCCTGGAGGGCCATGAGGACCTCTTCGGCATTGGCGAAGGTGCGGCCCTCACCCTTGGCGCCGGCCTTGGACTTGGTCAGGTAATAAAGACCGAGAACGAGATCCTGCGTCGGGACGGTGATCGGCTGACCGGATGCAGGCGACAGGATGTTGTGCGCTGCAAGCATCAGGACAGAGGCTTCAATCTGCGCTTCCGGAGAGAGCGGGATGTGCACGGCCATCTGATCGCCGTCGAAGTCGGCGTTGAAGGCGGTGCAGACCAGCGGGTGAATCTTGATGGCCTTGCCTTCGACGAGCACCGGCTCAAAGGCCTGGATGCCCAGGCGATGGAGCGTAGGAGCGCGGTTCAGCAGGATCGGATGATCCTTGATGACTTCTTCGAGGATGTCCCAGACCACGGGCTCCTGCATCTCGACCATCTCTTTGGCCTGCTTGATGGTGGTGCAGTGGCCGGTCTGCTCGAGGCGGTGATAGATGAATGGCTTGAAGAGCTCGAGAGCCATCTTCTTGGGCAGACCGCACTGGTGCAGCTTGAGTTCTGGGCCGACCACGATGACCGAACGGCCCGAGTAGTCGACGCGCTTGCCGAGCAGATTCTGGCGGAAGCGGCCCTGCTTGCCCTTCAGCGTATCGGAGAGGGACTTGAGCGGACGGTTGTTCGCACCGCGCAACACGCGACCGCGACGGCCGTTGTCAAACAACGCATCGACAGCTTCCTGGAGCATGCGCTTTTCGTTGCGCACGATCACTTCAGGAGCGTGCAGGTCCATCAGCTTCTTCAACCGGTTGTTGCGGTTGATGACGCGGCGATAGAGATCGTTCAAGTCGGATGTGGCGAAGCGTCCGCCGTCCAGCGGCACAAGCGGGCGCAGCTCCGGAGGAATAACCGGCAGCACATCGAGAATCATCCACTGGGGCTTGTTGCCGCTCTTGCGGAAGGCTTCGACGACCTTGAGGCGCTTCGAATACTTGATCTTCTTCTGGACCGAAGTCTCGGTCTTCATCTTCTCGCGCATCTCGACGGAGAGTTCGTCGGAGTTCACGCGCTTGAGGAGTTCCTTGATCGCTTCGGCGCCCATCATGGCCTTAAAGCCAGTGGGGCGATACTGCTGGTCGAGCTCGCGGAAACGATTCTCGTCCTTGATGACCTCGCGCTCCTTGACCGGCGCGTCGCCTGGATCGACTACTACATACGATTCGAAGTAGAGGATGCTCTCGAGGTCACGCAGAGAAATGTCGAGCAGGTGGCCGATCCTCGAAGGCAGGCCCTTGAAGAACCAGACGTGCGAGCAGGGCGAAGCCAGCTCAATGTGACCCATGCGCTCACGGCGCACCTTGGAGACAGTGACTTCAACACCGCACTTGTCGCAGATGACTCCGCGATGCTTCATGCGCTTGTACTTGCCGCAGAGGCATTCCCAGTCCGTTACTGGTCCAAAGATGCGGGCGCAGAAGAGGCCATCGCGCTCCGGCTTGAAGGTGCGGTAGTTGATCGTCTCGGGCTTCGTGACTTCGCCATGCGACCAGCTTCGGATCTTCTCCGGAGAGGCGAGCATGATGCGAATTGCGTCGAAGTCCTTGATGGGCGTGGTGAGTTCAAATGGATTAGAACGGAACAAGGCGACCCTCCTTGGCCTTACCTTTAAGTCATGCCTTTCGGGCTAGACCGTCGCTGTTTCCCAGGGAAAATACTGCGGGATTTCTGCCGGACCCTGGGGAGTGGCGTTAACCACTCCAGGCAGTTCCCTCAATCATGAGAGCCGGGTGCCCCATCCTTTCCGCGTCTTATGCGGAAAGGGTGGGAGACCATGCTTAATCGGCTACGGCTACGTCAATCAACTCCGGCGCTGGCAGCTTCTTGAGATCGGCACGCTTGATCAGCTCGACATCCAGGCAAAGCGCCTGCAGTTCGCGGATCAAAACGTTGAAGCTCTCAGGCACACCAGGCTCGATAGCTGCTTCACCCTTGACGATGGCCTCGTAGATCTTGGTACGGCCATATACGTCATCGGACTTGGCAGTGAGCAGCTCCTGGAGAATGTAGGCCGCGCCATAGGCTTCGAGCGCCCACACTTCCATCTCGCCGAAGCGCTGTCCGCCGAACTGCGCCTTGCCGCCCAGCGGCTGCTGAGTGATAAGCGAGTACGGCCCGATGGAGCGAGCGTGAATCTTGTCGTCCACCAGATGCGAGAGCTTGAGCATGTAGATGTAGCCCACAGTTACCGGCTGCTCAAAGACCTCGCCGGTCATGCCGTCGTAGAGCGCCGTCTTGCCCGAACTGGGCAGGCCGGCTGCGTGAAGCAGAGCCTTGATTTCGCCTTCCTGCGCGCCATCAAACACTGCCGTGCCGAACCAGATACCGCGCTTCATGCCCTTGGCCACGCGAATCAGCATCGTGTCGTCGAGTTCAAGCAACTGGTTCAGGGCAGCGGTGTCCTTGAAGCCGATCTTGATCTGTTCGCGCAGATGGTTGGCTTCAGCGTTCTGTTCGACGATCTCGGCGATCTTCTTGCCGAGCTCGGCAGCAGCCCAACCAAGATGCGTCTCCAGGATCTGACCGACGTTCATACGCGAAGGCACGCCGAGCGGATTCAATACAATCTCCACCGGGGTTCCATCGGGCAGGTACGGCATGTCTTCTTCCGGAAGAATGCGCGCGATCACGCCCTTGTTACCGTGACGACCGGCCATCTTGTCGCCGACCGACAGCTTGCGCTTCATCGCGATGTACACCTTGACCATCTTGATGACGCCGGGCGAAAGCTCATCGCCCTTCTGCAGCTTGGCAACGCGCTCGTTGGTGATCTTGCGCAGCACTTCGATCTGGCGCGAGGTCATCTCCTCGATCTCGTCGATCTGCTCATTCACGCGCGGATCTTTGTCCGCAAAGCGAATGCGCTTGAGGTTCTTGGTGGAGATGCGCTCGATGGTTTCGCGATCCAGCAGCGCGCCCTTGGTAAGAAGACGCTTGTTGGTGCGCTCATCGTGCAGGTCGGCTAGAACTTCCTTGTTGCCGAGGATTGCGTCGAGACGCTTCAAACGTTCGTCGGTGAGAATGCGGATTTCGTCGCCGAGGTTCTTCTCCAGCTTCGAGGTGTTTTCGGCCTCGATCTGCTTGGCGCGCTCGTCCTTCTCCTGACCCTTGCGGGAGAAGATGCGGACGTCAACGACCGTGCCTTCGATACCCGGAGGGCACGTCAGCGAAGCATCGCGAACATCGCCGGCCTTTTCACCGAAGATGGCGCGGAGCAGCTTTTCTTCCGGCGTCAGCTGGGTTTCGCCCTTGGGCGTTACCTTGCCGACGAGGATGTCGCCGTGCTTGATCTGGGCGCCGATGCGGATGATGCCGCTCTCGTCCAGGTCGCGCAGCGCCGACTCGGAGACGTTGGGAATATCACGCGTGATTTCCTCCGGTCCGAGCTTGGTGTCGCGGGCTTCGATTTCGAATTCCTCAATGTGCACCGAGGTGTAGTAGTCCTCGCGCACCAGCTTTTCGCTGATGAGGATGGCGTCTTCGAAGTTGTATCCGCGCCATGGCATGAAGGCCACCAGCACGTTGCGGCCGAGTGCGAGCTCGCCTTGTTCCGTGCAGGGACCGTCTGCGATGACCTGACCCTTGACAACACGCTCACCTTCGCGCACAACCGGCTTCTGGTTGATGCAGGTGTTCTGGTTGGAGCGCTTGAACTTGATCAGCTGATAGATGTCCGAACCGACTTCGCGCGACAACTGCGTGGGGTGATGCTCGCCCTCAACGCGGATGATGATGCGCTCGGAATCGACGGAGTCGACGATGCCGTTGCGCTTGGCAAGAATGACTGCACCGGAATCGCGTGCGGTCACGCCTTCCATACCGGTGCCGACCAGCGGTGCCTCGGCAACCAGCAGCGGAACTGACTGGCGCTGCATGTTCGCGCCCATCAGCGCGCGGTTCGCGTCGTCATGCTCGAGGAACGGGACGAGCGATGCGGCGACGGAAACGAGCTGCTTCGGGCTGACGTCGATGAAGTCGACCTCAGAACGATTGACCAGAACGAAGTTGCCCTGACGACGAGCATTCACCAGTTCTTCAGTGATGACGCCGTTTTCGTCAAACTCGATGTTGGCCTGCGCGATAGTGTGGCGATCCTCTTCCCAGGCAGACTGGTAGAAGCTGAAAGGCATCCAATCGATCTTGCGCTTGCCGGCAGCCTCAAGTTCACCAATGAGACGGAGCGCCTCATTCTTCTCGAGGTGATCCCCGACACGCATGCCGCTATCGCCTGCGTTCACAACTTCAACGTAGTCGAGAATGCGGCCTTCTTTGACCTTGCGGTAAGGCGACTCGATAAAGCCGTACTCATTGATACGCGCGAAGCAGCTCAGCGAGCTGATCAGACCGATGTTCGGACCTTCCGGAGTTTCAATCGGGCAGATGCGGCCGTAGTGGGTCGGATGCACGTCGCGCACTTCGAAGCCTGCGCGTTCACGAGACAGACCACCGGGCCCAAGTGCGGAGAGACGCCGCTTGTGCGTGATCTCCGAGAGCGGGTTGGTCTGATCCATGAACTGCGAAAGCTGCGAGGAGCCGAAGAATTCACGGATAGCGGCCATGACAGGTTTGGCGTTGATCAGGTCGTGCGGCATGGCCGTCGAGAGCTCCTGATAGACGCTCATCTTTTCCTTGATGGCGCGCTCCATGCGTACGAGACCGATGCGGAACTGATTCTCCATCAGCTCGCCGACGGCGCGAACACGGCGGTTGCCGAGATGATCGATGTCGTCTACTGCGCCAATGTTCTTGCGCAGCTTGAGCAGGTATCGAATGGTCGCGTAGAAATCATCGGGAGTCAGGGTGCGCTTGTCGAGCTGCGATGCGTCCTGGTTCTCGTAGAGCTTGATGTTGAACTTGAGACGGCCCACGCGCGAGAAATCGTACTTGCGCTGGTCGAAGAACATGCCTTCGAAGAGAGCCGTGGCCGTATCCAGGGTCGGCGGATCGCCCGGACGCAGCTTGCGGTAGATCTCGATGAGCGCTTCTTCCGGCTTGCGGACTGAGTCGCGACGCAGAGTGTTGGTGATGATGTTGCCCACATCGTCGCGCTCGGGGAAGAAGACCTCGATTGTGGTTGCGCCGGTAGCCTGAATCTTGTGCAGGCGATCGGCGGTGAGTTCCGTGTTGGCTTCGACAATCACTTCGCCCGTGGTCAAATCGATCACATCGGAAGCGGTCAGCGCGCCATCCAGCTCGGAGTTCTCGATCTCGACAGCCCCGACACCATGCGAGCGCAGCGCCTTGAGCACATGCGCGGTGACCTTGCGGCCGGAGTGCGCGATCTCTTCGCCATTGACGATGACCGCGTGCGCGGGCTTGGCACCGAGCAGGTGCGTCGGCACGCCAACTTCCTGGGGAACGGTCCACAGGAGCTTGGTGTCAGCCAGCTGGATCTTGTCGACCGTGTAGAAGGTCTTCAGAATCTCTTCGTCCGAACGCAGACCAAGTGCGCGCAGGAAGATGGTTCCGAGGAACTTGCGCTTACGGTCGATACGCACGTAGAGCGTGTTCTTCTGGTCGTACTCGAACTCTACCCATGAGCCGCGATAGGGGATGATCTTGCCCAGGAAGTAACTGCGATTATTCGCCGTCTCGAAGAAGACGCCGGGCGAACGATGCAGCTGCGAGACAATGACACGCTCGGTGCCGTTGACGATGAATGTGCCATTCGGCGTCATCAGCGGAATGTCGCCGAAGAAGACTTCCTGCTCCTTGATGTCGCGGATGGTCTTCGAGCCGGTCTCCGGGTCCTTGTCGTAAATCGTCAGACGAACCGTGACCTTGAGCGGAGCGGAGAACGTCATGCCACGCTCTTCGCACTCCTGCTGGTCGTACTTCAACTGCAGGCCCACAGGATCGCCGCACTTGTTGCAGAAGTCAGGCGTGTTCTTGTTGTACGTGCCGCAATGCTGGCAGAGTACATCGCCAGGATGGAACGGATCCGTAATCACCATGGACCCGCAATTGATGCAGGCCGTGCGCAGGTGATGCAGCCCCTTGAGGTGGCCGCACTTGCACTCCCAGTTGCCGATCGAAAAATCCACAAAATCCAACTGCGATATATTGCGGAAGTCGGTGATCGGAAAAACCGACGTGAAAACTGACTGCAAACCGTTATCGTCCCGCTCATTGGGGAGCTTGTCCATCTGCAGAAAACGCTCGTAAGAACGTCGCTGCACTTCGATCAGGTTAGGAATCTGGATGGCGGTAGGAATCTTGGAAAAATCGAGTCGGCTGCGAATGGCGCGATTCTCGTTCGGCATGCTTCACTCCTGAGGCTCGTATCCCCGAGGTTCTGGCGCCGTGAGGCCCAGAGCACCGAAAGCCCGAGTCTCACGGCTTTCGGCGTACATCGGTATGGTGTTTCGTGCGGTACTGCTTCCCCGCAATTCGGAATCCCGTTGAGGAATCCGTTCAGCAAAATCGCGACTGCAAACCCGTTCCTGCAGCGCGAAACAACCAGCAATCACCAAGCATTCAACGCGGACCCGGAAAATTTCCACTTGCCGTATTTACCCCCGGCGGCTACACTCCCGGTTATTGGGAGCTTCCTTCGGGGTCAACCAGCGAGATCAGGCATTACTGAGTGCAACGGAGGGCAGAAAACACGCGATGCGATTGAAAAGAAAGGGGTACGGCGGGCAACGAATTCTACATTAAACATGACTGTGTGCCCGTGAAGACAATATGCCTCACGAGCGCAGTTAAGCTTCTGTGCCCTTTTGCCGAATTGAATCCCCACGCTCGCCGATCCCAAAGCTCGCTTCTACCAGAACCCGCCCGCTCCAGCTTGCCGCCAGCAATCACTCCGCACGCGATTACCGACCCGATGGCCGTTAATTCTTTCTTCAGAGCACCCGCGAACAGGGGGCTTGGCTATCCCCGAACCCGAGACTCTGAAATGCCACTGATGTTTATTCTTTCCGAGTACGCATTCCCCCGATCCCTTCCCAAAAAGTTAAGGGAATGCAAAAAGGGACGGCAAGACGCGCAACTTTTAATGTAGCGCGTCTTGGCCGCAATTGCAAATGCGTGGTATTGAAATTGCTAAGTGCCTGAGCTTCGTTACTTGATTTCGATGGTCGCGACGCCTTCGAACTTCTTCTTGATGGCCTCGGCTTCTTCCTTGGTCGCGTTTTCCTTGATCGCCTTGGGAGCGCCATCGACCAGGTCCTTGGCTTCCTTCAGACCGAGCGAGGTGACTTCGCGAACGGCCTTGATGGTGCTGATCTTGTTCGCGCCGGCATCCTTGAGGATGACCTGGAACTCGGTCTGCTCCACCACTTCCACCGCTGCCGCTGCGCCGCCGCCGGCTGCAACCGCGACCGGGGCCGCTGCCGCTGCCGAAACGCCGAGACGCGTCTCAAGTGCCTTGACCAAAGCTGCTGCTTCCAGCAGGCTCAGGCTAACAATCTGCTCTTCCAACTGATTCAAATCCGCCATTTTGTTCTCCAATCCAGACTCTTTTGAAATTTTGTTGCTACCCCGCCACTCCCTGCTGCAAGGTTTCCGATGCGCCCAGACTCGCGCCCCTTGCCGCCCGTTTAGCGGAAAACTTGTTTACGAAGCCGGTTCTTCCGGTGCTGCTCCTTCAACCGGTGCTTCCGTCGCTGCCGCTTCGGCTTGCTTTTCCGGCTCAGCTGCTGCGACCGGCTCAGCAACGGCTTCTGCCGGAGCTACTTCCGCAACCGCCTCGGCAACCGGTGCGGCCGCCTTGGCTGCCGCTGCGCCTGAAAATTTCTCGCCCTTGACCGCTTCGTTGACCACTACCGCGAGATCGCGGCCGGTGGCATTCAATACGGTAACCAGGCGCTGCGCCGGAGCGTTGATCAGGAAGAGCAGCTTTGCATAGATCTCTTCCTTCGGCGGCATCGAGGCCAGAGCCTTGACTTCGTCGACGCTGATGAGCTTGCCATCAACGATGCCCAGCTTGAAGGTGAACTCAGCGTTGTCGCCGACCCACTTCGAGAAGACCTTCGCCAGCTCGACCGGGTCGCCGGAGGTAAACGCCGCAGCGCTCACGCCCTTGAGGCCCTTCATGGCCGCTTCAACCTTGGTGCCTTCGCTGGCCTTGGCTGCAAGCTTGTTCTTGAGAACACGGAACTTGCCGCCCGCGCCGCGAACGACTTTGCGCAGTTCAAAATCCTGCGCCACGGTCATCTTGGCAAACGTTCCGATAATCGCCGTCGTGGAAGTCTCCAGCTCGCGCGCCAGGACCTGAACCTTCTGCTTCTTTTTCGCCCTTGTCAGTGCCATTCTTGTCGCTCCTGCCCTCTGGCTCAACTCCCCGGCAATTCTCGTCCGGGGCCGCAAATCTCATCTCTTCTCGTCGCCATCGAATCTCGCTTGGAGGCCGGTGCGCCAGAGGTTCAGAAGAGGAGAAACGCGAAAAATCCTGTCTACCTGAAACGCCCGCCTATTTTCCGGCTGCGTCGGCCACGGCGCCGTCAATCGGAACCCCAGGTCCCATTGTCGAGCTCAGCGTGATTCCCTTGACGTACTTGCCTTTGGCTGCGGAAGGCTTGGCGCGCATCACACTGGCCAAAACCGTGGTCGCATTCTCGACCAGCTTTTCCGGAGGAAAGCTCAGCTTGCCCACGGGAACGTGCACCAGGGCCGTCTTGTCAGCACGGAACTCGACCTTACCGGCCTTGATTTCCTTGACGGCTGCAGCGACATCCTGGGTAACAGTGCCAGTCTTGGGATTCGGCATCAGGCCGCGCGGACCGAGAACCTTACCCAGACGGCCGACCGACTTCATCATGTCGGGGGTCGCGATCAGCGCATCAAAAGCGGTCCACGATTCCTTCTGGATCTTCTCGACCATCTCTTCGCCGCCGACGAAATCCGCTCCAGCGGCCTCGGCTTCCTTGATACGGTCGCCGGAAGCAATGACTGCGACAATCTTGGTTTTGCCCAGTCCGTGGGGAAGAACCACGGTGCCGCGAACCATCTGGTCGGCGTGACGCGTGTCAACTCCCAGACGCATGGTCAGGTCGACGGTTTCGTCGAACTTGGCGAACTTGACCTTTTGCAGAAGGGTAACTGCCTCAGGCAGCAGATAATTGCGGGGCTCGACGGCCGCGCGCGACTTCGTAATATTCTTGCTGGCTTTCTTGGCCATTTGTCCTCATCTCCCACCGCACATGCCAGTCCTGCCCCAATATCTGGTAAGCCGGAAGCTCTCAAAATCGCCTAGCGGCAATTTTCAATTCGAGCCCAAGTGCCGTGGTGCTGTTGATGGGCCACTCCGGAGAGTGGACACATTTATGAATTATGACAGAGATTTATGACCAATGCAAACTCGACTCTGATCTCCGTAGGGAATCATCTTGCGTCCGAAGCGTCTGAACTGTCTCACAGTCCCGATTCGCGTAGTGTGCGAAAATCGAGGAGCGGGAGGGCCAAGCAATGACGATTGAAATTCAAAAGCCGGAACTCGAAGCCCTCATCCTCGAGCGGATGCAGAAAGGCGGCTTCGCGAGCATCGAAGATGCTTTGATGCAGGCGCTGGAAGCGTCACCGATGGTTGACGAGCGTCAGGGAAAGTCCCGCGATCAAAGGACGGGAGCCGATCTCATCGCAGCTCTACAGGCTTCGCCGTACCGGGAACTGGATATTGAGCCATCGCGCTTTCGTTTATCCATTCATGCGCGTGACGTGACGTTCTGATGGCGTGGCTTCTCGACACCAACATTCTTTCGGAAATTCGGAAACCAAGGCCAGAACCGAAGGTAGTGACCTTCGTCTCCGCTACTCCATTGGATGAACTTTACGTCAGTGCGGTGACGCTGGCGGAACTTCGCTTCGGGATTGACCTGCTGAGCCACGGCAGCACGCAACGAGCTAACCTCTCCCAATGGCTTACGCATACAATCCGGCCCATGTTCAACGACCGGGTGTTGTCCGTGACCGAAGACATCATGTTCCGATGGCGTGTTCTTATGGAAGATGGTCGTAAAAGCGGTCACACGTTTTCGCAGCCAGACCTCATCATCGCCGCCACAGCACTGCAGCATGGCCTTACGGTTGTCACCCGCGACCGCAGCGATTTCGACAGGGCGCGCGTGCCGGTCGTGAATCCTTGGGAAGTTGTTTGAGTGGCTTTTTACGGCCGGTGCGAGGCCTGGGTCTGAATGATCGAAGTGAGGGTGCCCCGGGTCTCGCCTTGAGACCTGGGTTTCCGCAGCGCCGCATCTCCCGGTTAGTTGTGCAACAAATACGCCTGCGCGGCTCCTACGCTGGCCTCGTGCGACGGCCCAGCCACCGTATCGGTATAAGCACAATCCTAGTAAGCCGTACGCCACCGCAAGTTACCGGAAACCCGTTTTTCGGGCAATTGGACTAGCCAGGCTTTGGTATTGGACGAGTTAGCGACGATCCATCCGCGACAATTCCGTCAAAGCCTTGGAGGCTGAACGCCTATTGCGTTTTCTGGGACGCAGTGGGACAACTTCGGTCTGATGGCCAGGGTTTGTCCGTTGCGCTGGTTTGTTCGGCGGGCACGGTCCACTCGCCTAAATCTCCTGCGGGTGTCGCGTGCTCTTGTGAGTCGACAAGTTCCATATACATCTTGTGCGTTCCCGGGAACTGAACAGGATTAAAGCGTATTGCGAATTTCACAGTCAGTGTGGTTCCGGAAAGCTGAACACTGGAGCAACCGGCAAGGAAGCATTCCTTGTTGGACAGCGAGTCTTTTCCTCCGGCGGCAATAGGACCGAGGTATTTTCCTGGCTCATCCGAGTTCAGGTATAAGCCTCCGCTCCCAGGATCGTAGCGCACAACGCAACGCTCCGACCGGCTTGTCGCGTTCCGCTGAAAATGCAACCGGGCCTGCGCAATACCAGCTCCGTTGTCTCCGATATCATAGGTGGCGACAAAGACATCAGCGAATCCTGCCTTTCCTGTGGGAGTGACGTCATCAAAATATGGCGGGTAAGGGGGCGGCGTTTCTTTCCGGCAAAATTGCGGCAGGCCATCCTTGGGGAGTTCCTTCATTAGGTCGAGCGAATCAAAGGTCCTCTTGCCCACTTGAAACGGAATCTTGCAGACGAACACCTGCTTTTGCTTTCCCATCTGCAGCGCTTGGAGATCGTCCTGATACACTACGTCGTCCTTCGTTGCGTAGTTGTAGGAGCAACCATCGTGTTGAGAGCCGATGATGATCGACGTGACATTGCCTTCTGTATGCGCGATCTCAGTTCGCCGACAGGAGGCGAAGTCAAAGACGTACTTTCCCTTGATGTAGGTAACGGGTATCTCTGGCTTGACTCCAGTTCTTTGCTTCTCGTCAGCATCGAGTTCGGGGTAATCCTTCTGTTCGCAACGCTCAAACCGATTGCATTCCTTCCATTGGCCGAACTCGCGACCTAATCGGTACGTCCCAGCCGCTCCCTCAAACTCAGGATTGAACCAGGACCGGTACGGCCCGTCGCGCACCTCTAACGCGCCAGGTAGAGAAAGCACGCAGTACTCTTCGCCGCCAGCACCTTGATAGGAGCCGCTTACTTCTTGACGGGTGTCTCTATGAGTTCTTCCTGCCTGGCATTCGATTGCTTGTGTCGATTGTGCAAAACAACAGACCGCGAAGGACAAGAAGGCCGAACAGAGCAGGAATCGAAGGGTGACCATGGGTTTAAAGCACATCTCCTGCGAAGGGTGAGGTCAGAGGACGCACAGTTAGAATAACCGGCGGTAAGGTAAACCGGTCTTGTGCTGAGGGCGGGCGGCCAAGTCTGAAGAGCTTAAGTGGGGGCGCCCCAGGTCTCGATTTTGAGACCTGGGTTTCCGAAGCGCCGCATCTACTGGTTAGTTGTGCAACAAGTACGCCTGCGCGGCTCCTACGCCAGCGTCGTGCGGCGGCCTACCCACCATATCGGCTCTAAGCACAATCCCAGAAAGCCATAAACCACCGCATTGCTGACCAGCACCCAGCCACGTGAGACTCCAAATTGATAATGTTCGCCGACGAGGGCGATCGGACAAGTCAGTTTAGCTACGCTCTCAATTTCGTGACTGGTCGTCATATGGAAAGCTGTGAAAAAGTACACCGCCCAAAAGGCTGCGATCAGAAATCCTGCCAACGCCCAGCCAGCAATTCGATATCTCATCATGCGCCCCTCTTCAACGCCTGAATTGTACTTTCAGCCTGATAGAGGGAGCCGATTGGGTTGGCTTGGCGGCCGCCGCCATGGAGTCCGGAGATTCATGCCGCGTGAGGAGTCAGCTTGATTCCGAGCGCCTTCATCACTCCAAGAAATGTCGACAGCCTGGGATCTCCGGTCGGCGAGAGAGCCTTATAAAGAGCCTCGCGTGTTACGCCTGCCTTTTCAGCCAATTGCGTCATTCCCATTGCGCGCGCTATGTCGCCGACTGCCGCAGCAATTAAGGACGGATCGCCGTCTTCAAACACCGCTTCAAGATAAGCAGCGATCGATTCCGGGCTATCAAGATATTCCGACGCGTCCCAGAGAGTTGTTTTAAGCGCCATCGTTCCACTCCTCTGCCAGCTTTTTCGCCCTGACGATATCTGCGCCCTGCGTCTTCTTCGTGCCGCCAACAAGCAGAAGCACCAGCACATTTCCTCGTTGTTGAAGATAGACCCGATAACCCGGCCCATAATCGATCCGCAGTTCGCTCACACCATCGCCGACCGGCTTGATATCGCCAAAATTACCGAGCGACAGGCGCCGGATGCGAGCCACGATCCGGAATCGAGCATTGTTGTCCACCAATCTACGCAACCAGTTGGCAAATACGTCAGTCTGGCGAACCTCGATCACCTGTTAACTATAGTTCACGGTATCTACTTTTCTCAAGATCAAAAGTTTGCGACGGGCGTTCGGGCGGGTGGCCCTCGATAAGGTCGACGATTTTGAGACCTGGGTTTCCGCAGCGCCGCATCTCCTGGTTAGTTTCGCAACAAGTACGCCTGCGCGGCTCCTACGCTGGCCTCGTGCGACGGCCCAGCCACCAGATCGGTTCTAAGCACAATCCCAGTAACCCGTACACCACCGCATTGCTGAAAAGCACCCAGCCAAGAGAGACTCCAAACTGATGATGCTCGCCGACGAGAGCGATCGGAC
>Ga0302319_10008567_pt1 | contig 19871 bp, 14 predicted proteins | sample Bog_T0_2_FD_203319 | JGI IMG/M metagenome (GOLD analysis project Ga0302319, IMG submission 203319) | Peat permafrost microbial communities from Stordalen Mire near Abisko, Sweden - Bog_T0_2 | ecosystem: Environmental > Terrestrial > Soil > Wetlands > Peat | place: Sweden: Abisko, Stordalen Mire... | reverse complement strand
GGCTGGAAGAGGACGCAGATGGCGCCGGGGGCTTTGGCTTCCTTGGAGGTGGGAGTGAGCTTTCCGGTGGCTTGATCGATGGCGAGGACTGCGAGGCGGCCATCGTCCTGGCCGGCGGTGATCAGCCAATGGCCCGACGGGTCGATGCCGAACCCGCGTGGGACTTTCACGAGACACGGGACATCCTGGATGAAGGTGAGTTTCCCGTCCGCGCCGATGACGAATACGGCAATGATATCGTCACCACGGCTCGAGACGTAGAGCCATTTGCCCGATGGATGGCAGACGACCTCGGCTGTGGTGATGCCGGTGGCCGGGCCGGAGCCGGGGACGAGGGGAAGCGTCTGGATCGCGGTCAGCGAACCGGAGGTTTTGTCCCGCTTAAAGGCGGTGATGTTGCGTCCCATCTCGCCATTTACATAGGCGAAGTCCTGTCCGGGTCCGAAGGCAAAATGCCTTGAACCGCTGCCAGGGGGGACCTGCCCGATGGCATCCGTCGGCGCCCCGATGCGGCCCGTACCGGCATCGAAATGGTAGCTCCAGACGTGATCGGTACCGAGATCGCACGCATAGACGAATGCGCCGCTGGAGTCGGTGGTGATAAAGTGGGCGTAGGGCTTCGTCTGGCGCAGCGGATTGGGGCCGGAACCCTGGAATATGACCTTCGAGGTTTGTTCACCGAGAGTGCCATTGGAATTGATCCGAATGCATGCGATGTCGCCGCCGGAGTAATTGGCTGTCAGGACGTTTTTTCCCACGGCATCAACGCAAAGATGGCACGGACCGGCGCCACCGGAAGGAACGTGATTCAATGCCGTGAGCGCGCCATCCGCGCCCACCGCGAAAGCGGCGACCGAACCGCCATCGTCAGAGGTGATCGCGTAGAGGTGGGACCCGTCCGGGGCCAGGGCAAGGTAGCCGGGGTTATTCGCCTTGATGGCGAGGGTCACCGGGCCGAGTTGCCCGCTGTCTGAATCAATGACGCCGGTGTAGATACCGTCGCCCTTACCGGGACCGGTGTATGTCCCGATGTAAAATCGCTCGGGGGCGCAGTTGCCGACGCATGGAGCGAGGAAAAGAAGAAGTAGTAAGGATGCCAGTTTCATGGTTTGGGGGGGAACCAGGTCCAATCCGGCTCCAACTACAATTGCGGAAGGATTATGCCGAGCAGGTCTTTTATCGCTACGCGCTCCTGTTTCATGCTGTCGCGGTGACGGAGGGTGACGGTGTCCTTCAGTTCGTCGCCTTTTTCGCCGAGGGTCTCAAAGTCGACGGTAATGCCGAATGGAGTGCCGATCTCATCCTGCCGCCGGTACCGTCGACCGATCGCGCCCGATTCATCGTAGAAGATCATCATGTGCGGGCGAAGCAGCGCGGTGATCTCCTTTGCCTTGGCGACAAGGTGTTCGTTGTTCTTGAGGAGCGGGAAAATGCCGGCCTTTACCGGGGCGATGCGGGGATGAAAACGGAGGACGATGCGGGTCTCGGTCTTGCCTTTCTCATCGGTCACGGTTTCCTCGTCATAGGCCGAGCAGATCAATGCGAGGGCAGTCCTGTCCACGCCGGCGGAGGGCTCGACCACATGGGGAATGAACCGCTGCTTGGTCTCCTCGTCGAAGTAATCGAGCGGTTTCCCGCTGGCCTTGATGTGCTGGGTCAGGTCGTAATCGGTCCGGTAGGCGACACCCTCGAGTTCCTGGATGCCGAACGGGAATTCGAATTCGATATCGTAGGTGCCCTGCGAGTAAAACGCGCGCTCATCCGCCGGGATTTCATGGACGTGGAGCTTCTCACGCGGCAGGCCGATGTTCTCGTAGAACCGGAGCCGTTCCTTGAGCCAGTACTCGAGCAGCTCCCGTCCCTGTTCCGGGGCGCAAAAATATTCGAGTTCCATCTGCTCGAATTCGCGCGAGCGGAAGGTGAAGTTGCGGGGGTTGATCTCGTTGCGGAATGCCTTGCCGATCTGCGCGATGCCGAAGGGAAGCTTTTTGCGAGATACCTCAAGGACATTCTTGAACTGGACGAAGATGGCCTGCGCGGTCTCGGGCCGGAGATAGGTCTTGGAAGATTCATCCTGGGTCGCGCCGACGTAGGTCACGAACATGAGGTTGAAGGCGCGGGCCTCGGTCAGGTCGCGGCTGCCGCAGACGGAGCAATATGGGACGCCCTCTTTCTGCGGAAGCTGATCGGCCCGGAGCCGGGCCTTGCAGGTGCGGCAATCGACCATGGGATCGGTGAAAGTTTCCTCGTGGCCGCTGGCTTTCCAGACGGCACGATTCTGGAGGATGGCGCCATCCATGCCGACGATATCGTCGCGCTCGCGCACCATGACGCGCCACCAGTAGTCCTTGAGGTTGCGCTTGAGCTCGACCCCGAGCGGGCCGTAGTCCCAGCAACCGTTGAGACCGCCATAGATTTCGCTCGATTGAAAAACGAAACCGCGCCGCTTGCAGAGGCTGACGATTTTTTCCATCGGCACACGATCCGCGGATCGCTCGGGGTTGGCTTTGGGCTGCTGGTCGCTCATAGGGAGGGTCAAGTCACCACCGGGAAGGGCTGATGGCAATGCGAAAGCGCTCGGAGGAGAGTATGGCTGCGGACACACTGACTCGGGCGGTTTGGTTTTTAACCGCAGATTCGCACAGATTTACGCAGATTTTGGGGGATAGCGATTTGGGCGGATAATGCCGGCGGGGAGAGTTTTGACAGGATGGACGGGATTTACAGGATGGATTTGCGCCCAAGCCCATTGTTCTGGATCGTCCATAGTCAATCTACTTCGGGCGTTGCCAGAGGTCACCCTCTTACCGTGGGGCATCCTTGAAATCCCGCATGCGGAGGAAGAATTGTTCGCGGTCGTAGCGGACGATGGTGTCGAGGATGAAGCCGCACACGAGGGAGAGGGCTGCGAGGAGATCCAGGCCGGTGGCGAGGATGGCCAGTGGTACGTGGGTGACGTAGCGGATGCGCAGGTAATCCATGATGGGGAACGCGCCGGCGACGAGGGAAAAGAGGAAGAAGGCCAGGGCGATCTGGGAGAAAAAGAGCAATGGCTTGAAATCCTTGACCACGTTGATGATCACCCGTACGACACGAAACCCGTCGGTCACGGTATTGAGTTTTGAGAAGGAACCCTCCGGACGGCTGCGGAAGGAGATGTCCACGTCCCGCTGGACGAAGCCCTTGTCGATGGTCTGGATGGCCAGTTCCGTCTCGACCTCAAAGCCCTTGGCCAGCATGGGAATGTTGCGATAAAATGCGCGTGTGAAGAGCCTGTAACCGGAGAAAAGGTCGCCGCAGCGGGCGGAAAAGATGGTCTCAATGAGGCCGGCCAACGCGAGATTGGCCCACGTATGGGTGGTCTTGAAGGCGGCCTGCTCGCTGCTGGTGCGGCGGCCGACGACGGTATCCCCGCCGAGGCGGTCGATGGTGTCGATCAACTTGAGCGCCTCCTCGGCCGGGTAGGTATCGTCGCCATCCACCATGATGAGGTAATCGCTCTCCGTGAGGCTGAAGAGGCGCTGGACGGCATAGCCTTTTCCCTTGCGCGGCTCGCTCACGACCTCCGCCCCATGGGCGCGGGCGATATCCGGGGTGTTATCGGTGCTGGCGTTGTCGATGACCAGGATCCGAGCCTCCGGGAATACGGCGCGGAAATCGGTGATCACCTTCCCAACGGTCATCGACTCATTGTAACAGGGGATGCCGATGGTGAGGGACTTGGTCATAGTTGCGCGGCGGGGATTTCAGCCACCGGCGCTGCTGATGCCGGGCGGTGGGCGCGGCGGAGGTTAGCGAGAGAGGCGGCGGCGCTCCAGAGGAAATCGAGGAGAAGAAAGGCGTAGAGCATGCAAAAGGGCTCAAAAGCGAACCGGTACCGTGCGTTGACGACGCCTGTGAGCATGACGGCGAGCCAAACGCCGAGGAAGGCGGCGATCCACGGCAGATGGAATCGCCAAAGGCTGTCGCGGGGGATGAGCGATGCCAGCATGCCCGCTGCCGCCAGCAGCCAAAATGCGGGCCAGCCGGGGATATCGCGCGGACCGACGCGTTGGGATGCCAGTTGCCAGCCGAGGGTGGCGCGGCTCCACGCGACCTGTATAAGGCGGAACCAGTCGGGGGACAACGGGACGTAGTGCGCATGGATGAAAGCATCGATCTGAGCGTCGCCGTGCAAATCCTGGCCGGTAAGACCCTTTACCAGCGGAGCGAGGAATTCCCGGCGGCCCCAGGCCTCAGTCTGCAAGCCATAGATCCAGGCTGGGGTATAGCCGCCGCTGGTATCGTCGTAGTGGCCCGCGGCGTCGCGCCGGCAAGTCATCAGAAATTTATTGGCGGCGATGGGCAGCAAAAGCTGCGGCTTGTGGCGCATCGCCTCTACGGCCAGCCTCTGGGCGAGGGCATTGACGCTGGCGTCGTCGTTTCTTTTCTTGAGCGACTTGAGATAGGTGCGAACGGAATCATTGGCGGCCTTTTCAACGGGAGTCAGCCTTGAACGGAGGGCCGGGTCTTGGGCGAGAGCCTCGGTCCGGAGGGAGGCGACAAATGGCTCGATCCCCGGGGCGACTGTCGAGGTATCCGGGGTGAGGGGAAGAACCGTGGCGTAAAGCAACAATCCGGCCTGAGTGCTGCGGCTGCACATCCAGATTCCAGCCGAAGCGACCAAAATGACGGCAATGCGGCGGCTACAGAGTTTCCAATCGGCGCCCAGGTAAGCGAGGGCCACGACGCCGATGCCGAAGGCGACAAAGAGCTTCCCCTCCGGCCTTGAGCCGGCGGTGAAGAAGAGGGCGACGATCAGGCAGATGAACCGCCTGAGAGTGGGGCGGCGGACCAAAAGGGTGCCGGAGAGTGCGAGGGCCGTGATGCAGAAAAGATAATGGCACTCGGCGAGCATGGCGTGCTCATACCAGAGCAGGGCCGGGTTGAGGGTATAGGCGATGGTGACCGGGATGACGAACCAGCGCCAGAAGCGAAACCAGAAGCGGACGAGGCCGCCGGCGAAGAGAGTGGCTACAAGCCCAGCCAGGTGCTGGACGATGGGGATGATGATGAGGGCGGGGATGTGGAGCAGGAAGGGAATCGCGAAACAAATGGGGGCGAGGAAGGATTTCTTACCGTGGATGACGATGCCGTGGTTCTTGATGAACCGCTGGGCTGTAACGAGGAAATCGGGGGTGTCGGGCTGGAAATAGCCGTAAGGGAAGTGAAGATTAAGCGCCAGGCGGGCAACGGCGCCGAGGAGGAGAGCCGGAAGACACCAGCGGAGCAACTGCTGGAAAGCGGGAGAGAGGAGGACACCGGTGAAAACGGACCATTCCCGGCGGATAGCATTGACGGGCTGGTTCAGTACGGACATCGGGGCAGGAAAGCTGCCATCGAGATTGAGGGGGCGGCGAGCTTTTTTGGGCAGATGAAGAAAACCAGCGAGGCGCGCTGCCCTTAAGCAGACGCGCCTCGTTTTTGATCGGCCGCCAGAAAGCTAGCTGGCGCTATGTACAAAATCCGATGGTTTTTCCTTTTTCTGAAGGGCCCGGCGAAGCTTCATGAGGGCGATATTCTGGAGCTGGCGAATCCGTTCGCGGGTGACGCCAAACTTCCGGCCGACCTCCTCGAGGGTCTTGGGCTTGCCCCCATCCAGGCCGAACCGCGAGAAGATGATTTTCTTCTCCCGCTCGTCCAGGACGGAAATCAATTCCGCTACTTCGTCGCGCAAATTCTGGTCACGCAGATGCTCGAAGGGGGTCAGCGCCTCTTCGTCGCCGACGATCTCGCCAAACTCCGTGGTGTCGTCATCACTGATCGGCGCATCCAGAGAGGCGGGGCGGATGGAAACGGTCTTGAGTTGCGACACCTTTGACGAAGCCATGCCGACTTCCTCGGCCAGCTCGTCGTCGGTGGGCTCGCGGCCCAGTTCCTCGCTCATCTGGAGTGCAACCCGGCGCATCTTCGAGATTTTATCCACGAGATGTACGGGGAGACGGATCGTTTTGCTCTGGTTGGCGAGGGCGCGCTTGATGGATTGCTTGATCCACCACGCGGCGTAGGTGGAGAGCTTGCCGCCCTTTGCGGGGTCAAAACGCTCAACGGCCTTCATGAGGCCGATGTTGCCCTCGGAGATGAGGTCGAGCAGGGGCAGACCAAGATTGTTGTAGTCGTGGGCAATTTTCACCACCAGGCGAAGATTGGCCCGGATCATTTTGGCACGAGCTTCCTTGTCGCCCTTCTTGATGCGGGCGGCGAGCTCGATCTCCTCCGCGGGGGTCAGCAGTGCGATCTGCCCGATCTCCCGGAGGTAAATTTTGATGCCTGATTCAGTGTCGTCAGCGGCCATAGAGTTGCACGCGGGGCGTGCTCCTGTTAAATTTGTGTTTTGGTCTTCCTACTGTGATTCGTATGGCGGTGGCCGGTTGCTCGCCTCTGCGGGATGGACGACGGGAAAAAGGTTAATGCCATTAAGTTTTACGACTTTTTTGACAGAATCGGTTGCAATTTGTTCAAAGTATTTACGGTGTACCTACCTCATTGAGGATGAGCGGGTTTCGTGCCCGGAAGTAGCGTTGGGTTCGACGGAGGCGGTGCGAGGAAAATTCACACCAAATTTGACGCCTGTCGGGGCAGGAAAAGAGCGACCCTGAAAAAGGATAGCGAACTGGGCGAAAGAAGCGCTTCCCTTTTTGACCAGGGCTTCCTTTGCGCCTGAATGGAATTTCGCTCCCTTTATGTCCCGGCATTCTAGGGATTAAGAGGGGGAAAGCCAGCTTTTTATTCCAATATGGGAAGCGGTTTTCCCAAAAGGAGAAAATGGACCCGAGGTACGAAATGGGCGATGAAACCCGTTTTGCGACTGCCAGGCTAGAGCCGGCCAGAAGTCGGAGGCTTACCCTTGCCGATGAGGTCTGGGTTTACCTTTGAAAGTAATTCCTGCTGGAAACCCTGCAACTGGGCGACGATCTCCGGACAGCGGGTGAGCACAGCCTGGGTGAGTTTCTCGTAGTGGGCGGGATTTCGCTGGGCGAGCTCCGAGAGGGCCATCATCACGGCGATGGTGTTGTTCACCGAATGCTTGATCTCGCGAAAACGTTCGTGGAGGGCGAGGATCTCGCTGCTTGGTACGGAGGATTCTTCCATGTGGAGAGGGTGTAAAGCGCTATTCGTGCCAGTCTGCGGGGAACTTGAGCGGTCTCAGTGCTCGCATCGGGGCCGAAGTCCTGTTTAATTAGCAGGTTTCACCGAATCGAGACAAATGCCCGCAGATGTCATTAAAATTGTTGGGGCCCGCCAGCACAACCTGAAGAATCTCACGGTTGAGATCCCGCGGGAGAAGCTGGTGGTGATCACGGGGCTGAGCGGGTCGGGGAAGTCTTCGCTGGCATTCGATACCCTGTACGCGGAAGGGCAGCGCAAATATGTGGAGAGCCTCTCAGCCTACGCCCGGCAATTCCTAGACCAGATGCAGAAGCCGGAGGTGGATTTCATCGAGGGGCTTTCGCCGGCGATCGCGATCGAACAGCGGGGATCCGCGGCGAATCCCCGATCCACAATCGCCACGACGACGGAAATTTATGATTATCTGCGGCTGCTTTACTCCTCGGCGGGGCAGCCGCACGACCCGGCGACGGGGGCGCCGATCCATAAACTAACCGCGCAACAAATCGCGGACCAGATCGAGGCGTACCCAGAGGACTCGAAGATCATCCTGCTGGCGCCGTTCGTGCGGTCGCAGGCGGGGGAATTTCGCGATGTATTCGAGCGAATCAAGCGGGAAGGGTTTGTGCGGGCGCGGATCGACGGGCAGATCGTGGAAGTGGGAGCGGACCCGATCAAACTGGACAAGGCGCGGTCGCATTCCATCGAGATCGTGGTGGACCGGCTGGTCATCCGGGACGGGGTGCGGGCGCGACTGGCGGACTCGATCGACACGGCGCTGAAGTGGGGGGGATCGAGGCTGGTGGTGCTGAGGCAAACGCCGGGCCAGCCGGAGACGTGGCAGGAGCTGAAATACTCGACGGATTTCTGCAACCCGGAGACGGATTTCACGATGCCGCAACTGACGCCGAAACATTTCTCCTTCAACAGCCACCTAGGGGCCTGCCCGGCGTGTCATGGGCTGGGAACGGAGTCGTTTTTTGATTCCGACCTGATGATCAGCGACCCGCAGAAGTCGCTGAAGGAAGGGGCTGTGGCGCCGTGGCATCGCACTGGGAAGCGGATGCAGCATTTTTACATGGGGATCCTGCGGGCGCTCGCGGCGCGTTTCCATGCGCCGATGGATGTGCCGTACGTGGATCTGCCAGCGCCCTTCAAGGAAGCGCTTTGCAACGGCACGGGGGAGGAACCGCTGGAGATTGTGTGGGGTGAAGGAACGAAGGCCACGCGGGCGGAGCGGCCATTCGAGGGGCTTGTGGCGCAGATGCAGCGGCTCTTTGAGGAGACGGAGAGTGAGCTGACGCGCAACCGGCTACGGCAATACATGAGCCGGCGGGAATGTTCCGTCTGCCACGGTGCGCGGCTGCGGCCGGAAATCCTGGCGGTGACGGTGGGCGGACTGCTGTCGCGCGACGGGGCGCCGCCGGTGCCGGCGGACCTGAATATCCGGCAACTGTGCGGGCTGACGGTGGGGGATGCGCGGGCCTACCTCGAGAACCTGGTGCTGACGGCCCAACAAGGGATCATCGTGGCGGAGGTGACCCGGGAAATCCTGGCGCGGCTGGGTTTCCTGGAGGAGGTGGGACTGGGCTACCTGAACCTGGACCGCGAGAGCGGGACACTCTCCGGCGGGGAGGCGCAGCGGATTCGGCTGGCGACGCAGATCGGTTCGGGGCTTGCGGGGGTGCTGTATGTGCTGGATGAGCCGAGCATCGGGCTGCACCAGCGGGATAACGACCGGCTTATTACGACGCTGCGGCGGCTTCGGGACCTGGGGAATTCGGTCATCGTGGTCGAGCACGACGAGGATACGATCCGGGCAGCGGATTTCGTCCTGGACCTGGGGCCGGGAGCGGGGGTGCGGGGCGGGGAGATTATCGCGCAGGGCTCGGTTGCGGAAGTATTGGAGAACCCGGCTTCGCTAACGGCCCAGTATTTGACGCGGAAACTGCGAATTCCTGTGCCGAAGCGGCGCGTCACGCCATCGCAATGGCTGACGATCACGGGGGCGACGGAGAACAACCTGGCGAATGTGGATGCGGCGTTTCCGCTCGGGTGCTTTACCTGCGTGACGGGCGTCTCCGGGAGCGGGAAGTCCACGCTGGTTGACGATATCCTGCGGCGGGTGCTGTTCCGGCATTTTTACCGGGCGAAGGATCGGCCGGGGGCGTACAAGGCGATCCACGGGCTGGATTTCGTCGACAAGGCGATCGTGATCGACCAGAGCCCGATTGGCCGGACCCCCCGGTCAAACCCGGTGACGTACACGGGGGCGTTTGGGCCAATCCGCCAGCTCTTTGCCAATCTGCCGGCGTCCCGGGTGCGGGGGTATGAGTCGGGGCGGTTCTCGTTCAATGTGAAAGGGGGACGTTGCGAGCATTGCCAGGGGGAAGGGATGATCCGCATCGAGATGCATTTCCTGGCGGACGTGTTTGTGGAATGCGAGGTCTGCCACGGGCGGCGCTACAACCGGGAGACGCTCGAGATTACCTTCAAGGGGCGGAACATCGCGGACATCCTGGACATGACGGTGGATGAGGCGGAGCGATTCTTCCGCAATGTGCCGACGGTGTCCGACCGGCTACTGGCGCTGGATCACGTGGGGCTGGGCTATGTGCGGCTGGGCCAGAGCGGGTCCACGCTCTCCGGCGGCGAGGCGCAACGGGTGAAGCTGGCGGCGGAACTTGCCAAAAAAGCGACGGGGCGCACTGTGTACATCCTGGATGAACCCACGACCGGCCTCCATTTTGCGGATATCCACAAGTTGCTCGAAGTGCTGATGAAACTGCGCGACGCCGGCAATACGCTGATCATCATCGAGCATAATCTCGAGGTCATTAAGTGCGCGGATTGGGTCATTGACCTCGGGCCGGATGGCGGAAGGTATGGCGGCCATATTATTGCGGAGGGACCGCCGGAGAGATTGGCGGCCATGGAGGAGAGCCATACGGGGCGGTATTTGCGGCGGCATCTGGGGGCCTGGGAGACGAGGGAGGCGGTGGTGCGATGAGGATGAGAAGGGGTTTTGGCAGTGGGGCCAGGGGCGGGGGGATAGGACAGATAGGCGTTATGGGTCGTATAGGACCCATGTGCGCCATCGTCATGTGGGCAATGTCCGTGGCAGGGGGCGCGGCGCTGGGCGACGATGCGCCTTCGCCTTCGGATTCCACGCTCGCCTCGGCGGAGCAGGCGCTCTCGGATGATCTGCCGGAAGTGGCTATTGTGAAGCTTAACGCGTTTCTCGGTTCCGGAGCGAGGGTGGATGACCCGCTGCGAGAGCGGGCGGAACAGGATCTGACGCATGCGATGCTCGACTCTGGCGATGAGGAGGGTGTCCTGGCGCGGCTGGAGTTTCCGGCATCGACCACGGAACGGTTTTGGAAGGCCGAGGCGTTATCCGCGCTGGGGCGCTGGGATGAAGCGGCAGATCTCTATGTGGAGGTGACCGCGGAGGGAGGGGAATTCGCCGAGGCGGCTGCCATTGGACAGGCGGAGTCGTTTCACGCGTTGGGACGCGACGATAGCGCCCGGGCGGTGCTAACCCGGCTGGAGGCACGTTCGCGCTCGACGCTGGTGCAGCTCCGGCTGGCTGAGCTGGATATCGGAGATGGACAGATGGATGCCGCACGCCGGCTGCTGGAGCGGTTGAAACCCGCCAGCCTCCTCGAGAAACGCTGGCGCCAGTATATCGAGGGCCGGATTTACCTCGCGGAGGATCAGGATGCGCCGGCGCTGGAGGATTTCCAGGAGATCCTCAATAACCCCACGGGGCTCACCGCGGCGCTCCAGGCGGGCGCGACCATCGGGCTGACAGATGCCCGGATCGCGCTTAATGGACGGGAAGTTGCGGATCACGTGATCGAGGGATTCATCAACGACAACCCGAATAGCGCCTACCTGGACGAAATGTTCCGCCGGCTGGACGGAATCTACGCAGCGGAGGTGAATCCGTCGGATTCCGAGCTTCATCTGTGGGCGGGGCAGGCGGCTTTCCCGCGGCGCGCAGCGCTGGCCCGTTATTATGAGGCGTGCTCATTGCAACACCAGGGCCGGCAGGAAAAAGCGATTGGGGCATTCAATGATTTTGTCACCCGCTTCCCGGGGAATCCGTTCGCGTTTGAGGCGTGGATGCAGCTTGGCGAGCTTTACCTGGATACCGCCCGCGTGCCGGAAGCGGGCACCGCATTCGAGGCAGCCATGCGCTACAGCGCCAATGACCGGGATCGGGCGCGCGCGGAGATCGCGGCCGGAAACGCGGACTTTGCGCAACGGGAATTCCTCCACGCGGCGGAGAATTTCCAAAACGCAACCCAGCGGTCGGCAAGCTTCCCGGACCTTTGGCTGGAGGCGACCTACGACTCGGCGCTGGCGTGGGTGAATATCCCCAATTACGCGCGTTTTCTCGAGGATTACAAAGCGCTGAGCCAGCGCTTTCCCGAAACCGACGAGCGGCGCAACCTCCTGCTCGAGGAAGGCCTACTCCAGGCGCGCTCCAAGGATCCACGCGCGGCTGCGACGCTGCAATCCTTCATCCGGGACTTCCCGGACAACCGGCGGATAGCCGAGGCGCAGCTCGCGCTCGCAGAACTTGTGTATGCCGGCGGCGAGATGGACTCCGCCAGCCAACTTCTCCAGGCGGCTTACGTTTCTTCGCCTTCGGAGCAATCGCGGGAGCAGGCGGATTACCTTGCGATCTTCATCGCCGACGCCTCGCCCAATCGGCAGGACGACGAAGTCATCCGGCTCGGCAATCAGTTCCTGGACAATTGGCCGGTCTCCACGCTCCGCCCGCAGGTCCGGATGAAACTGGGCGAGCTCTACTTTCGGCGGGAGGACTTTGCCAATGCGCAGACCCAGTTTGAGACGCTGGCGCAGGAGAGCCCGAACGATTCGCTGGCTGACAAGGCACTAATCCTCGCGGGGCAATCCTCCGTGCGTGGGATGAGCAGCGACGGCGCCAAGCACGCCCTGGACCTCTTCGACCAAGTCGCCAATGGCACCGGCCCCCTCAGGCTCTACGCCCGCCAGGAGGAAGCGTTGCTCAAGGCCCACATGGGCGACAACAAGGCGGCCATCATCATCTACGATAACATTCTCGAGTCGAACCCGGACACGGAACTCCGCCTCGCGGCCCTGTGCGGGAAGGCCGATTGCCTGGTTGCCTCCGTGACGGATCCGGTCGCGCCAACCCCGATGCCCTCGCCTGCGGGATCGCCTTCATCATCTCCCGCGCCCGATCCCCTGGCGGCTGCGGTCGCGCTTTACAACCATGTCGCCAATGATCCGGATGCCTCGGTCCCGTCCCGGGACGAGGCGCTGTATAAAAAGGGCCGGTGCCTGAACAAGGAGGGGCTCGGCGACCAGGCGCTGACGGCCTTTTACGACGTGCTCAACAACCGCTCGACGGCGGCGCAGCAGCAACCGGATTTTTTCTGGTTCGAGAAGGCGGGATACGAGGCGGAAGCAATGCTGGAAGCAAAGGGCCAATGGCCCGGAGCGATCTCGATCCTGGAAAGAATCGCCCAAGCGGGCGGCCCGCGCAGCGCAGAAGCCCAGAAGCACGCCGACCAGTTGCGGCTGGAGCACTTTGTGTGGGATTAGGGGCTGTCACCCCGCGTCTATCAGGAGCCGGACAGCCCAACTCCGCGCGCTTTGCACTTTCGCTCGCGCCGAGTATTCAACATACGCGTCCATGATTTCACCCGCGCTCCTTATCGAGGGTTACCTCCACGGCGTCTTTCCCATGGGGATGGAAGACGGCGAGATCGGATGGTTCTCCCCGGACCCGCGCGCCATTATCCCGATCGATGAAACTTTCCACGTGCCGCATGGGCTCAAGCGGGTCCTCGCGCGCGGCGTGTTCCAACTGCGGATCGATCAGGCCTTTGAGCCGGTAATCCGCGCATGCGCCACCCGGGAGGAGACCTGGATCACCGAGGAAATCATCGAGAGTTATTGCGAACTGCATCATCGCGGCTTCGCCCATTCCGTCGAGGCCTGGCACGAGGACCGGCTGGCGGGAGGACTCTACGGGGTGGCCATCGGTGGGGCATTCTTTGGCGAATCGATGTTCCACCGGGAGACCGACGCGTCGAAAGTGGCACTCCATGGCCTGGTCCAACGACTGCGCGAGCGCGATTTTACCCTCCTCGACACGCAGTGGGTCACCGCGCACCTCAAACAATTTGGCGCGACGGAAATCCCCCGCGCTCAGTACCTGCGTCAACTCGGCGAGGCGGTTCGCCGCGATTGCGCGTTTATGTGATGTATCCGAAGGCGCTCCGGATTGCTTTGCAAGCACCGCGGCAGCCGCTTGAATCAAGACCTCCCATGAAAAGCGCTTCCCTGACCCTCCTGGCCTGCCTCGCGCTTGCGGCTTTTTCAATGCCCTCTACGCACGCGCAATCCGCAACACCAGCCCCGAAACTTTTGGCCAGCGCCATTCTGACCCCACCACCATCGCCAGCGGCCCGCATCCATGGTCCGTCCGTTTTCGGGGTGCGGCCCGGATCCCCGTTCCTGTACGGGATTCCTGCGACGGGCCAGCGTCCGGTGACCTATTCCGCGGAGAGGCTGCCGGACGGCCTGTCAATTGATCCATCCACGGGCGAGATCACCGGCTCGATAAAGGCGCCCGGCACCTATCTGGCAACGCTGAAAGTGCGCAACGAAATGGGAGCGGACGCAAAGGATTTCCGGATCGTCTGCGGCGATAATATCTCGCTGACACCGCCGATGGGGTGGAACAGTTGGAACTGCTGGGCCGGGGCGGTGGACCAGGAGAAAGTATTGGCTTCAGCCAAAGCGATGGTGGACAGCGGGCTCAGCCAGCATGGATGGACTTATGTGAATATCGACGACACCTGGCAGGGAGCGAGGACGGGGCAGGGCTATGCGCTACAGGCGAATGCAAAATTCCCGGATATGAAAAGCCTTGTCTCCCAGATTCACGCCATGGGGTTAAAGGCCGGCATTTATTCCACGCCATGGGAGACGTCCTACGCCCATTACCCGGGCGGGAGCAGCCAGACAATGGAAGGAGCGTTCCAGAAAATCGGCTCAAAGTTCGGCAGGTTTGGCTTCGCCGCCGCCGATGCCCGCCAGTGGGCTGATTGGGGATTCGATTACCTGAAATACGACTGGAATCCGATCGACGTGGAGCATGTCCGTGAGATGTCGCAGGCGCTGCGAGCCACAGGACGGGATATTCACTTCAGCCTCTCAAACGCCGCGGATATCTCCACAGCGCCAGACCTCGCCCAACTGGCAAATAGCTGGCGGACCACCGGGGATATCTATGACCAATGGCAGAACGGGGACCACAACTGGCATTTTGGGGTATCGGAAATCGCCTTCTCGCAGGATCGCTGGGCTGCCTATGCCGGACCCGGGCATTGGAATGACCCGGATATGCTGGTGGTCGGGCAGGTAGGATGGGGGGCGAAACTGCACCCGGCCAATCTCACGCCGGACCAGCAGTATGCGCATATCTCGATGTGGTGCCTGCTTTCGGCGCCACTGCTCATCGGGTGCGACCTCGAGCATCTCGATCCATTTACGCTGAACCTGCTATGCAATGACGAGGTCCTCGCGCTGGACCAGGACGCGCTGGGCAAACAGGCCACACGCGTGGCCTCCGACGGCCCCATTGATGTATATGTGAAGGATCTCGAGGATGGGTCAAAGGCGGTTGGCTTTTTCAATCGATCCGCGCAGAACTATTCGGGTCGATTCAACAAACTCCCCACGATTGGCTTGGGCGGCAGACAGCAAGTGCGCGATCTGTGGCGTCAAAAGGATTTGCCGGTGGACCAGAAAGGGTTCGTCAATATCATCGTGCCCGCTGATGGCGTGCTGCTGCTGAAGTTCCAGCAGGCGCCGTGATGGGCTCACCCCATGTCCCTCCGCATCCTCCGTCTCCTGCTCTGGGCACGTCTTGTCTCCATCCGGACGGATCTTTCCGACCTGCGGAAAAAATCGAGGCTCATGATAGCCGTCCTTGTGATCTTCTGTGTTGGCTACCTGTGGGCAGGTTATTACCTGTTCTACAGCGGTATCTCCTTCCTTCATCAATTCCCGCTTGTTGGCAGCCTGCTTCCGCAGCGGCTGTTGTACCTGATCTTCGCCTTCTTCTTCGCGATGCTCGTCTTTTCGAATGCCATCATCGGCTACGCCAGCCTCTTCAAGAACCGGGAGACGAACTTCCTGCTCTCGCTGCCGATCCCGGCTCGCGATGTCTACGTTTATAAGCTGCTTGAATCGCTCGTCTTTGCAAGCTGGGCACTGCTCTTTCTCAGCGCTCCCATGATGATCGCATGGGGACGCGCGAATGATTCCCACGGGCCCTTCTACGCCGAGGTCCTCGTCGCCTTTCTCCCCTTTGTCATCATCCCGGCCCAGATCGGGTCGTGGATCATTCTCCTCCTCGTCCGGTTGCTCTCGACGCGCTGGGCCAAGCGCATCCTCATTGCGGGTGCCGTCGGCGCCATCGTCTGGATCATCTTCGCGATCAAGCCGGTCACCGACGGCCAAGCCGCGCAGCCCGGCGAGATATTCGAGGGTCTCCTTCGCAATACCCGGATCAGTCTCAGCCCGATCCTGCCCAGCGCGTGGATGGCGCAGTCGGTCCTGGCCTGGAGTGATGGGCTCTTCCGCAAGGGAGCTTTCTTTTTCCTGGTTCTACTAAGCACGGCACTTATGGGACTTCTGGTAAGTTATGAAATTGCCGGCCGGTTTTTCTACTCCAGTTGGTCGGCCTCGCTCGGCTCCCGCGCCGAGCGCTTTCAACGTCGCTCATTGCGCGCCCAGCGCAAAACCGACCGCATCCCTCCACTCGACACCTTCTTTAAGGCGATGCCCTTCATCTCCCGCCCCTTGAAAGCCCTCACCCTCAAGGACGCGCGGCTTTTCTCGCGCGATCCCACGCAATGGACCCAATTCCTCATCTTCTTCGGCCTCCTCTGCATCTACGTCCTGAATCTGCGCAATGTCGCGATCGATTACCAAAGCGCCTTCTGGGAGACGCTCATATCCCATCTCAATCTCGCCGCCTGCATCCTCACGCTTTCCACGCTCACCACGCGATTCGTTTTCCCGCAGTTTTCGCTCGAGGGGCGGCGGCTCTGGATCATCGGGCTCTCTCCCATCGGAATGGGGAAAGTGCTATTGCAAAAGTTCACGTTCAGTTGCTTTGCGGCGATGACCGTGACGGTCAGCCTGATGACCGCGTCGAGCATGATGCTTCACCTCGGGTGGCCGCAAATCGGTTTCTTTGACGCGGCCATCGCCCTGCCGGCCGCGGCACTTTGCGCACTGGCAGTGGGCCTCGGCGCTCTTTTCCCGAACCTGAAGGAAGAGAATCCATCGAAGATCGTTTCCGGCTTTGGCGGAACACTCTGCCTGGTCATCAGCTTCTGCTACATCATCATCTATGTGACACTCATCGCCGTGCCCGCTCTTCGCCGTGTCACCCATAAGACGCTCTTCATTTCGGATTCCACCGCGCTGCTTCTCGCCCTCCTTGCGAGCCTCGCTCTCCTGGTGGTTCCGCTTTTTCTAGCCATGCGCCGAGTGAAAAATCTGGAGTTTTAGCACGGTCGGTTTCACACTCCGCCGCAAGCCAATCCCACCGAGCCCCGCAATACGCCCATGCCCGAACGAATCCGCGAAACCGATCCACTCCTGAACCTCGAGGAGGAGGAATCCGTAGAGCATCTGGACGATCAGGTGCAGAAAGCGCAGGAGCAACTCATCCAACTCAAGCGCCAGCAGGAACAGATCGAGAAACAAAAGCGCGAACTCGAGGAATTGAGCCGCCGCCAGGAGCAATTCCAGTTGGGCAAGACCGAGATGATCGAGGTCTTCACCCGCGCGCTGGTGGTGCTCGAGCGCCAGATTTACGACGCCCAGAAGCGGGTCGAGCAGCTCCGCTCCGTCAACGAGTCCTTCGTCCAGCACCTCGCGATTATCGAGTCGATCAACCCGAAGGCCTGGGAGAACAGCGACATCAACAAGGAACTCAACCGCGCCCTCAGCGCCATCGACGATGCCCGCACGGAGTACACCCGTTCCCGCGCCGTCATTAGCGCGGAGACCAACGAGGATGTACTCGACGCCACGTCCGGCTCCTCGGGCGGCGGCTTCTATGATGCCTCCCCGCGGGATTTCATGTACTGGCTCAAGAGCGGCTTTGCCTTCACCCTGCCGCTCCTGGTTCTTGGCATCGTTCTGCTCGTCATCCTTTCGATCCATCGCTAACCGACAGCCCATGGCCACACGCCGCCGACCCAGCAAATCCAGCGGCCCGCTGGATGACCGCCAGCGCAAGCTCGACGAGGAGGAAGCCAAACTTCAGCAACTCGCGGAGAAGCTCAACCGCGTCATCGAGGAGGCCCCGCGCATCAAGGCCGAACGCGCCCGCGCCCAGCGGGACGAACTCCTGATCGACCGCAGCACCCGCGCCCATCACCGCCTCAATTCCACCACCCTCTCCGATACCCGCTACGACCAATATCAGGGTCCCTCCACACGCCGCTCCCGCCGCCCCCTCAAGGCCGAGCGCCGCCAGACCCTCATCATGTTCTGCGGCCTCGTCCTCCTCCTCGCCATCCTCGTCATTTGGCTCCTGAGCGTCTTCCATTTGCAATGGCCGGGCTGAGGCGCCTTTAGTTTTCCGATTGGGATTTGGGCGGAGCCTGCGGCGCACCTCCCGGTATAAAAGCTTGTCCAACTGGGTTCTGGTTCTTCAAATCAGCAATCTCAGATCAGTAATCATCAATCTCCACCCATGCCCTCCCCTACCCTCGATGTCCGCTACACCGCCCAGCTTGCCCGCATCAATCTGAGCGAGGAGGAAATCGCCACCTTCCAGTCCCAGCTCGACCACATCATCCAGTACGTCGAGAAGCTCAAGCAGGTCGATGTCTCCGGCGTCGAGCCCACCGCCCACGCCATTCCCGTCTTCAACGTCTTCCGCCCGGATAACCCCCGCGACTGGTTCGACGCCACCACCGCCCTCTCAAACGCCCCGCGCCAGGCCAACGGTCTGTTCTCCGTCACCAAAGTCGTCGAATGACCATCCCTCCTCCGCGCCTCTGCGTTAAAAATCCCCTCCCCCTTTGCTTCCTTCCGTAAAAAATTAAGCCCATGGACCTCGCCTCCCTCACCGTCACGGAGCTTCGCGAGCAACTCCGTACCCGCGCCGCCTCCCCCCTCGAGGCCCTCGACGCCATCGAGCGCCGCATCGCCGCGGTCGATCCCCTCATCCACGGCTATCTCCATCGCGATCTCGACCAAGCTCGCGCCCTCGCCGCCTCCGCAGACGTCTCCCTCCTACTCGGCGGCGTCCCCATCGCCATCAAGGATGTCCTCAACGTCCGCGGCCAGCCCTGCACCTGCGCCTCAAAGATCCTCCGCGGCTACGTTGCCCCCTACGATGCCACCGCCATCGCCCGCCTCCGCGCAGCCGGCGCCATCCCCTTTGGCCGCACCAACATGGACGAATTCGCCATGGGCTCATCCACGGAGAACTCCAGCGTCTGCACTACCTCCAATCCCTGGGACCTGACCCGCATCCCCGGCGGCTCCAGCGGCGGGTCCGCGGCGGTCGTCGCTGCAGGCGAGGCTTATGCCGCGCTTGGCTCCGATACCGGCGGCTCCATCCGCCAGCCCGCCGCGCTCTGTGGCTGCGTCGGTCTCAAGCCTACCTACGGCCGCGTCTCCCGCTTCGGCCTGGTCGCCTTCGCTTCCTCCCTCGACCAGATCGGCCCCTTCTCAAAGACCGTCCGCGACTCCGCCCTCCTCCTCAACGCCATCTCCGGCCAGGATCCCCAGGACTCCACCAGCGTCGCCCAGCCCGTCCCCGATTTCACCGCCGCGCTCGGCTCAGATCTTAAAGGCATCCGCCTCGGCATGCCGAAGGAATACTTCATCGAAGGCATCGATCCCCAGGTCGATGCCGCAGTCCGCGCCGCCATCAAGCAATGCGAAAATCTCGGTGCCGAGATCGTCGAGGTCTCCCTCCCGCACACCGATTACGCAGTAGCCGTCTATTACATCCTAGCCACTGCCGAGGCCTCGGCGAACTTCGCCCGTTTCGACGGCGTCCGCTACGGCCATCGCGCAGCGAACCCAGCCAACCTGCTCGACCACTACGGACGCACCCGCGAGGAAGGCTTCGGCCCGGAGGTCAAGCGCCGCATCATCCTCGGCACCTACGTCCTCAGCAGCGGCTACTACGACGCCTACTACCTCCGCGCCCAGAAGGTCCGCACCCTCATCCGCCAGGACTTCACCCAGGCCTTCGAACGCGTGGACGCCATCATCTGCCCCACTAGTCCCGAGCCCGCGTTTAAGGCCGGCGACCGCACCGGCGACCCCTTGAAAATGTACCTCGCCGACATCTTCACCATCGCCACGAACCTCGCCGGCAACCCCGGCATCTCCATCCCCTGCGGCTTCGCCGCAATCGAAGGCGCGCAGCTTCCCATCGGCCTGCAACTCATCGGCAAACCCTTCGAGGAAGCCCAGCTCCTCTCCATCGCCCACGCCTACGAGCAGAGCACCCCCTGGCATCTCCGGCATCCACCGCTGAGCAGATAGCCGGAGCGGCCCTCGATCGACATGGAATTTGGAAGATCGGAATTCGCGTCATGAACTTCTTCCGTACCCACGTCCATACGATCTGCTCCTGCATCTACTGCATCTTTGGTCCCCTGCTTTTC
>Ga0302319_10008565_pt1 | contig 19874 bp, 13 predicted proteins | sample Bog_T0_2_FD_203319 | JGI IMG/M metagenome (GOLD analysis project Ga0302319, IMG submission 203319) | Peat permafrost microbial communities from Stordalen Mire near Abisko, Sweden - Bog_T0_2 | ecosystem: Environmental > Terrestrial > Soil > Wetlands > Peat | place: Sweden: Abisko, Stordalen Mire... | reverse complement strand
TCGGTCCTGCAAACTACGGCGCTTCAGAAGCATCCTTTGACGCAGCCAATCACACGAAATGGATCGCCGGCGGTGTGCTGTGGAAACTGAATTTCTCCACAAAGTCAGCAGAGCCGCAAAGCGTTCTCTTCCGCCAGACCAGGCCGAATCAACTCGAAACCCAGCTGATGGGTCAATACTGGAATTTCTATCACCAGGATGGCCGAACATTCCTCATTAGTTACGGAGACGGTCAATCCGTTTACGAATTGCTGAAAGACGGAAGCGCCAAACTATGGGCGATTTGCGGGACGTTGTCTTCCCTTGCCCAACTCCCCCGTTGGACATTGCCCAACGCCATTGTGAATCTGCCCGCCGTTCAGGCGCTCTTTCAAGAGAACGCACGGCGGTTCCACGTGGACAGCGCACTCACGCCCTCCGGCCCATTGAATGACAAAGTAAAGCTGGACGATAAGCTGCTATATAGCATCAGCATCCTCTGGGTAGACAAAAACGGCGACGGACTTGCCACGCCCGATGAGTTCGAGCTACTCCCCCCCGGAGACTCCTTTTTCACGCCCGGTTGGGGTACCGGCAGCCCGACCCTCAATATGAATATTCCTGCGCACATCAACGGTGCATATGTCCTCCTGCATCTCTACCCTCACGGTTTTCTTCCTTCCGGTGCTCCCAGCTACAGCCTGAAGAGCGCCGTCCAGTCTGCCGTGCCGCTGAATTTTGACCCAGCCGGAAGTGGCGATGGAGGCCAATCCATTCAGGATCGTTTTGGCCGCGAAATATTCAACGACTCTCCCATGCGTGCCGTATCACCCGCCGGCAAGTCCCTCTGGACATTTCCCAACCTCTGGGTCGGCGTCCACGGATCTCAACAGGCGCCGCTGCCCAGGCGCGGCGAGATGCAGGGCGTTCTCTACTTTCTGGGCACAGCTCCCCTCGACACCCATAGTGAAGTGATGGTGATGAACGGCAACCACGGCCGATTCTTCGCCATCACAACAGACGGAATGTACCTCGATGAATTCTTCAAAGACATCCGAGTGAGCCAAAGTACAGATGCATACCGGATCGGAAGTGAGCCCTTCGGCGGCTTCTTCGGCCGCGGCGAAGACGGCAAATACTACCTCCAGAGCGGGCACACGGACTACCGCATATTTGAGATCGACGGCCTGCAGGACCTCAGGCGCTCGGAAGGCTCGGTCACGATCAGTGACGAACAGGCCAGGGCGATCGTGAGCAACCTGAGTCGCCTCCAGGTTCAGCCGCAGGCGCGGAAAACTGCATTGATCCCAGCAATTCCGACTGAAGCCAAGGTAACCGCAGACCCGGAACAGTGGCCGGATAGCTGGACGTCTGTGCAGTGGGGTGACCCATCGCAGCCATTCCCTTTTGCGCAGGTCAAAATGCTGCGCTCTGATAGCACCCTGCATCTCGCCTGCCGTGTAAAGGATCCGTCACCGTGGAAAAATACCGGATCCGACTGGACGCTTCTCTTCAAGACCGGAGACAGCATCGACTTCCAGTTCTCGACCGATCCGTCGATGGACCCTGAGCGAGCCGGTCCGGCCCTAGGCGATAAGCGCCTCCTGATCGCGCCCTTTCATCAGCAACCCATCGCGGTCCTCTACTCCTACCGCGAAGCGATTGCCAAGTCGCCGATGCCGTTCTCCAGTCCCTGGCGAACGGAACATGTCGATCGTGTCGCCCAATTGCAAGATGCCCGCATCGCCGTCGATGTGCATCCGGACTCCTACGAAGTCATCGCATCCATCCCGTTGTCCGACCTCGGCCTGCCTGGTGCGTCTACCAGCGTTACCCTCCGCGGCGACTTCGGCGTCATCTACGGCGATGCCAGCGGAACCGTGGACCAACTCCGTTCTTATTGGTCAAACAACGCTACCGGACTGGTGAGCGACATTCCCGGAGAGGTGACCGTGGTGCCGAAGGCATGGGGCATTCTCGATTTTGAGGCGATCAGACGATGAAGACCCGCTTCGTCCTTCTGCTTCCATATTTTGCGCATTTGTTCACCTCCGCAGCAACGCTTCAGGCTCAGAGTCTGCGTTTTGCGGGCGTGCTCGGTAACTCCGGGGAGCAGGGCCAGACGTTGGTTCGTTTCGCGCCGGTTCCTGCGCACGGTCTGGGGCCGGTTTTCGATCGCTACGGATCCATTTGGGACCGGGCCGGAAGCGGGCTGCTCAATCGTTATGCTCTTGACGGCCGCCTGCTTGGCTCCTATCCGCTACCAGAGGGCGACTTCGCCGGCGATCGGCAAACATTGACACCGGCCGGCATCCTGCTCTTGATCGACAGCAAACTCTATAAACTGTCGATCGACTCGGCCGCCGGCACCAATCCGTCCTCGCTTGGTATTACTGCCTCCAAAATGTCCTTTGCGGCAAGCAACGGCAACGTCGCTCTCCTTGAAAATAACGACATCGGTATTTTCGATGTGAAAACCTTGACCTCGAAAATTGCGGTTCACGACGTCAATGCAAAGGATGTGGGGGACCTGTCTCTTCTCGATGACAATTCCATTCTCATTGAGCGCGGCCAGACTGTCAGGCTGTTTCGCGATGGCCATGAGGTCACTGACGGTTGGCCGAAGACAGTGCTGGCCAGTCACCTCCAGCAGATCGGTCCGTTCTGGTACGGAGAAGGCTTTCACGGCACGGTGTACCGTTTCGACAACGATCTTGAACCATCTCCAGGAGTGGTTCTGGGCGGAGCTTCTGGCTATTTCATCGGCCATGTTGAAGGAGATGAAGAGCTCTCTATAGGAAACGGTGTAACTGTACTCGGACCTGACATCGCCGCAGTTTCAGGAAGATTCGGTATCGTCGATCTCCTCCACTGGGACGGCGCATCCGATCGATACAGCGTTGCGCGCCGCTTAGGCTCTTTGCCGCGGTGTAAGGGCTTGGCGATCAACGATGCGGGAAGCATCTGGTTTAACTCCGGACGGTGGAGTTGGGACGATCTGCCCACATCCCCAATTCGAGACTCAATCGCCAGCGGAGGCAATGTCGGCCAGATCGTTACTCTCAGCGATGGCACTTTCCTGGCAGCCGTGCAGCGCGATACAGCCTTCCTTATCATGCATGGGGACTTCACCTGGAGATCACAATCGATCAATGCCATATCTCTGCCGAGCGGAATGCTCAATGCCGCCGTTGTCTACACGCGAAACGACGGAAAGAAAATCCTCCTTCTCATGGACCCCGGCGGGCACGCCCTTGCTTTTCCGCTCGATGCGAATAACTTGCCCGTAAACCAACCCGCGCATGTCGAATTCGAGTTTGCGTCACCGGTCCGTCAACTGACCACGCTGGCCATGAAGAGTGATTCCGTGATGCTGGCAGCCGCGGATGGCAACATCCTTGAACTGGAGTTGCATGGCGATGTGTGGCATGAATCAGTCCGATGGAACCGCTGGGGGACGGCGGATTCGGAGCGTCTCGGCTCACAGGTCTATATCACGGTAAACGAAGGTCGCCTTTGGGTCTCGGATACGGAACGGAACCGCGTGCTTTGCTTCGATGCGGATTCAAGAAAGCTCATTGCCAGCTTTGGCCAGCCCGATCATCCGGGCAACGACCTGTCGCACTTGAGCCAACCGGCTGCAATCGCCGCTCGCCACAACCGCGCCGTCCTGTTTGACAGCGGCAACCAGCGCCTCGTCAAGCTGCTTCTCGACGAATCAGATTAAGACAATAGTTTTCATTTAGAACGCTTGCCCGCAGGATGCGGCCGGTCCTCCCATCAATGTGAGCACCAAGTCCCGACCCGTGTAAACCAGAACCAAGGGCCGCTCTATGGCAGTGTCGCAGATTCACGCTTGGCGCCCCAAACAACGGCATGTCCGCCTCTCCGTCTCTCACGTCGCTCGCTCACAGCCGGCCGTAACAACCTTGATCGACTTCGAATTCTGCTCTTGCCGCTCCACGGGGGTGGCCAAGTTGCCTCAATTCTCACGAAAAATCAACGCACGCCGGCGAGAATATCGCTTTCCAGTGCGGATCAACTTGTTGGCCCGCACGCCTCGTCGCGTTCCCCGAGATTCCGTTGCAAACCATCCCCGCCTGCAAAGACCATCCAGGAAGACTAAAGTGGATTGGGTGAGTTTGTTCAGCTTTGGATCACTTGAGCCTTCAGCGGTCATCGAGCTCAAGTATTGGTCCTCCGCTCTGTTCGTCAGTTGCAAGAAACAAGTCAGGTAGGGTAAAGAATTGCGCGAATCCATTGATTGGCCACAAAAACCACAGCCGCCGCGGCCACGCCGCCGGACACTCCTCTTTCTTCTTGCCATCCTTGCCGTAATCTTCTTCGGAAGCCGTACCGCTGTGTCCTATTGGGTTGACCTACTCTGGTTCCGGTCGCTCGGCTACGGAGAAATCTTCTGGAAGACGCGCGGCCTCGAGTGGGGAGTCTTCATCGCTTTTGCCGTCGTCACATTTCTCGTCCTTTTCGGTACCTTTTCCGTTCTGAAACACGCGCATTCCGCCGACCTGCCCAACGAACACACCATCTTCATCGCGGGAAATGCGGTCAACCTGCCCGTCGGCCCGGCTCTCCGGCTCATTGCAATTGGCATTTCAACCGTGATCGCCCTCGCAACCGCAGCCGCCATGGAAGCACAATGGTCCACGCTGGCGCTCTTCTGGTACGCCCCGCACTCCACCGGCAGTGTTGTCGACCCCATCTTCGGCATGCCGCTCAATTTCTATCTCTTCACCCTCCCCGCCTGGCAACTCTTTGCCGGCTGGCTACTGACGCTCGCCGTCATCACCTGCATTCTCGCGGCGCTCTTCATCCTCATCTCCGGCAGTTCCCGCGCGCTCGGTGGACGTTTCAGCACCAGCACTCCCTTGCCCTGGCGCGGACTCTCCGCCACCGTCGGCTTCCTTCTGCTCGTCCTTGCCTTGCGTGTCTATCTCGGTCGCTTCGAGCTGCTGTTCGATCACCACACGATCTTCGACGGGGTTACGTACACCGACGCCCACGTCAGCCTTACAGGAATGCTCTTCATCTGCGTGGCCCTCGTGCTCGGCGCGTCGATCTCCCTTGCGGGCGCCTTCAGGCCTCGCGGCGCCTGGCTTATCGCCGCCATCGTGCCGGCCGTGGTCTGTTATATCGCCGTCGGCGTCATCGGCTGGTACGTCAGCAGCTTTATCGTCAAACCGAACGAGCTTGTCCGCGAACAACCCTACATCGCGAACAACATCCAGCTCACGCGCCAGGCCTATGGCCTCGACCGTTTCTCGCAACGTGAATTTCCCGCGGAAACAACCGTCGGCGCAACCGATCCAGCCGCAAACCAGCCCACTCTCCAGAACATCCGCCTCTGGGACGTGCAGGCACTCAAGGACACGCTGCGTCAGATCCAGGAGATCCGCACCTACTACGACTTTCCCAGCATTGACATTGACCGCTACGAAATCGACGGCTCCATGCGCGAAGTAATGCTCGCCGCGCGCGAACTCAACGTCGACAAGCTCCCCGAGAGCAGTCGTAACTGGATCAACGAAAAACTCATCTACACCCACGGCTACGGCATTACCATGAACCCGGTCAACGGATTCACGACGGAGGGCCTGCCCACGCTGATGCTCAGCAATATGCCCGTTCAGAGCACTGTGAAGAGCGTCAACGTCACTCGCCCTGAGATCTATTTCGGCGAAATGACCGACACCGATGTCTATGTGAAGACCCGCCAGCAGGAGTTCAACTATCCCGAGGGTCAGACCAACAACCTCACCTCGTACCAGGGCTCCGGCGGCATTGTCGTTGGCGGCTTCCTGCGCCGCATCCTGCTCGCATTCGACCGCGGCGACATCGCAAAGCTCCCCTTCAGTGACGACGTCAACGCGCAGAGCCGCCTGCTGATGCACCGTAACGTGCGCGATCGCGTAGCCGCCTTGGCGCCGTTCCTCACCTTCGATCAGGACCCATATATGGTTGTCGGCGAAGATGGCCGGCTCTCATGGGTCATGGATGCCTTTACCACCTCCGACAGCTATCCCTACTCGAGTCATTACCGCCTTGACACCGGCACCATCAACTACATGCGCAACAGCGTCAAAGTAGTCGTCGATGCCTACGATGGAACCACAACTTTCTACGTCTTCGACAGCGAAGACCCAATCCTCGCCGCATATCGCGGCATCTTTCCGGCTCTCTTCAAAGACGCCTCGGCCATGCCCGCCGACCTTCGCAAGCACGTCCGTTATCCAGAAATGCTCCTCAGCTTGCAAGCGGAAGTCTACGGCCTTTACCACATGACAAATCCTGAAGTCTTCTACAACCGCGAGGACCTCTGGACAGTCGCTACCGAAACCACAGGACAGAGCGGGTCGCAATCCACTGAACCGATGCAGCCCAACTTCGTGCTCATGAAGCTGCCCGAAGAAACCGGTCTCGAGTTCGTCGAGATCCTGCCCTTCACACCATCCAACCGCAACAATCTCATCGGATGGATTGCCGGTCGCAGCGACGGCGCGCACTACGGCACATCGGTCGTCTACGACTTTCCAAAAACCAGGCTGGTCGACGGCCCACAGCAGATTGAGGCTCGCATCGATCAGAACGCCCAGCTTTCCGGCCAACTCACACTTTGGAATCAGCAAGGGTCCCACGTGCGCCGCGGCAGCTTGATCGTCATTCCATGCGGACGCGCGTTGCTCTACGCCGAGCCCATCTATCTGCAAGCCGATCGCAGCCCCATGCCGGAGCTTCGTCTCGTCGTCCTTGCGCTCCAGGACCGCCTCGCCTATGCGCCAACCTTTGAGGCAGCGCTGGCTTCCCTCTTCGGTTCCGAATCCTCGTCCCTCAGCGCTGCGGAAACCGCATCGCGCCCCGCGCCGGAAGCTTCCGGAGCACCGGGAGCTCCTCAACCCGCGCAGGACCTCAACACCCTCATCGCCCAAGCGGGCAAAGACTTTTCCGACTACCAGCGCCTCACCTCGGAAGGCAAGCTGGCCGAAGCCGGTCAGAAGCTCGACGACCTGAAACGCGTCCTGGATAAACTGAACGCGCGCCCAAAATAGCCTGGCGGGTTCCTCGCGCGTCGAGCCCGGCTTTACCCGCGCAGTTTGGTCAGCAAATCCTGCGGATGGACCGGCTTGGCCAGAATCTCGAACTCGTAGCCCTTGGCCCGCGCCTTTTCCAGCAGGTCAGCTGTCGCCGCCTGGCCAGAGAAAAGCAGAATCTTGATCCCGGGCCGCAACGCACGAATCCGGATCGCCGTATCGATGCCGTTCAAATCGGCCATGATCACGTCGGAAATGAGCATGTCCGGCTCAAATACAGGAGCTAATTCGAGCGCCTTTTCGCCGGAATAAACGGCGCGCGCCTCAAAACCGCTCTGATTCAAGATCATAGCCAGCGTGTCGGCGATCACCTGCTCGTCGTCGGCAACCAGTACCTTGGGTTTAGTACTCTTTTCGGGCATACTCTCCTTGACGTATCTACAGGGCGGCACGCTTGCACCTTGCTGGGCGGTTTGGACATGTCCCGCCTGGTTGCGAACGACCTGGGCTTACTTCCCTGGCAAAACCTATTTCTACAATGATACGCTCGGTTTAGACTATTTTTGCTTGAACCCGCTAACTCCGGTGCAGACATTATGCACTTGCAAACTTTCCCCTCTCCCTTGCCATTCCAAAATCCGGTATAGTCGACCCCGATTCATCTGGGAGCAACGGGACAAACATACACTTGCAACATCAACTGGCCGCATCTTTCACTCGCGGATTCCAAGCGGAGAACCACGTATGCAGGAAACCGGTATCCCCAACCAGGCCCTCACACCGCCTCCGGCCCCGGTCGCGCTCCCTGGCGCCATCATTCGTGCTGAAAAGGTCGAAAAGTATTACGCGCAGCCCAGCGAAAACCGCATTCAGGTCATCTCCGCCACTGACCTCTCTATCGTTCCAGGGGAGATCCTTGCCCTGCTCGGCCCCTCTGGATCCGGCAAGTCCACCATGCTGCGCATGCTCACCGGCCTCTCCACGCCTTCGGCCGGCCAGGTTTACTGGCACGAGAAGCCCATCTCCGGCGCGGAAATCAACGTCTCCATCGTCTTCCAGAGTTTTGCGCTCTTCCCCTGGCTTACCGTGCTTGAAAACGTTGAAGCTCCTTTGCAGGCCCGCGGTGTCAGCCCCGAAGAACGTCGCGAACGCAGCATGAAGATGTTGGACACCGTCGGCCTGGACGGCTTTGAGGGTGCCTATCCCAAAGAGCTCTCTGGCGGAATGAAGCAGCGCGTTGGTTTCGCCCGCGCCCTCGTTGTAGAACCGGAAGTCCTCTTCATGGACGAGCCCTTCAGCGCCCTCGACGTGCTCACCGCGGAAAACCTTCGCTCCGAACTCCTCGAGCTGTGGGCCAACAAGACCATGCCCACAAAGGCCGTCTTTATCGTCACCCACAACATTGAAGAAGCCGTCCTGCTCGCCGACCGCATCATCGTCCTGGGCCGCAATCCCGGCCACATCCGCACGGATTTCCGCGTACAGCTAGCCCAGCCCCGCGACCGCAAATCCGAGCCCTTCACCAACCTGGTCGACTACATTTACAAGGTCCTTACCAAGCCTGACGTAGCTCCCACTGAAGCCCCCGATCAGCAAACCGGAAAACGCGTTCGCGATCAACGCCAGATGCACTATCAAATGTTGCCCCACGCTCGCCCCGGCGGCATGGCCGGCCTGCTCGAACTTCTCCTCGACAAGGGCGGGCGCGACGATATCTACCGCCTCGCCGATGACCTCGCCTTCGAGATCGACGACCTGCTCCCGATTGTCGACGCCGCCCAGTTGCTCGGCTTCCTCAAAGTCGAAGAGGGCGACGCGGCCATCACTCCCAGCGGTACCGAGTTTGCCAACTCCGAAATCCTTCGCCAGAAAGAACTCTTCCGCGACGCAGCGATCGAGCACATCCTGCTGCTCCGACAGATCCGCCGCGCCATCGAATCCAAGAGCGATCACACCGTCCCCGAAGACTTCTTCCTCGACATGCTCGACGAGCAATTCAGTGAGGAGGAATGCCTCCGCCAGATGGAGACTGCCGTCGCCTGGGGACGCTACGCCGAGCTGTTCGACTATGACGCTGGGCGCCGCCGTTTCGTCCTGCCCGACGCCGCTGAAGAGGAGATTGCCCAGGAGACTGCCGATAGCGAGGACAGCGAGTGAAGCTCCAGCATCCCCTCGCGCGAACCCTGGTCGTAGCTCGCACCTGGCCCTTTGTCATCGACGTCGGCGTGGCCGCGTGCGCCCTCGCCATCTTTTTTTCCGTCATCAGCACCGGAGCTTACTGGCTGGGTAAACCCATTCCGGTGGTACCCATCTCGCATTCCATCAGCGCCCTTCCCTCTTATGCCCTCTACTCCCTTACGCGTATGGCCATCGCCTACCTTCTGAGCCTGGTCTTCGCCATCACCTATGGCTACACCGCCGCCTATAATCCCCGGCTGGAAGCTTGGATGATCGCCGTCCTCGACATCATGCAATCCATCCCCGTGCTCAGCTTTTTGCCTCCAGTCGTCCTGGCGATGGTCGCGCTTATCCCCGGCCATCAACTGGGCATTGAATTAGGCGTTATCCTTCTCATCTTCACGGGCCAGGTCTGGAACCTGGCTTTCAGTTTCTACTCCTCGCTCAAAAGCATTCCGCGGGAGATGCTGGAGGCCTCGCGCATTTATCGCTATTCTGCATGGCAGCGTTTTTGGCAGCTTGAAATGCCCAACGCCGCCATCGGCCTGGTCTGGAACTCTATCGTCTCCGTCGCCAACGGATGGTTTGCTCTCATGGCCTGCGAGATGTTCACTATGGGCGACCGCGATTTCCAGTTGCCGGGTCTCGGTAGCTACTTGCAGACGGCCGCCAATTCCAGTGACATGCATACCCTCGTCGCCGGGCTAGGGGTCGTCGTACTCATCGTCGTCGCCACCGATCAGCTTGCCTGGCGGCCGCTCATCGCGTGGAGCGACAAATTCAAGTTCGAGCAGGTCGAATCCTCGGACCGCGTGGCCTCGCCCATCCTCGAATTGCTTCGCCGCTCCAGCCTGCTTACGTCCTTGCCCGGCCGCGTCTGGACCAGGATCGAAGAACCCATCTACCGCCGCATGGCGCGCACCAGGGACTGCCAAATCGTTCATCCCATCGACGAAGAGCGCGTCCGCGGAAAAGGCTCTGCCGGGTTATGGACATTAGCCCTCGTCGCCATTGTCGTTGTCGCCTGGGGTGCCGCGCAGGCCATCCTCATGCTCCGCACCGTCACCTGGCCAGACCTCCGTCTTCTGCTGGAGGGCGCCGGAGCCACATTTCTCCGCGTGAACCTCGCCCTTCTCATCTCCGCTGCGTGGACCATCCCTGTCGGCGTCGCCATTGGCTTCAGCCCAAGGATCGCCCGGTTCGTGCAGCCCGTGGCGCAGGTTCTTGCCTCCATTCCCGCAACGGCCTTCTTTCCCATCCTGCTCATCGGTCTGGTCAAAATCGGCGGCGGCCTCGGCATTGGCTCCATCGCCCTCATGCTTCTTGGGACCCAGTGGTACATCCTCTTCAATGTCATCGCCGGAGCCATGTCCATCCCCTCTGACCTGCGCGAAGTCTCCTCGCTCTACCACTTCACCCGCTGGCAGCGGTGGACCCGGCTCATCCTCCCCGGCATCTTCCCTTATCTCATCACAGGGATGGTCACGGCCTCAGGCGGTGCGTGGAACGCCTCTGTTTTTGCTGAATACTCGCGAGTCCACAACCAGACCCTCCAAACCATCGGCCTCGGCGCTCAGATCGATGCCGCCACTGACAGCGGCCGTTTTCCCATCCTGTTGCTCGCGACTATCTTCATCTCCCTCATGGTCGTCACCATGAACCGCCTCGTCTGGCGACGCCTTTACCGCCTTGCTGAAACCCGGTATAAACTTGAAGGCTAATCGGAAAGCAGCGGAGTTAGCGCGGCTAAAGGGATCAGCGGAGTTAGCGCAACCCGCGAAAACTTCGCCGCTAACGCCGCCAACACGCGCTGCGCGGCCAACTCCGCTAACCCATTTTCTCCGGGAGAGAGTCATGATTCGAGTTGGTCTCATCGGCTTCGGCTTGGGGGGGCGGGTGTTTCACGCCCCGCTGGTCTCCTCCGTCGACGGCCTCGATCTCGCGGCAGTGGTCGAACGGAACTCGAACAACGCCGCCCAGCGCTACCCTGCCATCACAACCTACCGCTCTCTTGAAGCCATACTGGCCGACCCTTCCCTCAATCTCTTCGTCGTAACCACTCCCAGCGGAACACATTTCCAAATCGCCCGCCAGATTCTCCAGGCCGGCAAGAACGTCGTAGTCGATAAGCCGATGGCCTCAACTTCGGCCGAAATTGCCCAGCTGATGGAACTGACCGCCGCCCATAACGCCCTCCTCATCCCGTTCCATAACCGTCGCTGGGACAGCGATTTTCGGACAGTTCAAAAACTGTTGCATGAGGACTCCCTTGGCCGCCTGGTATCGTTCGAATCCCGCTTTGACCGGTGGCGGCCCGGTTTGCCCACACGACTCTGGAAGGAAGATCCGGCCCTGGGCGGCGGCCTTTTGCTGGACCTCGGAACCCATCTGGCCGACCAGGCACTTTTGCTCTTCGGCAAGCCCGAATCGGTATGGGCGGAGGTAGGCCGCGAGCGCGATGGCGAGGGTGCCAATGACTCCTTCATTCTGCGCCTGCGCTATCCGGGCCTTTCGGTCACCCTGGCTTCCAACTGTCTTTCTTCACCGGCCGGGCCTCGCTTCCACATCCGCGGCACCAGGGGAAATTATTGGAAGTTGGGGCTCGATCCACAGGAAGCCGCACTCAACCACCTCACCCGCATCGCTGGTCCAGTCTGGGGAATGGAGCCGGCTGATAATTGGGGTACATTCCACGTCGACGTTGAAGGCGGCATGGTTACTCGCCCCGTTGCGCCCATCCACGGCGACTACCGTCTCTACTACGCAGGTGTCCGTGACGCGCTCCTTGGCAAGGCCTCTCCTCCAGTTGCAGCACTGGATGCATGGCGCGTGGCCCGTCTCCTGGAGTGGGCGGCCCAAAGTTCCGCACAACGGCGCGAAATCCCTTGCGACTGGAACGAAGAACCGAAAACTGCGATCCGCTAGTTTTGCTTGCACTCAAAGAGCTTTCTGCGGCAGAATCGACAAGCGCGAGCCAATTCCTGCAAGTCATTTTCAGGAGCAGCCATGACCCAACAACCGCCGCAGAGTTACACCTTCTACTTTGCCGCCACTCCCGAAAAGGTATGGGAGGGCTTTGTGTCTCCGGAGTCCAACCGCGTCATCTTCGCGGGCGCTGAATTTGAAGCAGATCTCAAGCCCGGCGGCTCGATGGCATGGGTCGGACCGGGGCCCGATGGCAAGCCGATGACGTATGTTCAGGGCAAGGTTCTTGCTTGCGATCCTCCGAAACTGCTCCAGTACACGTTTGCAATGGGTCAGAATGCCAAGGCATCGCGTGTGACCGTGGAGCTTATTCCGGAGTCCGAAGCCACGAAGGTGACGGTGATCCATGACGAGTGGGCCGAGGATGACTCCAGCTATGCTGCCACCGCTGATGGATGGCCGCGCATTCTGTCACGGCTGAAAACGCTGATCGAGACCGGGAAAACCTTCAAGCCGCACTGATCCGAAAATGGAGCGCATCAACCAATGGTCTCCGGCTCCTTTTCCACCAGTGGCACCCAGAATCGGAAGCTCGTTCCCTGTCCCGGCGAACTGATGGCCTCAATGCCGCCCCCGTGGACGGTCAGAATCGCGCGTGTGATGGCCAGCCCCATTCCCGATCCTTTCCGGGTTGCAGCACTCTTCCTTCCCCTGTAAAACTTCTCAAAAACCAGCGGCAAATCCAGCGCATCGATGCCCGGTCCGTTGTCTTCCACGCGGAACTCCAGCCGACCCCCTGCACGCCGGCTGCTCAGGCTTACGCGGCTACCCGCCTGCGTATAGATGGCTGCATTCTCCAAAAGATGCCTCAAAACACGCCCCAGCAGGTGCGGATCGAACCACGCCGGTTCGTCCGGCTCTTCCACCGCGATGGTGACCCGATGCGTGGCCAATGCGGCACGCGACTCCTCCACCGCCTGCTCCAGCAGGGCCCGCGGATGCTGCGGGACGGAGTGGACATGAACCACCTGCGCATCGATCTCCGCCATTTCTACGGCCTCACCGATCAGCAAATCCAACCGTTCAGCCTCTTCCTCCACAATCGTCACCAGGTCCAGGCGTCCCGCCTCATCCAAGCCATCCGCCTGCAGCAGAGTTGTGGCCGCGGCACGGATCGAGGTCAGCGGCGTTCGCAGTTCGTGGGTCAAGGAGTCAATCAGCGCGGTCCGCAGCCGTTCTCCTTCGCGCGCAGCCTCCATGCGCGTTGAAGCTTCAACCGCAATGGCTCGAGCCAGCACAATGGCAACCTGGGCGCTGACTGCTGTAGCCACCTCGCGGGAGAGTGCAGCCGGCCGCCACGCCAGCGCTCCAACCGGCCGCAACCCAAGCATGAGCGCCGTCGTGTAGTACTCGGAATGCGTTGCAATCGTCGGATTGAGTCCCTGGGTCATGGACCTCATGCTGGCCTGCACGCTCATGGGCACGTCTGCGATCGACGCATAGAACTGATCCTGGTCCCATACGTACAGAACCGCGCCGTCAAGCGCAAAAATACGATGGATCAGGCGCGGCAGGTCCCGAATCAGCCCATCCGAGTCCTCGTGCAGCATCATCTCCTGGCTTAGCTCGTAGAGCCGTTCCACGTCCTCCCGGCGTTGTTCGGCCTGTCGCGTCTGCCTGCGGGCCAGCTCAGCCACGCGCCCCACTACCAGGCAACACGCCACAAATGAGACCATCGCCACCCACTCCTGGCCGCCGGCCAGCCGCAGCGTACGATAAGGCTGAAGGAAAAAGTAGTCGAACGAGAGCGCGCAAAGCACCGCTACGTACAGGGCGAGCCAAATGCCGGCCTGGGTTGCCGACCACACCACCAGCACCAGAAACACCATTCCTGCCGCGGTTGAGTTGGCGCCTAGCCACACCAGCACCGCCGTGATAAACATCGCAAGCACTGTTGCCAAAAACCACCGCAGAGCCTTTTCCGAGTACGTGCGCGCGTCCATGGTATTCCTCATCGGGATCATAATCCGTATGGCTTATGATGTAAGGTTCCCATGAAAGAAGAACCCGCATGCCCGGCAGAATCCTGGTAATCGACGATGAACCGCAAATCACCCGTGTGCTGCGTGCCGCGCTCTCCGCGCAAGGCTATGACGTGCGCACCGCCAACGATCCCGAAGAAGCTCTTCAGGTATTCCGGGAGTGGCCGCCCGACCTGGTGATCACTGACCTGATGATGCCCGGCATATCGGGCGTCGAGGTCACCCGCGCCATCCGCAGTCACTCTGCCACGCCCGTCCTCGTTCTCTCCGTCCGCGACCATGAGCGTTCCAAAGTTGAGGCGTTCGACGCCGGCGCGGACGATTACGTCACCAAGCCTTTTGGCATTCAGGAGCTGCTGGCCCGCGTACGTGCCCATTTGCGCCGTGCCCCGGAACGCAGCACGGCCGCCCTCGAGGCGGGCGACTTTGTATTGGATTCAAGCGCCCATACCATCACGGTTCTAGGCAGGGCCATTCATCTCACGCCTAAGGAATTCGATCTGCTCGTCCACCTGGCGCGCCACGCGGGGAAGGTGATGACTCATCGCGCCCTCCTCACCTCCGTATGGGGAGCGCAGTCTGCCCATCAGCCGGAATACCTGCGCGTCTTTGTCGGGCAGTTGCGCAAGAAACTCGAAGCTGAGACGGGTAAGCAGTACATCCAGACTGAGCCCTGGGTTGGTTACCGTTTCATTCCTGAAGGATGGAGCGGAAACGAAGAGTGACCCTCACTACCAACGATGATGATCATATTCGGTTTTTGAAGGTATTTCATGGGATTTCTTCGCCGTTATTCCGACCCTTACGCTTTATTTACGAAATCTTGTCGATACTCGAACTTGACGTAGGCCAGAATGGTTCTTGAGCCTGTAAGCAGGCACGCGAACAAGGCGCCATACCGGCTTGAATTGTGAGACCTTTTATGCAAGATGTAGTAATGCTGCTGTTCACGATATTTTTCTTTGCCCTGGCGTTTCTCTACGTCAAGGCCTGCCAGAAGTTGAGGTAGCTACCCATGCAAACTGACGTCATCACCGTAATAGCGTTGATTCTGTCTGTCCTGCTGCTGGGTTACCTGGCCCTCACTTTGCTCTTCCCGGAGAAGTTCTAGCATGTCTGCCAACGGCTGGTTGCAGTTCGCAATCTACTCCCTCGTCCTCCTCGCAACCGTTCGTCCAGTGGGCATCTATTTGGCCCGCGTGCTGGAAGGCGAGCGCACCTGGCTCGATCCCGTGCTTCGCCCCATCGAGCGGCTCATCTATAAGCTCTCCGGCGTAAAAGCCGATGCGGAGATGAGTTGGCGCGAGTACGCATTCGCGATGCTGGGCTTCTCGGCAGTGAGTCTTGTGGTCACCTATGGCATTGAGCGACTGCAGAACCTGCTGCCCTTTAATCCGCAGGGGCTTGCCGCTGTCGGTCCGGACCTGGCCTGGAATACCGCTGCCAGCTTTACGACCAACACCAACTGGCAGTTTTATACGCCCGAGACCACCATGAGCTATCTCACCCAGATGGCCGCTCTTTCGTATCACAACTTCATCTCCGCGGCCGCGGGCATCGCCATCGCCGTGGCTTTGATTCGCGGTATCAAGCGCACCACTTCAGGCACCATCGGCAACTTCTGGGTCGATACAACTCGCATCCTGCTGTACATCCTCACCCCGGCATCCATCGTTTATGCTTTGCTGCTTGTCGCGCAGGGTGTCCCGCAGAACCTCCACGCCTACACCACCGCCCATCCCCTGGAACAGCCATCCCAAATCCAGACCATCGCCCAGGGCCCCGTCGCCTCGCAGGAAGCCATCAAGATGCTGGGCACCAACGGCGGCGGATTCTTCAACGCGAACAGCGCGCACCCGTTTGAAAACCCCACGCCGTTCTCGAACTTCCTTCAGATACTGTCCATCTTCATCATCCCCGCCGGCCTCACCTGCACGCTGGGCCGCATGACCGGTTCGCCCGGCCACGGATGGGCCGTGCTGGCTGCCATGTTCCTGCTCTTCGCCGCCGGATTCACCGCCGTCTACTGGGCCGAGTCGCAGCCCCATCCCCTCATTCACGGCGCAGCCCAGGCCCACACGGCAACCGCGCCCGGAGGCAACATGGAGGGCAAGGAAGTCCGCAACGGCATTACTGAATCGGCTCTCTTCGCCACCATCACCACCGACGCCAGTTGCGGCGCCGTCAACGGCGTCCACGATAGCTTCACCCCACTCGGCGGCATGGTCGTGCTCACCAATATCATGCTTGGCGAGGTGGTCTTCGGCGGCGTCGGCGCCGGCCTCTACGGCATCCTCATCTTCGTTGTGCTCTCTGTCTTTATTGCCGGACTCATGGTGGGACGCACGCCCGAGTACCTGGGCAAGAAGATTGAAGCTTATGACGTGAAGATGTCCATGCTCTATGTGCTCATCTTCCCGCTCATCATCCTCACGCTCGCTGCCATCTTTGTGCTGTGGCCCGTTGGGCTTGCGGCTCTCAGCAACCAGGGGCCGCACGGGTTCACTGAAATTCTTTATGCCTTCACCTCTGCGGTGGCCAACAACGGCTCAGCGTTCGCAGGACTCAACGCAAGCGTCAACCCCACAACTCTCTGGTGGTACAACGTGGCCATGGGCGGCGCCATGCTGGGCGGCCGATTCCTGATGAAGATCCCCGTGCTGGCACTGGCCGGCCACCTGGCAATGAAGAAAAGCGTTCCACCCTCGCCAGGAACATTCCCCGTCAACACCGCCCTCTTCACCGTACTTCTCGTCGGCGTCATTCTCATTCTGGGCGCGCTCACTTTCTTCCCGGCTCTGAGCCTGGGGCCGATCCTGGAGCACCTGCAACTGAAGGCAGGGCAGGTGTTTTAAAAACAGCCGCTAGCTGCTAGCTTCTAGCTCCTAGCTTTCAATACTCGCAAACGAAGGCCGGATGCGTTCAACAACCGAAGCTGAAAGCTGGTAGCTGGAAGCTGCTTTTTTACGAAACGGACCCACATGGCAACGAAGAAAAGTCTTTGGAATACGGAAATCATGGCCCAGGCGCTGCTCGATTCGGTGCTCAAGCTCGATCCGCGCGGCATGGTCAAGAATCCCGTGATGTTTGTGGTTGAAGTCGGCAGCGTGCTCACCACGGCGCTGCTCATTGACAACACCGTCCATCACCGTCCCGGATTCGGATTCAACCTCCAGATCACTCTCTGGCTCTGGTTCACCGTACTCTTCGCCAACTTTGCCGAGGCCATGGCCGAGGGCCGCGGCAAGGCTCAGGCAGACACTCTCCGCAAGGCCAAGGGCGAGACCATCGCTCAACGCTACAAGGCGGATGGCACTTTTGAAGAAGTCGCCAGCGGCCTTCTCCGCTCCGGTGACATCATCTACGTCGAAGCCAACCGCTACATCGCAGGCGACGGCGAAGTCATCGAGGGCGTTGCCTCGGTCGACGAGTCGGCCATCACTGGCGAGTCGGCCCCCGTCATTCGCGAGGCGGGCGGCGACCGCTCCGCCGTCACCGGCGGCACCAAAGTTCTCTCCGACTGGATCAAGGTTCGCATCACCTCCAACCCCGGCGAAACCTTCCTCGACCGCATGATCGCCCTCGTTGAAGGCGCAACCCGTCAGAAGACCCCCAATGAGATCGCACTCAGCATTCTGCTCTCCGGTCTCACCATCGTCTTCCTGCTCGCCGTGGTTACATTGCAGCCCTTCGCCATCTACTCCAAGGCGCCGCAGACCGTGTTTGTGCTGGTTTCGCTGCTGGTCTGCCTCATTCCGACAACCATTGGCGGCCTGCTCTCCGCCATCGGCATCGCCGGCATGGATCGCCTGGTGCAGTACAACGTGCTGGCCATGAGCGGCCGCGCTGTTGAAGCCGCCGGCGACGTGAATACCCTGCTCCTCGACAAGACCGGAACCATTACCCTCGGCAACCGCCAGGCAACCGAATTTCTCCCCGCTCCCGACGTAAGCGCCGAGCGCCTGGCCAATGCCGCGCAACTCTCGTCGCTCTCCGACGAGACCCCCGAGGGCCGGTCCATTGTGGTTTTGGCAAAGGAGAAATACAACCTCCGCGGGCGCGACCTGAGCGGCATCCATGCTGAGTTCGTGCCCTTCACTGCGCAGACCCGCATGTCCGGCGTCAACCTTCCAGGCACTCGAATCCGCAAGGGTTCTGTCGACGCCATCTCCCGCTTCCTTGAGGAGCAAGGCTCACAACTGCCCCAGAAGGTTCGCGAACACGTTGAGGAAGTGGCGCGACAGGGCGGAACTCCCCTGGTCGTCGCCGAGAACGCTGCCGCCCTCGGTGTCATCCATCTCAAGGACATCGTGAAGGGCGGCCTCAAGGAGCGCCTCGCCCGCCTCCGCGCCATGGGCATCCGCACCATCATGATCACCGGCGACAATCCGCTCACGGCCGCCGTCATCGCCCGCGAAGCCGGCGTCGACGACTTCCTGGCCGAAGCCAAGCCCAAAGACAAAATGGACCTCATAAAGCGCGAGCAGGCCAAGGGCAAGCTGGTTGCCATGACCGGCGACGGCACCAATGACGCTCCCGCCCTGGCGCAGGCTGACGTAGGCGTTGCCATGAATTCCGGTACGCAAGCGGCCAAAGAAGCCGGTAACATGGTCGATCTCGACTCCAATCCCACCAAGCTCATCGAGATAGTCGAGATCGGCAAGCAGTTGCTTATGACTCGCGGCGCGCTGACCACCTTCTCGATCGCCAACGACGTGGCCAAGTACTTCGCCATCATCCCCGCCATGTTCGCCGGCGTTTTTCCGGTCCTGGGCGCGCTCAACATCATGTATCTGCACTCGCCCCAGTCAGCCATTCTTTCTGCCGTCATCTTCAACGCGGTCATCATCGTCGCTCTCATCCCGCTGGCCCTCAAAGGCGTCAAGTACGAGCCCAAGCCGGCCGATGTCCTGTTGCGTAATAATCTGCTTATCTACGGCGTTGGCGGCATCATCGTGCCCTTCATCGGCATCAAGGCTGTAGACATGTTTCTCGTAGCCGTCCACCTGGCCTGAAGTCCGCGGGCATGAATCCCGCAAGGAGATATCCCGTGCATTCCACATCTACCCTGGCTCCCGTTTCAGCCGCCAAGGCCGTCTCTGCCAGACATTCCGTCTGGAAGACATCCATCCTTTTCACCATCGTGACAACGGTGCTGTTGGGTCTCGGTTACCCGCTCCTGGTTACGGGGATCGCCGGCGTCATCTTTCCGCACAAAGCCGCCGGAAGCCTTATCCTCAAGGACGGCCAGATCATCGGCTCCGAGCTCCTGGCACAGAGCTTCACCGCAGACAAGTATTTCCATCCTCGTCCGTCAGCCGCAGGCAATGGGTACGACGCCACCGCGTCCGGCGGATCCAACCTCGCCCAATCCAACAAGGCCCTCGTCACCCGCATCCAGGGCTCCATCGACCAGCTCGCCAAGGAGAACCCCGGCCATCCCGTCCCCATCGATCTGGTGACCACCTCCGGCTCCGGCCTCGATCCCGACATCACTCCCGACGCGGCTTTCTTCCAGGCGCCCCGCGTCGCCAAGGCCCGCGGCATCTCCGAAGACGCAATTCGCCAGCTCATCCAGCAGAGCGTCACCGCCCGCCAGCTCGGTTTCTTGGGCGAACCTCGCATCAACGTCCTCGACCTAAACCTCGCATTGGACAAACTCGGCAAATAGTCCTACCTTCATCCATGCGGCTTCCCCGCCCAC
>Ga0302319_10008563_pt1 | contig 19876 bp, 11 predicted proteins | sample Bog_T0_2_FD_203319 | JGI IMG/M metagenome (GOLD analysis project Ga0302319, IMG submission 203319) | Peat permafrost microbial communities from Stordalen Mire near Abisko, Sweden - Bog_T0_2 | ecosystem: Environmental > Terrestrial > Soil > Wetlands > Peat | place: Sweden: Abisko, Stordalen Mire... | reverse complement strand
TCTGAGCGGCGGAGGCCTCGAAGCTGACCTGGATCTGCTGGCCGACCACCAGGTGGCCGTCGGTTGCGGTGCGAGCGTTGATGACCACGTCGTCGGCGGCTCGGGGAGCGGTCCCGGACGTGAGCTCAAAGGTGGTGAGCTGGGGGTCGGAGGTCCAGTTGAGTCCGAGCAGCGCCCGCTGGCCGGTGCCGCCGACCACCTGCCCGTTGTTGAGCAGGGAAACCCCGGAGCGTTCGACCGTGCCCACGGCGTCCGCCACCCCAGACACCTTGCGCACCTTGGCGAGCACGGATTCGGGAAGCGGCAGCGACGAGCCCAGGAGGCGCTGGGAGGCGGTGGCGGGCACCGGGCCCTTCACCTGGACGGCAACACCCTTGTCGACGTTGCTCAGCACGCCCTCGAAGGTGCTCCGGATGGTGTCGGTGAGGACCAGGGTGCCGGAGACGAAGGTGACGCCCAGGATGATGGAGATCGCGGTCAGAACGAGCCGCAACTTGTGGCTCAGGAGGCTGCGCAGGCTGACCTTGAACATCAGATCGCGGCTCCAGGCGCCGCTACCGGCCTCATTCGCCGAGGTGGCGCACGACCGCCAGGATCGAGTCGGTGGTGGGGGACGGCATCTCCCGCACCACGCGGCCGTCAGCCAGGAAAACCACCCGGTCCGTGTGGGAGGCGGCGAAGGGGTCGTGGGTTACCATCACGATGGTCTGTCCGAGGTCGTCGACAGCCTTGCGCAGGAAGCCGAGCAGCTCGCCGCCGGCCTTGGAGTCCAGGTTTCCCGTGGGCTCGTCGGCAAAGATGATCTCGGGGCGGCTCACCAGTGCGCGAGCGGCCGCCACCCGCTGCTGCTGACCGCCGGAGAGCTCACTCGGACGGTGCCGGAGACGGTCCCCGATGCCGGTGATCTGCACCACCCCGTCCACCACGCCCGGGTCCGGTTTGCGACCCGCGATGGTCAGGGGCAGAAGGATGTTCTCCAGCGCATTGAGCGTGGGCACGAGGTTGAGGGCCTGAAAGATGAACCCCACCTTCTCCCGGCGGAGCAGGGTGAGCTGGCGATCACTCAGCCGGCCGAGCTCGTACCCACCGATGAAGGTCTCACCGGAGGTGAGCCGGTCGAGCCCGGCAAGGCAGTGGAGGAGGGTCGACTTGCCCGATCCCGAGGCACCCATGATCGCGGTGAACCTGTGGGCGATGAAGTCGACGGTGATCCCGTCCAGCGCCCGGACCGCAGTGTCGCCGCGGCCGTACACCTTGACCGCGTCCACGGTGCGGGCCGCGATCGACACGGCGGCCACGGCGGGGGGCGGCGGCGGCATGGGGGGAGGGTCGGGCGGCAGGGGGTGGTCAGGCGGCGCGGGAGGGCTTGGCGGGGCCGGGCTTAGGCTCATGGCTTGTCAAGGTACCTTACCACGAGGCCCGGCGTCAAGTCGGAAGCATCTCGGCTCACGCGGCCGCCCGGGGCCTCGATCGGACGTAGTCCACGAGCACGTAGTCGCCGAGGCTCTCGGGGCTGACGAAGAACGCACGACCGCGATTGAGCCGGGTCATCTGGTCGACGAACCGCACCAGCTGGCGGTTCGACTCCAGCATGAACGTGTTGATGACGATCCGCTCCAGGGTGCAGCGGCGCACCTCGATCAGTGTCTTGACGAGGGTCTCGGGCAGCGGCGGATAGGAGAAGACGGGGCGCCCACCCTCCATGTGGGCGGTGGGCTCGCCGTCGCTCACGATGATCACCTGCTTGTTCTCGGCGTGGCTGCGGCCGAGGATTCGCCGCGCCAGCATCAGGGCGTGCTGGAAGTTGGTCCCGTAGACGTACTCGTTGACCGTGAGCTGAGGGAGGGCGCTGGAGGGGACCACTCGAGCCAGGTCGCTGAACCCCACAACCGTGAGCGCGTCGCGCGGATACTGGCTCCGGATCAGGGTGTCGAGAGCCAGAGCCATCTTCTTGGCGGCGTAGAAGTAGCCGCGGAGCGGCATGGAGCGGCTCATGTCGAGCATCAGCACGGTGGCGCTGCGGGTCAGCGACTCCGTCTGGTGGATCTCGAAGTCCTCCGGGTGCAGGCGCGGTACCCGCCTCGAGCTCGCGCGCGGCGCGACGCCGCGGCCATCCCTCCCGGGCAGGGGGCCGGTGGGGCCCTGGCGCGCGCCCTCGGCCTCCCGGGTCACCGCGTTCATCACCGTCCTCTGGACGTCCAGGTCAAAGGGGTCGCCGAACTCGTAGCCCTTGCTGTCGTCCCCCCGGTCACCGCCGTGCCCGAGGCGGGTGAGGTCGTGCTCCCCGAAGCGATCCCGGCGCAGCCGGGCAAAGAGGTCTCCGAGCGCCTTCTGGCCGATCTTGCGCATCCCCCGCGCCGTGAGCCGCGTCCCCTCCGGGCCGAGCTCGACCAGTCCGCGGCCCTCCAGCTCCTCCATGAGCTGCCGCATCTCGCCGAGGCTCCGCGCGGCGTCATCTCCGAGTAGCTGGCGGAGCCGCGCCAGCGCCTGCTCATCGAGCCCCTCGCCGCGTAGCACCCCGCGGAGGTCACCCTCCGCCTCCTCGATCGACTGGAGCCGGTCCATCAGGCCCATCGCCTCCTCGAGGGAGACGTCCTGCTCGCCGAAGAAGCGATGGCGGCTGCCCAGCCGGGCCCGGGGTGAGAGCTGGTCGAGAGTGCCGGCCAGCTCGGCGAGAGTGTCCTGGAGCTCGGGATCGTTGAAGACGGACCCGATCACCGACTCCATCTCCGCCCGCATCTCGGGGGAGAGGGACTGGAGCAGCGAGTCCATGCGCGCCATCTGGCTCATCAACTGGCCGACGAAGTCCTCGAAGCCGGCGGGTGCGTTGGGGAACAGCCCACCCCAACGCTGGAGAAAGGCCTCGTAGCCGCGCTGCAGCTCGGGCTCGGAGGCACCGTCGAGCTTGCGGCGCAGCAGCGCGTTCAGGTCCCTGGCCATCTCGCGGAGCCCGGACATCTCCTCGCCGGTCATCGCCTGCATCGACTGGGTCATCTCCTTGAAGTAGGAGTCCACGACGTTGCGCCGGATCTCGTCGAGGAGGCGCTGGAAGGCGGCCTCAGCCCGGCTGTCCATGAACTCGTAGTCGCGGAGGCCCCGGATGGCACCACCAGGCTCGGCCGGGAGCTCATTGAGCTGCCGGCTCCGCTGCTCGGCGACGCGCTCCAGCACGCGGCGCCCCTCACCGGGAGCCTGATCGAGCCGCTCCTGGATGCCCCGGCGCTCCTGGGAGATCACCCGATCGAGCTTCTCCCGCATGTCCTCGAATACCGAGTCGAGGTTGAAGCGCTCCAGCTGTGTCTGCCGCCGCCGGCTCAGCTTGTCGAGCATCTCGTCCATCCCGGCGAGGCGCTTGCCCCGCCCATCCCGCCAGCCCTTCTCCAGCAGCCGCCGGAGCGCCGACTCGAAGTCCCAGCCGTGGAAGAGGTCCTCACTCAGACGGTCGAAGAGCGCCTCGACATCCGACCCGAGCGGGTCCTGAGAGCCGTCCCAGGCGGAGAACCGATGCCGGGGCACCGCCATCTCCGAGCCTCAGCCGCCGTAGACCGATGTGCTGTCCAGAGCCGTCTTGTTGAGCCGCTTGCCGAGGTGCAGGCCCTCGAGGACGAACTCCAGCACCGCCGCCATCGACTGCGGCGTGTCCGGCTCCTCGAGCTTCTGGCGTGCCGGATCGAGGCCGGGCAGCTCGCTGATGGCATGGCCATAGGACGCCGCCGTCATCAGGGGCCCGACCTCGACGGTGAAGCCGCCCTGGTCGAAACGCTGGACGAGGTCGGCGAGCTCGGCCCCGGAGAAGTGGCGGCGAAAGACGTTGCTGCACGCGTTGCGGACGATCTTGTCCAAAACCTGGCCGTTGTCACTGTCATCCAGCGTGTCCAGCTCGACCTTACCGGAGGTGGATGCGGTGACCGCGGCCAGGTCGCTGACCCGCGCCACGGCCTCCTTCTCCCCGGTGATGAGGGCACGGCGCAGGGCGCTGCTGACCAGGCTCTCGTAGTTGGCGGTGGTGACACGGACCGAGACCCCGCTGCGCTGGTTGATCTGGGGATGCCGCCGGGCGAGGTGGGTGATCTCGACCGCGATCTCCTTCATGTACTGGGGCATGTGGACCGGGACGGGCGAGTCGTCGAAGATCACCCGCTCCTGCTCTGCGATCGCGATCTCGTCCTCGACGGTGCGCGGGTAGTGGGTGCGCACCTGAGCGCCAAAGCGGTCCTTGAGCGGGGTGATGATGCGGCCGCGGTTGGTGTAGTCCTCGGGGTTGGCGGTGGCGACCACGAGGACGTCGAGCGGCAACCGGATCCTGAAGCCGCGGATCTGGACGTCGCGCTCCTCGATGATGTTGAGCAGCCCCACCTGAATGCGCTCAGCGAGGTCGGGCAGCTCGTTGATGGCGAAGATGCCCCGGTTGGTGCGGGGCACCAGCCCGTAGTGGATGACCAGCTCATCCGAGAGGTAGCGGCCCTCCGCCACCCGGATCGGATCCACCTCGCCGATGAGGTCGGCGATCGAGGTGTCGGGGGTGGCCAGCTTCTCCCCGTAGCGGTCCTCGGGCCCCAACCAGGTGATGGGCGTCTCCTCCCCCTGCTCCGTCACCAGGTCGCGGCAGCGCCGGCAGATGGGCGCGTAGGGGTCGTCATTGATCTCGCAGCCGGCGATGGCGGGCACGGCCTGGTCGAGCAGCGAGGTGAGGGAGCGGATCAGCCGCGACTTGGCCTGGCCGCGCTCGCCCAGGAGGACGATGTCCTGACCGGCGAGAAGGGCGTTCTCCACCTGCGGGATGACGGAATCGTCGTAGCCGACGATCCCAGGGAAGAGCCGCTCCCCGCTGCGGAGCTTCCGGATCAGGTTGCGCCGAAGCTCCGACTTGATCGGCTGCACGCGGTACTCGGCACGGCGAAGCTCGCCGAGGGTGTGGGCTGGGCTCACGGCCCGTTCAGCGTACACCGCGTGCCAGCACCGCCAGCCGGTACTCGTTGCGAATACTGTTGGGGGATGCGCACGGAGCCTCGCCGGTGGCTCGCCTCTCTCGGCGCCACCGCCCTCCTCCTGCTCGCCGGAGGGCCGGCATCGTTCGCCTCCGGGGCCGGCGCCGGCTCCGCGCCATCTCCTGGTGCTGGCTCGGGACCTTCCAGCACCCCACCGGGACTGGTGCCGGCCGCCTGCACCGGGACCCCGCCCCCCGGAGCCCGTTGCGACACCCTCTGGGTGCCCCTCGACTACGCTGACCCGTCCCTGGGCACCATCCCCACCTCGGTTGTGGTGGTGCCGGCTACGGACCCGGCGGAGCGGATCGGCTCCCTGCTCGTGAACCCCGGTGGGCCGGGGGAGTCCGGGGTCCAGTTCGTGGACCAGGCCTATTCACTCTTCGCCACCCTCAACCAGCACTTCGACATCGTGGGCTTCGACCCGCGGGGTACGAGCGGACCAGACGCCGTCACCTGCGAGGGCACCGACGGCCTGGACCACGATGTGGGGCTGGACCCCCTGGTGGCAGGCTCCGCGACCGCGGAAGCGGACCTGGTCGCAAGCACGCTGGCCTTTGACGCTTCCTGCCGCCTCCACAGCGGGTGGCTGCTCCCCTACGTCGGCACGGTCAACGCCGCCCGCGACATGGACGCGCTCCGGGCTGCGCTCGGCGACTCGCAGCTCACCTACCTGGGGTTCTCGTACGGGACGGCGCTCGGAGCCACCTACGCACGCCTCTTCCCCACCCATGTCCGGGCGATGGTCCTGGACGGCGACATCGACCCGGCTCTCAGCTTCATGGAACAGTCCATCCAGCAGGGGGCGAGCTTCGAGGCGAGCTACGACGAATTCGTCAGCCAGTGCCAGGCTGAGACCGCCTGCCCGTTGGGGCCGGACCCCGGAGCGACGATCACCGCTCTGCTTGCGCGGCTCAGCACCGGCCCGGTCGAGACAGCGGGCGGACGGACGGTGGGGCGGGGCACGGTCGTGGGCGGGCTGGTCGCCGCCATGTACGACCCGGGATCCTGGGGCAGCTTCTACACCGCCCTGGCCGAGGCCGCCCAGGGCCAGGTCGCGCCACTCCAGTCGCTGGTGGACAGCTACACCGGCAGGGGCCCCTTGGGCTACGACCACAGCACGCCGGCCAACGTGGCGATCAACTGTGCCGATCACAGCGTTACCGACAACCTCGCCGGCTACGACGCCATGGCTCTGTCGGTGCAGGCCGACGAACCGCACTTTGGCCAGGACGAGGTCTACGGGGTGCTCACCTGCGCCTACTGGCCGGACCACGGGACGGCGCCGGCAGCGCTGCACGTGACCGGCGTCGCCCCCATCCTGCTGGTCGGAGCCACTCACGATCCGGCCACGCCCTACGCCTGGTCGGTCGCCCTCCAGCAACAGATCGCCGGATCGGTGCTGCTGACCCGGGATGGCTACGGCCACACGTCGTACGGGTTCAGCGTTTGCGTCCGGACTGCCGTCAACGCCTATCTGGTTGATCGCGATGTCCCCGCCGCAGGCACGACCTGCGCCAGCTGACGCACCCACACTCCTTCGTCTGCTCATTGCGGGGAGGGGTCCGAGGTGATACGATCAGGCGCGTCTAACGACGCGCATTGAGTCCGCGACGTCGGCAAGCGAGAGGTGCGGGGGAGGCAACTCTCACTCGGGAACGAGTTAGCCGCAGGGAGATCTGATGCCACGTTGGCACACCACCGACAGGGGCAGCCTGGACGTGCTGGCCACTGCGCTCCCGCAGATGGCCCTCGAGCAGCCCCTCAACGCGCTCAGCGCGATGCAGCTGAGCAGCCGCCTGCTCGGCGCGCGGCAGACCGAGCGTGAGATGGTCGATGAGGACTCCGGCGAGACCCGCTATCAGGTGCTGCGCCGGCAGGTGCACGCGCGCCTCGTCGACGACACCGCCTATCTGTCGGAGACCAACGACCAGGCAGTGCGCGAGCGGCTCGCTGAGCTCGTCAATGAGACCGCCTGCGCGCTCGGACAGCCCCTCGACCTCGACGAGGGGATGGCGACCGTCACGCGGATCCACAACGAGCTGCTCGGCTTCGGCCCCCTGGAGCGGCTCATCGCCGACCCCACGATCACCGAGATCATGGTCAACGGGCCGGACGAGATCTGGATCGAGCGAGCCGGGCGCCTCTCGCTGACCCCATACCGGTTCGAGACCGCGGACCAGTTGATGCAGGTCATCGACCGCATGGTGAGCCGGGTTGGCCGGCGCATCGACGAGAGCTCGCCGATGGTCGACGCGCGGCTGGAGGACGGGTCCCGGATCCACGTCGTCATCCCACCGGTCTCGCTCAAGGGGCCGACGCTCACCATCCGGCGCTTCATGACCACCGGCCTCGAGGTCAGCGACCTCATCGAGCAGGGCACGGCGACCGCCGAGATGATGGGCTTCCTGCGCGCATGCGTGCGGGCCCGGCTCAACATCCTGATCAGCGGCGGGACCGGCGTCGGCAAGACCACCACCCTGAACGTCATCTCCAGCTTCATCCCCGAGAACGAGCGGATCGTGACCATCGAGGACGCGGCCGAGCTGCGGTTGCGGCAGCGCCACGTGCTGAGCCTGGAGACACGCCCCTCCAACGTCGAGGGGCGCGGCCAGATCCTGGTCCGCGACCTGGTGATCAGCTCCCTGCGCATGCGCCCTGACCGGCTGGTCGTGGGCGAGTGCCGCGGAGGTGAGGCGCTGGACATGCTCCAGGCGATGTCGACCGGGCACGACGGCTCACTGACCACCCTGCACGCCAGCTCTCCGCACGAGGCGATCTCCCGGCTGGAGACCATGGTCCTGATGGCCGGCACCGAGCTTCCCACCGCGGCCGTCCGGGGTCAGATCGGCTCTGCCATCGACCTCATCGTCCAGCAGGGCCGGTTGCGCGACGGCAGCCGGCGCATCCTCAGCATCTCCGAGATCTACGGCGTGGAGCACGGAGAGGTCCAGATCCAGGAGCTCTTCCGCTTCGAGCAGACCGGCGTGGACGAGGACGGGAAGGTGCACGGTCACCACGTCGCGTGCGGGCGCGTGCCGCGCCGCACCGCGGACATCCTCGCCTGCGGTGAGGATCTCGACATGCACATCTTCGTCGCCCCCGACCGTCCCTCGGGGCCGGACCACCCGCGCCGCCGTCTCGCCGACTGGGTCCCCGAGACCGTGGTGACCTCCCCGTCGCTGGAGCCCGGGGAGCGCCGCCGCCGGTCCGACTGGCTGCCCGAGCGGGCCCCACGGATGTCGGTCTCCCGGAGCAAGCGGAAGGCGAGCTGAGGTACTGCTCAGGCCGGGACGCCGAGTGTCTTCTCCACCGCCGCCGGCCTTCGGTAGGGTGCCCCGCTAGGCTCGCGCCGGTCTCAGGTCGCGCAGTCGGGCCCGGACCCGGACCTGTCCCTGCCAGCTGTCCCGTTCCAGGGCAAAGCAGACGTCGATGCGCCGCCCTCGTGGCAGGTGCTCGGCAAGGCCGGGCTTGCTGAAGGCGATCGCCTCCACCGTCCCCCGCTCGCCATCCCGGAGCGCGACCTTCACATGCTGCCCCTCTCTGCCAAAGGTCTGCGTGCTGACCACCTCGCAACCACGGATGGCGAGCAGCGGGGTGGGGTTGCCGATCCCGCAGGGCTCCATCCCCTGGAGCTGGGCGCAGAGGTCGAGGGTCGCGTCCGCGCACCCGATCTCGCTGTCGACGTGGAAGACGCGCTCGCGCGGCCGGCCGGCGGCCTGCTCGGCGCACGCCTCCGAGATCAGGTCGCGGAAGCGCCCGAAATCCTCCGCCCTCAGGCTGAAACCGGCCGCCGCGGCGTGGCCGCCGTAGCGGAGCAGGGTGGGGGCGGCATGGTCGAGAGCCCGGACGATGTGAACCCCGGCGACCGAGCGGCCCGACCCCTTGGCCTCGCCGGGGTCGAGGCAGACCACGAAGGCGGGGACCGAGTACCGCTCCATCAAGCGTCCAGCCACCAGTCCCACGATCCCCATCGGCCAGCCCGGGTCGCCGATGACGATTGCCGGCGCCTCGTCGGGAAGCTCGGCAACCCGCACCTCGGCCTCCGCCAGAGCCGCCGCGACGGCCTCCTGGCGGCTCCTGTTCTGCTGGTCGAGGTGGCGGGCCAGGCCGCTGCACTCGTCGGGGTCGTCGCTCAGGCAGAGGTCGAGGGCCAGGCGGGCGTCCTCCATGCGACCGGCCGCATTGATCCTCGGAGCGAGGCCGAAGGCGATGTCGGAGGCGACGAGGGGGGCGGAGACGGCTGCGGCCTGGGCCAGGGCGCGAAGCCCCGGCAGCTCCAGGATTCGTCCCAACCCGCGACGGACGATGGTCCGGTTCTCACCGCGGAGCGGCATCATGTCGGCGATCGTCCCCAGCGCGGCGAGACCGAGGAAGGCGTCGGCCTGGCCCGAGGGCACGATCCCCTCGGACTCCAGGGCGCAGAGCAGCTTCCAGGCCACCCCGGCCCCGGCGAGTCCGTCGAAGCCGTAGCTGTCGGCCGGCTGCTTGGGGTTGACCAGTGCGTCGGCGGGCGCCAGCCGGGGTGGGCTGCCGTCGGGAGCGAGTGGCAGGTGGTGATCGGTGACCACCAGGGCCATCCCCGCCGGCCGGTTGGCGGCAACCTCGACCGAGCTGGTCCCGCAGTCGACGGTGACCACGCAGCGGACGCCCTGGGCGGCCAGCTCCTCCAGGGCCGCGGCGTGGAGCCCGTAGCCCTCGGTCATCCGGTTGGGGATGTAGGGGAGGACATCGGCGCCGCCCGCCCGCAGCGCCCGGGTCAGCATCGCGCAGGCAGTCACCCCGTCGGCGTCGTAGTCCCCGTAGACGGCGATGCGCCGGCCCTCGGTGACGGCCACCCCGAGGGTGACGACGGCATCCGCCATCCCCTCCAGGCCAAACGGGTCGAGCAGCTCCATCCCCCCGGAGAGAAAGGCGGCAGCTTCAGCGCCGTCCAGACCTCGACCCGCCAGGACGCGGCCGAGCACGGGCGGCTGCCCGGGGATGGGGAGGGCTTCGCTGATCTCCCAGCGGCGGGATGCGGGCTTCACGTGTTCGTCGACCTACACACGAATGTTTGAGTCACAGTCTAGCAGGGTGCGGAAGAACCCCCTGCGCGAGTTGGGTCAGCCGGCCGCGGCAGGCGGTGCCATCAGCTGGCGCAGCACCATCTGGAGGATGCCGCCGTGGCGGTAGTAGTCGAGGTCGGTCTCGGAGTCGAGGCGGACGGTCGCCTCGAAGCGCACCTCCTCACCGCTCTCGCGCCGCGCCACCACGGTGAGCGTCCCGGCGGGCCTGACCGCGGCGATGCCGCGGATGGTGAAGCTCTCCCGGCCGTCCAGCCCCAGCGACTCCGCGCTCTCGCCTTCGGGAAACTGCAGCGGGAGGACGCCCATGCCCACCAGGTTGCTGCGGTGGATCCTTTCGAACGACTGGGCGACGACCGCCCGCACCCCCTGCAGCGCCGGCCCCTTGGCCGCCCAGTCGCGGGAGGATCCCGACCCGTACTCCCTGCCGGCGAGCACGATGAGCGGCGTCCCCTCGGCGGCGTAGCGGACCGCGGCGTCGTAGATGCTCATCACCTCGCCGGAGCCGAGGTGCGTCGTGAAGCCGCCCTCCTGCCCATCCGCCAGCCGGTTGCGCAACCGGATGTTGGCGAAGGTGCCGCGCACCATCACCTCGTGATTGCCCCGCCGGGCGCCGTAGGTGTTGAAGTCGCGCAGCTCGACATCGTGCTCACGCAGGTAGCTCGCCGCGGGCGAGGTGGGCGCGATGCTCCCCGCCGGGGAGATGTGGTCGGTGGTGATGGAGTCGCCGAGATAGGCGAGCACTCGGGCGGCCTCGACGTCCCGAAGCGGAGACGGCTCGCTCTCCATCGCCGTGAAGAAACCGGGCTCGCGCACGTAGGTCGAATCCGGGTCCCACTCGAACATCGCCCCTGACGGCGACGGCAGCTCCTTCCAGCTCGCGTCGCCCTCGAAGATGCGCGAATACTCGCGGCTGAAGAGGTCCTTGCCCAGACCGCGCGCCACCGCCCCGTGGATCTCCTCCGAGCTCGGCCAGATCTCGTGCAGGAAGACGGGCCGTCCGTCGGAGCCCGTCCCGATCGGCTCCGTGGTCAGATCCACATCCACGGTGCCCGCCAGGGCGAAGGCGACCACCAGTGGCGGCGAGGCGAGGTACGACGCCCGCACCTGGGGGTGGATGCGCCCCTCGAAGTTGCGGTTGCCGCTCAGCACCGCGCAGACGGCCAGCTCGCGGCTCTCCACCTCGGCGGCCACCTCGGGGGGAAGCGGCCCGCTGTTGCCGATGCAGGTGGTGCAGCCGTAGCCGACCAGGTCGAAACCGAGGCTGGCGAGCGGCGCGAGCAGGCCGGCACGCTCCAGGTAGTCGGTGACCACGCGGGATCCCGGGGCCAGGCTGGTCTTGACGTAGGACGGGGGCCGGAGCCCCCGCTCCGCCGCCTTGGCGGCGAGCAGGCCGGCGGCCACCATCACCGAGGGGTTCGAGGTGTTGGTACAGGAGGTGATGGCGGCGATGACCACCGCACCCTTGCCCAGCTCGCGCGCCGGAGGGCTAGCGGGTGCAGCGCCGGCGATGCCGGTGCCGCCGTCCACCGAGGGTCCATAGACGGCCTCGAACGACTGGCGCACCTGGCCGAGGGAGACCCGGTCCTGGGGCCGGCGCGGCCCCGCCACCGAGGGTTCGACGGTGGCCAGGTCGAAGTCGAGCAGCTCGGTGAAGACCGGGGTCTCCGATTGATCCGTGCGGAACAGCCCCTGCTCCTTGCAGTAGCGCTCCACCAGCTCCACGCGAGCGGGGGCGCGACCGGTGTCGCGCAGGTAGCGGAGGGTCTGGTCGTCGACCGGGAAGAGCGAGGCGGTGGCGCCGAACTCGGGCGACATGTTGGAGAGGGTCGCCCGGTCGGGCACCGACATCGAGGAGAGCCCGCTGCCGCAGAACTCCACGAACTTGTTGACCACGCCGTGGCGGCGCAGCATCTCGGTGAGGGTGAGGACGAGGTCGGTGGCGGTGGTGCCGGCCGGCAGGGCGTTGTGGAAGCGCACCCCGACGACCACGGGGGTGAGCAGGAAGAGCGGCTGGCCGAGCATGCAGGCCTCGGCCTCGATGCCGCCGACACCCCAGCCGAGGACGCCGACCCCGTTGACCATGGTGGTGTGCGAGTCGGTGCCGACCACGGTGTCGGGGAAGGCCGTCCGCACCCCGTCCAGCTCGCGGATCGTCACCGTGTCGGCGAGGTACTCGAGGTTGACCTGGTGGACGATGCCCATCCCCGGGGGCACCACGCGGAAACCGTGGAATGCCTGCTGGGCCCAGCGGAGGAGCGCATAGCGCTCATGGTTGCGCTCGTACTCGCGCTCGATGTTGCGTCCGTACGCGGCAGCGCTGCCAAAGGCGTCCACCTGGACCGAGTGGTCGACAACCAGGTCGACCGGGACCAGCGGATCGATCCGGCTGGGGTCGCCTCCCGCACGCCGCACGGCGCTGCGCATGGCGGCGAGGTCGACCACGGCGGGGACGCCGGTGAAGTCCTGGAGCAGCACCCGGGCCGGGACGAAGGCACGCTCGCGGTCCTGCTCGGGCGGGCGGCCGTTCCAGCCCGCGAGCGCGGCCACGTCCTCGTCGGTGACGAACCGATCCCCGGCGTGCCGGAGCAGGTTCTCGAGGAGGATCTTCAGCGTCATCGGCAGCCGGGAGACGTCGCCGACGCCCCGCCGGGCGAGGGCCTCGAGCCGGTAGTAGGCCAGTCCGCCGGGCAGCTCGGCGCGAGCCCCGAAGCGATCCTCCGCCATGGTCATCTCACCTCCACGCGTCGACGTCCTGGGCAGCCCATCCTGCCACTCCGGGCCCCTCACCCCGGCGCGACCGGGTGTGGAGATGATTATATAGACTAACTATCTAAAGTGAAGGTGCCGCGCTGCGCTCGATCTGCCCAGGCCGGCTCCCCGGCGTGGCTGTTCAGCCGACCAACGGGATGCCGGCGGCGATGAGCACCCACTCCCCGGCCCAGACACCGCCGTGGGCGGTGTTGGCCGTGTACCAGTCCGTGAAGGCGTCCCAGCTCATGGTCTCGGTCCCGTCGGAACCGACCGGAGGAGTGCCGGCAACGCCGTAGGCGAGCGGGTCGTCGATCGTGACCGAGAGGGGCGGAGCGTCCGCGCCCCCAACGCTCAGGTTGACGCCGGTGACCAGGACGTAGTGCGCGCCACCGTCGACCATGACGATGACCGGCTGCTCGAGCATGTCCAGGCTGTACGAGATGACCACGCCCGCGGCCTCCGCGGTCGGCTGCGGGTCGTCACCGATGTCGTCCCATCCGCCGAAGTGGTCGAGGGTGAGGGCGACGGCGTAGGGAGAGGCGTTCCATTGCGAGAGCGTGTAGCCGTCGTTGTTGGCGAGCTCGTAGTTCCAGAAGCCCTGCTGGATGGCGTAGTCGTCGAGCCCGTGGAGCGGGACGCCGTCGGCCTGGAGCCACATCTCGATGTCTGTGGGGTCGCACCAGTCGCCGTCCTGCTGGGAGTGGTAGGTGATGGGAACCTGGACCTCGGAGAGGTTGACCAGGGGGGGCTCCGCCAGGGTGGGCGTCGTGGCCGGCTTCGGCGCCGAGGTCGCGGTCGGCCTCGACGTCACCGGGGGGTGGACCGCGAGGACCGATACCGACCGCGAGTGGGCGGTTGTCTGGCCGGCGGCCGGCGAGGTGGCCCGGGCGTCCCAGGGGGCGAGCACCGCGATCAGAGCGGCTCCCAGGGAGATGGCCGAGGCCAGCGCAAGACGGCTCCTGGGGCGGTGGGTCATCTCAAAACCCTACGCCCCGAAGCTTGCGATTGGATGAGAGGTCTCTGAGAAACACGGCCGGCCCCCTCGCCGCGCGGCGCGGCAGGACCTTGGGGGGTTCTTCCGCACCCTGCTAGGCGGCGGCAGTGGCGCAGTACGCGTCGTAGGCCGCTTTGAGCGCCGGATAGCGCAGGAAGATGATGTGGGCGTACTCCTGAGTGAGCGGCCCGGGCGCACGGAGAAGGTGCATCCCCACCTCGGCGGGGAGGTGATCGGCCTTCCGCCAATTGCACCGCTTGCAGGCCAGCACCACGTTGTCCCAGCGGTCCGGCGCACCGCCCCGCGAGACGGGTATGACGTGATCCACGGTGAGCTCCGCGGGAAGGGCGACCATGCCGCAGTACTGGCAGGTGTTGTCGTCGCGAAGCAGCAGGTTGCGCCGGTTGGGCCGGAGCACCCGGCGTGGAACGTGGATGTTGCGGAGCAGGCGCACGATGACCACGTCCTCGGGGATGCGGCGGTCCTGGAGGGCCGCCGCGGCGCGGACCTCCGCGTCCGCGTCCAGGCAGGCGACCCGCTCCTTGCTCAGCAGCACGACCAGCCTCCGATGGCTGATCACGTTCAACGGCTGTAGTGAGGCATTGAGGAGCAGCACAGCCATGCGGGAAATTCTATGGCCTGCGCCGGAGCGAGCGGTGGCGGCGCGGCGGCGTCACCCGGCTCCGGCGTCGAGCGCGAACCGCAAACGGCGCGGAGTCGCGCCGAGCCACGGGTGAGCCCCGCGTGGCTCTGCCACGGGGGCGAGAGGGCGGCAGCGCCCCCTGATGGTCATGGGGTCCCCAAGCGGCCTGCCGCTTGGGGCAGATCCTGGTCACCGTCCAGGACACCGGTGAAGAGGTCCCCGACGCTCCGGAGGCGGTCCCAGATCGTCTCGATGGTCCAGCGGTCGGGGCGGAGATCGGGATCGTCCAGCTCCTCCCAGGCAAGCGGGGTCGAGATCGTGGCCCCGGGCAGAGGCCGGAGCGAATAGGGGGCGGCCAGCGTCTTGTTGATGATGTTCTGCGTGTAGTCGATCCGGATCCTCCCGGCCCGCCGGCTTACGGCCCACTCCCAGCTGATCCGATCCGGCTCCACCCGACCGATCGCCCGCGCCACCTCCTCCACCCAGCCTCGGACCCGGGCGTAGTCGGGGCCGCGGCGGAGCGGCACGTAGATCTGGAGCCCCGTCTGGCCGCTCGTCTTGAGCAGGCCGCGCAGTCCTAGGTGGTCGAGGGCGGCCTTCACCAGCCGGGCGATGTCGCGGACGTCGTCGAAGCTGGCCGGCTCGAAGGGGTCGAGATCGTAGACCGCCCAGTCCGGCTGGTCGGGGGCGTCGACCCGGGAATGCCAGGGGTGAAGGTCGACGACACCGGCGTTGGCCAGCCAGCCGAGCGTGGCCGCCTCCTGGACCAGGATCCACCGCTTGCTCCCGGTCTCGCCCTCGAAGAGCCAGGAGTCGATCCAATCCGGAGCGTGGCTGGGCTTGTCCTTGCGCCAGAAGGAGTGACCGGTCACGCCGTCGGGGAAGACCTGGGTCGAGAGCGGGCGATCACGGAGGTACGGCAGGAGGTAGGGCGACATTCGGACGTAGTAGTCGATCATCCGGCGCTTGGTGATGACGGGCTCGGGCCAGATCGGCTTGTCGAGATGGGTGAGATGCAGCCGCCGCGATCCGATCTGCCACCAGTCGTCGGGGCGGAGGCCGGGAAGGGCCTCGAGCGCCTCGGCCACCTCGGGCGGGAGCTCGGGCGTTGTCACCCCAGGCGCAACCGCGGACGGGGGCGTTCGGGACCGGAGCTCGGGCGGTGCCGCCTCCGGCGTGGGCGGCGAAAGCGCCGGAGAGGGAGGCCGCAACCTCACCGCCGCCGGCGAATGCCCTGGCCCGGCCCGGGTGATCAGCGCGTCGACGTCAGCCGTCTCCTCGCGGACGCAGTCCTCCGGCTCGGCGTCCTCCCGGAGGCCGAGGAAGGCGGGATGCCGGAGGGCACCCGCCCGCGTCCAACCGGCATGGCGCACCTCGCAGACGAGACGGGGCTCCACCCAGGCCACCGCCTCAGCCAGGCTCGGAGGAGCCGTGATCGGCGAGGTGGGGCGGCGGAGCGGCCCCATGCGGCGGAGCAGGTCGGCGATGGTCGCCTCCCCGAATCCGATGCCGACCTGACCGCAGTGCTCCCAGCCGCCGGCGCCGCGGACGGCGAGCACCAGCGCCCCCAGGTGTCCCCGCCGGCCATGCCCCTCGGTCCAGCCGGCGATCGCGCAGGTTTGGGTCTGCCAGGCCTTGACCTTGATCCAGTCGGGGCTGCGCCGGCCCGCCTGGTAGAGGGAATCGGCGCGCTTGGCGACCATCCCCTCCAGTCCCAGCTCGGAGACCGCGGCAAAGAAGCTCTCGCCGTCCTCCTCGACGTGGTCGGCGAAGAGCACCGGCCCGGAGGGGCCGACCAGCTCCCGGAGCGTCTTCTTGCGGATGCGCAGCTCGGTGGCGGTCAGATCGCGACCGTCGAGCGAGAGCAGGTCGAAGGCGACGAAGGTGACCGGATGTCGGGCGGCCGCCCGCGTCGCATCGCCGGGGCCCCCGAGGTTGATCCGCGACTGGAGCCTCTCGAAGTCGGGATGTCCGGCCTCGTCGAGGGCCACGATCTCGCAGTCCAGGACAGCGGTCGTGGCTCGGAGCTGGGCGGGGATGGCGGCGGCCTCCGGATAGCGACCGGTCTCGTCCCGGCCGCGCCGGCCCACCACGCGGACTTCCGACCCGTCGACGGCGACGATGGCCCGGACGCCGTCGTACTTCAGCTCGTACATCCAGCCGGCACGGGAGAATGGCCGGCCGGCTGCGACCGCCAGCATCGGGGAGGGGAGCGCGACCCGCGTGCTGCCACCCGGGGTCGAGGCGGTGCCGGACACGGCGACGGGGGTCCCGTCCGGCGGCGAGGTGGAGCCGGGCGCGGCGATCGGGGCGCCACCCACCGGAGGCGCAGCCATGCGGTCGGCCGGGAGTCGCTTCTGGCGCGGGTCCCCGCCCCCGGCCGCGGCGATCTCGGCCAGCGCGCGCCCGCTCTTGACGGAGCGATCGTCTCCGGCGGCGTCGTGGCCGGCGACCGCCGCCTCGTCCCGCTTCTTGATGAGCAGGAAGTTGCGCTGCGCCCCGGGGCCGGCACCGGGGTGATGGCCGCGTCCGCCGATCCTGACCAGGGCAAACTCGCCGCGCAGCTTCTGCCCGGCCAGCCGGAACTTGATGTCCCCCGCCTTGATCTGGGCATCCGGGTCGGCGGCGGACTCCCGGATCCACTCGAAGGAGCCGGCGTCCCAGAGCTCCACCGTGCCCATCCCGTACCCGGAGGGGATTACCCCCTCGAAGTCGCCGTAGTCGACCGGGTGATCCTCGGTCTGGACGGCCAGCCGGCGGGCGGAGGGATCCAGGGAGGGGCCGCGGGGGATCGCCCAGGAGAGGAGGACGCCCCCGTGCTCGAGCCGGAAGTCGTAGTGGAGGCGGGTCGCCCGGTGCATCTGGACGCAGAAGCGGCCCCCCTCCGGGAGCCGGTCCCAGAGCCCTCGGTCGGGGCCAGCGTCGGATCCTCCGAGGCTCCCGGCCTCGCCGTTCGGCTCGGGCGTGCGGGAGAAGTCGCGCTTTCGCCGGTATTCGTCGAGAGCCATGGGTCCAAGTGTCCCGGAACGGCTCTTCCCTGACCAGACCGGAGCCGTTCCCGGGCGGCGTCCGACCAGCCCGGGGGTCGACCACAGCCCCCCGCGGGTGGGGAACCGGCCGGCCGGGGAGGCGGCATCGGGCAACCCGGCAGAGGGCGGCTCACTGGTAGAATTGAATTCGCAAATCACCTCAACCGGCCGCCGTCCATGCCCAAGCGACACCACCACCGGCAGGGTTGCTGGCTTCGCTCCCGGATCAGCTTGGCGCGGCCGCCGGCCACCCTTCTGAGGAACCGCAGCTGACCCAGACCACGCCCTCGATAACCCGCGAATTCCCCGACGGCGAGAAGCCCGCACCCCAAAGCAGCGGGGGCGGAGGCAAGGGCGGAAAGGATGGGGATACCTATTCCGCGCGCCAGCTCGAAGCGCTCAAGGGGCTCGAACCGGTCCGCCGGCGCCCCGGGATGTACATCGGCTCCACCGACCTCCGGGGCCTCCACCATCTCATCAACGAGATCGTCGACAACTCGATCGACGAGGCTATGGCCGGTTACTGCAACACCATCGTGGTCACCCTCCACGAGGACGGCTCCGTCTCGGTCCTGGACAACGGGCGGGGCATCCCCGTCGACATGCATCCCACCGAGAAGAAGGTGGGTCTGGAGATGGTGCTGACCGAGCTCCACGCCGGCGGGAAGTTCGGGGGCGGCGGCTACAAGATCGCGGGCGGCCTCCACGGGGTCGGTGCCTCGGTGGTCAACGCCCTGAGCGAGCGCCTCGTCGCCGAGGTCTACAAGGACGGCAGGGTGTACCGCCAGAGCTACCAGCGCGGCTATCCCGAGGGGCCGATGGAGACCCTCGGCCACACCTCGAAGCGGGGGACGCTGATCCGCTGGTGGCCGGACTCGAAGGTCTTCCCGGACCGCCACCATGACTGGGGGACGGTGGCCGACCGGCTGCGCGAGCTCGCCTTCCTGACCAAGGGTGTCAGCCTCGCCCTCGTCGACGAGGCGCGGGCCTTCTGCTACACGTTCTACTTCGAGGGTGGCATTCGCGCCTTCGTCGGCTATCTGAACGCCAACCGGAACGTCGTCAACCTCCGCCCGATGTACGTGGAGCGGGAGATCGACGGCAACATGGTCGAGATCGCCGTCCAGTACCAGAACAGCGCCTTCACCGAGCATGTGCTGGCCTACGCCAACAACATCAACACCGAGGAGGGCGGGGCGCATCTCACCGGCTTCCGCTCGGCGCTCACCGCGACCCTCAACAAGTACGCGCGGAAGGCCGCGATCCTCAAGGAGAACGACGTCAACCTGAGCGGCGACGACGTCCGCGACGGGCTGACCGCGGTGATCAGTGTCAAGCTCCAGGAGCCGCAGTTCGAGGGCCAGACCAAGACCAAGCTGGGCAACAGCGAGGTGACCGGTCAGGTGTCGACGGTGCTGAGCGACGCGCTGATGCAGTACCTCGAGGAGAACCCGGCCGAGGCCAAGCGGATCGTGGAGCAGTCGCTCACCGCCGCCCGGGCACGCCAGGCGGCCGCGCGGGCCCGCGAGCTGGTGCAGCGCAAGTCGCTGCTCGAGTCGGCGACCCTCCCCGGCAAGCTTGCCGACTGCAGCGAGCGGGATCCCGAGCACTGCGAGCTCTTCATCGTCGAGGGGGACAGCGCGGGTGGCTCGGCCAAGCAGGGACGCGAGCGGCGCAACCAGGCCATCCTCCCGCTGCGCGGCAAGATCCTCAACGTCGAGAAGGCCCGCGCCGACAAGATCCTCGCCAACGAGGAGATCAAGAACCTGATCACCGCCCTCGGCGCCGGATTCGGCGACACCATGAACATCGCCAAGCTCCGCTACCACCGCATCGTGCTGATGGCCGACGCCGATGTGGACGGCTCGCACATCCGCACCCTGCTGCTCACCTTCTTCTGGCGCCACCTCCAGGAGGTGATCTTCGGCGGCTACCTCTACCTGGCACAGCCCCCGCTCTACAAGCTCAAGAAGGGAACCGGCAAGCAGGAGCGGGTCGAGTACGCCTACAGCGACCCCGAGCGCGACACCAAGTTCAAGGAGATGGGCGGGGGCAGGATCGAGGTCCAGCGCTACAAGGGACTGGGCGAGATGAACCCCGAGGAGTTGTGGGAGACGACCATGGACCCGGCCAAGCGGGTCCTGCTCCAGGTCACCGTCGAGGACGCCCTCAAGGCGGACGAGATCTTTGACAAGCTGATGGGCTCCGACGTCGAGCCGCGCCGCCGCTTCATCCAGACCCACGCCCGGTCGGTTCGCAACCTGGACGTCTGATGGAACAGAGCGGCACCCCGGGAGGGACACATCCGACGGCGACCCCGATCACCGTGGCCGTCGACGCCATGAGCGGTGACAACGGCCCGCAGGCGGCCGTGCTCGGGGCGCTCGAGGCGGCTCTCAAAGACG
>Ga0302319_10008560_pt1 | contig 19878 bp, 12 predicted proteins | sample Bog_T0_2_FD_203319 | JGI IMG/M metagenome (GOLD analysis project Ga0302319, IMG submission 203319) | Peat permafrost microbial communities from Stordalen Mire near Abisko, Sweden - Bog_T0_2 | ecosystem: Environmental > Terrestrial > Soil > Wetlands > Peat | place: Sweden: Abisko, Stordalen Mire... | reverse complement strand
GCTGAGCAGAAGGTTGACGGCTTCCTGACGGAAGTCCGCCGGATAGTTCGGTTGGGTTCGTGGCATGGTCGTTGTCCTTTATCCAATGACTGCGCCCTGCCTGTCCACTAAACCGGGGGACGTTCAGAAAGCCATTTCCTGTTCACACCCGTCCACTTCCACCAGGGCGGTAATGCGGCGCAACACATCGGGGTAGTCAATTGCCGCAGAATGGGTTAAAAGCACGATTAGTTCGTCACGCAGGATGTTGCCGCCGGAAACCGGCAGAGTTGTAATAACCTGATAAGCCATGTTGTCCTTGGCGCGGGTGACCCAGAAGACCCCACGTTGGAGAAGGTCGAAGAGATGAGCAAAGTCCAGATAAGCCTTGTCGAAGACGACAATCTCCCCGGGGCGGATGGCGGCGCAGAGTTCGCGGGAGCGTTTGCCGTCATTTTCCCGCGCGGTGTCGATGATGGCGAAGCGAGGGAGAAAACTGTGGAGGTCGAGCCGCAGATGGCACTTGGCTGCCGCCTTGCGCCGACGGTGTTTGGCCCAATCCATGCAGGAGGCCACCAATTGAATAGTAGTTGAGTCCACCACATGAATAACGCGCCGGAAACGCCGGGCGACTCCCTTGCCCCGGTTGCCACGGGCAAAGCTGGGTTGGAGGGTTTGCAGATGACCGAGCACCGACCAGAAAATCCGTTCCGCAAGGCTGGCGTCACGTTTCTTGTTAGCGTGGGAGAGATTATTGCGACTGGGCGGTGTCGCACTACGCAACGTCACCAGCAGCCCATTGTGAAGCCGCAGCCCGTCGCAGATGTCGTTGAGTCCGATGGCATGGGTGAGTTGGGCGTAGATCAGGCTCACCAGATGACTCCATGGGCTGAAAGTGCGCGCCTTCTTATCCACGCCGGTCTCTCTCGCCAGCTTCGGCACAAGGTGCCCAGGAATCAGATTGCAAATCTGCCGCAACACAGCAAACTTGCTGCGGCTTGGAATGGTTGATTTATTCATCCCTGCCGAGTGGCAGGGCAAACCGGCTTTTCCAAGCCCTTTTCTTTTGGAAGCGAAGACCTGATGTACGCTACAATTCAAAAACTCAACTTGAATTTGCCTTACTGCGACGCCAAAACCGCAACGGACATTCTTGTCGTATTTAGGCCGCCAACTTCACCGGCGCTCCGGCTCAGCGACGTTCTCGATGTGAACTTGTTTCAACTCGACTGTGAACAGACCATTCACAATGTCTCTCGCGGTTTTTCATTCCAAGCGGTCATTAAGTCCAACGACATCCACGATCTCAGAATGAACGGTGGTCACGGTACTTCCCGCTTTCCCACCGCTGAACGGCGTTCAGAACTGCCAGCGACTCCCGATGATCCCAAAAATGTGAGAATAAATGACTTCTCAGTAATAAAACCGTAGCTTCAACTAATGGATAATAAATATGCAGGCATGACGGTAAATGAACGTCTTTACGTGAGTGGATTGCTCGATGAGTTCGAGAAAGCCGTCAGCGAAAAAAACACTGATGAAGCTGTCCGGATTCTAAAAAAAGCGGAGCTCACCGACGCTAACATAAAGCCAATCTTGGAAAAATGGGGACTATGAAATAGCTAATGGTCTGCAACACCCGATTCGTCGCAGCAATCTAAGCACAGCCATTCAAGGCTATGGGATGACTGTGAAGAGATTTCAGAATGCATCGGTGATATCTGGTGTACGGCAACGTGTCGCAACCTAGACCTCGCCTCCTGACGGCCTCCTGAGGTCATTCTTACATTTTGGACAGGGACCGATGTTTCACTTGTGGTCTATTCAGTTTGGAAATGGACTTGCGCAAGGGAGCCTTGGCTCCAGACCGAGACGCAACTCCTGGCTTCGGATGCCCACAATGAATAAGCCAGTGCCTGGGAGCATATTGTGGAAGTTCAGGATCAAGTCGCGTAGTTGGCTCAACCGGCCCCACGGATGGCGCGCCGTTATGTTCAGTAAGCCCTTCGCCAGCGGCGGCCAAGTGGGGCGAGTTCCGGGATATCGAGGGCCTGCAAATGTGCCCGTATGAGGGCTGCGATGGGGACACAGCCATGGATGGATGGCACTGGGAGGATGTGTGCGAAGCGAACCCGGATTATCCCGACAAGCCAGAGTTGGGAAAGCGCTATCCGCTTTATCGAAGCAAAACGAGCGTTACGCCGGAATTCCGACGCTTCCAGGCTGCATCCAAGGCCGCTGGTGGTCTCATGTCCGGTTCCCAGGCTGCCGAAATTCTTGGCATCAGCCGTCAGCGCTTCGCTGATATGGTGAAGGCCCGGCAAATTCGGCAGCACAATTTTTTTGGTCGGGAATACGTCTCAAGTGACGACGTGACGAAGCTTTCGGAGACGGAGCGAAAGCCGGGACGGCCTGCCAAGCGGAAAACGAGCCCGGCGTCAGCAAAATGAGCGCGACTTCCCCAATCTTGCTTTTTAATAGTTTTCACCGAAGAGTCGAATCATGACCCGCACCGTGAAAGTCGCCAATGGATCTATTCCGTTACCGCCCGGCGTGGAATTGCCGGATGGAGCGGAAGTCCAGTTGATTTTGCCGGACGAGGTGGCGCAGGATTCCTCCTTCGCCGACCGATACGCGGCTTACATCGGAGCGGCGGACGATTTGCCCGCCGATTTGGCGGCGAATCTGGATCACTACGTCCACGGGCACAACAGGAAGTGAAGGCGGTCTTTGCTGACGCATTCTATTTCGTGGCGCTGATGAACCGGGGCGACCAGCATCACGCCAAGGTCACTGCCGCCGCGCGTCAATTACGTGAGAAACTCATCACGACCGAATGGGTGCTGATGGAACTCGTGGACGCGCTGGCTGAATCCAGCAGCCGTCGTTTGGTTGCGCCATTCATTCGTGAGCTTTCCCAGGACCCGCAAGTCGAGATAGTTCCTGTCTCGGAGGACTTGTTTCAGCGCGGTTTGCGGCTTTACGAGGAGCGGCAGGACAAGGGCTGGACGCTGACCGATTGCACTTCGTTCGTGGTGATGGGAGATCGAAATATTACGGATGCGCCGACGGGCGACCACCATTTCGAGCAGGCGGGATTCAAGGCACTCCTAACGTGACCGCCGAATGCAAAGAGGCGCGGGCCTTTTCTTAGCCAAGCCACAAACTATCGACACCTGTCCGTAATCCCCTCCCCCATACGCGGCATGTCGATCACCCCGGGCGGGCCAGGGTTTGTGACGTCTGATGATTACCCGGGCGCGGTTGTCATGCCACCGCAAGGGCGATAGGCTCCCTCATGGACACCACGATATTTCGTCGGTTCTTCGGACAGATCCCGCAACGAACCCGGACCATCATTATCGCTATCGTCGCCTTCGGCATCGGGACTTTGTTCTCCGGTTCCGGCGGAGATGGACGTTATACCTCGCTGGGAACATCAGGCTTAACCATCCTGGACACGAAGACTGGAGTCGCTTGGAAAATCGATCCGGAACACCCGGGAGCTTACCCGCGGCTGGCATCGTTCTCCTATTTCTGAAGGTAATCGGCTTCGTTATGCCATATGCCCCCGCGCTGCCTCTCGATCACAGCCGGGATGAAGGCCCGGCTTCGCTACGTCGCCTGACGATCTCCCGGAGGAACTGGAAGAGGACGACAATCAATGGCGCTCGCAGTCGACCCGGCGATTGGGGAACATGCCACCCATGAAAACATCGCGAGTCCTGATTTTTGTCGATGAATCCAATGTCTTCAGTGCGCACCGTGAAACGCAAACTCGACTGGCTGAAGCTGCGTAAGCACCTGACGAATGAAGAAAAGGGGCGGGAACTGATTGAGATGGTGGTTTATGCAGGACTGCCGCCAGCAATGCCAGACTGGCAAAGCGAACGGGACAAGAAGAACAAGTTCGTCTTCTGGCTGAGGTCCCACGGATTTCTGGTGGTCACCAAAGATGGTTCTCCTGCCGAGGAAAAGCACTACAAGGCGAACGTAGACGTCTTGATGGCAATTGACGCGGTGGAGCTATCGGTGGAGATGCGTCCGGACGTTGTTGTTCTCGTCACTGGGGATGCGGACTTTGCCCATTTGGCGTTGCAGTTGAGGCGTCGTGGCATCCGCGTCGAGGTGGCTTCAGTAGCTCAGAACCTCGGGAGTGTCCTGAGAGCCTCCGCCAACGAGATCATCGATTTGGATCCTCTGTTTAATTCGTTCGAGCAGATGTAACTTCTCACAAGGACCCCACATTATGGAACTCGATCTCGAAGGAGAACATGCCAGCCGCGCCTATGCGGTGCTTTCTGCCCTGGTAACCCCGCGACCCATTGCCTGGGTGACGACAATCGATGCCTCCGGCGTCGTTAATGCCGCCCCCTTCAGCTTCTTCAACGTGCTCGGGGCGAACCCGCCCATAGTGGGATTTTGTCCCGGGGATCGAGCTGACGGGACGCCTAAAGACACCGCGCTGAACGTCCGGCGGTCTCACGAGTTTGTGGTGAACCTGGTGGATGAAGCTGTCGCGGAGGCAATGAACCTCACTGCCGCCACGCTGCCCTTCGGCGCCAGTGAGTTGACGGCGGCAGGATTGACGCCAGCGACATCGTCAGTGGTCAAACCTCCCCGGATCGCTGAGGCACCGGCCAGCCTGGAATGCGTGGAATGGGGCACGCTTCAGATCGGTGGGAACCGGCTGATCATCGGCTTGGTAAAGCGAGTCCATGTGCGAGACGAACTGTTTGACCCGGTGACGTCGCGCATTCGCACCGAGCGGTACGGAGTGATCGGACGCATGGCGAGTCCGGACTGGTATTGTCACACTGCGGACCGCTTTGAAATGAAGCGTCCCAACTGAGAAGCAGGGACTGGCGCGGATGTGGTGCGAGGATGAAGTCCGCGATGTCCTCTGCCGGAGAGGGGCACGGTCACTCATCCCTTCCTTCCGCAGCCCCGCGCAGCACGCTACTTAGCGCAACGGTCCAAGATTGGAGTTCCAATCCATCTGCGAATCGGGATGCGTCTTTTCCCACCATGATTTCCATTTCTCGAAATCGGTTCCATAATTTTGCGCCGTCAGCGCCGTCAGGTATCCCGCTTCCTGATCATAGTGACGAATCGCCGTGTGCCGCAGAGCCTTGATGAGATACGGAACCGCCTCGTGCCGCCCGCATGCCCCGAGATAAATGGCCGCGTTGAGCCACTCAGAATCGTCGTTGCTTTGCAGCATCTCGATCGCGCGGTAGGCCGCAATAGGATCCTTCCTCTGCGTCAGAATCTCCAAGCTGTCGTAAACGATGTCTCCAATGCCATCGTTAACATTTCTGGAGAGTGCCCGAGAGCTGGGGAAGGACGGAAAGAGTCGGTGACAAAACATCATCGGTTTGTCATGGCACTCCGCCACACAGCCGGCAGCGAGTACGATTAAAATGACGATCAGCAAACTCGCCAGGATCCCGGCTAAACGATCTTTATCCATTACCGCCCGAAATCTGGGAAGCCAGGCTGCACCGGTCAAGCGCCGAAATCCTCTACCCCCAGGATCGCCGACGAGGATACGAGCTGGTCTGCCACAACGGTATCGACGCGAGCGCATCGGCTTTTCGAGGCTGATCCGCAGGACGTTCTGGGCATTTTCGAAGATTTGCCGGAGGGCGTCCTGCTCGTAGTTGAAACTCCGGGCACTGACCTGGTACGAATCGGAGACATGGGTAGCCGGCTCTGTTTCCCTCTCCCCATGCGCTGCGTCTCGATCACATCCGGGATGAAGCTGCGCTCCATGATGATCTGCCGGAGGAACTGGCGGAGGTGATGGCGCTGGCAGTCGACCCCGCGATTGAGGAATATGGCGCCGTGCCGGATGCCGAAAACTTCCATCACAGCGTTTACGTTATCCTGCTCAATCCGGCAGTCCTCAGACATCCGTCCATTCGGCGCCTTAATTCCGCCCATGATCCTTCAAAGCCCTGCGTGTATGTGGGCATGACCGGCCTGCCCGTTGATCACCGGTTTGAAAATCACAAGGCCGGCTACAAATCGGCCTGGGTTGTGAGAAAATACGGCATCCGCCTGATGCCTGAGCTTTACGAGCACTTGAACCCGATGCCATTCGACGCCGCGGTACAAATGGAGACGGACCTCGCCGACGAACTGCGAGCGGCGGGATACACGGTCACCGGTGGTCACTGATTCAAACCCCAACGTCTGCTGATGCGGTTCGGCCTCCCGCCGCGACATCTCCTCAGCCGGGCACGGGGCGGTGAACAGCCATACCAGCCAGGAAATGCCGATTTCAACGTAATTTATGCAACGGAATCCATGATTTGGAGTTGATTCTCTGCAACATCAACCACCTCGTTTTTCGCTGTCGATGAGTTCCCCTGCTCGCCCGTTTTCCTTCGGATCGTCTCAACCAAAAGACCTGATTCCGGCTCCTAGTGTCTCCGAGCACAACAGGTGGCCGGTTCGCGCTTGAATTTTCATCAGATGCCTTCCTCACAGAGGGCCAAATTTAAAACAACACCAATAATTAGCAGCCAATAAATGAAATCCGGACATCCCATTCTTCGAATTGCCTTTCTGAGCGTTGCCGTCCTTGGTTGCGCGAATGTTGCGAAAACTGCCGCAGCTCCGTCGACCGGAGCGCAAACCCCGTCCTCCTCCAGCGGTCCCATCAGTGCGGCGGCCGATACGCCGATGGGAGATGTGTCGGCGGTGCTGCGCGGCTACGGAAAGGTCAAACTCCACCGCGTCGCCGGGAAGGACGAGTGGATTTTCGAGGCAACGAGCGCAGAAAACGCCGTCACGATGGTCAGCAAATTTCTTGCCGATCTCAATCTGTCGCCCGGAGTCACGACGGGCACGCTGGAGGTAGCCGGCAAAGGGTTCAAGACCACCGCCATTCCCGGCGGCTTTGTCTATACCGGCTATGTCGAAGGTGAAATAGGACACGTGGTCGCCGCGAAAGACGAGACGACGCTCAAGGCGTTGCTCGTTTCCGCCCCGCGTGATGCCGTCACCGACCTTGCGTACCCGGACTACCTGGACCGTTTCGACCGCCACGGCTGGGGTTTTTACGGCTTCGCGACCAACTTTACGCCGCCCACGCCAAAGAATCACGACACCGATCCGATCGATGACATGGGCTTCCTCGCGAAGCACAATTTCCGTTTCGAGCTCTGGCCCAATCCGACCGAGTTCGATGATTCCTACAGTATCCCCTCGCAGCGCGCATTCGGCTGGCTGCTTACGGAAGCCGGCAAGCGTAACGTGCCGGTAAGTGCGCGCCTTGGCGGCCGCCTGCCCCACGCCAAGGAATTCACAGATGCCTTCGAGCTGCCCGCCACGTTCATCGAGGGAGGCTGGTATTGGGGCACACTCGATTGGCGCGTCAATCATCGCCAGTCGTTTTTCAACAAGCCCGCGCGTCTCTACATCGCGCGCCAGGCGATGGATGAAATCAAACTGGAGAACAACCACCCCGAGGTTGAAAGCTGGATGATGCCTTACGGCGAGGTCCCCGGCTGCGATTGGTACAACTATCAAGGCGACATCTCTCCCTCCGCGCTCGAGGATTGGCACGAGACAATCCACAAAAAACTTCACCTCAGCCTGGCGGAGCTTTCGGAAATGTATGTCCGCAAGGACAAGCCGTTCACTTCCTATGATGAAGTGCCCATCCCGGAGATCGCAACCTTCGCGGGAAAGCCCGGACTGATCCAGGATCTAGAAGGCGACTGGTATGTACGCCAGGAGTCGCATCCCGGCGAGGGACTTGCCGGCCAGTGGTGGAATGACGACGTCAAATCCGGCGCGTGGGATAAACTCCACATGCCGGGATCCGTTTTCTGGTTCAAATATAACATCGGCAATAAGGAACAACCCAAGTGGGTCATCCGCGATTTCGATTACACCCCCTCGCAAAAAGTGGCCGGGCCGATCTATCTCTACGATTTTGCCCGCGCCACCAACAATGACGTGCGCAGGTCATGCCCAGTCTATCTCAATGGCCAGAAAATCGGCGACCTGGGCAGTTGGTCCGCGTGGGATGTGACTAAGCTCCTCAAACCAGGAGGGAACCGTCTCGCCTTTCAAACCGAGCTCTTCACGGGCCGCGTTTTCCTCAGCACCGACAAGCCGGTGCTTTACCCTTACCTTGGCGCGGAGCGCAACAAGCTCTGGATTATATTCAACGACTGGCTGCTGGACGCCCGCTTTGGCGCGATTAACGATTCGCTGGCCGGCATGCGCGAAGCCGAACCGAACAAGCCGATCAAGATTATGGCGCCGCCTGTCGGCAACGACAACGATCGCTGGCTCGATACGGCCAGCCGATTCGGCGCGTGGGGCCACTTCACCGGAGAGGGCATGTGGGGGTTCTTCTGGTATAAGCGCTACGGCTTCCTGTACGGACTGCCCGCCACAAGCGAGGGGGCGGGTCCGAGCGCCGATGTTCCCGGCCAGTTCAGCCTGTATCAGCGGGTTTTCCTGGAAGGGCTCAATGGGCATGACCAGGTCTTCAACGTCCAAAACATCACTCGCGTGCCGGAACTCAAGCAATGGTATGAAGACCATATCGCCGTGCTGAAGCAAATGGGGCGTTATGACATCGCCGGACCGCAAGTTATCATCTATCGTTCCATGAACCAGGCGACGCAGATGATGCCTCCCCCCTCCCCACCAGTCGGCGGTAACATGCACCAGATCCAAACCGTTTGGAATTGGGACTTCGCTCGCGGCACCTTCCAGACCATTGGCCAATCTGGCCTCTACGTCGACAATGGCGGCCTCGCCAGTCACAAGATTGATCGCTACCGCATCATGGTGGACGGCGGAAATGAGATCATTACTCCCGATGCGATTAAGAACATAGGCGACTGGGTCCGCAAAGGCGGCACCTACATCACTCTTCCGTTCACGGGACGATCCAACGCCGACGCCCCCGATTCCTGGCCGATCCAGGAATTGACCGGTTGCCAGGTCAAGACGCTTCGCACTCCGGGTCCGGGCAAGGGCACCGTGACGATCGCTAAGGACCAGCCACTCTTCAAGGAACTTGCGGGCCAGAGTTTTCCGGATGCCGGCTCCTCGATGGACTGGCAGGATTTCGAGAATAATTTCCTCAGTGTCGAATTGGCGCCGGGACCCGATTGCCAGGTCGTCGCGACTTATGAAGACGGCGCTCCCGCCATCGTCGTCCATAATTTGGGCAAGGGTCAGGTCATCGCCCTGGGCAGCGCCTTTTTCCGCAAAGCCCATGACGTGAAGGGCCTATGGTGGCCGAGCGAGATCGAATCGAAATTCTTCCGTGACTTGTTCACAAACCTCGGCCAACCGGCGGTCAACAACACCACCGATCTCCGCGTGGTTACACAGCGTTACCGGACCAACAATGGAATGGATGATGTCCTTATCGTCCAGAATTTTGCCGATGGCGACCGCACGGTGGATATCCATGCGACTCTCGACCATCCCCCGGACAAGGTTTACCAGGTGGCGATGAATGAAATCCGGGAGGTGCCCTTCACGATTGATGGCAACAACGTCACCGTGCCGAAGGTCTCCATTCCCCAGAGTGAAAACCAGGTCTTTTATTTCCGCGATCATGACGCAGGCGACGCACTTGCCCATTGGTGGCAGTACCAGAACAAGCTTTGGAAACCAACCGACCCCGTGAAACTCGATTTCGCCTCGATCTCCAAGGGCCGCTGGATCGATCCCACGCTCGATCTCAAGAATGGCTGGTATTGGACGCAGAACACCCCCGCAAACAACGACTGGCTGAAAGGCGCCGGCGCATTCGCCTCGCCGGGCGGCCAGCCGCAACCTTGGGTCCTTGACGTCTTTAGCGCTCTCGGCGTCGATCCAACCAAAGCGGTTTATGCCCGTCACACATTTCACGTTCGACCCGGTTGGTTCAAGGACGGCGGCGTGACTCACCTGACCGCCGCGGACTTGAACACGTGGGGAACTCGTTGGGAGCTTTATCTCAATGGACAGCTTCTAAAAGCGGAAGGTTTCTTCAGGCCCGATGTTACGGCATTGCTCAGGCCGGGCGAGAATGTCATTGCGGTCAAGCTCGTTCCCGGTAACGGCTGCAAGTATCTCGGCGTCGAGGGCTCGCTCTATCTTTCGCACGCCCGTCCGCCGTCAAAGGTGGTTGACTTATCCGGCGAATGGATGCCCGACGCCAATGGCAAGGGAGTTCCCATCCAGTTCCCCGGGAAGGCGAGCGCCTTCGCTCCCACGCGGAGGATCGATGTTCCTGCCGGCTGGAAGGACAAGTATATCGTTTGCTACTACGCAAAGGGCGATTCCCGTTCCGCCATCGGCGCCATTGTCAACGAGACCGGTGTCGTCGCCAAGCGGAGCCCCGGCGATGATGTGGAAGTAGATATCACTCCCTATCTCCATTTCGGCGAAACGAACATGCTTTCCATGCTTCAGACTGGCGGAGATCAACTCGATGCGTCGCACGACTGGGACTTATCGAAGGTCGAGCTTCATCTCTATCTCAGGTCGGAATACCGTAATTGATGGACAAGAGGCCAGATTTCAAAGCAGGCGTCCGATAAGATTGAAGCAGAATCATTCCTTCTTATACTCGCTCGCATACGCATGAGAGCTTTTGTCCGCCAATTTCATGATGTCCCGCCGCGCAACTGTGCTGACGCGACCAGGATAACCTATTACTTTCGACTGTTGTTGATCTCGCTGCTGCTTGGCCCCGGGATTGTGACCGGCCAATCGGCTGCTCCCGACTATGGACGATTCGACGGCACGACCAGGCCTGTAGGCCGAGAAACGAACGTGATCGAGACGCCGGTCAATCAACGCGTCGCATCGGCCGGGATGGTGGTCAGATTGCCTGGTGTAAGACCAAACGCGCTGGCGCTGAGTCCCGACGGCAAATTGGTCGTGACGGCCGGTTTGACGCAAAGTTTGATCGTCCTCGATCCGGCAACTGGAAAAATCCTGCAACAGGTGCCGCTGCCGGCAGATGACAAAATACCGGCTTCCGAATCCAGTTTGAGCGTCATCATCCAGCCAAACGAAAAAGCCAAGCTAAGTTTCACCGGCCTCGTGTTTTCGCCCGACGGATCGCGGATTTACCTGGCCAACGTCAACGGCGACATCAAGAGCTTCGGCGTCCAGCCGGACCACACGGTTGTGCCGTTAAATTCATTTCCCTTGCCGGCCGCCAACGCACCGAATCGCAAGACGGAAATTCCCGCGGGCATTGCCGTTTCGTCGGACGGGAAGCGACTTTATGTCGCGCTCAACCTTTCCAACCGCCTGGCCGAATTGGACACCGCGACCGGCGCGATTTTGCGCACGTGGGATGTTGGTGTCGCCCCGTTCGACGTGGCGCTTGCCGGTGGAAAGATTTACGTCAGTAATTGGGGTGGCCGCCGTCCCGACTCGAAAAGCGTCACAGGCCCGGCCGGCGATGGGATGCGCGTGCGGGTGGATGCCCGTTCCATTGCGAGTGAAGGTTCCGTCTCAGTGATCGAGATGAGCGGCACGAACCGATCGGAAATTCTGACAGGCCTGCATGCCTGCGCATTGGGGCTGTCCCCGAATCGCCGCTGGCTTGTCGCCGCCAACGCGGGCAGTGACACGTTAAGCGTGATTGACACACATGCGGATCGGATAGCCGAAACGATTTGCGCGCGGCAAAATCCCGCTGATTTATTCGGGGCTCAACCCGCTGCGCTGGCGTTTGACCAATCGGGTGAAACACTTTTCGTTTGCAACAGCACACAAAACGCCGTGGCAGTTTTCCGGTTCGAACCCGGTGCGTCGAAATTGCTCGGCCTGATTCCCGTTGGTTGGTTTCCAGGCGGGATCACCTATGATGCGAAACGGAGGGAGATTGATGTGGCGAACATCAAGGGCATCGGCGCGGGGACGGAAAAACCGGCAAAGTTAAAAGGCGATGGCCTTAGATTCAACACCCATCAATTTGAAGGTTCCCTGTCGCTCGTACCCGTGCCGTCCAGGAAGGTATTGGCGGCGTTCACACGGGCTGCATTGGCAAACCTGCGGTATCCGTTACTCGTCCAAGCCGCGTTGCCGGCGCGTGTGGGTCAACCGGCGCGTGCGGTGCCGGAACGTGTCGGCGAGCCGAGCGTTTTTCAACACGTCATTTATATCATTAAGGAAAACCGTTGTTACGACCAGGTGCTCGGCGATGTAAAATCGGGCAACGGCGACGCAAGCTTGTGCGTCTATGGCGAGCACGTTACGCCAAACGAACACAAAATAGCCCGGGATTTTGTGCTGCTGGATAACACGTATTGTTGCGGCATTCTGAGCGCGGACGGCCATCAATGGGCCGATTCGGCAATAGCAACCGAGTATGTGGAGCGTGAATTTGCCGGCTGGCCGCGCAGTTATCCTTGTGGCGGCTTTGCCGAGAGAGGCCGGGACGCGCTGGCCTACTCGCCCGCGGGATTCATCTGGAACGATGCGGTCGCGCACGGCAAGACGGTGCGTGATTTTGGCGAATTCACCTCCGGCCAGAAAAAATGGAAGGATTCCAGCCACAAGGGCAATCCCAAATTTCTTGATTGCTACCACGATTATCTCAACGGCTCGAACGCCATTGCCTACTCTTGCGAGCCAGACATCGAAGCGTTGCGGCCTTATATTGTAACGAATACAATTGGGTGGGATCTGGATGTGCCCGATGTGTGGCGTGCCGCGGAATTTATCAATAATCTGAAGCAACTTGAAGCGGCGGATAATCTGCCAAACCTCGTCATCCTTTGGCTGCCAGACGATCACACCAGTGGCACCGGATTCGGTTCGCCCACGCCCGCGGCGCAGGTTGCCGACAATGACCTCGCCGTCGGGCGGGTCGTGGACGCCGTCAGTCATAGCAAATACTGGAAGAACACCTGCGTTTTCGCCATCGAAGACGATCCGCAGGACGGCTGGGACCACGTGAGCGGCTACCGCACGACCGCTTACGTCGCCAGTGCCTATACCCGGCGCGGCGCCATCGTAAGTACGCAATACAATCAGACCAGCCTGTTGCGCACCATGGAACTAATGCTTGGCCTGCCGCCGATGAACCAGATGGACGCGACGGCAACGCCGATGTTCGATTGTTTTACCAACGCGCCGGATTTTACGCCGTTCGCCGCCGTACCCAATCAAACGCCTCTCGACGAAATGAATCCGAATCCCCGCAAAATTTCAAATCCGCTCCTGCGCAAGGACGCTTATATTTCCAGGCGGTTGCCGCTAGCCAAGGAAGACCAATGTCCCGAAAACTTGTTCAACCACATCCTCTGGCGCGCCGCCAAAGGTCCGCAAGTCTTGTACCCGGCTTGGGCGGTGAAGTCCACGAACGACGACTGAATGGCCAATCGTTGGCGAAAGAACAGTTCAGCAGATCGGCCGGCCTTGGCGCAGAAAGCGCTCAGCAGCCAGCTCCCCTGGCGCAAAACCACAGATCCCAGTCCTCACGGCCAATGATCGCCGGCCTCCGGTCGTGGACGGACAAATAATCTCGACTGGCAAACCGATGGGCGGAAAATTGGATGACTAAGGGAAACGTCCGAGAGTTTCCGTAAGGCCCCAATGGAACCATCTGAGAATAATGCCGAGGAAATTGCGGCCCGATACGCCGCCATCGTGGCATCATCCCAGGACGCCATCATTGGAAAGGACCTGCGCGGCGTTGTGACGAGTTGGAACCCCGCGGCGGAATATATTTTCGGCTACCAGGCGTCCGAAATAATCGGCCATTCGATAGAACACCTGATGCCGCCGGAGCGCCATTGGGAAGAGGAGATGATTCTCGAGCGGATCCAGCGGGGCGAACGCGTGCCGATTTTTGAGACGGTGCGCCTGTGCAAGGATGGCAGCACCCGGCATGTCTCCGTAACGGTCGCCCCCGTCATGGATGCGCGGGGCAGAATTATCGGCGCCTCAAAGCTCGTGCGCGACATTAGCGAGCACAAACGGGCGGAAGAGGCGCTCGAACAGGAGCGAGGCCTTCTCCGCATGGTGATTGATCTTTTGCCGGACCACATCTACGTCAAGGACTTCGAGAGCCGCTTTGTCCTGGCCAACAGCGGGGTGGCGCAGGTGATGCTGGGAACGCTCAAGCCTGAATTGCTGATCGGAAAATTCGACGGTGATTTCTATCCGCAAAACGAGGCCGCCGAGTTCCGGAGCGATGAACTCGCTGTGCTCAACGGCCACGCGCTGTACGACAAGGAGGAACCGCTTACCCACCCGGACGGCACTCGGCGGTTCATCATAACCACCAAGGTGCCGCTCAAGGACACGGACGGGAATATCATCGGCTTGGTGGGCATCGGTCGCGACATTACCGCACGCAAGCTGGCCGAGGAGGCGTTGCGAGAGAGCGAGGAACGCTTTCGCACGATCTGCGAAAACTCGCCCCTGGGCATCATTTTTACCGATACGAATTCGGATACCAATTATGCGAATGAGGCCCAACAGAGGATATGCGGAGGCGCTTGGGAGGAATTGGCCGGGCAAGGCTGGCAGGCAACGATTCATCCCGACGATCGAGAACGTGTGATCCGGGAGTGGCAGGAAGTCGGCCGAACCGGCCAGCCTTTTCGCAGTGAACGCCGGTACATACACAAGGATGGAAAGATCGTCTGGGCCTCGATGACTGCGGCGCCCATCAGAGACAATGCGGGCATTCGCGGCTACGTGGGAATCGTGGAGGACATCACGGAACGCAAGCAAGCCGAGACGCGAATCCGCATTCTCAATCAGGAACTGGAGTCTCGAGTGATCGAGCGCACCGCGGAATTGCGGACGGCCGTCGATGCGCTCGAAACGGAGATCACCGAACGGCAGCGGCTCGAACGCGAAATCCTCGAAATCAGCGAACGCGAGAAAGCACGAGTCGGACAGGATTTACACGACGGGCTTTGTCAAACGCTTGCGGGCATTGGATGCCTGGCGAGGGTGCTGCAGCGCAATCTGGACGAGGAAAACCTAACGCCCGACGCAGTTTCGGCCAAAGCGGAGTCGATTGTGAATCTCCTCAAGGAGGCCACGAACGAAGCGCGGGGTCTGGCAGCGGGGATGTATCCCGTGAATATCGAGGAGTACGGTCTCGCGCCCGGGCTGGAAAAGTTAGCGGACGACACGGCCGAGCGTTTCCATGTCGCGTGCAAGTTCGAGTGCGCCGAGCCCATCGTGCTTGCGGACAACGATGTGGCCAAACATGTCTATCGAATCACTCAGGAGGCCGTGAGCAACGCCATCGCGCACGGCAAGGCGGAGTCGGTGGTCATCACGCTGGCGGCGATCGACAACCAGGTCACCTTGAAGATCGAAGATAATGGAGAGGGGGTGCTCACAGAATTCGAACCGACGGGAATGGGATTAAAGACCATGAACTACAGGGCGCATGCGATTGGCGGTTCGTTGGAGATTCGGCAGCGCCCAGAGCATGGGATTGAGGTGATATGTTCATTCCCAAATCGACCGGGACCGGAAGCGTGAACGCGGATCAACCCGCAGACGACGGGATATACCGTAACGATGTCACTGATCGAACCCCCGGCGCCAGCCGGATCGGCCTATCCCTTTGAAAAGTGAAAGGCGCGGCACCCCCCAAAGAGTGCCGCACCTTTACGGACGCACTTGCCGTGTTAAGCAGCCGATCCCCACCGGCCGCTTGCGGCAAAGCGCCAGATTGATTAGCCGCGATGACGTGAGCGCCGCTGGAAGCTCACCAGGATTCCAAAGCCGGCCAGGAGCATCGCCCAAGTGCCGGGCTCGGGAACCGGGACAACCTCGAGAGCAATGTCGCTGCCACCGCTAAACGCGCCAGTCGAGCTCTTGGCCGCATTCGTGAGTTCCCAGTTCTGCCCATTGTAGGAGAACGGGGTGTTGTTGGTAACGGCGATCGGGCCGGTGCCGAAGTTGACGTTCGCGAATTGACCGGTCGTGTTGGCCGTACCGGCGTTGAAGATGGCGAGATAGAATATGTCGCCAGCCGCCGGGGTATAGCCGCTCTCGATGGTCAACGAGAGGGTCGCGCTCGTTCCCAAGCTGATCGTGCCGCCGATGCCCCCGAAGCCGACGAGAAGATGATCGGAAGTGTCACCCGCCAGATTCGTGCCCGAGGAGGACCTGCCGATTTGCATTGCGACCGTAACATTCGCGCCCGTGGTGAGGGCAAGGTTGTTGGTCGTGAGCTTCAGGCTGGGGCCGGCGTTGGTCTCGGTGCCGCTGAGACCGACGGCAAGGGCGCTCGGGTCGAGGACATCTATCGAGTTGCCCGTCGCGGCTCCGACCGTCAGGGTGCCGGCGATTATGCCGTTGCCACCGAGAGTGGCGGTAGCGCCCAGGCCTGTGTTCGCATCGCCAACGGTAACCCCGGTGGTGCCGCCCAGCGAGCCGCTGACCAGCAGGAGACCGGCCTTGACCGTCGTGGCGCCGGTATAGCCGCTCGTGCCGCTGAGCACCCATGCGCCAGCGCCGGTCTTTACGACGCTGGTGGCGTTGCCGCCGTTATTACCGATGTTGACGGCCAGCGTGTTGTTGCCCGTGTTGCTCCCTGTGAGGACCAGTGTCCGAACGCCCGTACCGAAGATGCCCATCGCATTGGTATTGCTCAGCACCAGCGGCCCGGCGCCGGATGCGTCGAGGGTGTTGGTGTTTGCAGCGATCGTGAAGTCGCGGTTGCTACTGGCTCCGGTGCCGGTGTATTGGAGGTCGCCGTTGTTGAGGGTCAGATTCGCGGCGGCACTGCCCGACTGACCGATGCCGCTGGCCACGCCGCCATTGTTAAGTACGCTCACACTCAGAACGCCGCCGCCCTCGATTGTGGTCGTACCCGCGTAGGTGTTGGAGCCGGTCAGGTACTGCGTGCCCGCGCCATTGAAGACGAGATTCATGGTAGACCCGCTATCGGCAATGACACCGGAGTAGGCATTGCTGAAGCCGGCTGCCGGATCGAGGGTGATTGTCGTCATGTTGTAACCCGTGGTAATCACAGATTGCAGGTTCGTGCTGCCCTGGAGTCCGCCGAAGGTCGGCGTGTTGAAGCCGGTCTCGGTTATCACGCCGGTGCCGGAGGTGTTGATGGGGCTGTTCTCAAGTGAGAGATTGGCGCCAAGGATCAGCGTGCCGGAACTGACCAGCGTCGGGCCGAAGAAGGTGTTGGTCTGGTTGCCGAGGGTCAGGCTTTGCGTGCCGGTGTTGTCCGAACTCATGACCACCATGCCGCCAGGGCCGCTGATGATGCCGTTGAGGGTCATCCCGTTGCCAGCGGTGTCGAAAGTGCCCGCGGTCGCATTGCTGCCCGAGAGGCTGATGGTCTTGGTCACGACCAGCCCGCCGGTGCCCGACTGCAACGTGCCGCCGTCGATGAACATTCCGTTGGTGGTGCTGCTGGCGTTAAGTTGGGCTGTGTTCCCGTTGAGGATGCCGCCCTCGATGTTCCAAACGCCAGTGAAAGGGTTCGGGTTCGTCGTGCCGCTGATAAACAAGGTTCCGACATCGGTCTTCGTAATCGAGCCCGCACCGGTGATCGTGCCAGTAAGGTTTATATTCTGACCCAGCGGAGCGTCCAAATACCCCGACCCGGCAACCGTAATGGTTTTGCCTGTGACAATCCCACCGACGCCAGCCTGGAGCACGCCGCCAGTATTTTGGCTACCAAGGGCAATTCCGTTGGTGACGTTTGAGAGGTTCAAGCCGGCGGTGGTTGTGTTGATAATACCGCCATTGATCGTGATCGTACCGGTTTGATTGCTCGTTCCGGTGAAAATCTGGGTCCCGGAATTGATGTCCATAGTCATGGCCAGCGTGGAGGTTCCCTGGTTGATGTTTCCAGCGAACGTCGCAACGCCAGCACCGGAGATCGTCCAGGTGCTAGCTCCACCCGAGCTATTGACGATCAAGGCATTGGTGCCGCCGGATACCAGGCCGGCGACAATGCCGCCATTAGTGGCGTTGGTATCGAAGACGGGGCCAGTGGGGCCGGTGGCGGTGCCAAAGGTGATGATCCCCTGGCCAAGCGCATCAACAAGGTTACCCGCCGACGACCCCTGAAGAGTGCCGCTTTGAATGAGGATCCCGCCAGTGAACAGGTTATTGAGGCCGTTCATGAACATCAATCCCGTTCCGGTCTTTACGATACCCACATGGGCCGTGATGCCATCCTGAATAGACTCGCCGAAGTTAAGAGTCCCTGAGCTGACCGGTATAGTGAGATAACCAGTGCCGGAATCGGTGGCGTTGTTGGTGATGAACCCGTTCTGATTGTCGTTGTCGGTAAAGTTGCCCACGATCTCGGAATTGTCATTGAGGTCGAGAGTCATGACGCCGCTGGAGGCAAAGCTGAATATGCCCGCGGTCAGAGTGCCCGAAGTGTTGGCAGCGATCTGAAGGGTGCCGTTGGCGAGCGTCAGGGCAGTGGGCAGCGTGTTATTGCCATTGATGGTCAATGTGCCGGCGCCGGTCTTGGTTAATGTCCCAACCCCCGAACCTGCGATCACGCCCGTGATGGAGGCGTTGTTGCCGTTGGTATCAATCGTCGAGTTGCCGGTCACATAAATACCCTTCGCCGTGGTGATCCCGCCGGTGGCCACCTGGAGATAGCCGCCGGAATTAAGGATAAAGCCGTTGGTGGCGCTCGACCCAAGGCCGTTTACGCCCGCGGTAGTGGCGTTAAGCTCGCCATTCAACGAGATCGGCCCGGTGAAGGTGTTGGCCCCGGTCAGGACTACCTTGGTCGTGCCGGCGATCGTGATGCCAGCCGTGCCGGAACTGATCGGGCCGCCGATGGTCAACCAGCCGGGATTGCTGGCCGAGAACACCTGGCTGGAGGCGCCGTTGAGCACCAGCGGCGTGTTAATGCTCACCGCGCCGGCAGTGGCGGGGACATTGATGCTGCCGCTGAGGGTCAGGGTGTGCGCCGCATCGGTAAGGGTGAGCCCGGCTGCGTTCGTGACGTTCATGCTGTTGATCGCCATGTTCATCCCGAGGGTCGAATTGCTCGCCGAGGCCGCCTCGTTGGTGCCGGTGAAGAACACATTGGTCGTCGGCCCCGGAACCAGTTCCGTCGTGCCGCTGTTGAGGGCCGAGGTCCAGTTGCCCCTGCCGCCAACCGTACCGCTGGAAATGGCCCACACGTTATTCCCATCCGCATAGCCGCCGGTCCAGTAGGCGGTGGTCAGCGCCGTCTGGGCGGTGGTGCTCACCACAACACTGGTCCCGCTTGCCGCGGAAGGAACACCGACGGAGAAGTTGGTCGCTCCGTACACATCGCCAAGGGCATAATTCGAACCCAGCCCGCCGCCCGCGGCGAGCAAGAGGGGAATCGAGGTGCCCGTCGAGCCGCTGGCGAAGACGTTGACCAACACCGAGGTGGCGTTATTGGTTACCGCGCCGGTGATGTTGATCGGGCTGCCGAGGGTCGCACCGATCGCCTCCGTGCCTGCTCCGAACGTCAGAGCCGCGATATTCAGGGTGTTGCCCGGGCCGCTGCTCGCGAAATTAAATGCGCCGGCGTTGTTGACCGTCAGGCCGGAAGTGTTGCCCAAGCCGTTGGTGCTGGTCACCATCAGGCTGGCGGTGCCGACTGTCGTCGAGCCCGTGTAGGAACTGGAGCCACTGAGAACCTGGGAACCACTGGTCACAGCGACGGAAAGCGCGCCCGACGGGTTGTTCTGAATGGCGCCGCCATAGGTAGCGAGACCGGAGCCAGCCAGCGTCACAGTCACCGGCGAGGCCGCGCTGTTGGTAAGCACTCCGTTGGCGCCCGCGCCGGAGAGGAGGCCCACCGTCACGCTGTTGCCGTTGACGTCCACCGTGGGCGTGTTGGCCGTGCCGAAGGTGATAATGCCCGAACCCAGAACTGCCGTGCCCGTGCCGGGGCCGGCCTGCACCGTG
>Ga0302319_10008558_pt1 | contig 19879 bp, 23 predicted proteins | sample Bog_T0_2_FD_203319 | JGI IMG/M metagenome (GOLD analysis project Ga0302319, IMG submission 203319) | Peat permafrost microbial communities from Stordalen Mire near Abisko, Sweden - Bog_T0_2 | ecosystem: Environmental > Terrestrial > Soil > Wetlands > Peat | place: Sweden: Abisko, Stordalen Mire... | reverse complement strand
AACTCCGACGACAACTGCTGCTCGCTGGTCTGCGCCTGATCGAGCGAACCTACCAGATTGGTGACGTAAAAGGGATCTACCCGCATCACATTCCTCCCCTGAACTGAACAGCTCCGCGGCTGCGCGCTGACTGCATGAGAAGCGTTCTACAGTTTTAAGTGACCGCTGTCGTGTCTCCCAAGTTCAACGCCGAAGCCATGATCGAGTCCAACATCGTAAAGACCTGAGAAGCTGCCTGATAACTGCGTTCGTAGGCGGTCATCGCCGAGGCCTCGTCGTTCAGATTGACGCCGGAGAGCGCATTGTTCTGCGTCTGCAACTGCGTCACCGAGGCGTTCTGCGCCGTATTCTCCGTTTGCGCGCTGGAGACCGTCGCGCCCAGCGATGTCACAAAGTTCGAGTAATAGTTGATCGGAGTCTGGCCATTCACGATCGACTGATTGGCCAGCGCGGCCATAACTGTGGCATTGGAACTTCCGCCCGATCCCTCTGCCGTGCTGGCGGCGGCAATCTGATTCGGATCGGTCATCACCACGCTCATGGTGGCCGCGCTGCCGGCCACGGCGGCGGGCTGATTGAAGATGTAGAGGGGATTGGCCGCAGAGCCGGAAACGCCATTCAGATCAGTTCCCGCATTGTTCTGCGCATTGACCGAGGTGGAGATGCTGTAGGCCAGTTGATCGAGCGAGTTGAGCGCGCCGGGAATGTCCTGGCCGAGGGCCGTCAGAGTTCCGCCCAGCGAGCCGCCGCCCGCGGCCAACTGCGAGGTGATATTCGAGTTGTTCAAAAAGAAGCTGGTCGTCCCGTTCACCGTGCCCGTGGTCAACTGGTAGCTTGTTCCCTCGGAAAGCAGCAACTGGCCCGATGTGGTGGTAATCGCCAGGCCGTTGTTCTCGGTGATGATCTGGTTGATCCCGATCAACTTCGAAAGCTGGCTGATGTCCTGCTGGCGCTGGTCTTCGAGGGTTCCCGCATCGCCGTTGGGCGAAGTGGTCATAATCTGCTGATTGAGCTGGGCGATGGCGCTGGTCAAGGAATTCACCTGGCTGGTGACGCCGGAGGCCTCCTGGCCCAGCGCCGCACTCTGCGAGTTCAGGCTGGCGGCTGCGTTGGAGATGTCTCCGGCCAGCGTACTCGCCGCCGAAAGCACACTTTGGCGCTCCGCATTGTTGGCGGGATTTGCCTCCAACTGAGAAAAGGAGTCAAAGAAACTGGTAATATCGCTGCCAATGTCGCCGGCGTTTGAACTGGAGGAACCGGAATCCGGCGTGAAGAGAGCCTGCAGAGTATTAAGCGCCGTCAGCCGCGAGCCGGAGGAGGCTGCCAACTGCTGCTGCTGATCCAAGCGCGACTCCAGCACACGATCCCGCTGAGAGGTAGCGCCGGTCTCCGTCACGCCTTGCCCGACCGAGACGCCGCCAATACTGACCGGTTGATTTTCCTGCCAGTTGGGCGCCTCAACGGTATAGCCGGGCGTGTTGGCATTGGCCACATTGTTGGCCACCACATTCAGAGCCTGCTGATTGGCGTCCAATGCCTGCGAGACGATGCTCAATGCGGAGTTAATTGTCCCCATGACTGCTCTCCGTCCGCGACCAACGCAGCGCTTGCGGAGCACCGGAGTCAAAGTGGCCCTGGCCCGCGTTGTACTCCAATCGGCCCATGCGCAATTCGCGCAGGCGGTTCAGCACATCCAGGTTGGCCCGCGTCGCTTCCAGCACTTTGGCAAAGACCGCCATATCTCCCGCGGCTTCCTGGGCTTGCAGCGCCAGCGCCGCGCATGCCGCCCGGTCGCGCGTCGCCAGATCGCGGTTCAGAGTCTGGCAGGAGAGCGCCAACTCCTCCAGCCGGTCTGCGTCCAGCCGCGCCAGCGCCCGCGAAGCCTCCACCACCAGCTCTTTCAGCTTCGGTTGCTCACCGCGCTTCTTGGTTCCCAGCAACGCACTCTCTCCCTTCGCTTCTTCGCAGGTCGTCGCGCATGGCAAATGCACCAAGGCACACCGGGCGCTCACCCGTCCAGGGCGAACGCGCTTTGCCTTCCGTAGGCAAGTACTGGCGCAGTTTACGCCTGACCGCCCAGCATCGAATCCACCAGCTTGGAGGCCACGGCTCCCGGAGAGACGTTGTAGCTGCCCGCCGCGAGCGCCGCTTGAATGCTGGCGACCTTGTCCATGCGCACACCGGAGTCGCCGACCGACAGGGAGACCTCGCTGCCCGCGCTGCTCAATGTTGCCCGGTCGCTGCCCAGCCCGCTTCCACTCGTCGAGGCGCTGCTCTTCGGCGGTTGCGCGGCGGCTGGCGTGATCGTGGGCGTTCCCAAAAGCGACTTCAAACTATCAAGACTGTTGCGAATGTCCATACTTCATGACTCCTTGTCTGGTTCATCGGCGCCCGTTCAAATCACTCTAGTCATTCAAGAGATTTTATGACGGTATTGCCGTGCAAATTTGTGGTTACTTGCCCTGTTACCGCAGTGGTTACCGGCTTGACGCTTGAGGGAGTGAGCTGCCGCACGATACTGCTGGCAATTCCAAAGCCGCCCGCATCGCTCAACGCCCGCCCCAGCGCCTCAGAGGCAAACTCACCCAGCGCCCCGCTGGAGCCGGAGGCCGAGCCGCTCTCTTCTCCATCCAGACCGTTGCCGCTCGTCATCGGCTTCAGCAACTCCTTCATCATCTGCGCCTCAAACTCGTGGGCCGCATGCACCAGCCGGGGCTGCGGCTGAGAGGTAGAAGCAACCGGGCCTGCGCCCGTTGAAGCAATCGCCGCTGCTGCTGCAATTCCAAGCACTCCGCACCCCTTTCGATCACTCCTGCTTACAAATAACTTTCAGTTTTCTTCACAAACCGGCTTCCAAACTGGAAAGATTCCAACCCTCGCGCCCAAACCACTTTTTATACCTACAAAACCTCCAGGTCGGCTTCCAACGCGCCGGCCTCCTTCATCGCCTGCAAGATCGAGATCACATCGCGCGCACCCGCTCCTGTTCGCTGCAATTCCTGTACCAAATCCTCCACCGTCGCGCCTTCTTTCAAGTCAATGCGGTTGACCGGCTTGTCCTGGGCCTGGACGGTGGTCTGCTGCACCACCTGCGTCGAGCCGGAAGAGAGCGCATTGGGCTGCGAGACCTCGGTCTGCGAGATGACGTTGACGCTCAGGCCGCCATGCAGAATCGAAACCGGCTGCAGGCGCACGGTGCCTCCGATCACCACGGTTCCGGTGCGCTCGTTGACCACCACCCGCGCCCGTGGAAAGACCTCGACCTCAACGGCCTCCACCTGATCGAGCAGCGCGGCGATATCCTCCTCCGGCGCCGCGGCAATCTCCACCCGGCGGCTGTCGATGGCGTGCGCGCGCGCTGTGCCCAGCGCCTTGTCAATGGAGGCGGCCATGCGCTCGGCGGTATGAAAGTCGGCGTCATTCAAAACTACGCTGATCAGCCTCATCTGCTTCAGATCAAAGGGAACTGGCCGCTCCACCAGCGCCCCGCCGGGAATCCGCCCGGTGGTGGGATGGTTGGAGAGCTTGGTATTGCCCCCGCCAGTGGCCATGTAGCCGCCCAGCACCAGCGAACCCTGAGCCTGGGCGTAGATCTGCCCATCCGGCCCGTAGAGCGGCGTCATCAGCAGAATGCCTCCCTCCAGCGAACGCGCATCGCCGGCCGAGGAGACAGTAATGTCAACCTTGTAGCCGGGCCGGCTGAAGGGCGGCAGCGTGGCCACCACAAAGACCGCGGCCATATTCTTGACCTGCATATTGCTGGCGCTGTTGGTTCCGGTCTGCGGGACGGTGATGCCCATCCGCTCCAGCGCCGAGATCAGCGTCTGCGCCGGAAAGATCGTCTGCGAGCTGTCGCCAGTGCCGCGCAGCCCCACCACCAGCCCGTAGCCCACCAGTTGATTGTCGCGAATCCCTTCGATGGTGGCCACGTCTTTGATGCGCGCCAACTGCGCCGGCGGCGCGGCAAAAGCGGAAGCCGCGGCAAAGACGAGCGACAAGGCCAGCGTCCGCCGCAGGATTCTGCTCCTTATATACCGCGCCGTGTTTTTGCTCTCGACTCGCATCTAGCTTCCCGGTTCCTGGCTTCCAGCTTCTGGCTAGAGCATTTTCAGGGTTGCTGTAGGATTGATTTCGTGGTTTCCCACCCATTTCATAAAGAACATGAAATGGATGGGGCACGGAGCTTCCTAGCACTAACGGTGAAAATTCTCTAATTGCCGCTTCATTTCCTAACTCCTAACCCCTAACCCCTAAACCCTGATCCGTGTTCCCTGATCCCTAATCCCTGCTCTTAAAACACCAGCAACTTCTCCAGCAAGCGCACCACCGGATTCTGCCGGTAGGTGGAGTCGTTGACGATGCCCTTGCCGGTCACCTCCAGCTCCAGATCGGTCATCGCGGTCGATTGCACCTCGTTCTGCGCGCTCACGTCCTCGGGGCGCACCAGGCCGCGCAGCCGGATCAACTGCGTCTGCTGCGAGAAGGTCAACTGGCGCGTCGCCTGCACCACCAGCATTCCGTTGGGCAGTACGTCCACCACCTCGGCGCCGAAGGTCGTCGCCAGACTGGAGTTGGTTGTGCTTTGGCCCTGCGCCGAAAGTCCCGATGCGGCGCTGGCGCCGAGCAGGTTCTGGAGATTGTTGGCAGCCTTCAGTTTGCCAAAGAGTCCCGTCAGTCCGGAGCTGGCATTGGAGGAGCGGGAGTTCTTCACCTGGCCGTCGGTCGAGGCGGCCAGACTCTCGCTCACCACCACCGAGACCACGTCATGCAGCCGCACCGCCTTGGCGTCGGTGCCCAGCCGCACCAGCCGTCCCTCCGCGCTCCAGATCGAGCCGGGCGTTCTTACCTCGGCCGCCTGCTGCGCCCGCACACGCTCGATGTAGGCCTTCAGCGCCTCCTCGGGCGGTGTTGCCTTGCTCGCCGAGGCTGGACTCGACTTCTTTTTGAGGCTGATCGCCGCGGCGGGTTGAACCGCTGTGAGCGCCACCAGCGCCCAGAGCAACCCGGCTCTTAAGCCTCCGCATCGCAGCAAACTCATGGCCGCACTCCCGTCTCCGGCTGAAAGACCGCGCGGCCTGCGCCCAGGGCGACTACCCGCGCCACGCGTCCGCCGATCGTCAAACGCACATCCAGCGCACCTCCGACCGCGGCCGGAGCCAGCGCCCGCGCCTCCAGTTGAGCATCCACCCGCGCCGTGTGCTCCTCGACGATGAGCCGGTCTCCGGCGTGGATGACGGGCGGCAAGAGCGTCTCTTCCGGCGGGTGCACCGATGGCTCAATTGCGCTGCTGGATTGGTTGGCGCGCGCCGCAATTCGCACCAGCCGCCCCGGCCCGCCCGGAGCCTCTGCATTGCGCAGCAACAGCCAGCGGTCCCCATTGTGCGGATCGTCGATCTCGCGGACTATCTCGCCCGACACAAGCTCGCCCGGCGTGAAACCCTGCGCCTGAGTTCCCAGCACCGACTCCGAATTTGGTACCAGGGAGCCGGAGGAGAGGATCGACTGCGCGCGGGAGCGGGCGGCGGCGGGCGATTGCGCCGCGAGCATGGCCGAGATGGCCAGCAGCCCCACGCAACCAGCAATTTCCTGCCCGGTTCTCATCCCGCCCTCCTTAAAACTGTCCACTGTTCACTGACCACCGTCCACTGCTTAGTGCGTCATGTTATTGACCTGCGAGTACATATCGTCGGCGGCCTTGATGACCTTGGAGTTGGCCTCGTAGGCGCGCTGCGCTAGCACCATCTGCACAAACATGGTCACCACATCCACATTGGAGTTTTCCAAGTATCCCTGCTGCATGGTGCCCAGACCCTCGGTTCCTCCGGGGTTGCCCGTAACCGGGTTGCCGGAGTTGAGCGTAGCCGTCAGCAGATTCGAACCCATCTGCTCCAGCCCTCCGGGGTTGGGGAAGGTGGCCAACTGCAACTGGCCCAGTTGCGAGGGGTTCTGCTGCCCCGGCAGGGTGGCGTTCACCATTCCGTACTGGGTGATGGTAATCGCCGTGGCATTGGAGGGAATGGTGATGGTGGGGATGATCGGATCGCCGTCGGTGGTCACGATGGTTCCCTGGCTGTTGAGGTGAAACTGCCCGGCGCGAGTGTAGGCGATGGAGCCGTCGGGCCGCTGCACCTGAAAGAAGCCGGAGCCCTCGATGGCTACATCGAGCGGATTCGAGGTCTGGTTCAGCGACCCCTGCGTCATGATCACCTCGGTGGCCGCCGATTTGGTTCCCAAACCAATCTGCAATCCGGCCGAGACCGTCGACTCGCTCTGCGCAGCCCCCGGCGTCACCAGATTCTGGTAGACCATATCCTGAAACTCCAGGCTCAACTGGCGAAAGCCGGTGGTCGAGGAGTTGGCCAGGTTGTTGGCGATCGTGTCCAGGTTCAACTGCTGCGCGCTCATGCCGCTGGCCGCGGTATACAAGGCTCGAATCATTTAGGCTCCTTATTGAGGGACTAGGGACTAGGGACAAAGGGACAAAGGGACTAAGGACTAAGGGACTAGGGGCTAGAAAACCCTGTTCCCGAAGATCAATCGTCAATTCCTTCGCTACTAACCCAATTGCTAATCCCTATTCCCTAGTCTCTATTCCCTAGTCTCTAGTCCCTTAGTCCCAACCGTTCACACCCGCGGCAGATCCTCGGTGGCGATCTTGTTGAACTCGGTGTGGAAGACGGTCAGCGCCCGCTGCATCATCTCCGCCTCGCGCTGCACTAGCAGCAGATTCATTGTTCCCGGAATCACACCCTGGTTGGCGTTTTCGATGGCGCCCTGGTGGATCGTGGAGTTATTGACCAGCGTCGGCGTTACCTCGGCGGGCGCGAGGTAGCGGTTGGCGCCCTCGGCGGCGAGCTTTGTGCCCTTGGGAAAGGTGAAGACGCCCACGGTGGCCACTACGCCGCCGGCTACAGAGACTACGCCATCGGAGCCCACCGAGACCTCGCCCGGCGGGATGGGAATCAATTGGCTGGTTGCCGAAAGCACCGCATCGCCGGAGGCAGTCACCAGCAGGCCGGCCGGAGTGCGGTGAAAGCCGCCGTCGCGCGTGTAACGCGGGCCGTTGGGGGTCTGCACCTGAAAGAATCCCTCGCCCTCGATGGCCAGATCCAGCGGATTGTCGGTCTGCTCCAGCGCGCCCTGGCCCAGATTGAGCCGGTCGCCGCCCAGCAGGCCGAAGTTGTTCACTGTCTGGCCCAACTGCGAGTCCTGCGCGTCCGGCCCCAACAGCACAGAGCGGAAGTACTCCTGCTCGGCCCGGTAGCCGGGAGTTCCGGCATTGGCCAGATTGGTGGCTGCAATATCCAGCGCCTGGGTGCGCGCCACCAATCCGGTCATCGCGGCATAGTATCCACTGTCCATCCGACACCCCCTCCCACGCACAGAGAGAGCATGCAGATGAAGGACCGGAAAGGACGCGGAAGTGATTAGAACAACATCAGAAAGCAGGGAACAGGGAATAGGGAACAGGGAATGGAGAACCGGGCGGACGATAGACTTGACGGCTGGCGGTTCGCTTGCAGCCGACGGCTGATCCCTCTTCCCTATTCCCTGACCCCTGTTTTATTGCAGTCCATCGCAGATGATGGTGACGTCAAAGCTGGCATCGTCGAATTTGTACGAATGGCTGAGCTTGAACTCGGGCGCCTGGACGTGGAGATGGTAATCCCGCCCGGTGATGACGGCGGGGACCGAGAGGCCGCAGTTGGCCGCCAGGTCCGGCACCTTGCCCTTCCACGATCCGGCCAGCATATTGCAAATCTCGCCGATTCCGTCTTTGACGGTATCGTCAATCTCATCAAACTCCATGCCCGTCATGTGCGCGGCGATCTTGATGGCCGCCGAGCCTCCGGAGCGGAAGACACAGGCGCCGCTCAACAGGCCGCCAAAGCCAACCACCGCGGTCACAGACTCAGGCTCGGCGATCTCTGCCGGTCCCGAGTAGCGCTGGCAGTTGACCCCCAGCATCAAATGAAAGACCTCTTCCACACTCGCATCCAGGTTCCCTGGCTCGGTCATCAGATGCACGGACTCTCGCAACGATAGCGTCATTCTAGACTCCATTTCCTTCTTGCCGTCTCGCATTGTCGCGACTGCGGACTTGCGCACACCGTATAACAGCACACGCTGCCTCCCGGCTACGCCGCATTCAACAACGGCAGCACCCGTTCCTTCACCTGCTCGGCGGTAAACGGCTTGCGGATGTAACCCTGCGCTCCCGCCTGGATCGCCTGCTTGACATGTTCTTCGCTCGACTCGGTGGTAATCATCACCACCGGGACGCCGGGGGCCAGATTCTGCGCGCGTATCTGGCGCAGGAACTCCAGCCCATCCATCGACGGCATATTGATGTCAGAGAGAATTAGGTCCATCTGTTGGATTCTCAATATCTCCAACCCCTCGATGCCGCTGCCGGCCTCATGCACCGCCAGCGGGTCCAGCCCCGCCTGGCGGAGCGAACGCTCCACGATCTTGCGCATCACCGAAGAATCATCGACGATCAAGGCTCGAACTTCACTCATGCCCAAGCTCCTCTGCTTTTGTCTCTATCGGCGCTTCCCGTCAAATCATGAGAGGCAATTGCCCGCTTGCCCCAATTCTGTTTTAATGCGTACCGATTGAGCAGATCAGGTCCTGGATGGAGGTTCGCTCGGGAATAGGCCCTGCCTGCGGACGCCGCCACATCCTCAGCCACAGGCAGTCATGCACCCGCACCAGGCGGGAGTTGACCGGGCGCACCCGCTCGATGAACTTGGAAAAGGCATGGGCGGCGGCCGGTTCCGAGCTGGCCTCGATCAGCTCCACCGCGGGAAAGCGCGCGCTCAGCATCCGGCTGTGCGCCGGGCCAAAGAGCGACTCAGCCACCAGCCCGCTTTCCACGCGCAATCCGCTCATCCGCTCGACCCCCAGGGCCACCACCGGGTCGAGACGGTCCTCGAAGCCCAGGTAGAGCAGCTTGCCCGCGGCCATGCGCAGGGGAAGCGCGCCAAATGCGTCCACAAAGAGCCGGGGAAGCAGGACCGTGAGCGCCTCGGCGTCGTGATACTCCAAGGGCAGCACCGGGCAGCTCCACTGCAGGCCCAGCGCGCGGGTGACCAACTGTTCGCTTACTCCCTGCTGGCGCACCAGCCAGTGGCCCAGCCGCCCGGCGCCGGAGAGCCTCTGCGCATCCAGAGCCTGACGCAGTTGGCCGCTGGTGATCCAGCCCTGCTCGAGCATTACCAGGCCGAGCGGAACGCGATGCCGGTGGCTCTCCTGCGCCATTCCTCTTCCGTCCAGCTCGCGGCGCACCGCCGCGGCCACGCGCGCTGCCGTGCAAGCCGCCGAGCAGTTCCAGCCGCCCTCGAAGACCGGCGCCTGACGGCTGCGCCAGAGATGCAGCCAGCCGGAGCCGCATCCGGGGTTGGCGCAGGTTTCAAAGATTCCTTTGCGCGCGTTTGCCCGCTCTCCCGCGGGCGGTTCCGGCAGCGCGTTCTCGCTCCTCGCGCGTCTCGCCGCGCGCTCCTCGATGGTTGCCTCGACCAGCGCCAGCCGGCCGAGAGCGATTGATGCGAGGTTTTCGTCCAAGCTCCGGCTCTGGCTTAAAAGAGGCATCGTATGCTCTCCAGGCGCTTCTTGGGCGAGGCCACCTCGGTTACCCGCAGGCCAAAGTTGCCATTCACCAGCACCACCTCGCCGCGCGCCACGATCTTGTCGCCGACCACCAGGTCCACCGGGTCGGCCACATTGCGATCCAGTTGCACCACGTCTCCGGGGCCAAGATCGAGAATCTCGGCCAGCGGCAGCTCCTTGCAGCCGAAGCGCAAGGTCGCCTCCAGCTCCACATCCAGAAGCAATTCAATGCCCGCGCTGAGGGAGGGCGAGGGCGATTGCGCGGCAGGCTGAGCGGGCGCGGGCGCGGCGGCCGCCGGCTTGGGAACGCGCACCTCGTCGCGCACCAGAATCGTCCAGGCGCGCTCGCCGGATTTCAACTGAAAGGCGCGCGAGACCTTGCTCTCCGCGGCGCTCTCCTCGAACTTCGCGATGCGGCACTTTTTGCCGGTCTTGGCCAACAGCTCCCCGGTGGCCGCCTCGGCCACCTCCTTGAGAATCTCGCTCCAGCCGGTCTTCTGATCTACCCTCTCGCCCACCAGCGGAGAGTCCAGAATCGCGGGATCGAGGATCACCGAGAAGCGGCCCTCTTCGTCCCCCGTAATGGTCGAGCAAAAGCCGAAGGCGCCCGCCGCCAGAGGCTTGGGCAGCGACTCGGCCAGCTCCGGCTCTCCAGCCAGAGCCTGGGAGAAGAGGGTGGTCGCAACGTCGATCCAGCAGTCAAGATAGCTCTTCAAGGCTCAGCCTCCAGATTCGGCCGTTCGATGCGCGCGGCGCGGTGCGCTCCCTGGCGGATGGCCTGCGCCGTGGAAAGCATCTGGCCGCCGACTCTCCACTCCGGCAGTGTGTTGGCGGCCAGATCCAGGCGCAGAACCGTCCCCACTTCCAGGTTCTCGATGGCGCTTGCCGGCAGGCGCACCGTGGGCAGTTGCAAGGCGCCGCCAAAGCGTATGCGGCGCACGGCTGATTCCATCCGCGTCCGGGTCTCGCCGCCGTGGCGGCGGCGGCGCGCCCAGTCCGAAGTCAGCCGGCGCAGAATGGTGTTGGCCACTACCGCCGGAAAGGCCAGATTCAGCAGTCCCGAGCTGTGCGGCATGCGAATCTCGAAGCTCAGGCAGAGCGTCTTCTCGGTCACCGACATGATGCGCGCCACCTGAGTCTGCATCTGGCGGCGCTCGAAGTTGAAGCTCAACCCCACCGGCTGCCAGGCCGCGGTCAGTTCCCGGCAGATGATTTCGACTACGCTGGCTAGAATCGACTCCTCGATGTCGGTCAACTCGCGCAAGGGGCCATCGCGGCCTTCGCCGCCCAGTAAAAGATCGATAATCGGAGGCGCCAGCGCCAGATCCAACTGCAAGACCGAAAGCGCGCCCAGCGGCTCCATGCGCACGCTGGCCACATAACTGATCTCGGGAACGCGCAGCAGAAACTCGTTGAAGGGAATCTGCTCGGCGCTGACCAGGTTGACCTGAAAGCGGGTGCGCAGCCAGGCGGCCAGGTTATGCGTCAAATTGCGTGCAAACAGGTCGTTGAGCATCGAAATAGCGCGCAACTGTTCGGTGGAGATCTGGCCCGCCGAGGAGAAGCTGTAAGGCATCACCCGCGCCCGCACCTCGGTCTTCAGCGCCTCAGGCGTCGAGCTGCGCGCGGCCTGAAAGAGCGCATCAATCTCGTTCTGCTTGAGCGTCTTCTCCATTGGCATCTCGACTACCCTCCAGCCCTCGTCCGTTGTAAATCGCTCAAGCCCTTGACTGATTTGCGGCGCCTTGGGCTTCTTCTCTGCGCCAGTTCTTCATTGCCAACCCGCTTACCCCAACCTGCCAACCCCAAGCTGCCAACCTCAACCCGCCAACCTCAGAGCTGCCTTGCCCCGCTCAGCGGCGCACACGCTCCACCGGCCGGCGGCCGCGCGCTCCGTCAAAGGCTCCATGCGCCGCCAGATCCTTGAGCGCGCTGCGCAGATGCACCACCGCCGAGGCGTGCACCTGCGAGACTCTCGATTCGACCACTCCCAGCGCCAGGCCGATCTCGCGCATGGTCATCTCTTCGTAGTAGTAAAGGCTCATCACCAGGCGCTCGCGGTCGGGAAGATTCTGGATGGCCTCGGCCAGCCGCTCCTCCAGCTCGCCCCGCAGGCAGCGGAAGAGCGGGTCTTCATCGGGACGGCCGGGAATATAGGCCAGCTCCTCCTCGCCCGAATCCTCGTTGCGCTCCATGTGCAGGGTGCCGATCTCCAACCCCTTCAGATCGCCCAGCAACTGCTGGTACTCCTCCAGCTCCAGGGTCATCTCGGCGGCGACCTCGGCCTCATTGGGCGCGTGGCCGAGCCGGGCGGTCAGAATCCGGATCGCTTCTTCGACGGCGCGGCCCTTGCGGCGCAGCTCGCGCGGACTCCAGTCGAGGAGGCGCAGGCTGTCCAGGATCGCTCCCCGGATGCGGAACTGCGCATAGCTGCGAAATTGCACCTTCTTGGCCGGATCGAATTTGGAGAAGGCGTCCATCAACCCCACCACCCCGGCCGAGACCAGATCCTCGATGTCCACGTGCTGGGGCAGCCGCTCGTGAATGCGGCGGGCCAGAAAGCGCACGATCGGCAGATGTTCTAGCAGGACGCGCTCCTGCTCGCTGGTCAGCATCGGCAGTTGTACGCCGGGCGGATAGCCATTGCCTTGAACGCCGCGGCGCGGCGTCGTTTGGCTGCCGGCCGTATTTGCTGCTTCAACCCCCATCAGCGCTCCCTCAGAATGGTTTTGCCACATACATAGCGTTTTTGTCGCCGTTGGAGGTGGATTCTTCTTAAGAAAAATCCACTCTGCGGTCCTTGAATTTCTCTGGCTTTTGGCTTCTAACCCCTAGTCCCTAACCCCTAATCCCTGTTCCCTGTTCCCTGATCCCTGCTTCTCTCACCGCACCGTCGCCACCGGACGCAAACGGATATCAGGCGGTATCTCGCCGGCGGCCACCACCGACAGGCGGGGAAAGACCGGCTCCAGCCAGCGCTTGACGTAATAGCGAGCGGGACTAGGGCATAAAAGCACGGGAAGCGCCGCGGCCGAGGAGGCGGGGATAAGCCGCCTCAAAGAATCCACCAGCCGGCGCACCACCGGAGTGGCCGGCGTGGCGGCGGCGGTGAGCATTCTCTGACCGGTCTCCGGCGAAAGCGTCGAGAGAATCTCCTCTTCGAGCGCCCCGTCCAGCAGCAGAACCGGCAACTGGCCCTCGCCATCGAGGAGCGGCTGGATCAGCCTCCGGCCCAGCCCCTGGCGCGCCGCCTCGACCAGCGCGACGACACTTTTATTCACTGCGGCGGTCTCCAGCAGGGATTCCAGAATCGAGCCCAGGTCGCGGATTGAGACCCGCTCCCGGAGCAGTTGTTCCAGCACCCGGCCCACTTCGCCCAGGGTGAGCAGCTTGGGCACCAGCTCTTCCATCAGTTTTGGATGGCTCTCATTGAGCGAGTCCAGCAGCCGCTTGGTCTCGGCCCGGCCCAGCAGCTCCCAGGCGTAACGGCGGATCAGCTCCCCCAGATGCGTAGTGATGACGGTGACCGCGTCCACCACCGAGTAGCCGGCGGCGTTGGCCTGATCTTCCAGAGCCGGCGCAATCCAGATGGCGGGCACTCCGAAGGCCGGCTCGCGCGCCTCCTTGCCGGCCAACGGACGGCGGTTGGGGTCGCCGGAGACGGCCAGCAGCTGGCTGCCCTCGGTCTGCCAGCGGCCGATCTCGATGCCGCGCAGCGAGCAGAGATACTCGCGCGGCCGCAGGCGCAGGTTGTCGCTGATGTGCACCGGCGGCACCAGAAAGCCCATCTCCGCCGAGAGGTGGCGGCGCAGCGAGCGCACCCGGCTGAGCAGTTGGCCGCCCTGCTTTTCGTCCACCAGCGGAATCAACTGAAAGCCGATCTCCAGGGTCAGGTCCTCCAGCTTGAGCAACTGCGCCAGATCGGAGCTGACCGCTTCACCCGGTTTCTTCTTCTCGCTCACGCCCGGCTCGGCCACGGGCGGCGCTGGCGGCCAGGCAGCCACGCGGCGGGCGGAAAAAAACAGAACTCCCGCTACGCTGAGAAAGGCTATCTTTGGCAGTCCCGGAATCAGGCACATGGCCGCCGAGACAAGGCTGGCCAGATAGAGGGTTGCGGGCTTGCCCAGCAACTGGGAGCGAATCTCGGCGCCCAGCAGGCCAGCCGAGTTGGCGCGGGTGAGCGTGATGCCGCCGGCCACGGAGACCAGAAGCGAGGGAATCAGCGTGACGAGGCCATCGCCCACCGTCAGCACGGTGTAGGTGCGCGCCGCCTCGCCCAGCTCGATACCCTGCTGCAGGGTGCCGATCAATAGACCCGCGATGATGTTGATGCCGGTTATCAGGATCGTGGCCAGCGAATCCCGCTGATTGAAGCGGGCCGCGCCATCCATGGCGCCGTAGAACTCGGCCTCGCGGGCGATGGCCTGGCGGCGCTTGCGCGCCTCCTGCTCGTCGATCAGCCCGGCGTTCATATCGGCGTCGATGGCCATCTGCTTGCCCGGCAGGGCATCGAGGGTGAAGCGGGCGGTTACCTCGGCGGTGCGCACCGCTCCGTGCGAGACGACCAGAAATTGAATCGCGATCAGGGCCAGGAAGAGCACGAAGCCGACCACGTAGTTGCCGCCCACCACAAACTGCCCGAAGGCCTCGATCACCTTGCCGGCCGCGGCCGTGCCCTCGGAGCCGTGCAGCAGAATGCGGCGGCTGGAGGCGATGTTCAGCGCCAGCCGGAAGAGGGTGAGCAAGAGCAGCAGCGTGGGAAAGACGCTCAACTCGACGGCGCGGCGAATCTGCACCGCGGAGAGAAAGACGATGATCGAGGCGGCCATCGAGATGGCCAGAAGGAAGTCCAGACCGGCCGCCGGCAGGGGCACCAGCATGACGAAGATCACGCTGATGGTCGCCAGCGGCAGCACATACTCGCGCATCCGCTGCAGGAACGACTGCGTGGGCAGGCCGCCGATGGCCAGGGCTGCGCTGCTCATCGCGCGCCTCCAGTGAATCCGGCGCCGGGAGGCCCGGATTGCCCGGCTGCCTGCGCGGCTGCCTCCCTCGCGCGGCGGTCGCGCATCTCCGATTCCAGCCGCTGGCGATAGAGATAGGCAAGAATGGCGGCCACGGCGGCGTAGAGATCGACCGGAATCGCCTGACCCACCTCGACCGCGCGGTAAAGCGAGCGGGCCAGAGGCGGATTCTCGATGATCGGCACCCCCGCCCAGCGCGCCTCGGCCTTGATCTCCTCGGCCAGCAGATTGCGCCCCTTGGCCAGCAGTTTGGGAGCCTCCATGGTGGCGAAATCAAAGCCCAGGGCCACGGCATAGTGGGTGGGATTGGTCAGCACGACGGCGGCCTTGGAGACATCGTTTTTGACCTTGCGGCGGCGCGCCGCCCGCTGCAGGTTGCGGATGCGCCCGCGAATCTGCGGGTTGCCCTCGGTCTCCTTGAACTCGTCGCGCATATCGTCGCGGCTCATCTTCAGCCGCGACTCGCGGCTCTGCCATTCGACTATGTAGTCGATCGCCGACCAGGCGAAGAGCAGCCAGGCGGCGGCCAGCAGCATTCCATAGACATCATTGCCGAGCAGTTCCAGGCGCGCCGTTGAAAAGGGCGGCAGCGTCAACTGCCGGCTGATGCGCTGCACCGCGAAGATGGCCAGAATGCTCGCCGGAATCAAGGATTTGGCCAGCCGCGCGGCGGCGCGCAGCGAAAACAGGTTTTTGATGTTGGAGACGGGGTTGATGCGATCCGGCTTAAAGCTCACCGAGCCGGGATGAAAGTTGATGCCGCCGGTCTGCAGAACGCCCACGCCGAGCGAGGCCGCGGCCACGGCGGCCATCATCAGCCCCGGCAAGCCCAGCGTCTCCAGCGCCAGCCGGCGCAGCGCAAAGAGCGTGGGCTGCAGCTCGGACGGCTCCCAGCGCGAGGCCGCGCCCAGCGAGAGGAAGGCGGCAAAGCTGCCCCGCCAGACGATCAATAACTGGCTTCCCGCCGCGCCCAGCACCATCACTCCGGCCAGGGTTCCGGCCGCGCTCGACAGCTCGCGGCTGTGCAGGACGTCGCCTTCCCTGCGCGCCTTGTCGCGCCGGTGCTGCGTCGCTTGCTCTGTGCGCTCTCCGGGCATCGGCTATCCTTTCGCCGTGGCCGAGACGGCAATCAGCCGCTCGGCCATGTCCAGCAGCCCGCTGAAGCGAGCTTCGATAAAGCGCGGCCAGAGGGCCAGGGAGCCGGCCAGCAGGGCAAAGCCGGTGAGGGTTTTCATGGGCACGGTCAGGTTCATCACCGGCAACTGCGGGCTGAGCTTGCCCAAGAGAGCCACCGAAATCTCGACCAGCATGGTGGCGGCCAGCACCGGCGCGGCCAGCTCGACGGCGGCCAGAAAGATGCCTCCGGCGGCGCGCACAATCTCCAGCGCGGCCGCCGGCTGAAGAGCGAAGCCGCCTAGCGGCGCCACGTGGAAGCTGCGCACCATCGAGGCCACCAGAATCCGGTCCAGGCCGGCCGTGATGAGCACCAATGTACCCATCAACTGAAAGAGATCGCCCAGCAGAGGCGTCTGAATCGACGAGGTCGGGTCCAGCAGATTGACCATGGAGTAACTGAACTGTACGCCAAGTATCTGGCCGGCAAAGAGCATCATCTCGTTGAGCAGCGTCAAGCTCAATCCGTAAACCAGCCCCACGGCCACCTCTCCCAGCAGCGCGGAAAAACTGAGAGAAAGTTGCGCCTGGGGCAGCGTGGCCACCAGCGGCGCCAGCAGAAACGCCACCGCGCCCACAAAGACCGCCTTGGCGCGCAGGGGAAGCGCCGTCGAAGAGAAGAAGGGAGCAAAGACCACCATTCCGCTCACCCGCACCAGGGTGAGCGTCATCGCGCAAAGAAAGTTGCTCCACTGCAATTCGTTCCCGTACGGCATGCGTGTGTCCTAACAGCTAGCAGCTCACAGCTAACAGCCAACAGCCAACAGCTTTCTGCTACCCAAGAAACCGGTGAAAATCCGTAAACAGCAGCCGCGTATAGGCCGACAGCCGCTCGAGAAACCAGGGCATGCCCACCAGCAGGATCATGCAGATGGCCGCCAGGCGCGGCACACTGGTCAGCGACTGCTCCTGCAAACTGGTCAGCGTCTGAAAGAGGCTCAACACAAAGCTCAGCAGAATCGTGGCCAGGAGCAAGGGCGCGGCCAGAATCATCGCCTCCTTCGTCAGTTGGCGCAGCAGCTCAGAAACCATGTCAGGCGTCACGGGCGTCTCCTCCTATGCACTCTCAAAAGCTCTTCAACAGCGAGTTGGCCAGCAGATTCCAGCCGTCCACCATGACAAACAGCAGAATCTTCAAAGGCGTCGAGACCACCACCGGCGGCAATTGGAACATTCCAATCGAAGTGGTAATCGAAGCCGTCACCATGTCGATCAGCAGAAACGGAAGAAAGAGGACGGCGCCGATGGCAAAGCCGGCCTTCAACTCCGAGAGGATGTAGGCCGGCATTACCACTCGCATGGGCAGGTCGTCGGGGGTATTGGGGCGGGGAATCTGGCCGGCGGCGGTAAACAGGGCCAGGTCTTTCTCGCGCGCGTAGCGGAGCAGAAAGTGCTTGATCGGCTGCGCGCCCCGGTCGATGGCATCCATGCCGGTGATCTGCCCCAGGCGATAGGGCTCGACCGCCTGCTGGTCAACTTGATTGAGCACCGGCGTCATTAGAAACCAGGTCATCATCAGCGCCAGGCCAAGCAGCGTGGGATTGGAGGGCGCCGTCTGCGTGCCCAGCGCCTGGCGCAGAAAGTGGAAGACCACCAGCAGGCGCACCATCGGCGTCACGCACATCAGAATCGCTGGCAGCAGGGTGATCAGCGTCAGGACCAGAAGAATCGTCCAGGGGGTCGAGTCCGAGGGATGCAGGCGGGCATTCAGATCAGGCAACAGCGGCACAGAGGCCGGCTCCGCCAGCGCGAGCGCAGCCCAGGAGGCGGTGAAGGAAGCTACCATGAGACCCTCGCGGCAACACTGGCGGAGGGCCGCGCGGCCGGCCGCGCCCTCTCATCGAGCGCATAGAAGGCCGGCGCGCCCTCGGGCGAAGTGGCCACCAGGAAACGCCGCCCCTCGGTCTCAACCAGCGCCAGCGACTGGCGCGGCGCCAGCGCAATGCGCTCCAGAAGCTCGAGCCGCGGAGTCCTGCCGGCTCCATTACGCAGCCGGTTCAGCAGCCAGCCGGCCAACCCGCCAACCCGCGCCGTTCCAGCGTCTTCGTTCTGTTTATCCAGTTTCATCTGACCTCACCCTTAATCGCTAACCCCTAACCCCTGCTCTTTCAACACAGCCGGGTTACGCGCACCGCCAACTGCGAATCGACAACCTCAAACTCGCTCCAGGCCAGTTGCACATCGCCCGCGGCCAGCGGCACATCCTCGTCGTGCGTCCATTGCGACTCGATCAAAGAACCCGGCTCCAGCGCCAGCAGGTGGCGTACGCGAAACTCGCGCACCGGCACGGCCACATCCAGCTCCACCGGCATCCGGGCAATCGACGCCGTCAGCTCTATCTCGCGCGGATCTTCCGACGCGTGAGGCGAGGGCACCAGCGCCTGCCCGGCGGCGATCTCGGCCGGTTTCACCGGCTCCGGAGGTCGTGGCGGCGCGCTCGAAGGCGGCGGCGGAAGTGGATGGGTCGTAGCCATGCGGGAGGGATGGAAGCAGTAAGATGACCAGAAACGGGACAGATGGATTGGGAAGAATTAAGAAACTACAATCTGACCAACCGCAGGTTGCGTTTCCCTTTCATTTGTCTTATCGATGCATTACGGCGAGCGGTTAGCGAGCAATTGGCCGCACCGCAGGCGCCGTTTGCCTGGATGGCCAGTCCCCGCAGGCGCCTGAAACGCTGTTAGACTGGTAGAGGCACCAATACGCGGTTATCGAGCCTCATCAAGCCCTGAGTCCGCCCCCAAGCGAGGTCCAACGCCATGTCAGAATCGAACGGAAACCAGAAGACCGCCACCAGCCTGCGCCTCAAGATCGGCCTCGCCGAGATGCTCAAAGGCGGCGTCATCATGGACGTGATGAACGTCGAGCAGGCGCGCATCGCCGAAGAGGCCGGCGCCACCTCGGTGATGGCTCTGGAGCGCGTCCCGGCGATGATTCGCGCCGAGGGCGGCGTCGCCCGCATGGCCAAGCCCGCGCTCATCAAAGAGATCATTACCGCCGTCTCCATTCCGGTGATGGCCAAGGCGCGCATCGGCCACTTTGTCGAGGCGCAGATTCTGCAAGAGTTGGGTGTCGATTTCATCGACGAGAGCGAGGTGCTGACCCCCGCCGACGAGGCGCACCATATTGACAAGCACGCCTTTACTACGCCCTTTGTCTGCGGCGCGCGCAACCTGGGCGAGGCTCTCAGGCGCATCGCCGAGGGTGCGGCGATGATTCGCACCAAGGGCGAGGCCGGCACCGGCGACGTCGTCCACGCCGTGCAGCATATGCGCCAGATTACGCGTGAGATGCGCGCCCTGACCGTCCTCAGCGAACAAGAGCTTTACGCCGCCGCCAAGGATCATCAGGCTCCTTATGAGTTGATTCGCATGGTCGCGCAGACCGGCAAGCTGCCGGTGCCCAACTTCTCGGCAGGCGGCATCGCCACCCCCGCCGACGCCGCGCTGATGATGCAACTGGGCGCTGAGGCCGTCTTCGTCGGCTCGGGCATCTTCATGAAGGGCACCGCCACGCCGCTCGAAGTGGAGAACTGGACCGAGAGTGAGGCCGAGGTTGGCCTTTGCAGCAAGGATGAGGTGGGCACTCCGCGCAACCCCGAAGAGCGCGAAGAGGCTGTCAGCCGCGCCAAGGCCATCGTCATCGCCACCACACACTACAACGACCCCAAGATTCTAGCCGAGGTCAGCGAGCAGGTTACAGGAACGATGAAAGGCCTTGCCGCCGCCGGCATCGCAGAAAAGGACCAACTGCAAACAAGAGGTTGGTAGCCACTTGCGGTGGGGCCAGCCGCTCGCTATTTGCTCGCACCACCTGCGGTGGGGCAGACACTCGCTTCGCTCGCATGAGCTTCGTTGCTTCCCGTCCCGCGCCAACGGAGGGAGCAGGGGCCTTCAGGCCCCTGAATACTCACAAAATCTGTGGCTTTAGAGCCTCTTGCAAAATTCCGCATTTGAGTCGAGCAGATTGGGCGAGGCGGTCATTTGAAGCATCGAGACGCGGTAGGGCAGCGTTGTACTGGGATTTTGCTTCGGTTTGAAGCATGATTACATCCGGCGGCCTGATTTTCA
>Ga0302319_10008557_pt1 | contig 19880 bp, 19 predicted proteins | sample Bog_T0_2_FD_203319 | JGI IMG/M metagenome (GOLD analysis project Ga0302319, IMG submission 203319) | Peat permafrost microbial communities from Stordalen Mire near Abisko, Sweden - Bog_T0_2 | ecosystem: Environmental > Terrestrial > Soil > Wetlands > Peat | place: Sweden: Abisko, Stordalen Mire... | reverse complement strand
ATCTCGGCGCCCTGGACGACTTCCTCGGAGTAGGAAACGGCGATGAGCGCGTCGGCGCCAAAATCCTCAGCCTCGCGAACCAGGGCGCGCAGCGCGCTTTCGCGATCGAAATCGGTCACCGGCGCCTCCGCCGAGCGCCAACCGGTCATCGCCTTGAGGCGGCCGAGCGAGGAATGAGCGCGATCACTGGGGAGCGTACGGGAATAACTGACTTGCATGGGGGAACCGACTCTTGGCTTGCACCGATGGGGGGACCATCGGCCTCATGGGTTTAAAGCGCCGTAAACGCCTCTTCCCGACAGCGGGTCGAGTTAACGGGGGCCTCGCTCCGCAATAGACAAAAAAAGGGCGGCGCCGATGCGGCGCCGCCCTGACAGGTTCCGGCTTTTTTGTGGCGATTATTCGCCCAAGGGCTGCACGCCCGAGGCGATGGCGGCGGCCTTTTCGGCGGCTTCCTTCTTCTCCAGGTCTTCGCCGGTCTGCTGATCGACGACGCGCATCGACAGCTTGACCTTGCCGCGATCGTCAAAGCCCATCAGCTTGACCTTGACCTTGTCGCCTTCCTTGATGACGTCGGTCGTCTTGTTGACGCGACCCTTGGCGAGCTGGGAGATGTGGACGAGGCCGTCCTTCGAGCCGAAGAAGTTGACGAAGGCGCCGAACTCCATCGTCTTGACCACGGTGCCGTCGTAGATCAGCCCGACTTCCGGCTCCGATGCGATCGACTTGATCCAGTTGATGGCGGCCTTGATCTTGGCGCCGTCGCTGGAGGCGATCTTGACCGTGCCGTCGTCCTCGATGTTGATCTTGGCGCCGGTCTTCTCGACGATCTCGCGGATCACCTTGCCGCCGGTGCCGATCACCTCGCGGATCTTGTCGGTCGGGATCTTCATCGTCTCGATGCGCGGGGCGAACTCGCCCAGTTCCGCGCGGGCGCCGGAGATCGCCTGGGCCATTTCGCCCAGGATATGCAAGCGGCCCTGCTGCGCCTGAGCGAGCGCGACCTTCATGATCCCCTCGGTGATGCCGGTGATCTTGATGTCCATCTGCAGCGAGGTGACGCCGTGGGTGGTGCCGGCCACCTTGAAGTCCATGTCGCCGAGATGGTCCTCGTCGCCGAGGATGTCGGAGAGCACCGCAAAGCGCTCGCCCTCGAGGATGAGGCCCATGGCGATGCCCGCGATCGGCCGCTTCAGCGGCACGCCCGCGTCCATCAGCGCCAGCGAAGCGCCGCAGACCGACGCCATCGACGACGAACCGTTGGACTCGGTGATCTCGGAGACGACGCGCAGCGTGTAGGGGAACTCCGAGGGCGGGGGCAGCATCGGATGAACCGCGCGCCAAGCGAGCTTGCCGTGGCCGATTTCGCGCCGACCGGGCGAACCCATGCGGCCCGTCTCGCCCACCGAATAGGGAGGGAAGTTGTAGTGCAACAGGAAGCGCTCCTTGTAGGTGCCTTCCAGCGCGTCGATGAACTGCTCGTCCTCGCCGGTGCCGAGCGTCGCCACCACAAGCGCCTGCGTCTCGCCGCGGGTGAACAAAGCCGAGCCGTGGGTGCGCGGCAAGATGCCGACCTGGGCGACGATCTGGCGAACCGTCGTCAGATCGCGGCCGTCGATGCGTCGGCTGTGGTCGAGGATGTTCCAGCGAACGACCTTGGCCTGCAGATCGTGGAAGGCAACCCCCACCGCTTCGGCCGGGAATTTCGCCTCGCCGTCCTTCGGGCACAGCTCGGCCACGACCTTGGCGCGCGCGGCGTCCACCGCCTTGTAACGGTCCTGCTTCTGGGTGATCGAATAGGCGGCGCGCAGATCGGCCTCGATGATGTCGAGCACCGCCTTCTCGACCGCGGAATGGTCGACCACGACGAGATCGCGCGGCTCCTTGGCGGCCTTCTCGGCGAGGCGGATGATCGCCTCGATCACCGGCTGGAACGCGGCGTGGCCGGCCATCACGGCGGCCAGCATCGTCTCTTCGGAAAGCTCCTTGGCCTCGGATTCGACCATCAGCACCGCGTCCTGAGTGCCGGCGACAACGAGGTCGAGCGCCGAATCCTTCATCTCTTCGAGAGTCGGGTTAACCTTGATCTCGTCCTTGATGTAGCCGACGCGGGCGGCGCCGATCGGACCCATGAACGGCACGCCCGAGAGCGTCAGCGCCGCGGAGGCGGCAACCAGGGCGAGAACAGCGGAATCGCTCTCCAGATCGTGGCTCAGCACGGTCGCGATCACTTGCGTCTCGCAGCGGAACCCGTCCGGGAACAGCGGGCGGATCGGGCGGTCGATGAGGCGCGAGGTCAACGTCTCGAAGTCGGACGGGCGCCCTTCGCGCTTGAGGAAGCCGCCGGGGATGCGGCCCGCGGCGAACGCCTTCTCCTGGTAGTGGACGGTGAGGGGGAAGAAGTCGATGCCCGCCTTGGGCGTCTTAGCCGCCACGACGGTGGCGAGCACAGTCGTCTCGCCCCAGGTCGCCAGCACCGCGCCGTCAGCCTGCCGCGCGATGCGGCCGGTCTCCAGAGTGAGCTCGCGCCCGCACCAATCTAGTTTTTCGCGTTGAATATCGAACATTTAGGATCATCCCTTCGGGAGGCGTCGGGATGCGAAAGCTTTCGGCCATACTCGGCCTCGAACACGAGCCGCCATCGGCAAGACGGCGAGGGGCTGGTCACGCCAGCCCCTGGCAATCCTGCCATGACGCGCTTTCGCATACACGACGGTTGCATAATCGCACGGCGCCGGTGGGGCGCCGTGCGAGGGTTGATTAGCGGCGGATGCCCAGACGCTCGATGAGCGACTTGTAGCGGGCTTCGTCGTTACGCTTGACGTAGTCGAGCAGGGTGCGGCGCTGCGACACCATCTTCAACAGACCGCGACGCGAATGGTTGTCCTTCACGTGGCTCTTGAAATGCTGGGTCAGGTTAGTGATACGCTCGGTCAGAATGGCCACCTGGACCTCGGGCGAACCCGTATCCCCGGCCTTGAGAGCGTAATCGCGAATGAGCAGCGCCTTGCGCTCGGCAGTGATCGACATCGGATTTTCCTTAGAGTTTGAGGACGGCCGAGCCGGGATGTCGTCCAGGTCGGTCGGAATCCGGCCTTGTTGGGCAAGGACGCGGGTCGGCGGCTTATACAGGAATTTGTGAGTATTGCTAGGGGGCGATGGCGCGATGCCTCGACGCGGCTTTCCCAAACGGGCGGTCGTAGGGGCGGATTGCCTTACGCCGCCTAGACGGTGACAGTCAGGGACCGGCCGATGGCTGCCAGCGCTCGCTCCAAGGCGTCCATTCGCGAGTGATGGCGCAGGTCGAGGAGCCTGTCGATCTGCGGCAGGGCGACACCCAACCGGCGCGCCAGCGCGGCCTTGCCGATTCCTTCCGCGCGCATCGCCTCATAAAGCCCGAGTTTGGCGACTGACAGGGCGGGGAGCGGCACACTGTGCTGCCCTTCGGCGCGCGGCATGGGGTTCGGTTCCCGCGCTTCGATGGCCCCGATGAGCGCAGTGTCTATGGCGTCGACGGCGCGCGCCAGCGCGTCTTCCCGGTCGTCGCCAAAGGTGACCGCCTGCGGTATGTCGGGAACGGTGACAAACAGCGTTCCATTGTCGTCTGGCGCGAGGGTGACGGCGTAGCGCATGGTCATTCCTTGATGTCGAGCTGCTCCAGGATCGTCTGCCAGAGCCCCTTGCCGATCTCTTTCGATCCGCCGTGCTGCTACATACCGAACTTTTCGCGAAGGAGGCTGTTGACGAGGGCGCTGGCATTGTCGACGTCGTGGAGGCGCGCGGCAATGTCGGGGTCGAGCATCAGATTGACGCGGCGCTTCTTGACGGCTTCAGACAACGGAGGGCGCCCACGCTTGGCTTGCGCGAAAAAGTCTCGATCCAACTCCCTGACTTCGCCGTCAGGGGAGATGAAGGGCTTCGGCATAACGTTTCCTTTCTCTGTCGTTGGCCTTTCGAAGGCTGATGACGCGTATGGCGGCGCCCCGCCAGCACCATGCGAAAACGCAAAGCCGCCCATGGATTGGCGCCATCGTAACAAAACGCGTCTCCGCGTAGTCGGCGCGCATATCTTTTGCGGTTAGCGCCTCTGCCCAATCGACCGAGGCAACATCCGCGAAGTCGAGCCCGCGTTCCGCAAGCGTCGTATTTCGTTTCGCGTCGTCCCATTCGAGCGTCATAGAAATAACATACACACGTTTAATAGCGCAATCAATAAAAATGTGTAAGTTTATTCAGCCTCGGGAATTCTCCGCAACGGCATCTCAACGAGTCGTGGGATCACCTCGCGACGGGAGGGTTTACGCCGGTCCTATGTCTCGTGGTAACTCGATCCATCTTTCGGAGGGTCGCCAGTTGCTGCGCATTCGTTTGGCATCTTTCCTCACCTTCGCCGGTGTTGGCGCCCGCTCTTGCTCAAAACGTAGATCTCAGTGCTCCCGTGTCGCGAACCCCAACGGTGATGTCGGAGATTAAGCGTGGGCACGGCGATGCTATACGCTGCGTAGAAAAATACAGCACCCCAGATACAATCGGTACTCCAGATGCAATTAGACAATTTTGGCTCTGCGTCGATGGTGAACAAAGAGTGAATATTAGTGGGTCGACAATTTCTGATCCGTATTTATTTGGTCTATATATTACCGGTAATTTTGGTTGAATGATTTTATCAAATAAATCGACAAATAATCGAACATCTATGTTGAAATGTCGACGTGAAGATTAGAGCTTTGGCAAAATGAACTTAAAAGTCTCAACAACAAAACTAAATTAACTGTTCATGATTTCTGTAAATCTATTTCTGATAACCCGTCTGCGACTTGCGAGACGGCAAACTCTGACTGGTAGCTGGAACGGATGTTGGCGATGTCGGCGTTTATTGCCAGCATGGCGCGCATATCTGCGATCTCGGAGTGTATCCTACGAAGTGTTCGCAGAGTAGATTCGTCAGGTTTGCCCGTCGGCAAGAGCCACGAACGGGCAGCTGCAGGGGGCCGATAGCCTTACGCCGCGTGCAGCGTCGGAATCTTCTCGATTTCCGTCCTCATCTCGCGTTCGGCGATCTGCATGTCGTAGGCCTGCTGCATGGCGAGCCAGATGCGGGGGCCGTCGCCACATAGCTTACCAAGCCGCAGCGCCATGTTCACGGTGACGGGCTTCTTTTCGTCGAGAATATCATACAGGGTCTGGCGCGAAACGCCGAGCAACCGCGCGATTTCCGCCTTCGACCGCCCGAGAGCCGGGAGAATATCCTCGCGCAGCATTTCGCCAGGATGCATCGGCCGCAGACCGGCCAGCGGATCGGCTCTCATCAGTGGTAGTCCTCCAAGTCCGGTCGATGGCGTCCTCGCCGTCGAAAGCGAATGTGAGGCGCCAGTTCCCGGACACTCGAACAGAGAATCGGCCCCGCTGGTCGCCGGTGAGGGCGTGAAAGAACAGGCCGGGCGCATTCATTTCTTCCGGCGAGGTCGCAACAGCCAAACGGCGCAGCAGGCGCAAGACCCGATCCTGGTTCTCAACGCTGAGTTTCGACGGATCGCCTTTTTCCGCGAAACGTTGCAACCCTTTGTTTTTGAAGGATTGGATCATACAGAATTGTAAGTCAACAGTGGACATATGTCAATGAATGGCTTACGGAATTGCTGGCGACTGCGCGATGGTCGGCGCCAACGCCTCTTCAACGAGCCGTCGAGTCGCCTCAACGCCCGCACTCTGAGCCTGTCGAAGGAGCGGGAGAAGGGAATTCGCCCGCCCTCAATCCGCCTCAGGAAAACCGTGTCCTCGCGCTAATCTCGCGTTTAATAGGGGGCATGGCGATTCGGGGGCTCGGTTCAGCTCTATTCTGCACGCTCGCGCTTCTTGCGAGCCCGTCGGCGCGCGCGCAGACGCCGGCGGACGCGCTGGCCGGCAAGGCGACCGAGTTGCGCGGGGTGCAGGATACGCTGAAAGCCTCCGAGGAGCAGCGGCGCAAGATCGAGGCCGACGTAGAGGCGATCAGGCTCGACCATGTCAGGCTCAATCAAGCGCTGATCGAGACCACGGCAAAAGTGCAGGACGCCGAGGGCAAGCGGGCGGACGCCGGGGCGCGGCTGGACAAGCTCTCCGAGCAGGCGCTGGCGCTCAATCACGCGCTGGAAGAGCGCCGCGACTCGATCGCCGACGTGCTGGGGGCGCTGGAGCGAATGGGCGAGAACCCGCCGCCCGCCATTCTGGTCAAGCCCGACGACATGATCGAGGCGGTGCGCGCGGCGATCGTCATTTCCAGCATGACCGGCGACATGCAAGCGCAGGCGCTGGCGCAGACGCGCGATTTGCAGAAGCTGGAAGCGGTCAAGGCGGGCATCGGCAGGGAGCGCGACGACCTCGACGCCTCCGCGCGCGCGCTCGCGCTCGACAAAGAAAAGCTCGCCGATCTCGTCGTCGCGCGCCAGCAGTCGCTCGACCAGGCGCAAACCGCGCTGCAGGCCGAACGCGAGCGGGCGAGCGAGCTGGCGAATCAGGCGCTCACGCTCAAAGATTTGATCGCGCGCATGGAGACCTCGATTCCCGGCGCCAAGGCGGGCGCGGAAGCCGCCGCGGCGGCGGCGATTCTGGGCGTCGGCAAGAACGATCCGTCGCGGCTGAAACCCGCCGTCGCCTTCGCCGAAGCCAAAGGGACGCTGGCGCTTCCGGTCGTCGGCGCGGTATTGAAGAGTTTCGGCGCGGCCGACGATTACGGCGGCGCCGAGAAAGGATTATCCATCGCGACCCCGCCCAAGGCGACGGTTTCGACGCCGATCGACGGCTGGGTCGTCTATGCCGGACTTTATCGGACTTACGGACAACTCTTGATCCTGAACGCCGGCGACGGCTACTATATGGTGTTGGCCGGCATGGAGAGAATCAACGTGTCGGTCGGGCAGTTCGTTCTGGCCGGCGAAGCCGTGGCGGCGATGGGCGATGGATCGGCGAGAACGGCGACGGCCGCCGCTATTGGCGCCGCGCAACCCGTTCTCTATATCGAACTACGAAAGAATGAGACGGCGATCGACCCGGGGCCGTGGTGGGCGAAGAACGTAATCGAGAAGGCGCACGGATGATTCGCAAAGTTTCCTATCTGGCGTTGGGTGCGGCTATGGGCGTAGGCCTGACGGTTGCGGCCCCGACGGCGCTCCAGTTCGTCGCGCCGAGCGCTTATGCCGCCGTCGCCGACACCTATCGGCAGTTGAACCTGTTCGGCGACGTGTTCGAGAAGATCCGCAACGATTACGTCGAGAAACCGGACGAGGCGAAACTCGTCGAGGCGGCGATCAACGGCATGCTGTCGTCGCTCGACCCGCATTCGAGCTATATGGACCGCAAGGCCTATGGCGACATGCAGGTGCAGACCAAAGGCGAGTTCGGCGGTCTCGGCATCGAGGTGACGCAGGAGGAGGGCGTCGTCAAGGTCGTCTCGCCCATCGACGACACGCCCGCCGCCAAGGCCGGCATCCTCTCCGGCGACATGATCATCGCCATCGACGACGAGAGCATTCAGGGCTTCACGCTCGACCAGGCGGTCGACAAGATGCGCGGCGCCATCAATTCGCCGGTCAAGCTCAAGATCGTGCGTAAGGGCGCCAAGGACCCGATCGATTTCACGATCGTGCGCGCCGAGATCAAGGTGCAGTCGGTGCGCTCGCATGTCGAGGCCGACGACATCGGCTATGTGCGCATCACCCAGTTTACCGAGCAGACGGCCGACGGCCTGCGCGCAGCGATGGAGAAGTTCAAGACCAGCATCCCCGGCGACAAGTTCAAGGGGTACATCCTCGATCTGCGCAACAATCCCGGTGGGCTGCTCGACCAGTCGATCGAAGTGGTCAACGCCTTCATCGACAAGGGCGAGATCGTTTCCACGCGAGGCCGCAACCCCGAGGACGCGCAGCGTTTCTCGGCCCGTCCCGGCGGCGACCTCTCAAGCGGCAAGCCTGTCGTGGTGCTGATCAACGGCGGCTCGGCCTCGGCCTCGGAAATCGTCTCGGGCGCGTTGCAGGACCACAAGCGCGCGACGCTGATCGGCACGCGCTCGTTCGGCAAGGGCTCCGTGCAGACCATCATGCCGTTGGGCGAGGACGGCGCGCTGCGCCTGACCACGGCGCGCTACTACACCCCGTCCGGCCGCTCGATCCAGGCCAAGGGCATCGACCCCGACGTCACCATCCTCGAAGACGTGCCCGACGACTTGAAGGGCAAGGATGACACCAAGGGCGAAGCGTCGCTCAAGGGTCATCTGAAGAACGGCGACGACGAGAAGACGGGATCGCAGGCCTATGTGCCGCCCGATCCGAAGAACGACAAGCAGCTCATCGCCGCGGTCGATCTGCTGCACGGTGTCAAGCATGCGGAGGCGGAAGCGCCCAAGCCGGCGGCTTCGCCGGAAGCCAAACCCGCCGCTTCGCCCGAAGCGAAGCCGAACTGAGATTTCCAGGAAAGGTCCCCGCGCGATGGCCCGCGCCGCCCTCTATCTCACCCTCGGCGCGCTCGTCGGCGTCGGCCTGGGCGGCGTCTCGCTCGCGGCCAAGGGCGCCACCGGCGTCAAGGGCGTCGCGCTCTACAAGCGCGTGATGGACGCGGCGTTGTCGCGCGACGACTTCGTCGACGAGCCCGACGTGACGAAGATCAACGAGGCCGGCATCAACAGCATGCTCGCCGCACTCGATCCGCATTCCAACTATCTCGACCCCAAACAGCTCGGCGAATTCCAGACCACGATGAAGGGCGAGGAATTCGGCGGCCTGGGGTTGGAAGTGATGCAGGAGAGCGGCTTCGTCAAAGTCGTCTCTCCCATCGACGACACGCCCGCCGCGCGCATCGGCATGCTCGCCAACGACGTCATCGTCAAAATCGACGACACCGACGTGCAGGGCCTCAGCCTCAAAGAGGCGGTCGACCGCATGCGCGGGCCCGCCAATACTCCGGTGCGGCTCACCGTCCAACGCGGCGCCAATCATGACGCCAAGGTGTTCACGATCGTGCGCGAGATCATCCACGTGCAACCCGTGCGTTCGCGCATCGAGGGCGGCGACGTCGGCTATATCCGCATCACCCAGTTCAATCAGCAGGCCTACGATTCGGTGCGGGCGGCGCTCGCCAAATTCAAGACCGGCCCCGGTGCCGGAGCGCTCAAGGGCTACATCGTCGATCTGCGCAACAACCCGGGCGGCCTGCTTACCCAGTCGATCGAGATCGCCAACGCCTTCGTCGAGGACGGCGATATCGTCTCGACCCGCGGCCGTTACGCCGACCAGACCCAGACCTATTCGGCGCGGCCCGGCTTCGACCTCTCCGAAGGCAAGCCGGTCGTGGTGCTGATCAACGGCGGCTCGGCCTCGGCTTCCGAAATCGTCGCCGGCGCCTTGCAGGACCTGCATCGGGCGTCGCTGATCGGCACGCGTTCGTTCGGCAAGGGCTCGGTGCAGACCGTGCTGCCGCTCGGCGATAACGGCGCCTTGAAGCTGACGACGGCGCGCTACTACACACCCTCGGGCCGCTCGATCCAGGCCAAGGGCATCGTCCCCGACTATCGGGTGCTGGAGAACATTCCCGACGACCTGAAAGGCAAGGTCGCCAGCCGCGGCGAGGCCTCGCTGACCGGCCATCTGAAGAACGGCGACGACGAGAAGACCGGGTCCGACGCCTACGTCCCGCCCGATGTGACCAAAGACACCCAGCTCATCGCCGCGGTGAACCTGCTCCACGGCAATCCCCCGCCCAAAGAGCCGGAGACCGCCAGCACGAAGTGACGGTCTGGTCTGCTTGGGGAGCCAGGTCTGATTGGGGAGCGGCGGCGTCCGCGCTGCCGATGGTCGCGACGCGACCCGCGTAAGAGTTCGGCGGCGCGGATGCCGCATGCTCCGGGCGTTGGCGGGCCGCATCCACGCTCTCCCGACATCGCATACATTAGTCGATATTAGGTCGCCAAGCCGAGGGGCGTCGCGTTGACTCGCCCCGATGTCGAGATTAGGGGTTCCCCCATGTTTTTGCGGCGCCAAAGCGCTGCAGAACCGACGTGGAGATTCGAGGGACATGAAAATACTCGTGCCCGTCAAACGGGTGGTGGACTACAACGTCAAGATCCGCATCAAATCGGACGGTTCGGGCGTTGAACTCGCCAATGTCAAGATGTCGATGAACCCCTTCGACGAGATCGCCGTCGAAGAGGCGTTGCGACAGAAGGAGGCGGGCAAAGCGACGGAAGTGATCGTGGTCTCGATCGGCCCGCAACAGGCGACCGAAACGCTGCGCACCGGGCTCGCGATGGGCGCCGACCGCGGCATTCTGGTCAAGACCGACGCGCCCGTCGAGCCGCTGGCGGTGGCCAAGATCCTCAAGGGCGTGGTCGAAGCCGAACAACCGGGATTGGTAATCCTCGGCAAGCAGGCGATCGACGACGACAGCAACCAGACCGCGCAGATGCTGGCGGCCCTCACCGGACTCGGTCAGGGGACGTTCGCGTCCAAACTGGTGGTGGCGGACGGCAAGGTGGAAGTGACGCGCGAAGTCGACGGCGGGTCGCAGACGGTATCTTTGCCGCTGCCGGCGATCATCAGCGCCGACTTGCGCCTCAACGAGCCGCGCTACGCCTCGCTGCCCAACATCATGAAGGCCAAGAAGAAGCCGATCGCCGAGAAGACGCCCGCCGATTACGGCGTGGACGTGACTCCGCGGGTCAAGGTCCTCAAAACCGCGGAACCGGGCGGCCGCAAGGCGGGCGTCAAGGTGAAATCCGTTGCGGAGCTGGTTTCGAAACTTCGCGAAGAAGCGGGAGTGATCTGACATGGCGACTCTTCTTCTCGCCGAAGTCGCGAACGGCGTCCTCAACGACATCACCGCGCGCGCGCTGACCGCCGCCATCCAGATCGGCTTCCATGTCGACGTGCTCGTCACCGGCCATAACGTAGGCGCCGCCGCCGAAACCGCCGCCAAGCTCGATGGCGTGGCCCGGGTCAAGGTGGCCGACGACGCGGCCTACGCCAATGGCCTCGCCGAGCCGCTGGCGGCGCTGCTGGTGGCGCTCGCGCCCGATTATGACGTGATCCTCGCGCCCTCGAGCCCGTTCGCCAAGAACGCGCTGCCGCGCGCGGCGGCGTTGCTCGACGTGATGCAGCTTTCCGACATCACCAAGGTGTTGGGGCCGAAGACGTTCGAGCGCCCGATCTATGCGGGCAATGCGATCCAGACGGTCGAGTCGACCGATTCGATCGTGATCGCGACCGTACGCACGGCCTCGTTCGCGGCAACCGCGGCGGGGTCCCATGTCGCCCATATCGACGCCGTCGCGGCGGCCGGCGACCCCGGCGTATCGAGCTTCGTCAGCGAGGCGCTCGCCAAGTCGGACCGACCGGAACTCACGTCGGCCCGAATTATCATCTCCGGCGGCCGCGCGATGCAGAAGGCGGAGAACTTCAAGTCGTTCATCGAGCCGGTGGCCGACCAGCTCGGCGCGGCGATGGGCGCCTCGCGCGCCGCTGTCGACGCGGGCTACGCGCCCAACGACTGGCAGGTCGGACAGACCGGCAAAGTCGTGGCGCCGGAACTCTATATCGCGGTCGGCATCTCCGGAGCGATCCAGCATCTGGCGGGCATGAAGGACAGCAAGGTCATCGTGGCCATCAATAAAGACGAGGAAGCCCCGATCTTCCAGGTTGCCGACTATGGCTTGGTCGCCGATCTATTCCAGGCGCTGCCCGAACTCGGCGCCGAACTGACGAAGATCGGTCGCTGAGACATTTACGAGGGCCCGGCGTTAGCTTGGGCCCTCGTTTCGTTGTACGTTCCCGCTGGCAAAGCTCCGAGGATACTTCTATGGCCCCTGCAATCGAGAAAGTCGGCGTCATCGGAGCGGGGCAGATGGGCTCCGGCATCGCCTTCGTCTGCGCGCAGGCGGGCTATCAAGTCGCCCTCAACGACGTCGCCGAGGATCGGGTCAAGGCGGCGCTCGCCACCATCAACGGCCTGCTGGCGCGTCAGGTGGCCAAAGGGCAAATGGACGAAGCTGCGCGAACGGCGGTTCTCGACCGCATTCACTACGCTCCCGCGTTCGACGCGCTGTCCGATTGCGATCTCGTCGTCGAAGCGGCCGCGGAGAACGAAGAGATAAAGCGCAAGATCTTCAGCAATCTGCGCTCCTTTGTGAAGCCCGAGGCGATCGTCGCCTCCAACACCTCGTCGATCTCGATCACCCGCCTGGCCTCGGTGACGGCGCATCCCGAGAAGTTCATCGGGATGCACTTTATGAACCCGGTGCCGAAGATGCAGCTCGTCGAGCTGATCCGCGGCATTGCGACCCAAGACCAAACGTTCGAAATCGCCAAGGCGTTCGTCGCCCGACTCGGCAAGACCGCGACGATGTCGGAAGATTTTCCCGCCTTCATCGTCAACCGCATCCTGTTGCCGATGATCAACGAAGCCGTCTACACGCTCTATGAAGGCGTGGGCTCGGTGGAATCGATCGACACCGCGATGCGTCTCGGCGCCAACCATCCGATGGGCCCGCTGCAACTGGCCGACTTCATCGGCCTCGACACCTGCCTGTCGGTGATGCAGGTGCTGCACGAGGGACTGGCCGACTCCAAATATCGCCCCTGTCCGCTGCTGGTGAAATATGTCGAAGCCGGCTGGCTCGGCCGCAAGGCCCAGCGCGGCTTCTACGACTACCGCGGCGAACACCCTGTGCCCACGCGCTGAGCGCCTGACGAGGCTGAGCTAAGAGCGTTTCGCCTGCCGGAACAACGGATCGGCGCTGCCGAGCGGCGTGCGCAACGCGAGCCCGACATTGTTGCCCTGACGTCGGGCGACAACGGCTTCCAACCGCCGGCCGTCCTCCAACACGACGCACACCACCTGGCGCTCGGCGAGCGGCGCCTTGCAGACGATTCCCAGGCCGTTGAGCGACACGTCCTGCAACTGAGCGGGCGCCGATCCCGTCGGCAGCAGGATCGTGCACGGGGCGTCGTGCGAACGGCGCGGATTCTGGCGTCTCTGGCGCAGGTTCGGCAGGTGGATCACGCCGCCCGGGCTGACGCGCTCGTCGTCGCCGCGCGCCGCTTCGCTCAAGAACAGGCGCAGCGTCACGCCGTCTTCCCCGTAAAGCGCCTCGAGGCGGTCCTTTCCCAAGGCGCTCAGTTCGGCGACGGCGGTCGACGCCTCTTCGGCGAGGCGTCGCCAGTCCTGCGAGCAGGTTTGCAGCAAACGCAGCTGACCTGCGGCGGCGTCCTTTGCCGCCAATAGCGGCGCGATCCGCCGCTTGGCGCCGCCGACGCCCGTGTAGAGCCGGTCGAGCTTCGCCGCGAGGCCAGGGCTCAAGCCGGCCTCGGAACCGTAGCGCAGCGCGAGGGTCATGATCTTACTGTCGTCGTGCAACATATGGCGACAGCTGCGCAAGCCCCCGATCAGATCCGGCTTCTGCGAGGCGTTGAGCATCGTCGCGATCACGCCGATCTGCATCGCGCAGGAATGCACGTCGCAGACGAGGGTCTCGAACAGATAATCGGAGTCGACGACCCAGGGTTCGGCGCGTTCCGGGGGAACAGCTTCATTGCAGACGGCTGCGGCTGACGACATCACGATCTCCTCAAGCGGCCGAGCGCGGCGCGAGGAACAGCGCGCCGATGAGAAACAGCCGCGCCCGTATCGACAGGCGGGCGTTGACGAGTTCCAGCATGGGCCTCAGGCTCAAAACGCCAGAGCGAGTCGGTTCGGCGGCGGCGCCGTTGCGAAAGCGGGCGGATTTTGGGTTTGGGCGAAGCGAAATGTCGGCTCGAGCCCGACGAAACCCAGCGGCGTCATGCCTGGGAGACGCGTCGACATCGCGTCATTTTCCTGGATTGCCGTCTGTGGTTAACCGTAGACGCCTAACAAACCCATAACGTGTAGCACAATCCCGCAGCGGCCGAACCGTGCGTCCCGCGCCGGCAATCGTTTGTAAACCTTGGCGCGCGCCACGAGTGACGCTGCGTCACGCCAGACCGGGCGACGCTCAGAGAATATTAAACGCCCGCAATTAGCGTTTTCGCCGCAACCGGAGATATCCGCGCGACGGAATTGCTCCGGATTCGCGTCGCAAGGGACAGGCGCCAACATGATTTCCGAATCGCTTGCTTATTCATCGTCGGGCTGGCGCCGCGGCGCCGAGCCCCTGCCGTCAGCGGATCTCGCGATCTATTTCGGCGAGCGCTCGGCGATCGAGAACGGCGAGGCCGCGGCGGAATTGGCTCGACTGTTTCCCGGCGCGCACACCATCGGCTGTAGCACCGGCGGGCAGATCGCAGGCGACGAGGTGGCGCTCGACGGCGTCGCCGCGCTGGCGCTCAAATTCGACTCGACCCGCGTCGGCGCCGCAAGCGTCGACGTGGCCGGGGCCGACCAATCGGAGGACTGCGGGGAGCAGCTCGCGCAGATGCTCGACGCGCCGGACCTCGCAGCCGTCTTCGTGCTTTCGGACGGGCTGAAAGTGAACGGCAGCCGACTCGCGCAAGGCCTGTCGCGCCGTCTGGGACCAAAAGTGTCGCTTTCGGGCGGACTCGCCGGCGACGACGCGTATTTCGTCACGACCTGCGTCGGCGTCGACGACGCCCCGCGCTGCGGACGCATCGGCGCCATCGGCTTTTACGGCTCTCGCATCCGCGTCGGCTCCGGCAGCGCCGGCGGTTGGGACATCTTTGGCCCGCGCCGCCATATCACCGCTTCCGACGGCAATGTGCTCAAAGAACTCGACGGCGAGCCCGCGCTCGATCTCTACGAGCGCTATCTGGGCGAAGAGGCCGAGGATCTACCCGGCAGCGCCCTCTATTTCCCGCTGCGCATCGCCGATCCCGCGCAGCCCGAGCGCCGTCTGGTGCGCACCGTGCTCGGCATCGACCGCGAGGCGCGCAGCGTGACCTTCGCCGGCGACATGCCGCAAGGCTGGACGGCGCAACTGATGCGCGGGATGCAGGACCGACTGGTCGCCGGCGCGGCGGAAGCGGCGCGGCTGGCGGCGCTTTCTCAGAGCGGCGCGCTCGGCGACCGCGTGGCGATCCTGATCAGTTGCATCGGCCGTCGGCTGCTGCTCGGCCAGAGCACGGTCGACGAGGTGCAGGCGGCGACCGAAATCCTCGGCGGCTCGACACGCTGCGTCGGCTTCTATTCCTACGGCGAACTCGCGCCGCAGGCCGGAGCGAGCGGCTGCGAACTTCACAATCAGACGATGACCATCACCACGTTCGCCGAAGCCGCCTGAAGCCCTGGGACGCCCTCTCATGTCCAATGACATTGGCGCCAAGCGCCTGTTGGAAAACCAATTGAAACACGCCACCCGCGCCGACGGGAGCTGCGACCTCGCGCGTCTGCAGGCGCTGGTGATCGACGCCTATGAAGCTTTCGAACGCGACCGGCGACGCACAGATCGGTCGATGACGCTGATGGTCGACGAGAACGAACGGCTGACCGACCAGTTGCAGGCCAGCCTCGCCGCTGCCGAGCGCGACAGGAGACGCTTCGAAGCCGCGCAAGAGAACATGGTGCATGGTCTGTCCATGTTCGACGCCGACGACCGACTCGTCGTCACCAACCGCCGCTTTCACGAAATCTACGGGCTGGAGCCCGAAACCGCCAAGCTTGGGGCGCCGCTGGCGACCTTGCTGGGCGCGGGGGCGGCGCGCAATCTCCTCGGAGAGGCCGACCGGGGCGGATCGTTCCAGCGTCTGGCGCGCATCGCCGCGCGCGGGCGCGAAATCACGCGCGAACTGAATCTCACCGACGGGCGTATCATCGAAGTGACGATGTCGGCGGTGAAGGACGGCGGCTGGCTCGCCGTGCATCGCGACGTGACCGAACAACGCGTGACGCTGGCGCGCATCGGCTACATGGCGCGCCACGACGCGCTAACGGATCTCGGCAATCGCGTGCTGTTCCACGAACGGCTGGGCGAAGCGCTCGATCGCGCGCAGAAAGGCGGGCAGGTCGCCGTGCTCTGCCTCGACCTCGACGGATTCAAGTCGATCAACGATGCGCTCGGCCACCCGGTCGGCGACCGCCTGTTGCAGGAAGTCGCGCGCCGGCTCAACGAAACAATCGACGACAGCGACCTGGTGGCGCGGCTCGGCGGCGACGAATTCGCCATCGTCCAGTGCGACAAGCCGCAACCCGAGGCCGCGATGCGGCTGGCGTCGGAAATCATCGCCGCCATCGGCGAGCATTTCCTGATCGACGATCAGGACGTGCGTGTCGGCGTCTCGATCGGCGTTTCCGTCGCCCCCGACGATACCCGTGAACCCGATACGCTGTTGCGCAACGCCGACATCGCGCTGTTCCGCGCCAAGGTCGAGGGCCGCAACGCCGCCCGCGCCTTCCAGCCGGAAATGGACGCGCGCCTGCGCGAGCGACGCAACCTGGAAATCGAACTGCGCGAGGCGATCGCCAACGACCAATTCGAAATCCATTATCAGCCGCAGATCAACCTCAAGGCCGATCGCGTCACCGGCTTCGAGGCGTTGATCCGCTGGCGCCACCCCAAGCGCGGGCTGCTGCCGCCCTCCGCCTTCCTGCCGCTGGCCGAAGAGACCGGCCTCATCGTGCCGATGGGCGACATCGTGCTGCGCCGCGCCTGCCACGAGGCGGCGCATTGGCCCGACGATATCGGCGTCGCCGTCAACGTTTCGCCGGTCCAGTTCCGCAACAAGGCCATGGCGCTCAGCGTCGTCGCCGCGCTCGCCGAATCCGGGCTGTCGCCGCGCCGTCTCGATCTCGAGATCACCGAGACCGCGCTGATGCAATATACGGAAGCCGTGCTGGATACGCTCACGCAATTGCGCGCGATGGGCGTGTGCATTTCGATGGACGATTTCGGCACCGGCTATTCGTCGCTGAGCTACCTGCGCAGTGCGCCGTTCGACCGCATCAAAATCGAGCGCTCGTTCATCGAGGACATCGACAAGTCCGAGGAATCCGACGCCATCGTGCGCGCCATCGTCAGCCTCGGCCACAGCCTGGGCATGACGACCATCGCCGAGGGCGTCGAGACCCTGGAACAACTCGACGCGGTGCGCGGTCTCGGCTGCGGGAGCGTGCAAGGCTTTGTGCTGAGCCGCGCGCTGCCGCCAGAGCAATTGCGCGCGTTCCTGGCCCAGCATGAGGCGGGGAAGACGGACAAGGCGGCGTGAGGCGGGGGCGATTTGGCGTCGCGTCGGCGCTCATGCCCCCTCTCCCGCCCTCATCCCGAGCCTGTCGAAGGAGCGGGAGAGGGTTGGGGTGAGGGCCGCCGACCAACGCAAAGCCTTGAAAACAGGACCTCATCCGGCGCAATGCGCCACCCCGGGCAAACGCGAAACGTTCGCAGAGTCCCGTAAGCGAGAGAAGGGAATCGCCCCCCTCAGTTACGCAATTGCTTGTTCGTCGATGGCGCCTTTATTTGCTGTCGACGACATCGACAGCTGAAAGCTATTTAGTTGTCTAAGAGCCCCTTTCAGTTTGGGGAATGTTTCCGTGTCGACCAGCGAATTTTCGGACGAGCATCATCCTCGCGGGTTTCCCGCTGAAGTGGATGTCCAGATCGATCGCCGAGGTGCTCGGCGGGAGCGTGCCCAGCGCCGTCGAAGAGAGGGCGAACGCCTTCGCCGCGGAGTTCCTTCTCCCCGAAGTCGCTGCCGGGGACGTCTATCGGAATACGGCGGATGTCCAAGAAGCCTTCAAGCGTCTGGCCGCGCGTTTTGGCGTCACATACACGCTCGCGGCTTGGCAGATCTTGAAGCACTTCGGTGAGGCGTCGCCCGCAGTGAAACCTTCGGATTACCCGGTTCTTTACAAGACGGCGGGCCGACGACGAGCGTAACAGAAAGCGTCGTCTTCGAACGCCCTTTCACTGAAGCCCGAACCTGTCATCGTAACCCGCATTTGGTCCGCGACCCGGGCGCGTCGCCGGGCCCCGCTGGCGCCCGGCGTCACGAGCCGACGAGGTTCGGGTTGCGCCAGGAGCGCTCGAACGGCAGGCGCCAGGCGTTGGGCGCAATCAACTGGTGCACCGATTTCGGCCCCCAGGAATCCGGGGGGTACAGCCGGACCGGCGGCGGCGCCTCGAGAAGCGGCGTCGAAATCTCCCACAACCGTTCGATGCCCTCGGCGGTGGTGAAAAGGGTGTGGTCGTTGCGCATGGCGTCGAGCAGCAACCGCTCGTAGGCCTCCAAGACCTCGCCGGCGAGGCCGGTGTCGTGCATGGCGAATTGCATGCTCTGCTTGTCGAGCCGCATGCCGGGACCCGGCCGCTTGCCATAAAACGAAAGCGACACTTTCGATTGGTCGGCGAGATCGAAGGTGAGGTGGTCCGGCCCTTGCGCGCCGACGCCGGAATTGGTCGGGAACATGCTTTTGGGCGCCTCGCGGAACGCGATCGAAATGATGCGCTGGCCCTCCGCCATGCACTTGCCGGTGCGCAAGAAGAACGGCACGCCCGCCCAGCGCCAATTGTCGATATGGCATTTGAGGGCGATAAACGTTTCCGTGTCGGATTCCGGATCGACGCCGGGCTCGCTGCGATAGCCGTTGTATTGTCCGCGCACCACTTCGTGCGGCTGCACCGGCTCCATCGAGCGAAAAACCTTGTTCTTCTCCTCGCTGATCGGTTGCGGTTCCAGCGCCGTCGGCGGCTCCATCGCCATGAAGGCGAGGATCTGGAACAGGTGCGTCACCACCATGTCGCGATAGGCGCCGGTCTGCTCGTAGAACGCGGCGCGTTTGCCGACGCCGAGCGTCTCGGGCACGTCGATCTGCACGTGGTCGATGAAATTGCGGTTCCAGATCGGCTCGAAGAGCCCGTTGGCGAAGCGGAAGGCGAGGATGTTTTGCGCCGGCTCCTTGCCGAGAAAATGGTCGATGCGGAAAATCTGGTCCTCGCTGAAGACTTCGTGAAGGCGCTGGTTCAGGTCTTTGGCGCTGGCGAGGTCGACGCCGAACGGCTTCTCCATGATTACGCGCGCCCGTTCGACCAGTCCAGCGGCGGCGAGCAGCTTTACCGCGGACAGCGCGGCGTTCGGAGGTACGCTCAGGTAGTGCAGGCGCCTGGTATTTTCGCCGAGCGCGTCCTCGGCGCGCTTGACCGCGCTCGCAAGAGTCGACGCCCCTTCCGACAGCGGCACGTAGTCGAGAAGCTCGGCGAATTTCGCCCAATCCCCGTTGGCCATATTGCGCGGCGCGTGGGTCTCCAGAGCGCCGCGCACCAGCGCGCGAAATCCTTCGACATCGATCTTGTCGAGCGATACGCCAATCATCCGGCAGGCGGGAATGAAGCCTGACGAGACCAGGTGGAACAGCGCCGGCCAGAGCTTTCGCTGGGCAAGGTCGCCGGTGCCCCCGACCAGCACGAGCACTTGGGGATTTTTCGGCCCGACGCCCGACCGCAGTTTTGCCATTGGCTCCTCCGATGCGCTCCGACGCCGGCGTCGGCGACCCCGGGGCGAAGTTAAGAATCATTGCAAAAGCGGCGCCAGTCAAGCGATGGCGCCGGAGGGAAATCGGAGAGGCGAGGTTGGGGTTACGATGCTATCAGCGGCAACACGGGACCTGTGCTCCGTCTATCGAACGTTGAGCCGCCAAGGCCGCGCCACGTTACGAGCAAGATCGAGGGCGCATGTCCACTTATAGAAGCGCGCTGCACTGCAGCGGATATTGAATGGTCGCGGTAGGGACGGCGATTGCTCGCCGCCCCCCGCGCAGATCCCGGCGTGCGGCTTTCCCGCACCGGGCTCCTGTCGAAGGTCAAGACGTGATGGCAGGTGTGGACGCCGCCAATCCGTAGGCTTGCTGCTTCGGTGGCGGGCTCAATCCGGCGCTGTGTCCAGCGCCCGCGTTGCCGCTCGCCTTCCCTTCGACCGGTCGCCTTCCCTCCACCG
>Ga0302319_10008553_pt1 | contig 19885 bp, 12 predicted proteins | sample Bog_T0_2_FD_203319 | JGI IMG/M metagenome (GOLD analysis project Ga0302319, IMG submission 203319) | Peat permafrost microbial communities from Stordalen Mire near Abisko, Sweden - Bog_T0_2 | ecosystem: Environmental > Terrestrial > Soil > Wetlands > Peat | place: Sweden: Abisko, Stordalen Mire... | reverse complement strand
AATCGCCACGCTCGCCGGCAGCCCAACCGCTTCACCGGCGCAATTGACCAGTTACGCCGGCGAGGTGACACAGTTGATCCAGCAGGCCGCGCAATTGATGAACAGCCAGGATCCTTCCTCCGGCCAATACCTATTTGGCGGCACCAATTCCACGCAACCGCCTTACACCGCCGCAACGGACGCCAATGGCAACGTGACCGGCGTGACGTATCAGGGAAATGCTTCGGTCAACCAGGTGGAGGTCGCGCCAGGCTCTACTGTGTCAGTGGATGTGCCGGGCGCAAACACCACCGGCAGTGGCCCCCGCGGGCTGATCACCGACAGCACTTCCGGTGCGGATCTTTTCAACCATCTCATCGCGCTCCATAATGACCTGGCCTCCGGGAACACCAGCGCGGTCACCACCACCGACAGCGCCAATCTGAAATTGGACGAGAACAACCAGCTCTATCAGATCAGCAACAACGGCGCAGTTCAAACCCATCTTAATAACGCGGCCACCTTTGCCACCAACCAGTCGTCTTCGCTCACTCAAATGATTTCCAATTCCTCCAGTGCGAATTTGGTCCAGACCATGGTGCAATTAACGCAGGCGCAAAACGCATATCAAGCAGCGCTCCAAAGCAGCGCCAAGATAATGCAGCTTTCGATTCTAAATTACTTGCCGGCGTAATAACACGGCTTCCCATTCTTCCAGATGATGGATATAACAAGGCAAATTTCACCCGGTTCCCCAGCCGATTTTGCCGGGCGGGGCGGCGAAGAATCGTTGTTATCAGTCAACTTTTCCCTTTTTTGCCCGTTTTTCAAAGTTGCGGCAAATTCAACCGGCCGTGGCACGTCTGTTGCTAAACACTGACTGGCATGAAATGCGTTGAAACAATTGAAGTTGAAACACCCGTTGCGCCCCCGCCCAACCGTGTGCGATTGCCGATGGGTCTGCTGGGTTTCGAACAGATCAAGGATTATGTTCTGCTCGCGAATCCCAGCGAGGATCCGTTCGCGTGGCTACAGGTTGAAACCAACGCCTCTCTGGCCTTCGTCGTGATTGATCCGTTTCTCGTCATGCCGGATTACCAGCCCGACATCCCGGAGGCGGACGCGGAATTTCTCGGGTTGCAGCAGCCGGACGAGGTGCGGCTGTTCAACATCGTTACCGTTCATGGACCCAATCGGGCCACGGTCAATTTAAAAGGCCCGATTGTTATCAACCGCCGGACGCATGTGGGCAAACAGGTCATCGTTGCCAATGCCTCCGAGTATTCGGTGCAACATCCGATATGTGTCGCTGAAACCGGAGCCTAATCTTTCGATCTATGCTTATTCTTTCGAGAAAATTGGGCGAAAGCATTGTGATTGATGGACGCATTCATGTGAAGATCGTGCGGGTGGACGGCGAGGTCGTCAAGGTGGGCATTGAAGCCCCCTCGGATGTGCCGGTGCACCGCAAGGAAGTTTACGAAGAAATTCAGTTGAGCAACCAGAAGGCGGTAACCCGACAAAGTTCGCCGCTGCCGAAACTGGCGGTGGTTGCCAAGATAAAAACGCCGGTGAACAAGGTTGGCCTGCAAAAAACATGAAGGCCAACGAAACTAGATTTGATCAATTTACGCGGCCCCACCCGCAAAAGTGTCCAGCGATTATCGTCGGTCGCTAATCGTCGAAAACCGCTGGCTCCTTCCCCGGGCGGACCGGATTTATCCGGTCTGCCCGGAAATTAAAAACTCTGGTTGCCGCACTTTGTTTACGGGGCGTCATGTTTTAATCCGCCGCCGCAATTGAACTGGAAAACCTGTGTAACACCGTCGGTTCAGCCGGCGAAAATGGAGATTGATATGCCATCTGTGATTGGTCCTGATGCGGCGCACCAGCCCGAGTTTCTTTGGAACCCGACTCAAACCGAGTTGATTACCACGAAGTTCATGCGCAACCGCGTACTCTTCTCCGCCCTGGTCCAGGATTGGTTGCCCCGGCTCAGAAAACAAAAAGGCGGGCCGTTAAGATTGCTTTTCTGGGCCTGCTCCACCGGGTGTGAACCTTACACCATGAAATTCCTCCTGGGGCCTGATTCCACTGATGAGATCATTGGAATTGATCAAGATAAGGATGCCATCCGGCAGGCACGGCTTGGGGTGTATCATCCCGATTCATGGACCATGTTTTTTGATGAGCAAAAAACCCTGCTGGACCAGGGCGAAGTGGCTCGATGGTTTGAACCGGCCGCCGCCGGCTCCTTGAAGTCGTTTTCGGTCGCGCAAGCCTACCGCCGGAACATTTCATTTTTGACGGGCGATCTGTTTTCCGCCAAGCCGTCGGTTCCCTTGAGAAGTTTTGACCTCGTGGTTTGCAACAATTTGCTGCTGCATTTAAAACCGTATTCGGCCAGTCAGGCCTGGGATTATTTATACCAATATCTGAACGATGACGGCTTGCTCTTGATCGGCGGGTGCAATCCTGCGGTTCGACTGGCTTCAGCGAAACGGCTAAACTTGTCCCCTTGCCCCGAAAAGCTCACTGAAATCAGCAAGAATTGGAGCGGCGTTTCGGGTGCTTGGTCGCTAAATCCCCGGCCCGCCTGGGCTTATCCTGAACCCGACGAGAACGACCCGGATTATCCATTTCTGGTCGGTGAAATCTTCTCTAAACAGGCGGTCGGCAGCCTGAAAAATACTCCCGACCCGAAACCCTCGACGGCGCTATGCCCAAAAAACATTCTGATCTCGGGCACGAACCTTTGGAATCCCGGCGACGATTTTGTGCGTGAAGGTGTTATCCGCATCCTGCGCGAAGTCTTTCCTGACGAAGGGCTGAATTTTCTGTTCTACAACTTCAATCCGGATGTTTACCCGCACGAAGCCCTTTTTGCCCGGAGCAATATCTTGATCCATGGCGACCTGGAAAAATACCGCGATTCGGTGGATGCCGTGGTGGTCGTCGGCGTCTCCGCCGGCTACGAGCTCAAGCCGCTTTATCGCTGGGTCTTGGCGAATGGTTTAGCAGACAAGGTTTATCTGATCAGTGGCCATTACGAAAGTGGCTACTGCGCGGACCACATCGGAGAAGAACCGGAGGCGACCATTTTTCGGAAGGCGCGCATCGTTATTGGGCGGACGAACAAGTATCCCGACTTCATTCGCGCGTCGGGCATCCCCTATCATCGGGTAAATTGTCCGGCGATCCTTTCCGTGCCGGAAGTCAAGACAGTGCCGCCAGGCAAAAAAATTCAGCGGATCGGCTTCTCCATCCAACTACCCTCAACGCTGGGCGGGCTGGTCAACCAATTGTGCGCTACAGAGCCATACCAGCTCGCCATCGCCGTCCTGAATGATTTTGCAAGGCAATATCAGGTCGAAGTCGTCGCACATCACAAGACCGAATATTTCCATTTCCTGAAATTGCTGCAGGGCACCGGGATTCCGGTGATTTTCTCGTCGTTTTATCACCATCTTTGTGAGACGTACCGGCGTTATGACCTAGTCATCACGACCCGGCTGCATACCAGCCTGTATGCCAACGGTCACGGCACCCCAGGCATCATCATCAATGACACGGACCGGCACACGCACGCGCTTGAGGGCTTCCCGCATTCGCCTTGGGTTAACACGCGTGCAGCCTTTGACCACGCCTTCGCCCGCTGGCAGCAGGCGGACTTGAGCGTCATTGCGCGGGAGGCCGACGATTTCAAATCGAAACTCCTGGCCCGCTACGTTGAACTGCTCCGTCCACTCCTGGCGGGAGAAAGGCCGCCGATTACAAACTCTATGGAAAAACAAACCGCCGCCGCCGACAAACCCGCCGGCATCATGGCCGGTGATAAACCCAACGGCGTACTCGCCACCGCCCAACGCATTCTTTTTGTCCGCACCGATTCCATCGGCGACGCCGTGCTCGCCTCGGCGATGCTTGAGCCGATTCGCAAAAAGCATCCGCAGGCGAAGCTTGCCGTGCTTTGCCAACAACACGTTGCCGAACTGTTCGCCGCCTGTCCCTTCGTGGATTCCGTGATTTGCTACGACCAAAAGCAGATGGGCCTTCCGTCTGAACGCGCCCAAATCGTGTCCGAAATCGCCGCCTTCCAGCCGGATATGATTTTGAATTCCATTCGGTCGCGCGACCAGCTTTCAAACGAACTCTCGCTCGCCTTTCGTGACGCGCACCATGTTGCCATCGAGAATGACAGCGAAAATGTTTCTGCTTCCGGCGCTGCGGAAACGGCCGGCACTTACGAATTGTTGATCCCTTCGCCCGGCAAGCTCATGGCCGAGCTGGAACGCCACGCCGAATTTTTGCGCGGCCTCGGCATCGAAACATCAAATCTCCAGCCGGTTATCTGGACTTCGCCGGAGGATGAGCTGCTGGCCGCTGAATTTTTTAAGATGCAGTCTCTGGATCCGGCGAAAACCATCGCCGTTTTTCCCGGGGCACAGCATGAGGTTCGCGTCTATTCCGGTTACGGGGATGCGTTGAAAAAATTGGGTGAATTTCACTATTTGATTTTCGGTGACGCGTCACAGAAGCATCTGGCCGAACAGCTGGAACAGCAGCTGCCCGGCCGGACGGTTGATCTCTGTGGCCGCACCAGCCTGCGCGAAACGGCGGCGCTGCTGCGGCGCTGCCGGTTGTATGTCGGTGCGGAATCTGCGGGGGCGCACATCGCCTGTGCCGTTGGCGTGCCGAATGTTGTGATTCTGGGCGGCGGTCATTTCGGGAGATTCATGCCATACAGCCCGCTTACCACGGCAGTCTGCCTGCCGATGGAATGTTACAGTTGCAAGTGGGGTTGTGTGCATCAGCGCGCTCATTGCATCAAGGACATCGCCCCGGAGGTTCTCGCCGAGGCCGTTCGCCAGACGCTGGCGGCACCCTCCGCCGAGCCACGCATTTTTGTCCCCGCCGAGTCCGGGGAGGGAACCCGCGGGATTGCGCGCATTCGCCAACTTGAGGCGATGATCGGAGCGGTCCCTGTCAAAATTATTCCGGTCCCAACGGTCGCAGCGAGCGCTCAAACTGGCAATCCGGAAGTGTCGGTGATTATCTCGACCTACAACAGCGAGCGGTTCATGGTGGCGTGCATGGAGGATGTGCTGGCGCAGACCATTCAGGATAAAATGGAAATTCTGGTGATTGACAGCGGCTCCGAGCAGAACGAGGCCGCCATCGTCGCGAAATACCAACAAAAGCACGCCAACATCCGATATATCAGAACGGAGCGTGAGCCGCTCTACGTCGCTTGGAACCGGGCGGTGAAACTGGCCCGGGGCAAATATGTGGTTAACGCCAATACCGACGACTCCCGCCGGCCCGATGCCTTCGAGGTTCTCCTGGCGGCGATGGAAAAGCATGCCGATGCCGATCTGGCGTATTCCTACTACGGAATGACCAGCAAGGCGAACGACGAATTTCCACCAACCTCCGTTTACCGAAATGTTCGGCACGATCCTTATCATCCGGCCCAGCTGCTTTTTTACTGCATCACGGGCTGCCTTCAGTTCTGGAGAAAATCTTCGCTGGAAAGCATTGGCGGTTTCGACGAGCGGCTGAAGTGTGTTGCAGATTATGAAATCCTGATCCGTTTCATGCGTCAGGGAATGAAACCGATTCTGATTCCAGAAGCGCTCAGTTGTTTTTACATCAACATGCAGGGAATCTCCTTTGGCTCCTCCACGGCGGCGAAGGAGGACGCGGCCGTCAAGGATCGCTATCAGAAGGCCGTCAGCGCGGCGGAGGTCTATGACGTGGACCCGGCGAATTCCCGTGAAATGGCCAAGGCCTGGATCAATCTGGGCAACTTTGCCGCCGCCGTGCCCATACCTTGGGATGACAATCCGCACCGGTATTACACCTATGCGATTCAATGTTACCAGCAGGCGATGAAATGTGACGAATCGTGCGCGGCGGTATGGCACAACTTGGCGGTGATCTCCGCGCATCTGGGCCTGGCTGATCACTTTTTGAAGACTTTTCGTAACAGCAAGAAGGATATTGTTCAGATCATCGCTACGGCGAAGGCAAAACCGACCTTGACCGGCTTTGACTTGAAACCAAAAGTAGCGGGCTATGTGTACCGCCGCGAGCGGGCATTATCCGGGCCGTTGGCGGAACTTGGGAGCAGGCCGAAACCCTCTGCGCAGAGCACCATGGCGTCGGATACGGTGGTTCAAAGAAAAATTTCCGTGAATTGGGAGGGCTCCTTTCTGGATTTCGGCAGCCTGTCACACGTCAACCGCGAATTGACCCGCGCACTGGCCGATTCCGAAAATGTGCGGTTGCAATGCGTGAATTCGCCGGCTACCAAAAACGATGTCACGCCCAAAGCGTTGAAGCAGTTTGCCAGCACGCTTGCCAAAAAATCCCCGGCCGACCCGCAAATCACCATCCGCCACGCCTGGCCGCCGAACTGGCAGCGGCCGGCCAGTGGCAAACTCGTCGTCATCCAGCCGTGGGAATTCGGCTCATTGCCTGAAGAATGGGTGAAGGACTCGGCCAACGTTGATGAATTCTGGGTGCCGTCCGAATATGTCCGCCGTGTCTATGTCGAGTCCGGTGTGCCGGCCAACAAAGTGGTCGTCGTGCCCAACGGCGTGGATCTGGATAAATTTCATGCACAGGTCGCGCCGATGAAGCTGGCCACGCAAAAGAAATTTAAATTTCTCTTCGTCGGCGGAACGATTTTTCGTAAAGGCCCGGACCTTTTGCTCAAAGCGTTCTTGGACAATTTTACGGCAGCAGATGATGTCTGCCTTGTCCTCAAGGATTTTGGCGGCAAGACCGTTTACACCGGGCAAACATTTGAGTCGCAAATCCGCGCCGCCCAGTCGCAACCGAATGCGCCGCAAATTCTTTACCTCAACGAAGAACTGCCGCCGGATTCGCTGCCGGGTCTTTATACCGCCTGCGATTGCCTGGTGCTGCCTTATCGTGGCGAAGGCTTCGGGCTGCCGGTGCTCGAAGCCATGGCTTGCGGGTTGCCCGTCATTGTCACCGCCGGGGGCGCGACGGACGATTTTGTTCGTGACGACTTTTCGTGGCGCATTTCTGCGTCACGGAAGATTTTTGGAAATGAAATCAGCGGCCTGAAGCTCACCGGTGCCGGCTGGCTGCTGGAACCGGATGTGGCTGCACTCGGCCGGTTCCTGCGCGAAGTTTTTGCCAACCCCGCTGAAGCGCTCCGGCGCGGGCAGCTCGCCGCCCAGCATGCCCGACAATTTTGGACCTGGCAAAATTCCGCCGCTATTGCCGTTCAACGCATCCGTGAATTGAGCAGGACTGACCTGCCGGTTGGACCGGACTCGCCTCCGCGCGTCGCTGCCGCGAAAACGGCGCCGAGCTTAAAGATTAAAATCACCCTGCCGCCGTGCGCTCGGGTCGGTCAGCTTGCTGAAGCGCGCGGGCTGGTCCGCCAGAAAAAATTCCGTGCTGCGTGGGAGTCTGCGCTGTCGGCGCTGGCCAAACGCCCCTTCCATCCCGAGGCCGGTTTGCTGCTCGCGGAAATTGCGCAGGCGGTCGGCGACGGTCAGAACGCCAAGCTGTGTGCCGAACAGGTTCGCCGCATCGCGCCGGATTGGAAGCCGGCAAAAAAATTCCTGGCCCAGCGCATCAAGGGCGGGGCCAAACCGGACTGGCTGATCCTGACAGACGCCCTCAGCTCTCAACTCCCAACCCCCAACCCAAAACTGTCTGTCTGCCTGATCGTCAAGAACGAAGAAAAATTTCTCGGTCAGTGCCTGAAATCCATACGCGAGATTGCCGCGCAAATCGTGGTTGTGGACACCGGTTCGACGGATCGCACGGTGGAAATCGCGAGGGAGTTTGGCGCGGAAGTCCATTCCTTTGCTTGGTGCGACGATTTCAGTGCCGCACGCAATGCCGCATTGGAGCATGCCACCGGTGACTGGGTGCTCATGCTGGATGCAGACGAGGAATTGTCCGCTGACGGCTGCGAGAAATTGAAACAGTCGATGAGCGATCAAGCCGTGTTGGCCTGGCGTCTGCCCATCGTGGATGTGGGCCGCGAGGCGGATGGCTGCTCATATGTTCCCCGCTTTTTTCGCAACGCGCCAGGGCTGTTTTACGTCGGTCGCGTTCACGAGCAGGTTTTCAGCAGCATCGAGGTCCGCCGCGCCGAATGGGGGTTGGAAAATCGCATCGGCAATGCCACGCTCATCCATCATGGCTACACGGCGGAATTAACCCGCGACCGCAACAAGGTGGAACGCAACCTGCTTTTGTTGGAACGGGCTGTTGAGGAATTGCCGGACGAGCCTCACTTGTTGATGAACCTCGGCTTGGAACTGTCCCGGTCGGGCCGGGAAGCCGCGGCGTTGGGACGTTATCTGGAGGCTTTTAACAGTCTGTCATCTAAGCCGGCCGCGGAAATTGTGCCCGAGCTGCGCGAGACCTTGTTGATGCAATTATGCGCGCGACTAACGGCGGCGAAACAATTTGAAGAAGTTGTGCGCGTGCTCAACTCGCCGCTGGCCCGGATGGACGGCGGACTTACGGCGTCATTACATTTTTCGCTTGGCCTGTCGCATCTTGAACTGAGGCGGTTCAGTGAAGCCGCCGATCAGATGCGCCAGTGCCTCGCGACACGCAGCCAGCGCAGCCTTGCCCCCATCACCAAGGAAATCAACACCGCCGCGCCGCATCATTGCCTGGCCTTGTGCCTTGCCAAATCGGGAGACACGGCCGCCGCCGAAATGGCATTTGAGGACGGCCTGAAAGAAACCGGCCACGGCGATGCCTTGCGACTTGATTACGCCAGATTTCTTGCCGGACAGAACCGTCCCGTGGATGCCTTGCACCGGTTGAACGAGGTGGTCGCGGAAAACAAATTGCACCTGGGTGCCTGGCAGTTGGGCGGACAAATCGCCTTGAGCCGGCCTGAATTTCTGGAGTTTGCGCGTGACTGGACCGGCGAGGCGATGCGACAAGTGGCGGAAGATCCGCTGATCCTCGCGCAACGCGCCGAAACGTTGATGTTGAGCGAAGACTCGGCGGGGGCGCTCGAATTGTGGGAACAAGTCTGGAACCGTGGGCCGCAGCCCGCCGTGCTCGCGGCGTTGATTCTCTGTGAAACATTGGAATCACCGACGACGCACGCGCCAGCGGAAGAGCAGGGGGAGTCCGCCGTGAGCTGCGCCTTCATCGAATGGTATCGCAAGTTGATCGCAGCAAGGGCGCACAAAACAGTTATGCGGCTGAATGAGCAGACGGACAAGCTGGCACGAGCACTGCCCGGTGCCGCCCGGATGCTGTCAGCGGCCATGACCGAGGCGTCCCGTGCCGGCGCGGCCGGCGCGTAAGCAAAGATTCAAATCAAAGCGGTTCTTGTTGGCGCTGGCTGGAGAGAAATCTGCCCGGCAACGCCATTGACCTTGACGCCCAAGTCCCGGCCAGTTTTTCAGGAAGCCATATGTCACATAGCAGCGGATGTAAGTCCGCTCGTTCTTTTCCGGTGAGGAGTTGGAGCCTTCGCATGTGGCACCGCGAAGATTCAAACCAAAAGTAGATCGTCGGTGGCGCCCGCCGCATTGCTCTTTTTTTCCGCGAGCTTTTCCATGACGATTTTCGAGGCGTCATACATGTCGTAGGGCTTGGCCAGGATGCTGACATTGTATTGTTCGATGCGAGCATAGGTCTCGTCATTCAGAAAACCGGAGGCGAGCACGAACTTGGTTTTGGGCCAGCGTTTGGCCACTTCCTCGATCAATTGTAGTCCGGTCATGCCGGGCATGTTGTAGTCGGTGAACAGCAAATCCATCGGCTCGGCGGATCCCTCCAGCACCTTGATGGCCTGCTGTCCGCTGCTAGCCACGAGAACATTAAGCCCCGTCAACTGCAAAAATCTTTGGGTGAAGTCTCGCAGCAGGTCCACATCGTCCACCACCAGCACGCGGCCTTTGCCCTGTGTCAGCGGTGCCCGCTTCGGAGCGTCAACCGCCGCCAGTTGCTCCTGCACGATGGGCAGGTAAAGATGAAAGGTCGTGCCTTGGTTCGGGATGCTTTCGACTTCGATGAACCCGCCGGCTTCTTCCGCGACCCGTTTCACGATGGGCAGTCCCAGTCCCGTGCCCTTGCCCTTTTCCTTGGTGGTATAAAATGGCTCGAATATCCTGGGTAGCACTTCGGACGGAATTCCGCGACCGGTGTCGGTCACGCTGCAACGGGCATAGGTGATACCGGTGGGAAGGTTGTGTTGTGTCATCAAGCCAGCGGCGGGCTCCACGATTGAATTGGTGATGGTCAGCCGGCCCCCTTCGGGCATGGCGTCCTGGGCGTTCACGCATAAATTAAGCAGGGCCTGACTGGCCTTGGTGGGGTCCAGCTTCACGCGGACGGGCTTGGGCGTGGGATTCAGTTCAACAATCACATTACTGCGCAGGGTCCGCCGGCCCAGCTGGTTGGCTTCTTTGATGACCTTGTTCAAGTCCAGCACGATGCGACGTTCATCCGAAACACGGCTGAAAGAGAGCAGCTGCTGGGTGATCTCGGCGGCGCGTGCCGCCGCCATGTCCACTTTTTCCAGCCCGCGGCGCAGGGACGAATCGGTCGTGGCCTGCATGAGAATGAGGCTGGTGTGGCCGCGGATGACCTGGAGCAGGTTGTTGAAATCGTGCGCTACCCCGGCGGCCAGCGTGCCGATGATCTCCATTTTTTGCGACTGGAAGAGCTGATTTTGAAGTTCGTGATGCTGGGTCTGGTCGGTGATGCTGCAAATCAGACCGCGTGTCTGCGCGCCGTTTTTCCAAGGCGATACTTTTACCAGCCAATGCCGACCATCGGCCGCGTGAAAGTGGTTGTCCCGCGCCGTGCCGCTGCTGATGACTTCCTGAAAGGCGGAACGGAGTTCCTCCTTGCGCAGCGCATCCGGCACCGAGTCGAGGAGGGCGTGGCCGATCTCCGGCGCGCCGTTCAGGCGGATGCCGCCATGCTCGGCCGGCAATTGACGCCACCCATCATTGGCGTGGGTGAGGCGGAACTCGCAGTCGAGACTGTAAATCGCGCCGTCCAGCGATTGTAAAATGCTCTGCACAAAATCGCGTTCGATCCGGAGCGCGTCCTGCAGGTGCTTGCGGACGGTGATGTCGCGTTCGCAGGTGACATAACCCATGAATCGCCCGGCAAAATCGTAAATCGGCGAAATGGTGGATTCGACGTGATAGGTCTCGCCGTTGCGGCGCTGGTTGACAAATTCACCGATCCATTCCCGTCCCTGGCTCACGAGTTCCTGATAGGCACTCACCCTTTTCTGCTCAAACGGTGCGCGCAAAAAATCATCCGGCCGGCCCAGAACCTCCTCGAGGCTGTAACCGGTGAGGGTTTGAAACGCGGGATTAACAAAGGTGATCCGCAGGTCGGCATCCGTGACAAAAAAGGCGTCCGGGGTGGCGTCAATGGCTGTGATGAGCCGCTGGATATGGGATTCCAGGCGGAGACGATGGCCGGAGTCCTTGAAGATCACCAGGCTGGATTCATCGTCCAAGGAGACAATCTCCAAATCCTTCAACGAATGCGGGGAATCGTCCTGGAGGACGACGGCCGACTGAATGATGTCCGATTGGGCCAGATGGATCTGCAAAATCCGTTCCAGTTTTTGTTTGGCCGGCGCCGAAATGATTTTAAAAATGCAAAACGAGCCCTCGTCCAGGTCTGGCTTGAGTTTAAACTGGCGCGCCGCCTTCGGGTTTATGCGCAGCGCAATCCCGTCCTTGCGGCAGACCATTTGCGGCTCGGCGGAAGCGTTGAAGAGGGTCTCCCACCAAAGGCAGGTGCGGGCCTTCTCCGGCAGCGTCTTTTGATCGGACAAATTATTCATTTGCATCACCCCACTGCATGGATCAGCCATAGACAATCAACGACTGTTTGATCGGCTGAATGCGGTTGTGGTTTAAAACTTTTTCAATAAACGTGGCGTTGAGGCGCTGGCCTTCCGGCACGAGGAGCAGTCCGTTGTGGGTGTAGATGCTCTGGGCCAGAACCATGCCCGGGCGCAGTTCGGTGAGGTTTACCTGCTGTTCCTTGCGTGGAACCACGGCCATGACCTGCGCCCGCAAAAAGACGCGCACGGCTTCCGGGTCGAAGGTCTGACCGGAGCCCATTTTCACCTTTTCATTTGCGTCTGCCGCCATCAGCCGGCTGGAGGCATAGGCGACGGCCACCGCCAGCAGCCGGGCCAACCAGGGAATGTTTTCGCCAACGAGCTGGTCGGGGTAACCGCTGCCATCATAATGTTCGTGATGGGCGCGGATGATTTCGCCGACTTTTTTAAGGTCGCTGCTGAACGCGGCGAGCTCCTGGCCGAGAATGGGATGCTGTTCGATGAGCATCCGTTCGGCCTGGTCCAGTGAACGCGGATCGTCCTGCCAGCGGCGGATGATGGAGCGCGGCACGCCCACGAGACCAATGTCATGCAGCAGGGCGCTGCTTTCCAGCACGCGCCGGTCTTCGTCGCTCAACTGGAGCACCTGGGCGATGGATTTGCAGAGCTGGCACACCCTCTGCGCCTGTTTCCCCAGCGATGGGTAATAGGTTTGCATCGTGTGAACACAAAGTTCCATCGAGCGCATGAAATTACGTTCCAGGGCGGCATTCGCCTCCGCCAATTGCCCGTTCTGTTGCGCCACCAGCTGGAGCTGCTGTTCGAGCGAACGGTTCAATTCCACCAGCTGCTCGTTCATGGATTGCGTGGCGGCCTGGAGACGGGCATTTTGACAAATTAATTCGTAGCGCTGAACGCCATTTTTTATGGTGGCGAGGAATTCCTCGTGCAACCAGGGTTTGACGATGAACCGGAAAATTTCACCCTTGTTGATCGCATCAATGACGGTATCCAGTTCCACCACGGCGGTAATGAGGATGCGCGTGGCACAGGGCTGGATTTTGCGGGCCTGGGCCAATAGTTCGAGGCCGGACATCTCGGGCATGAACTGGTCGGAAATGATGACGGAGAATGACTGGGTCTTGAGCAGCTCCAAAGCCATCAGCGGGTTGGAGGCAATGACGGTTTCATAATGACAACGCCGAAGGATTTGCTGCTGGACCGCCAGAAACGCCTTCTCATCATCCACCAGCAAAATTGGTCCCGAGGGAGCGATGGTTGTATCCAGATTTTTCACGCCAGGTTCCTTATGGCGGTCATGAAAAAGAATTCCAGATTGCCGGGCGGTCCGAACCATAGGAACGTTGGATCTGTTTCAAGTTCCGACCGGCCTGACCGAGTTGATCAAGTTTCACCCGCGTTGCTTCCATTATCGATTGGAGCAATGTTTGGTTGCGGTGTTCAAGCTGGATCAAATCATGGATCGTGGTGCTCAGGACTTTTTCCTTGACCGTGCGGTTTTCTCCCGATTTCGACCATTCCGCTCTGACTGCCGGTGTTATCCGTGAAATCCGTTCCTGTAAATGTTGAAGCGCCTTCTGGCAGGCGAAGACCAGGCTCCAGTTGCCGGCACCAATGGCGTCGCCTTTAATTTCCGCCAAGTGGCGCCATTCCTGATAGGCTTCGGTGAGATCTTGCTCGCATTCGTGAATTCGAGTTTTCAAGCGGTTACAATGGCTGCATTACACACGTTGTGGACGGAACAGTTGCGGCATCCGCCAGCAGATTTTGATTCTGGAGCATGGTTGCCCAGGCATCCCGAAGTTCGGTAAGAAGCGGGATGACTTCCTTTACCCCGGCGGGTTTTTTCTGGAGGTTGCTTTCGCGGATCCGCCGGCCAAAGAAGTCGTAAAGATTCCGCATGGTGCTGGCAAATTCTCCGCCTTGATCCATGTTCAACGAGCAATTCAGATGTTGAATAATCTCTTGCGCCCGTTGCAGGTTGTTATGAATGGTCATGTTCGCTTCCGCTGGATCGGCAATGGAAAAACCAGGCAGCGAACGCTCCAGCGAGTGCAGCGCGCCTTCGAGCAGCATCAGGATGATCTGTCCCGGTGGTGCGGTCATTGTGGTGACTTGACGGTATGATTTCCAAGGATTGATAGTTGGCATGAGTTTTTGCTAAATCGGAAATTATTTTTGCCGGTTCAACTAGCTGGCCGGCGGACCAGATTGTTCGGATGAACTGCTGTTGGGGTTGATTGCCAAAAGCACGGCAATCCGCTTTAACACGTAATCCGGCGGATATTGTGTGTCAGAAACAAGTGATTTGGCCCTGGCCACCTCTTCCGGCCGGACGGTTGACATTTGACTCATCTGACTATTCAGCGAGCCGGAGGTTGAAAGTGACACGGTATCAGTTGCCGGCGGACTTGCATTCCGTCGGGCAACCGGCTGGCTGGAACCCATGTCGGGAATCCGGCCTGCATTGAAATCAATTTCCATAATTCTTTTTTAAGGGTGACAGTTTTTTATCAGATTGCCGCCCACTTGGCACATCGGTAGCTGGCGCGGAAACTTTAGCCATTTCTTTCCGATTCGGCAAAGTGGACAGGGCTTGAGCAATCGTAAACTGGCCGAATTGCCGGGGTGAATTCTCAGCCCGCCAATCATCCGTGTCGTCGTGGAAAGGCCAAAGCGCGGCAAGCGGACGGGGGGTCTGGTTCACCGCCGGCTGCTGGCCGGCATCGAACACCTTGTCCACAGCCCAAAGAATCTTTCCGGTTTGCGCTTCCACCAGTTTCATCCGCCATCCCACCACCATCGGAGCATAAGCGCGGAAGGTGGTTAATTGACTGAACAGCACGGCATCACAGCCATACACCCGTTGCAGGGAATCAAAGAAATCCGTCGGCAGGATTTCTGCGCCTGTCCAGCTCAACCGGCCGGTCTGGCTCCGCAAGTCTTCCCGGCTGATGGAAACCACCTCGAATTTTTTGGTTTTGTCCAGTTCCGTCAGCAAAATGGGAACTAGGGTTTCAGCGCCCTGCGCCAGGTCAATCTGTGAACCTTCCCAAGCCAGCGGTAGCACCGCCACCCGCCTCAAATCTGGCGGCAAAATGGCTGACGCTAGAAACGTATTATCCGATTGTTCATGCGGAATGAACATCGGCGGCGGTTGCGTCTGCCGGGGCAATTGCGCGTGAACCGCCAATGCGTTGAAAACTATTAACAATCCAATTACTGATTTGATGCCATTCCGCCACCAGTCGAGGACATCAAGTTGCCCGGCTTGGGATGGTGAGGCTGGCCGGTACATAGGCAATTAGAGTGATCCGTTGGAAACCTGTTCTGACAAATAGGTCAATTCCTGGTTGGCCTGTGATTGAGCTTGTTCCATCGCTTGAAATTCTGACGTCCACAGGGCGGTATCCGAGGTGATTTTTGTTTCCAGATTGGAGATTTGTGTGGTGATGTTGGTGCTTTGCTGCGATAGACTGGCTTGATGATTTGTGAGCTCTCCATCAGGAGCGGTGATGCCGGTGATGTAAGTATTTAATTGTGTCGCCATCCCGTTGGTCGCATCCGAAAAAAATGATTGCACTGAGCTTAAATTATTGGCCAACGCACTGTTGAGCGTGCTGGAATCGCTCAAGGTGAGGGTGTTATTCTGGCCATTGGTCTGGATTCCAAGATCGCCCAAGGTTTTGATCGCCCCAGATAATCCGGATCCACCCATAAAGCTTAAGGAACGCAAGTTGGAGGAAATGTCGTCAGCTGTCTGGTCGCCGGTCAGTGTGCCCGGCGTCACCGTGCCATTGGCGGCGGTGGAGACGATTTGCTGGCTGCTGATGTCATTCTGAGCCGCGTTGTAATCAGTGATGAATTGATTGATGGCGGAGCTGATGGCGCTGGTATCGCTGCCCACCGTCACGGTCGTGGATCCCGCAGCAAGTGCGGTGACCGAAAGTCCTTGAATGCCGGAGCTGGCTTGCGTGATGGTGTTCGACTGGCTGACCAATGTTTGGGTGCCGTTATTGAGAGTGTAGTTTAAGTTCTTTCCGCTCGTGAGGGTGCCACCGGAAAGTCCGGTAGCGGCCAGAAAATTTCCTGTGACATCCTGCATTGAAATGCCGACATTGCCGGTGGTCCCGTTCGTCAATACGAAGCGATTATTAACCGTATCATAAGCGGCCGTAACCCCGGCTGTAGAACTGTTGATCCTGTCCAGCACGTTCTGAATGCTGTCACTGCTGGAGTTGTAATTAATCGTCACCCCGTTGATGGTAAAGGCACCGTTGCCGCCACCGCCATCGGAGACCGGAGTTGCCAGACCGGAATCCGTCATCGTCACCGTTGTATTCACCCGGCCCAATGCGGAAGCGCTGGTCACGGAACTGCTATTATTGCCATATAATTGGGCGACTTGGAGAAAATTACTGGTGTCCGCCGCGCTGCCTAGAGACACCGCGCTGCCATCGGTGCTCGCCAGGGTAATTTCGTCCGTGCTGGAGTTGTAGGACGCTGCCACCTTGTTGTTTGTGGCCGAAGCAATGTGGTTAAAGACGTCCTGCAAAGTATCGGTCGAAGCGACGGTTATCTGCGCTCCATCCACCATGAATGTTCCGGCAGTGACGGGCGTGGAAAATCCGGCCGTGCCGATGGTCACATCCGCCGGATTGCCGTCAGGAACCAGCTTTTGGTTGATATTGCTTTGGCCGGTGAGTTGGGCGGCGGTGGCCAGCTGGGAGATATTGAAAGTGAAATTGCCGGTGGTGGCTCCCGAGACGGAACTGGCCGTGGCCACGGCCGAGTTTGAACTTTGCGCTGTGGTGCTTTGATAAAGCGAAGGAGATTGCAATGTCTCCAAGTCCGTCTGCACCGTGGCCAGTGCTCCCGCGATGGTGTTGAATGCAGAATTTTGGGCGTTTAACGTCGTTTGCTGGGTTTTCCACTGGGTCTCCGGCCCGCGCTCGGCGGTGGCGAGTTCCTGAACTGTGGTTTGCCAGTTCATGCCCGATGCCAGACCTGACACCGCCAAACTGGAGGCCAGGCTGGTGTTCGTGCTGTTGGTGGAACTGCCCACGCTGGTCAGGGCTCCGGTGGACAAAAGAGAAGACAGGCTTGTGCCGTTGATCGAGCTGATCGTAGTGTTTGTGGTGCTTGACATATTTTTGCTCTGTTCTGTTTGTCGTTTTCTTTCTGCTGCCAATCTTAATTCCGGCGGCCATTTTCAAGCCGAAAGCTCGGACGGCGCACTCGCGCCGTCCGAGGATTTTCACCATTTCTTCAAATCCGGCTGATCAATTACTGGAGTAATTTCAGCGCGATTTGAGGAAGGGCGTTTGCCTGGGCCAGCATCGCCGTGCCGGTCTGCACGAGGATGTTTTCCTTGGCATAGTTGGTACTCTCCTGCGCCACGTTCACATCCATGATCTGGCTGTTGGCCGCCGACAGGTTGTTGTTCAACGTCGAGAGCTGATTGCTATAATCAGTCAGCGTCTCAATGTTGGCGCCGAGGTTGGCGCGATCTGTCGCCAGCTGGCTGATGGCTGACGTCACGGAACTCAACGCCGTCGCGGCACCGGTGGTGGTGGCGAGCGTTTGAGTGGCCAGGCTGGAATAGACCCCAGCCGTGAGATCCACGCCCTTGTTGGTATAGGTGCTGCCGGCGCTGTCAACCGACACGTTCAGGTTGGCACCATTGAACAGGCTGACCCCGTTGAAGTTCTGGGTGGACACATTATTCACATAAGTGGCCAACGTCTGGAACTCGTTGCTATACAGGGTGCGGTCGCTGCTCGACTTGGTCACGTCCTGGGCTTGGACCGACAGCTCGCTCATACGATCCAACGCATTGTTTACCTGTGAGAGGTAACCATCCTGCGTTTGGTTGAACGAAATGGCGTCACCCACGTTTCCCGCCGCTGCGGTGTTTTCGCCCATTTGTGCTGTCAAGTTCATTGAAACGGCCAGGCCCGCGCTGTCATCCGCCGGCGAATTGATCTTCGATCCGGAGGACAAACGTGCGAGTGACGCGCTCAACGCATTGCTTGATTGCTGCAACAACTGTGCGGTTGACTGTGCTGATATGTTTGTATTGATTACCATAACTGCTGACTCCTTCCATGAGCCACCCCTTGCGGGGAGTTTTTATTACTCGACATCCCTGCCGAGGGGCGGACCTTTTTCTCAGGCGTCCACCCGGTTATTCCTCCTGGCCGTTTATGGTCGCCAGCACCAGTTTTTACAGCTTCGTATCGGCTGCTATGGCCGGGACTTAAGCCGCAAAATTTGTCGGGCATGGGGCCCGGGCAACGGCCTTTGGCTCACTAAACCACTGGTTTGCGGGCGCGTAAGGCGGTTTTTTCGGGCAAGGAGCCGGGCCAGAATCCCCGGCGGCAGAGCGGTCGTGAACCGGGTCGCGTGTCTTCCACCGATGAACATGGTCGCTTGACGTTCGTCAGGGGTGACGCGGAATCTGCCGCGCGGGGTGCTTTCTGGTTGATTTCGGCGTGTTTTCATGGCCGGCTCCTTCATTCTCCTTGGCTGTTAAATTGAAACTTATTTTTTGAGGGTGTTACCCGGACGGCGCACCCGCGCCGTCCGAGGATTTTCACCATTTCTTCAAATCCGGCTGATCAATTACTGGAGTAATTTCAGCGCGATTTGAGGAAGGGAATTTGCCTGGGCCAGCATCGCCGTGCCGGTCTGCACGAGGATGTTTTCCCTGGCATAGTTGGTACTCTCCTGCGCCACGTTCACATCCATGATCTGGCTGTTGGCCGCCGACAGGTTGTTGTTCAACGTCGAGAGCTGATTGCTGTAATCAGTCAGCGTCTCAATGTTGGCACCGAGGTTGGCGCGATCCGTCGCCAACTGGCTGATGGCTGACGTCACGGAACTCAACGCCGTCGCGGCACCGGTGGTGGTGGCGAGCGTTTGAGTGGCCAGGCTGGAATAGACCCCAGCCGTGAGATCCACGCCCTTGTTGGTATAGATGCTGCCGGTGCTGTCAACCGACACGTTGAGGTTGGCACCATTGAACAGGCTGACCCCGTTGAAGTTCTGGGTGGACACATTATTCACATAAGTGGCCAGCGTGTTGAACTCGTTGCTATACAGGGTGCGGTCGCTGCTCGACTTGGTCACGTCCTGGGCTTGGACCGACAGCTCGCTCATACGATCCAACGCATTGTTCACCTGCTGGAGGTAACCATCCTGCGTCTGGTTGAATGAAATGGCGTCGCCAACATTGCTCGACGCTGCGGTGTTGTCTCCCATCTCGGCCATTAGGTTCATTGAAACGGCCAAGCCCGCGCTGTCATCCGCCGGCGAATTGATCTTTGATCCAGAGGATAAACGTGCGAGTGACGCGCTCAACGCATTGCTTGATTGCTGCAATAACGAAGCGGTCGTTTGTGCTGATATGTTTGTATTGATTACCATATAACTCTTTCCGTGAGTCGCCCCGTGAGGGGCATTGATTTTGCGCAACATCCATGCTGCGGGTGAACCATTTCAAGGGCGGCACACCGTTTGTTTAACCCTGTCGGATCTCTGTGGCGGCTGACCGCCCATCCTTCCGACAACACCTTCATCGGAGGGAACGGAAAGGACTGAAGGGAATCTTCAAAGATTTCTGGATCATTTGCATTCAGGCAAATTAGTAGAAGGTCGCCAGGCTGGCAGAAAAGCCAGCTCTCCGCTTGGGCCGAAGTCGCATCAGCAAACACCGCTGATTCCAAATTGACCCGGCCTGCCATCGCCTTGCGGTGTTCGTTGGCCAGATGCCGGTAAACTTCGCCGATCTGAACACCTCCGCGATGATGCCCCACTCCCACGCGGTAACGTCATAAAATTTCTTTAAGTCCACAAAACAGTCTGCTCATTAATCCAAAAGGAATCCTCCGGCCGTGCCGGCGGCCGCTGACCTTTCAAACGCCCGTTGACTCATGGAAAAAGGACACCGGCGGGTTCTGAGTAAGCCGGTCGTTTGCGACCCATGTTTTGGTTTCCTGTGCTTGATATATTTTTGAGGTTTGGTTGGCGAGATAAAACTAG